>ERZ860023.334-NODE-334-length-30424-cov-1.797623_pt1 | contig 30424 bp, 28 predicted proteins | sample MGYA00509983_ERZ860023 | MGnify/ENA primary metagenome ERZ860023 (study PRJEB30046, sample SAMN00715180) | human gut metagenome | study: EMG produced TPA metagenomics assembly of the A metagenome-wide association study of gut microbiota in type 2...
ATACTCGGAGTGCTCGGAGCCTACTGTGAGGGAAAATCCGTCATATACAATGCAGCCCGCCTGAAAATAAAGGAAAGCGACAGACTCGCCGCTACTGCCGAAGCGGTCAACGCGCTTGGCGGAAAAATTATTCCTAGCGAAGACGGATTGATTATACATCACTCAGAACTCACGGGAGGTACGGCAGACAGCGCAGGAGATCACAGAATAGCGATGAGCGCCGCAATAGCCGCTACAATATGCAGTCAGCCGGTTATTATAAAAAACGCAGAATCAGTTGAAAAATCATATCCGGATTTTTTCAGGGATTATATAAATTTAGGAGGAACTGTCAATGTCATCACTTTGGAATAACCGCATTTCCATTTCTATTTTCGGAGAGTCCCACGGTCCCGCTATCGGAGTCGTAATTGACAATCTGCCGCCCGGAGAGCATATCGATATTGAAGAGCTTGGACGGTTTCTCTCAAGAAGAGCTCCGAAAAAAGACGGAACGACTACGATGAGAAGCGAGAAGGATCTGCCTCAGATAATGTCCGGTCTTATAAATGATAAAACTACGGGCACTCCTCTCTGTGCATTTATCCAGAATACTGACACGCGCTCAAAGGATTATTCCAATATTTCAAAGCTTGCTCGTCCCGGTCATGCAGATTACACTGGCGCCGTTAGATACAAGGGCTTTAACGATATCAGAGGCGGCGGACATTTTTCGGGGCGACTTACGGCTCCCCTATGCTTTGCAGGAGCGATATGCGGTCAAATACTTGAAAAAAGAGGTATTTATACCGGCGCTCATATAGCTGAAATTCATAATATAAAAGATGATATGTTTGACAGAACTAATGTGAATAAAAATGATATACTTGATGTAAGATACAAGAAATTTCCCGTGATAAACGACAGCCGAGGCGAGGAAATGTTTGAAGATATTCAGAAGGCAAGAATCGGCTGCGAATCTCTCGGCGGTATTATCGAATGCGCCTGCGTAAACGTACCTGCCGGAATAGGATCGCCGATATTCGACGGACTTGAAAATACTCTGGCTCAATTAATATTCGGAATTCCCGCAGTTAAGGGACTTGAATTCGGCGCCGGATTCCTTACAGCTAAAATGGTAGGAAGTCAGAACAACGACGATTTTTATGTTGACGAACGCGGGCACGTTAAAACGAAAACTAACAACCACGGCGGAATCCTCGGAGGAATTTCTTCGGGTATGCCGATAACTCTCAATGTCGCAATAAAACCGACTCCGTCAATTTCAAAGCCGCAAGACACGATAGATTTAGGCGATATGAAAAACGATGTTCTCAGCATTAAAGGCAGGCATGATCCCTGCATAGTTCCAAGAGCAGTACCATGCGTAGAAGCTGCGGTTAATATTGGTATATTATCTCATATGATTGATTATCCGAACTTTATCTGATTATACGGTGAAAATAATGGAAAATTATTCAAAGATGTCCGAGCTTGCTTCAACTGAGCTTAAAGACGTTCAGACAGTAAAAATTCTTATCTGCTATCTTCTTTACAGAATAAACAAACCTGTTGATTCTGAACAGCTTTACGATATAGCAGTAACGACTGAAATTATAAATTACTTTTTCTATCAGGACGCAATGGACTATCTTATTAAAAATAATTCTATACATTCTGAGGACGGAAAAAACAATACAAAAATTTATACCCTGACAGAAAAGGGCATAAGTTGCGCAAAAACGCTGAGAGGCTATGTTCCCAAATCCTACAGGGATAAGATAGTTCAAGCAGCGCTAAGATATTTTGCAAAGCTTAAATATGAAAGCGAAGTAAAAATCGAATATATAGAGCTTGATAAGGGTTATTATGTACATTGCCGCTGCCTTGATATCGGAGACGATCTGCTTGATTTAAAGCTTTTTGCTCCCGACCGTACTCAGGCTGAAATGATTGGCAATAAAATAATGCTTAATCCAACCGGATTTTATAGTAAAATACTAAGCTTTGCCTTGGAAAATAAAGAGGAAGAGTTTAATCCTGACGATTTATAATCTAAAAAAAGAGCATGGCGCTGATTAAAGCGCTATGCTCCTTTTTATTTAACCTAAAACCATATAACGACTTAGCCCAAAGATTCTATTGAAACAATATTTCCGCTCAGATCATCATAATATCCGGCGTTGCCGCTTGAAAGCATACAGCTTTCCGCAGCGTCGCTGTCTATAATGAATTCAACGACGTTACCGGAATTTTCACCCCTTGGAACATAGCAATTAGTTGAGTCGGTATGCATGTCCGCCTTTACATCCGCTACGACTGCGCTGAAGCTGTAACCGCTGTCAAGATAAATAATAAATCTTTCGCCGCAGCCGCTTGTAAAGCCTGTTCCCAGCGCAACGCAGTAGTCATCCCCTATTTTTCTGAAACCTCTGCCGTCAGTATAAGCCTGCTGCTGCATTTCATACTGAACCGATGATGTATCCGTTATACACCTGTAATCCATATACGCCTTAAACGAGGAATCAAATCCCTCACAGAATACGCTTTCAATCTCAGATTCATAAGATTCTTCATACTCTTCTTCGGTCGAGTCTTCTGCTTTCCTTTCTTCCGCTGTAATCTCCTCATCATTCTGCGTTTCTTCAACGGTTTCTTCTCTTGCCGCTTCCCTTTCAACCAGTTCCTCTGTTACAGCAGACTTATCTGCCTGCTTATAAAGAGTTCTCTGCCGATTATAAGCTTGGTCGGAAGTCTGTCCACTTCCCAAAGCTATCGCAATGGAAGATAAAACACCAATTAAAAAATTGCACTGATATAAAATAGATATCGCCTCCGTTTGTTTTGTTTTGGCGTATATATTTTATATTCTATTCTATCCGGATATGGTTTATGCAATAATTGGAAAATTTATTTCCAAAAAAAAGGGACGTTAAAACGTCCCTGCCGATTATTCATAATATTTAGCATGCCTGAAAAACAACTGCTTTGTAAATGGATCAAATATAATATCATGATTTCCAGCGCCCAATATCTGATATTCCTTTTTATAGAAAACAGGAATAAAAACAAAATCATTCAGTATCATTTTTTCTGCGCTAATGTATTTTTCAACGCTGTCATTATGATTTCCAAGCCGCTTTATTTCATCTACTAACTGCTGAAATGAAGCGTTGGAATAACCGAAGTCGTTATTACCGGATTCAAATTCCTCAAGAACAGCTAAAGGACTATTATAACTGCCGGTAAGGGGATAAACCGCCATAATATAATCCCCTCCGCTAAGCCGTCTTTCATACTCGTCAAAGGAAACCTCCTCAATACCAATATAAAACCCAAATAGAGTTTGCCAATTCTGAGTAACTAGATGAAGATATTCGGTATCCATAATACCCTCCGGAACAAGCAGCTTGATATTTTCAAGGGACTGAAGGCCCATCTGAGACATTCCGGCTTCAAAGAAACTAACAGCCTTATCCGGATCGTAATCGATCATACTTCCGTCGGAATTCGAGGAGGACGCAAGCTTATCGGAATTTATTTCACGGTAGCTCTTATTCAGAAAAGAAACGCCCGGTGGAATTAATCCGTATGCAGCCAGCATATCGTCCGAAAGCTTTCCTTCAAAGGACGCTTTATCTATACCGTATGCCAACGCCTTTCTGATATTCTGATTTGAATATCTTTCATTTTTCGAATTTATCACTATACCTAACGTATAATTATAATAACTATTTACTACATTATCCTTATACCTTTTTTCGTCATATTCAAAAGTCAGCAATACGTCTGATGAAGCTTCCGAAAAACTTTCAGCGGATTCGTTCTGAGAATTCTTAATATAGAAATTCAGATAAGAAGGATATATACGGTCAAACTCACTGTTTTTTTCATTTCTTCTCATATATATAAAATTATCATGCCCATAAGGATCATAAAACCATTGTCTTATAAAAAACGCACCGTTAGAAGCCACAGACTTATCGTCAAGACCATACCTTCCCTTTGTACCGTAAAAAAATTCCTCATTGCAGGGCATCGCCGCAGTTGACGAAAGCGAATTAAGAAATCCTGCGCTTGCATATTCAAGCTCAAAAACAAGCTCGGTATCGCTTAAGGCCTTAACTCCGATTTCCGTATAATCAGCCGCTCCGTTTGTAATCATGCCGGCATTTTTTATACAATCAAACTTTTCCCGAAAAGGGGAATGCGTTTCAGGATTAAATATCCTATGAAAAGCAAATTCAAAATCATAAGCCGTAACAGGCGTTAGCTCATTGCTATCCGGCTCCTCGTCCTCATCGCTGTCAAAAAACCAATAGCAATCGTTTCTCAATGTAAACGTATATATCAGACCGTCGTCTGATACAGTATAATCCTCAGCAATGTTTTTAGCAATTACACCGCTGTCGTCTATTTTCATAAGTCCGGAAAATAAATTGCCTATCACAGTCATAGAGCATTCGTCAGAAGCGGATTGAGGATCAAGGCTTTCCGGGTTACCGGGTAATGCATAATCAAAGGAATAATTCGCTCCCTCCGGCTTCTGCTTTTCACAGCCTGTCAACATAGAGGAAACCGCAAGCAATCCGGCGGTTAATATATATATAAATTTGTTCTGCAATTTTTTAGTCACCTTCCAAAAGTCTCGCGTTTCTATATTTCAAATCAAAATCGGGCATGCTCAATGAACACACCCGTATATGTAATTACTTAAAATCTGACTTCAATACTTCTTCAGCCTTTTCATTATCATTTGTGCAAAGCCAATATACATAATCCCCTTTTGTTTTCACCTGGGTATCGCAAAGCTTATCATACTCCTCCGGAACATAATCCTTAAAAACGTCCTTTTGTCCGTCGAGCCTTTCTTCGACAGCCAGTTTAACCTTTTCCTTATCCTTAGCCTTTATTATGCACACCTCGTCCGCGTCGGCTCCGGAGCCTGCCCACCAAAGCGAAAACTCCTCATATTCATACTGCGTCAGACCGTATTTTATTTGAAAATTCTCCTCAGATACCTCTACCATTTCCGGAAATTCGACTCCGCATTCCATAACGTCTGCCGTGATTTCATTCAGAGGCTTAGACGCCTCCGCCTTATCCTTTCCGCATGCTGAAAGAGTAAAAATTGACGACATCATAAGCGCCGCCGGAATAATTGCCCTTATTCTCATAGTTTACTGTCCCTTCTGTATCTTTTATTCTAACCCCTATTTTACCGTATGCGACAAAATATAATCAAGCATAACGGAATAGGTGGTTTTTACAAAATGCATACCGTCCTTTTCAGCCATATCCGAAGGAAACTTTCCGTCGTTTCCCTTTAAGGCGGTATTTATGTCCACATAATATATTTTCTTTTTATCAGCCATCTTTAATAATTCAGAATTATATTTATCTATTTCCGAATTTAAAATAGGTTCATTATCCGCCGTTTCCCTTTCAGCGGTTACCGGAGGAACTGACAGTATATATATTTTTGTATCAGGCAGCTCCTTAATTATCTCATCTACAAACTGAGAATAATAGCTAATCATATCTGAAACCGACAGCCAGGCTATACCGTTGCTGCCAAGCATAATATAAACGTTTTCGGGCTTTGCTTCCTTAAGAGCCTCCAAAACCGTTACATCTCCGTAAGCAGTTTTCATTGTTTCCGTATTAATTTTTTCAATATTCATTCCGATTTCTGCAAACACATTTTTAACAGGCACAAGCTGAAAATCGGCAAGTCCTACTGAAATGGAATCCCCTACGAAAGCGCATTTTCCGAAGTATGTTTCCGTCAACGGCTCCGACGCCGGTACAGGATTGATTATCCGGGATTCATTTTCATTATTGATTTCCGTTTCAAGAGGTTCTGTATTTTCTGCTTGTGAATCCGACTGGCTTTCTGCTGAAAAGCCCAGAAAATTCATTTCCTTTGAATTCAAATTTGCTTCAGCCATATATATGACAAAGCAAACGGCAAAAACAACGGCCGCAATAAATACCGCCGCCTTAAGCCTGAATCTTATAACAGGCCTATCCTTGCTTTTAACATAGCTGTTGGTTCTGGAACCTCTTCCTGACATAATTTATTTATGCCTCCCGTTAAACAATAATTATTAAAATACTTTTAAAATCAAATCATGTCAATTATTCAGTCAAAATTGTAAAAAATATTATTTTAACCTATACGTTCAGACTTTGCCATAAACGTCTCAACAAAAGAGGAAATTCATTTTTTATCGACCGGATTTTTCTTTTTTCTCTATAAAAATCCATAAAACAATTATAACTCACTTACAAAATTTTTGCAATAGTTTTTGTCAATTTAATTCTATAATTATTGCAAACTCCGCCAACATATAGTATAATATAGAAAGCATATAGAGAATTAACATTCAATTGAACGGAGGAAATCAAGTATGTGTGGATTCGTAGGCTTTACCAACTGTATAGATGATTCCAACAAAGCGCTGGAAAATATGATGAACAGGATTATTCACAGGGGCCCTGATTCCGGAGGCAGCTATATTGACGGCGATATTGCTCTGGGTTTCAGGCGGCTCAGTATTATAGACTTAGAACAGGGAGATCAGCCTATTTTAAATGAAGACAGTTCAAAGATATTGCTTTTCAACGGAGAAATTTATAATTTCCGGAGTATACGCGAAAAGCTTGTTGAAGCAGGTCATATTTTCAAAACCAAAACCGACTCTGAGGTCCTCCTGCACGGATATGAAGAATACGGAAAAAATCTGCTTAATATGCTAAGAGGAATGTTTGCATTTGTAATCTGGGATAAAAACACAAAAGAGCTTTTCGGCGCCCGTGATTTTTTCGGCATAAAACCGCTTTACTATTCTCTCTCAGGAAAAAGCTTTTTATTCGGCTCGGAAATTAAAAGTTTTCTCCCTCATCCTCACTTTAAAAAAGAGCTTAATACCGCCGCCCTTGAAAATTACCTTACATTCCAATATTCTCCGCAGACTGAATGCTTTTTTAAAAATGTCTACAAGCTGCCTGCCGCTCATTGCTTTACCTATAAAAACGGAGAACTAAATATTGAACGATACTGGGAAATCAAATTCGAGGCTGATGAAAAGCCTGATCTTGAAAGCTGGGTAAATAAGATTTCAGATACCTTCCACGATTCGGTTGAGGCTCATAAGATCGCCGATGTTGAAGTGGGAAGCTTTCTTTCCAGCGGCGTCGATTCAAGCTACGTTGCCGCAGTTGCAGACGTTGACAAGACCTTTACAGTAGGCTTCGGCAAGGATGAAAAGTATAACGAAATAGGCTGGGCAAAGGAATTCTCAAAGGCGATCGGCAAAGAAAATACAAGCAAGGTCATCTCTCCGGAGGAATACTGGAGCAGTCTTGAAAAAATCCAGTATCATATGGACGAACCGCTTGCAGATCCGGCTGCTGTCGCGCTTTATTTCGTATGCAATATCGCGTCTCAAAAGCTCAAGGTAGTTCTTTCAGGCGAGGGAGCGGACGAAATTTTCGGCGGTTACAACGTATACAGCGAGCCCGACGGCACCTTCTACGACAAGCTCCCTAAGGGCTTAAAACGGGGAATTGGAAATATTGCCGGAAAGCTGCCTGCCCACAGAGGAGTTAATTTCTTTATCAGAAAAGGCAAAGAACTTGAAGAACGCTTTATCGGCAACGCATATATGTTTACGCCTGAGGAAAGAAAACAATTACTGAAAATAAAGACGGACGCGCCCGATCCTACAGTTATCACCAAGCCGTTTTACGACAAGGTCAAGGATAAAGACGAGGTAACAAAAATGCAGTATCTCGATCTGCATCTTTGGATGACCGGAGATATTCTGCTTAAAGCGGACAAAATGAGTATGGCAAATTCTCTTGAGCTTCGCGTTCCGTTTCTTGATAAGGAAGTAATGGCGGTAGCCGAAAAAATACCGAGAAAATACCGTGTAACACATAAGGAAACTACTGACGAGCATACTAAATATATTACCAAATACGCTATGCGCCTTGCGGCCAAAAAGGATACCCCTCCTCAGACAGCAAAGACCGCCGCTAAGAAAAAGCTGGGCTTTCCTGTGCCGATCCGCGTCTGGCTCAGGGAGGATAAATACTACAATATTGTCAAGGATAAATTTACAGGCACAGCGGCACGTAAATTTTTCAACTGCGATATTCTTATGAAGCTTCTCGACGATCATAAGAACGGAAAATGTGACAACAGCCGTAAGATATGGACTATTTTTATTTTCCTTGTATGGTACGGCGTTTATTTCGAGGGAAGCCAATTTGTCAAATAAACGAAAGGACGCTTATTAATTAAATGTCGAGCAACGTAACATATAAATATATAAAGCAAAACCCGGATATTATGGAATATATCCGCCGGGCGGACCGCGCTCTTGAGGCTCAAGGATATACCGAGCACTCTTTCGCACACGTTGAAATCGTAGCGCAGAACGCCAGCCTTATTCTTACCGAACTGGGTTATGACGAAAGACAAATAGAACTCGCTAAGATTGCGGGTATCATGCACGATATCGGCAACGTCATAAACCGGATAGACCATGCTCAAAGCGGCGCGGTAATGGCATTTAGACTTCTTGATAACCTAAGTATGCCGGCTGATGAAATATGCTCTATAATATCAGCAATAGGAAATCACGACGAATCAACCGCCCAGCCTATAGACGCTATTTCCGCCGCGCTTATAATCGCCGATAAAACAGACGTAAGAAGAAGCAGGGTCAGAAATACCGATTTCCTCACTTTTGATATACACGACAGAGTAAATTACGCCGTTGAAAAATCAGCTCTTTATTTTAACGAAAGCAAAACCGCTATTGTGCTGGATCTGAAAATAGACACTGAAATTGCGCCGGTTATAGAATATTTTGAAATATTCCTAAACAGAATGCTTTTATGCAAACGCGCCTGCTCCTATCTGGGAGTTCAATTTAAGATGATTGTAAACGGTTCTTCGCTCTTATAGCGCGGATATAAAAAATACAGGAGGTCAAAATGATTTCGCAGTATCCCCATCTGATTGATTTAAACGACTACCCCATTTCCTGGTGGAATAAAATAATCCGGCTAGGCCACGATATAAAGCTTCACCCTCAGAGATATTCCCACGCCTGCGTTTACGAACCGTCAACAAGAACGCAAATGTCATTTCAATCCGCAATGATACGTCTAGGCGGAAATATAATCGGTTTCGATAACCCGTCCACATCGTCGGTTTCAAAGGGTGAAAGTTTGAAGGATACCACAAAAATAGTCAGCAGCTATTCAGATATTCTTATAATACGTCATCCTCAGCCCGGAGCGGCAAAGGCGGCGGCGCTAACGGCCGATTGCTCGGTTGTAAACGCCGGCGACGGAGGACATCTTCATCCGACGCAGACTCTGACCGACCTTCTGACTCTTCACGAGGAAAAAGGACGTCTTGATAATCTTAACGTCGGATTGTGCGGAGACCTTGTCAACGGAAGAACCGTTCATTCACTCTGTAAGGCTCTGTCCGCCTATTCGGGCAATACCTTTGTTCTCGTTTCGACTCCGAATCTCAGGCTCCCTTCATATGTAAAGGATATTATAACTGCCAGCGGAAGCAGATATACCGAGGTTTCCTCGCTGGACGAGGTGATAAACGATCTCGATATGCTTTATATGACGAGAATCCAGCGGGAACGCTTTGCAAGCGAGGCGGAATATCTTGCTGAAAAGGATACATATGTACTCGATAAAAAAAAGCTGAAAAAAAGCCGTCGGGATATGATAGTTATGCACCCTATGCCAAGAGTAGACGAAATTTCAGTAGACGTAGACGAGGACGAAAGAGCGGTTTATTTCAAACAGGCAAAGTATGGCATGTATGTGAGGATGGCTCTGATCATGACGCTGCTTGAAAGCGGAAGTCCGACAAATTTACTTAAGGGCGCCGTAAGAAACGGTATAGGCTGTCAGAATCCGGTATGTATAACAAATTCCGAGCAGTATCTGCCTAAATCCTTTTACGGCGCGGGAGATACGCTTGAATGTGAATACTGCGACGAAAGAATACTTCTTGAGCATTGATTATGTATATGAAACAGCTTTATTACGGAAACGGCAAAGGAAAAACGACTGCCGCGCTCGGTTTGGCTCTTAGAGCGGCCGGAAGCGGAATGAACGTACATATTGTTCAGTTTTTAAAGGGATCTGAAACCGGAGAGCTCCACGCCCTTGAAAGACTTGAAAATATAACGGTCAGCCGGCCGGATAAAAATTACGGCTTCACATTTTCCATGACGGAAAAGACCAGATCAGAGATTACTGAAATTCATAATAAATTGTTGAAAAACGCCGTTGAACTGATAAAAAGTAAAAAAATACAGGTTCTGATACTTGATGAAATAACAGACGCGTATAACCTTGGCCTTATTGACATCAATGCCGTTGATTCTTTTATTTCCGGAAATTCTGAAGCGGAAATTATTATGACCGGTCATAGCCCCGAACAGATTTTTATAGACAGCTCTGATTATGTCAGTGAAATAAATGCAATAAAACACCCTTATGAAAAAGGAATAACGGCAAGGAAGGGCATAGAGTATTAGCCGGAAATATTATAAGAATATAGCTTTCCCAAAAAATAAAAGCAGACGCTTATTAAAGAAAGGCGTCTGCTTTTATTTTGCAAAATCATTACGGAGAAATAACCTTTATTATCTCGATTGCCGTTTTAATACCGTCAACCGCCGCCGACATTATCCCCCCCGCATAGCCGGCTCCTTCTCCGCAGGGATAGAGATTTTTCAGAGATACGCTGTTTCTGTTTTCAGTACGGCTTATTCTTATCGGAGACGACGTTCTTGTTTCAGGACCCGTCAGAAGCGCGGACTTATATCCGAAACACCGCAGCCTTTTAGAAAACGCATTAATTCCTGCTGCAAGCGAATCTGTGATAAACGAAGGAAATATCTCTCGGAAATCACTCTTTTCTATTCCCCTTTCATAAGTTCCCTTTATATTTGTTTTCAGATCGGGATTTCCGTTTAAAAAACCGCCTGTTGTCGTAGCAGGAGCGCCCTTTCCCAATGTAATATCATACGCTCTGCGCTCAATATTACGGGCAAATTTAACGCCGTCCATTATTCCTCCGCCGAAGTCCTCCGGTGAAACAGAAACCGCAATTGCCGCGTTGGCATTTTCTCCATTACGGGCAAACTCGCTCATTCCGTTGGTTACGATTGTATTTTGCTCGCTTGCCGCCGGAACAACAGTTCCCCCGGGACACATACAGAACGTATAGACGCATCTCCCTCCGGTTAGTCTGTGAGAAAGCTGATATTCTCCTACAGGGAGTAACGGACAATCCGCATATTCGCCGTAAAGGCTCTCATTTACATCCTGCTGTCTGTGCTCTATCCGCACTCCTACCGAAAACGGCTTAGGCTCCATAAAAATATGATTTTTCTGAAGCATTTCAAAAGTATCCCTTGCAGAGTGACCGATTGCCGTCACAACAACAGAGGTTTCGGTTTCATTTCCGTTCCACAGCGCTTTTTTGATTTCTCCGTTTTCTATAACTATATCGTCAAGTCTCGAATTGAATCTAACCTCGCCCCCGCATTCTGTTATGCGGTTTCGGATTTCCTTTACTATCTTACGGAGATTATCGGTACCAATATGCGGCTTTGCTTTTATTAATATATCGTCAGGAGCGCCGAACGCGTTTAGCCTTTCCAAAACATATCTGCAAAGCGGATCGTTTATCCTTGTTGTCAGCTTACCGTCAGAAAAGGTTCCCGCCCCTCCCTCGCCAAATTGAACATTTGATTCGGCGTTCAGTTCTCCGCCTGACCAATAGCGCTTACACTGTCTATACGTCTGTCGGCGTCCTCCCCTCTTTCAAGGATAAGAGGTCTGTAACCGTTTTCTGCCAGAACAAGACCGCAGAACATACCGGCAGGACCAAAGCCCGCTATAACTATACGACCGTTCTTTTTTTTACCTGATATTACAGGATTAAAAACGCTTTTTTCTATTCTTTTTACATCCTTTTCATTAACGCATAGCTCCATGCCGCTGTCATAAAGCTCTGCATACACCGAATGAACAAAATGTATATCGCCGCGCTTTCTTGCGTCAAGAGAGGTTTTGTATATTCCGGTTTTAACCGTCAGATATTCTGATATTCCTGCTCTTTTCAATGCTCTTTTTATAACCGAACCGGTTTCCTCTCCCAGCTCTCCCCTTATATTATTTATTATCAGCGGCATTTCTGATTCCTCCGTTATTTTGTATATGTTTAAATACATTATAGCATATATCCCTGATGTAAACAACCGATTTTGAATTATCAGCGGATTAAACGGCATTATATAAATTGTAAGATGTTATAATATATCAATAATTTCCTTAACCATTTCTTAATTGACAGTCTGCATAAAATGATGTATAATATTAACTGTTTAAAATGCTTGGGCATTTATCAAAGGGAGTTGATTATGAAACTTAACATTAAAAAGGGTATTACGTACCCTAAAATTGTTGCTTTCGGTTTCTTTATTCTTATAGCGGCAGGTACAATTTTACTGCTTCTTCCCATTTCAAGCCGTCAGGAAGGATCGACAGGCCTAACCGACGCGCTTTTTACTGCAACATCCGCTTCTTGTGTTACAGGATTGGTAGTTGCGGATACTTATACGCACTGGACGCTTTTCGGTCAAATCGTAATAATATGTCTGATACAAATAGGAGGTCTTGGCTTTCTTACAATTCTGACAATGTTCTCCATGCTTTTTCACCGAAAAATTGGGCTCAAGGAAAGAAGCCTGCTTCAGGAAAGCGTTAATACAATGTATATCGGCGGAATCGTCAGGCTTATAAAAAAAATCCTTACAGGAACTTTTATTATAGAATTTATAGGAGCCGTTCTGCTTGCGACAAGATTTATACCGAAAATGGGAATCGGTATAGGAATCTACAACAGCATATTTACATCGATATCCGCTTTCTGCAACGCGGGCTTCGATCTCATGGGACGGTATGAAGAATATTCGTCCTTAACCATGTTCAGAGAAGACATCGTTGTTAATATTACCGTTGTCGCTTTAATATTATCGGCGGTATAGGTTTTTTTGTATGGGACGATATATCGGTAAACAAATATCATATAACAAAATATCAGCTTCATACAAAGCTTGTACTGATTGCAACCGGAATACTTGTAATCTTCGGAACAGCAGCCTTTTACATCTTGGAAAACGGCAACGAGCTGAAAGATCTTCCGATACATCATAAAATATCATCGTCCATGTTTATGGCTGTAACTCCAAGAACAGCAGGCTTTAATACAGTGGACGTTGCGTCAATGAATCCGGCAAGTAAAATGCTGACAATAATATTCATGTTTATAGGAGGAAACTCCGGTTCAACCGCAGGCGGTATTAAAACAACCACCGCCATGATACTTATACTGTCGGTATGGGCAAGCCTGAGAAACAATAACGGCATAAACGTTATGAAAAGACGTCTTGAGTCGGACGCTCTCAAAAAAGCCGCTTCCGTAGTCACAATAAATATTTCCCTTATAATTATATGCGAGCTGCTTATATGCGCCTCACAGCCGGAACTCGACCTTACCGACGTAACCATCGAGGTTTTCTCGGCTATTGACACGGTAGGCATGTCCACCGGCGTTACAAGAGACTTGAACACCTTTTCGCGATACATAATCGTTTTTCTTATGTACTGCGGACGAGTCGGAAGCTTATCCTTCGCGCTTCTTTTTACTGAACAGAAAGCGCCGAATATTGTTCAGAATCCGGTTGAAAAAATCAACATAGGATAAAATAAATTACAGCAAACTTAATTTGGCAAGCCGCCGCCATAAAAGCGGCAGAATGGAGAAATGAAAATGAAATCTATTCTGATAATCGGTCTCGGACGGTTCGGAACGCATCTTATTCATAGATTTTACGACTTAGGAGACGAAGTTATGGCAGTCGATATAAGCGAGGAAAAGGTACAGGAGGCTATGCCTTTTGTAACAAGCGCCAAAATCGGAGACTGTACAAAGCTCGATACTCTAAGGACGCTTGGAATAAAGAATTTTGATCTCTGTTTCGTCTGCATCGGAGAAAACTTCCAGAGCAGTCTTGAAATAACAAGCCTGCTGCATGATATGGGAGCCGCTAAGGTTATAAGCAAGGCAAATACGGAAATTCACGCTAAATTTCTGCTCCGAAACGGCGCTGACGAGGTTACTTACCCTGAAAGGGACAGCGCACAGAAGCTTGCAACCAGATACAGCGTAGACAATATTTTTGATTTTATTGAATTGACAAAGGATACTGCAATTTACGAAATACCGATACTTGAAAGCTGGATAGGAAAAAGCATAGTCAAGCTTGACGCAAGAAAGAAGTATCATATCAACATTCTGGCGATAAAAAACAACAATTCCATTCAGGCCCTGCCGGGCGCTGAATATATATTCAGAACAGACGATCATGTTATTGTTTTAGGGCATAATGCCGACGTTGAAAGGCTTCTGAAAAAAATGGACTGATACATTAAATTACGAGCGGCTTTTGATAAGCCGTCTTTTTTTTGATATTTTTTGCCGAAAACTCTTGAATTAGGCGGATTTTCATGATATAATTAATAATGTATAAATGTATGCAGAGGGAAGGGAATGATCAGCTATGACTGTAAGAGAACAAACTGAAACCATAGAACTGAATACCCTCAGTCCATATGCCTGTAAATCATTCGGAAACGGAAGACGCGTCAGACATGAAGAAAAATGCCCGTTCAGAACTGAATTCCAGCGTGATAGAGACCGGATTCTTCACTGCAACTCCTTCAGACGTCTGAAGAGAAAGACGCAGGTATTCCTCTCCCCCGTCGGCGATCATTACCGTACACGATTAACGCACACCCTTGAGGTATCACAGATCGCCAGAACGATTGCAAGAGCGTTGCGCCTCAACGAGGACTTAACAGAGGCGATCGCTTTAGGTATGATCTCGGACATTCTCCTTTCGGACACTGCGGTGAAACGATTCTCAATGAGATATGTCCTTACGGCTATAAACACTATCTCCAAAGTATAAGAGTAGTAGATTATATAGAAAATAACGGAAATGGTCTTAATTTGACATATGAGGTAAAAAACGGGATCGCATGCCATACTAACGCGGTTGCAAAAACCGCCGAGGGAAATGCGGTAAGACTGTCGGATAAAATAGCCTATATAAATCATGACATAGAAGACGCTTTACGCGCCGGAATACTGAAAAATTCAGACCTGCCGGAATTTCCCGTAAGAATTCTTGGAAAAACTAAATCCGAACGAATAACTTCATTGGTCAGCGCTGTTATTGAAAACGGCGCCGAGGAAATCAAGATGACAGGAGATATAAAGATAGCACACGACGAGCTGCGTTCATTTATGTTTGAACGAGTTTATACCAACCCTTCTGCTAAATCAGAAGAGATTAAGGCAAAAATACTGGTGGAACAGCTTTACGATTATTTTAAAAAACGTCCGGAAAAGCTCCCGGAGGAATACAGAAAAATAGCGGACAGATTTGATGCGGACAGAGCTGTATGCGATTATATTTCCGGAATGAGCGACGGCTATGCAGTCGATCTTTTTAATGAACTGTTTGTTCCGCGTTTTTGGAAGTAGGTGAGATTATGCCTCTTCCAGAAGAATTCTTATACCAGCTTAAGCTTGCTAATCCTATTGAATCGGTTATAGGAGGCTATACCGGACTGAGAAGAAGCGGACGGGATCATGTTGCCTTATGTCCGTTTCATTCAGAAAAAACGCCGTCCTTTCACGTTTATTCCGACACGCAGAGCTTCTATTTTTCGGCTGCGGCGCCGGCGGAGATGTCATAACCTTTATAAAAAGAATTGAAAACCTTGATTATATAGAAGCCGTGCGTCTGCTTGCACAGCGCGGCGGATTGGACATGCCCGAAAACTCTTCCGATAATACTGTCGGAGAGCTGAAAAAACGTATTTATGAAATAAACCGCGAAACTGCCAATTATTATTTCCGGCAGCTTGTTGCAGGAAACGATAAAAGAGGCTTGAAATATTTCGCATCAAGAGGCTTGAAACCGGAAACTATAAAAAAATACGGTCTGGGCTTTGCTCCTCCAAGCTGGGACGGTCTGAAAAAACATCTTGCCGGTATGGGCTTCAGCGAGAAGGAAATGATAGCGGCAGGCGTCAGAAGCGTAAGCAGAAATGAAAAAAATGTTTATGATACCTTCCGCGACAGAGTTATATTCCCCATAATAGATTTAAGAGGAAATATAATCGCTTTCGGAGGAAGGGTTCTTGATGACAGCGTCCCGAAATATCTTAATACAGGAGATACTCCGGTATTCAAAAAAAGCAGAAATCTTTTCTCACTCAATTTCGCTAAAAATGCGGCTGTTAAAAGGTTAATACTGGCAGAAGGTTATATGGACGTAATCGCTATCAATCAGGCAGGCTTTGAAAACGTAGTAGCTACGCTTGGTACTGCTCTCACGCCTGATCAGGCAAGGATCATGAAATCCTATGCAGATGAAGTAATCATATCATATGACAGCGACAGAGCCGGACAGAGCGCTACTCAACGCGCCATTAATCTTTTGAGCGCGGCTGGATTAACAGCAAAGATAATAAAGATGGACGGCGCTAAGGATCCTGATGAATATATAAAGAAATTCGGAGCCAAGCGGTTTAAAATGCTTATAGATAATTCGGACGGCGCAATAAATTTTGAGCTTGAAAAGTGCAAAACAGGACTTGATCTTGAAACTGATACAGGTAAAGTGGAGTTTCTAAAAAAAACCGTTAAGATTTTGTCGCAAATATCAAACGAGCTTGAACGAGACGTTTATATTTCTAAAATAGCGAAGGAAAACGAAATAAATATAAGCGTTCTGAGAGAACAGGTTAAAAGTGAAATAAGAAAAAATCGTAATATCGCAAAAAAAAGCGAATGGCAGGCTATCCGATCAAAACCGTTTTATTCAGATCCCCTTGTACCGGAAAAATCCTCTGCGCTTAAACAGGTTAAAGCCGAAGAAGGCATTCTGGCATATCTTTTTCGGAATCCTGACGCAGTTGAAAATGTTAAGGAAAAGCTGTCTCCGGATTTCTTTATAACTGATTTTTATCGCCGTGTTTATGTTACATACTGCAATAAAATACCGGATTATCAGTTTTTTTCGCTTTCTATGTTTTCCGATGTATTTAACGACGAAGAAATGGGTAAAATAACCGGAATAGAGGCCAAAAACAAAGAAATTGTACTAACTAATCAAAATCTCAATGATTATATTAAAATTTTGCAGGATTATAAAAATAATCCTTTAAATAAAAACAAAAACCAGATTTCAGACGACGACCTGTTAAATATCGTAAAATCCAAAAGATAAAAAATAAAGCCGCCGTTAGCGACTTTGAATGGAGCGTTTTTTTGTTAATGGACAAAAAAACAACTATCGAAAACCTTATTGAAAAAGGAAAAGCTAATGGAAAGCTTTCAACCAAGGAAATAACCGACGCGTTGGAAGAGCTTGATTTCGACGTCGACCAAATGGATACCTTTTATGATAACTGTGCCAGCAACAATATTGAAATAGTAGACGATTTTTCCACAGACACTGATTTAAAAATCGGTCTTGATTCAGGTATCGGAGACGATCTTGAAATGGCTCTGTCTACTGAAGGCATTGCTATAGACGATCCGGTAAAAATTTACCTTAAGGAAATCGGACGCGTTCCTCTTTTAAGCGCAGAGGAAGAAATCGAACTTGCTCAAAGAATGTCGCAGGGAGATTCGTATGCAAAAAAACGTCTTTCTGAAGCAAATCTGCGTCTTGTTGTAAGTATAGCGAAAAAATATGTTGGACGCGGAATGCAATTTCTGGATCTTATTCAGGAGGGAAATCTCGGACTTATTAAGGCGGTTGAAAAATTTGACTACACAAAAGGCTTTAAGTTTTCAACGTATGCCACATGGTGGATCAGACAGGCTATAACAAGAGCTATCGCCGATCAGGCAAGAACAATAAGAATACCGGTTCATATGGTAGAAACTATTACTAAGGTAAAAAAAGTTTCCAGTCAGCTTCTCCATGAAAACGGACATGATCCGACCGCTGAGGAAATTGCTTAAAGCTTGAAATGCCGGTTGAAAGAGTAAGGGAAATCATGCGTATTGCACAGGATCCTGTTTCCCTTGAAACTCCTATCGGCGAGGAAGAGGACAGCCACTTGGGAGATTTTATTCCTGACGACGACGCGCCTGCTCCGGCTGAAGCAGCGTCGCTGATTCTTCTTAAGGAACAGCTAAACGATGTTCTGGCAACTCTGACTGACCGGGAAGCAAAAGTATTAAAGCTCAGATTCGGTCTTGAGGACGGACGTTCCAGAACACTTGAGGAAGTCGGAAAAGAATTCGACGTTACACGCGAACGTATAAGGCAGATAGAAGCAAAAGCATTAAGAAAGCTAAGACATCCAAGCAGAAGTAAGAAAGTCAAAGATTTTCTCGATTAATCTTTGACATATACATATGAAAAAAGAGGACTTCAATAAGAGTCCTCTTTTTCTATATTAAATTTTAATAGTAAATTCACTTTTATTGGAGGTTAAAATGATTTACAACAATTTTATCTCAGTACATCGGTACCACCCTTAAATTGATTTTCAATAATCAGGCTGAATTTTCTGGCGGTCTCACTCCTTTATGATTATGTGATCCTAAGATTCCAAAATGATGCTTTCATTCCACATCAACCCTTTACCGAATTTTTTATTGTAATTAAATATCAATTAGTACATCGGTACCACCTTTTCAAATTATTTATCTTTGCTTTTTATGTAAAGACATTACGTCATAAAATTGAGATTAACCCAACCTCAAAAATATGAAATTGAAGCTGTTGTTGAAACAATAACCGCATCCTCCATTTTACAACCCAAACGTCTCAAATAAATTTCAAAGAAAATCTCATGTTACTCTAAACGGAATAATGATTCTTATTTTCATGAATTCCCAATTATTTCATTTAAAACTTTTTTGAACATTGAGTCACCAACAACAGCTTCGTAAAACTGTTCTTCAATAGATTCCACCGGCAACTCCCTCCATCTTGATATAAATTTATTCCCGCAAAAGAATTTCCCGAAATTCTTAAATCAGCCTTGCGAAAATATCATCGTGAAAGAAACGTCAACAATACATTGATAAAACTTAATACATCAATACTTTCTGAATCTGACATCTATGCCTTTATGATTTATTATTGACTGTTGTTCTTTCGTTGTATATATAATACCACATTCTTTAGTCAATGTCAACAGTTTCAGAATAAAAAAATACACAATTTTATAAAAAATGTTTAAACACAATGCCTATTGACTTTATTTCTATATTGTAGTATAATTATTTTTGTTAGGGCAAAAATATTATTGAATTGGAGAAAAAATAATGTCAGATATGAACGAATACCAGCCGGATCTTTTTACCTTAGAAGACGAGGACGGCAATGAAGAAACCTTTGAGCTTATTGACGTTGTAAAAGAAGAGGACACAACTTACTACGCTCTTATTCCCCAACAGTCTGATCCTGACAACCTTGAAGAAGACGATTATTTTGTAATACTTAAGCAAGATGACAACGATCCGGACGGAATGCTCGTTTCAATAGAAGACGAATCGGAATTAGACCGTCTGGCCGAGATCTTTATACAAAGACTTTATGCTGACGACGAATACGACTGCGGAGACGACTGCGACTGTTGCAGCTAAATTTTACTATTGATTTTTTATTAAAAATATGTTATAATAATAACAGAAAAACAAATATGTATTCTGCCTTGTACGTGTCAATATGGTTTTTATAATCCAACACTTTATAAAAGGGAATCTGACTCTGACTGATGATTGCAGACCTCCCGTCTTTATGACGGACGAAGGGAGCGTGAGGCTTTCAGGAGGATACCCACCTTGCTTAACAGCTTGGTTTTATGCGCCATATGACGGCAAGGCGGTTTATACTTTCTTAAAAAATAATCCCGTGTTCAGATGAACACGGGATTTCAATTTATATATTCAAAATTATTCTTCTTAGATTTAACGCGTCAAACACGTCGACGCTTCCGTTTCCGTCAACATCGGCAGCAGTACTTCGGCAATTTCAACTGGAATATTCAATAAAAATTTCTGTAACAAAACCAAGTCTGCAATATTTACATTGCCGTCTTTATTAAGATCTCCGGCTAAGCCCCCTTTATCAGGAGTAGTACCGTCAGGTTCCGTGCCGCCAATCAATACTCCGTTAGAATAAACGCATATATTAGGCGCTTTCTGCATTTCTCCGCTGTAACCGTTATAGCTTCCACTGTCAACCTCAAGCATACCCTGCATGCTCCAGTCGTCCGAAGTATCCCAAGGCGTACTCCAAGATCCTATTTGAAGCTGATATTTCTTGTTGGAATTTGCTATAACATATCCATCCCATGTCACTTCAATATAATAAACACTGTCCTTATAAAGCGTCGGACCTGTAAGAACTCCGTCAAAATCCGTTTCCGTCTCTGCCTGATCATAAGTTTCACGCATCTGTATAGCCGATACGCTATCCATTCCCTTTGTATCAAATAGTATCTTACCGATACGTCCTTTAAAGCTTCAACAGAATCAGTGCACACATAAAGAGTCAGATCAGTACAGCCTATTCCTCCGTTTTGCTTCTGGTTAGAAACAATTCCTTCAACCCAATAATTGTTTCCTCCGCTTTCTCCCCCGCTGCTTTTATCCGGAGGAGGAAAATCCGGCGTTGTCTGCATCGAAGCGTCTCCGAAAAACTCATATAGTCCGGCGCAGGCTCCGACAAACGCCGCATTATAATCTATAGTAACCTCGTTGTAAATCCAATCCGCAGTAGTGTCGTTATGCTTATCCGACGCATCAGGACCGCCTACAAGAGCGCCGTATAAAACATGCTTCTGTTCTCGCGTATCCTCAGCCATCGTCAAGCCCGACGACGCTCTGTGATGAGGATACTTTACCGCATTGTCATTATATCCTACCACATATGCGGTTCCGGCAGTATTATTTCCCAGAAGATATTCCATCTGTTCCTTTGCCCATTCACTGTATTTCGAAGCTTTTCCGTTATTATTATACTTATCAAATACAAGAGCCGCCAGCTGAGCCGCCGTATTATATCTTGCAGAGCCCCAGGTACTCAAATAGAAATAACCCTGAGGAGAAATTGTTCCCAGTCCACCGCTCATACAATTCTGAATCTGCTTTTCTATCTGACTCCAAAAATCCTTAATTTCATACTCATTTTTACCGCTTATCGTCCTGTATCTGTCAAGGATAGAATTATCCTGGTCGTTACACTCGGATATTAAACACATAGCCCCTGTCCAGACATCGTTCCAGCAATGAACATAAGTTGGGGGAGCATAATAATCGTTGCCTAACACGCCGAGAGCCTCGTCAAGATAATTTGTATCGCCGGTTGCCTTATAAAGCCACATGCCTGCCCAGCAATAATCATCCTGCCATTTTGATGAATTATAATAACTTTTAGGACCGTCGGCATTATCGCTCAATTGCTTCTCATTAGTCTGGGCAAATTTAAACAGCGCCTTTGCATAATCCAAGCTCTTAGCGGCATATTCAGCGTCGGTATCCTTGAAATTAAGGTAATTTGCCGCAAGAGAAGCTGCTGTAGCGGCAACATAATCAGTCTGGGGTTTATCGGCTGTAAGGAAAAAACCCTTACGCTCCATACTGTCAATCTCAGGAGCGTTCCAATATGCATGATCTATATCTCCGTCACCGACCTGATAGCAGAACGCTACTACATCGCCGTTTGAATCCCTGAAAGTACATTTCATAAAGTAATCGTTGAAATACTTTAATATTGTTTCAATGTGGTCGTCCTGACCGGTTTTTATATACGAATCCCTGAATTCATAGTATCCCCACCCTAACGTTGAGCCGGAATAAGCCTCCGGCATACCGAATTTGACATGATCTCCCGCGTCATGAAAGCCTCCGGCAACATCTACATAACCGTCTCCGTCCGGATCAAGTATACTTTTATTTTCCGAAATAAAGCCGGCGGAAAGGTTTGTATTTTCGGTATCCAGCGGAAGCTGCGAATCATAGGTATGGCAATCCCCTCTCCATGTAAACCGAGTATTTTCTCCCACCTCAGTTCCGCACATATTCGCGTCATAAAAATAAATAGAATATTGAAGCGCCTTGGCAAAGTTGCCGTAATCCTCGGCGGCCGAAGCGCTCTGAGTAAACGACGAAAGCGGAGAAGTCAGATACAATGCCGTGGTAAACGCACTCATTGCCGCTGCCGACAGCCTTTTCAGCAATTTCACAATAAATTCCTCCTGTTAAAATTTTAAAATACAGTTTCAAACACTTTTATTTTATCATATTGCAGAAAAAATTTCAATAATTTCTGATGAAAATATTAAATATATATAAATTTATATAAAAAAATACGGCACAGCTAAAAAACTGCGCCGTATTAAGTAACTGTTATTATTACTTAACGATTTCCTTAAGAGCCTTTGGCTCCTTAGGCTGATGACAGCCATACAATGAAGCTGAACCGCAAGCCTTAACTGCTGTGTTCATGCCAACCTTTGCTGCTGCTTCCATGATTTTTCTTGAAATCTTCTTCATAACAAATTCCTGCCTTTTTATTTTTATTTTCTGTCTAAAGGACTTTACCTTTTGACAAATATATGATAACATATTTTGGAATAAAAATCAAATGATTTTCTTAAAAGAATAATCTTTTTACATCAAATGCGGAATTTAATAATTTATTCATAATTTATTCATATTTTATAAACAAACGCTTAAAACTTTATACATTAATAAAATAATTTTCAAAAAATCTATAATTTCTTTAAGTTTGTTCACAATTTATTCGAATTTATATGTTATAATGGTTTAATAAAGAAATACATAAGTATTATTTGAATTATTATAAATATTATAACGAATGGAGAGCAATATGATAAAAACAGCTATTTGTGATAATAACCTTAATAACGCAATTATAATAAAAAATTCTATTGAACAGTTCTCAAATAAATTTCGTCTGAGATGCGATATAAGCATTTACACCTCCGGAAACGAGCTTATAATTGATCATCATAAATACAAAGCAATATTTATCAATACTAATATCAAAGATAAAAGCGCGGACAATATTGCCAGATACATTCGAATGTCGGGTGAAAAAACAAGGCTTATTTTTATTTCCGACAATGAAAGAACAGCATGCCAAATTATAAAATACCAGCCGTTCGGTTTTATACATAATATCAATCTTCAGTCGGAGCTGACTGAATTGCTGCCCTCTCTTTTTCTTGAGATTAACGGCGAGGACCAGTATTTCACATTTAAATCAGAATCGGGTACAGTAAACCTGAAAATAAAGGATATTAACTACTTTGAAACCTTCGGCCACGTTATTGAAATAAATACAGACAATAAGGTTATTCCTATCAGAACAACTCTAAAGCTTCTGGAGGATAAATTTAAAGGCTTCGGATTTTTCAGAATTCATAAAAGCTATCTGGTTAATGTCAGATCGGTATTTTCAGTCAATCGGCATTACGTTACCCTTAATAACATGAAAACCCTTCCCATCGGAAAAAGCAGAACAGAGGTATTAAATAACATAATCAAATACCGATTTGCTCAGCATAAATCGAGTTCTGCTGATCCGTGTTCAATAAGACTATAAATAATGAGGTTAATAATACAGTATGAACGAATATATAAATATTATCTGGCACCTTATAGAACTTGCAGCCTGTGTTGTTGAATCAATCATGATAACGTCTTTTATGGTGAACATGCTTGGATATAAGGATCCGAAATATAAATTTACAAAATTTATGCTATGCGTAGTTATTTCTGTGATAAATTCAACCGTTGTTTCAACAATTATACCGGTGGATTCTTTTATCGGATCTATGCAGATGATAATATGTCTGATATTTTCCTTGATATTCCTTAACGGACGGATATTCTACAAAATTCTTACATCATTACTGTCAGTATTTTTTGTATTAATTATAAACTCTATTATTTTAACGCTGGTTAGCTGTATTTTTAAAACGCCGATTTACATACTGATATCTTCGTCCGGTATTGTAAGATTATTGATATTAATTTCTACAAAATCCATTTACTTCATTATTACAAAATTTATTATTAAAATCACCAGAAATAAAAAGCTGCATTTTTCAAGAAATGAAAGCAGATATATAATGAGCGTATTTATATTAACGATTGTCGCATGCAATATACTTTTTGAGGTTATTTCATCAGTAAAATATTCAACGCCGTTTTCATTAACCGCTATCGCGGTATTAGTTTCAATAAACGTTTTAAATTATTTAATAATACATAAATGTCATCAGATAAATATAAATAAGGCAAAGATAAACCGTATAGCTCAGGAAATAATAAGGCATGAGGAACAGATAAACCAGTTATCTGCCGGTTCACTGAAAACAAATAGAAAAAGTCAGGAAACCTCTGAAAAGAACGAATGCAATAATTTTGAAAATCCTGCTTTTACTAATTATAAAAGTCTGAACACTATTATCAACAATGCGGTAAAGGACTGCCGTGAAAAAAATATTTCAGTTAATTGCAGTATTTCGCCGTATATAGAAAACTTTCCGGAAAACGAGATAATTTCAATAATTTCAAATACCCTTAAAGAATCTATAAGCGCATCAAAAAGCAGCAGCTTTCAGCCGGCGATAGATCTCGAAATACTGAATAATAAAAATTATCTCAGCATTATTATTTCTCACTATCTCAAAACTACTGATATTTATCTTACGGACGATATATCAGAAGATGAAATTACGGTTCCTTTTAACCCTTATCATAATAAAAAAATTTCAAATATAATGGATAAATATAACGGAATTATACTTTTTAATAAAAACAGAAATAAGATCATTACAAATATATGGCTTGATTTTTCAAAGGCGTCCCTTATCAAATGATATAAACTCCCGCCTTACTGCTGAAGCAAGATAAAGAGATCCGCATATTAAAACCGCAGCGTTTCTTTCTTCTGCAACGCCGACCGCCCTTTCAATCGCATTCTTATAATCCATTGCTTCACACGGGCATGTAAAATAATCTTTAAGCTCTGCCGACGGTATGTTATTATCAATATAGCCGTCAGCGCATATTGCGGCATCAAGAATACCTGACAGCCGCTCTGCCGCATATTTTACGTCTTTACCTCTAACCATTCCCACAATACCAATAACCTTGCAGTCCAGCTCATTTAATATTTCTATAAGAGAATCAATACCAGACATATTATGTCCGCCGTCGGCAATGACAGGCGGATTTTTGCTTATCAGTTCTATTCTGAGCTTAACCTTAGCTTTTTTTATTCCGTCCCTTATATTTTTATCTGAAAGATCAAAGACGCCCTTCCTTAACAATTCGGCGGCTTCAATTGCAGTTAAGGCATTATTAATTTGGTGCTTTCCGCACATTCTGATCTGAAATTCTTTCCCCTTATATATAAATCTGCTGCCTAAAATATTTGAATTTAAACAAATGCAGTCAGCAGTATCCGGTATAATCAGCAAACTATGGCTTTTCTCGGCTTTTAATTTTACAATTTCCAATGCTTCAGACGTATTGTCAGACGCTAAAATAACAGGGCAGCCTTTTTTTATTATACCTGCTTTCTGTATAGCTATTTCCCCTATAGTGTTTCCCAGAATCTGAGTGTGATCCAAGGAAACGGAGGTTATTACAGACAATAAAGGATCGTCGATTATATTTGTAGCGTCAAGCAATCCGCCTATTCCCGCTTCAAGAAATACAATATCGCATTTTTCCTCTAAAAAATAAATCAGCGCAATAGCAAATGTTATTTCAAATTGTGAATAGCATTCTCCTGATACTGCTTCTTTCACCCTGACGCATATCTCTCCAAGTCTTTCGTCAGATATATTTTCTCCATTTATTCTGATTCTGTCATTATATTTTTCAATATAAGGAGATGTAAACTGGCCCGTTTTATACCCTGCCTGAATAAAAATATCCGACAGATATTCAAGTGTCGATCCCTTACCGTTAGTACCTGCTATATGAACAAATTTAAGCATTTTATGAGGATTTCCAAGTCTTTTTAGCAAATCAGAGATTCTTGACAAATCATTAACCCTTTTTCCCGAATGGCTAAAGCCTTGAACATAGCTTACAGCGTTGAATGACATAATAATTCTCCCAAATAGTTTTTTGTTTATTATAGCACTCAAGGCACAATTTGTCCAGATTGTCACCCATATATTAAATCAAGGTTGACAATACAGCTGGCCTGTGATATAATCAATAAAAAAGTAAAACGGAGGTTTTTCATGGAAACAATCAAGGAAAAAAAAACAATTAAAACAACAGATATGGTCTTATGCGCAATGTTTGCCGCGCTTATTGCTGTAGGAGCGTTTATACGAATACCTATACCATACGTACCGTTTACTTTGCAGCTATTCTTTACAACACTTGCCGGACTGCTTCTGGGACCAAAGCTTGGAGCTGCCAGTTCTCTTGTTTATATGATTACAGGTCTTATAGGAATACCTATTTTTACTGAAGGCGGAGGTCCCGGATATATTTTTAAGCCCAGCTTCGGATATATAATAGGCTTTGTAATTGGCTCGTTTGTAACCGGAATGATTGCGTCAAAGGCTGCAAGACCGTCGTTTAAAAGGCTTTTAACAGCTTCCTTAGCAGGACTTGTTATAGTATATGCAATAGGAATGATTTACTGCTTTCTTATTACCAATTTTTATCTTGGAACTGATATGAGTGTAAAAACAGTGTTTTTATACTGCTTTCTATTTATCATTCCCGGCGATCTCGCCTTAACATTTTTGGCGTCATTTTTATCACAAAGACTAATACCCATTCTTAACAGAGAAAGAGAGAAAAAATGAGCAATATTAATAATTTAAAGGAAAAGGTTTTATCAGGAATAAATATTTCCAAACAGGAAGCTATGACCTTGTGGAACAGCGATTATAATGAGATTTGCAGCAGCGCTGATGAAATCAGACGACATTTCTGTGAAAACCGATTTGACATATGCACAATAATCAATGGAAAAAGCGGAAAATGTACTGAAAATTGCAAATTCTGCGCTCAATCCTCATTTTATCATACTCACGCAGACGAATATCCTCTGCTTGATACCGAAAGCATAGTAAATGAAGCCGTAAGCAACTCAGAGCAGGGAATTCTACGATTTTCAATTGTCACCTCAGGAAAAAGGCTCTCGGATTCAGAAGTTAATAAAATGTGTGAAACTATAAGAGAAATACATAAAAAAACAAATATTTCCGTCTGTGTTTCATTCGGATTGCTTAATGAAGAACAATATAAAAAATTAAAAAATGCAGGAGTATCGAGAGTTCATAATAATCTTGAAACTTCAGAAAATTATTTTAAAAACGTCTGTACTTCTCATACGTTTGAGGATAAGATACATGCTGTCAAAGCGGCACAAAATGCCGGACTAAGCGTATGCAGCGGAGGAATAATGGGACTTGGTGAAACTGACGAGGACAGAACTGATATGGCTTTTACATTGCGTGAGCTTGGTATCAAGTCTGTTCCTATCAATATGCTAAATCCTATTCCCGGTACGCCGTTTGAAAATAATCAAAAATTGACCGAAAAGGATATGTGCCGTATCTGTGCAGTTTACCGTTTTATACTTCCGGACGCGTCAATACGTCTTGCAGGAGGAAGAGGTCTTATGGAAAGTAAAGGAAAAGAATGCTTTAAATCCGGAGCAAACTCAGCCATTTCAGGAAATATGCTGACTACATCGGGAATAACAATTAAAACTGATATGAAGCTTCTGAAGGAACTGAATTATAGGACGGCGCTTTGCAATGAGTAAAGGAATATTTGTAACAGCTACAGGAACGGACATTGGCAAAACCTATGTTACCGCTCTTATTATCAAAAAGCTTAGGGAATACGGGATAAACGCAGGTTACTACAAAGCGGCGCTGAGCGGGGCGGAAACTATTAAAGAAAGCGACGCAGGCTATGTAAACCAAACAGCCAAAATAAACCAGAACCAAGAATCTCTTATATCTTATTTATATAAGTCTCCCCTTTCTCCCCACCTTGCTTCACAAATTGAAGGAAATCCTGTGGATTTAAATAAAATAAAGGACGACTTTAAGTCTGTTTGTCATAAATATGATTATGTTACAGTCGAAGGAAGCGGAGGTATTATATGTCCTATACGATGGGATAACAGCGAGCATATTTTACTAGAAGATATAATAAAGACCTTAGAGCTGAACACAATCATTATTGCCGACAGCGGTCTGGGAACAATTAATGCCACTGTTCTGACAACAGAATACCTTAAATCTAAAAATATAGGAATTAAGGGAATTATTTTAAATCATTATACAGGAAATCATATGCAAAAAAACAATATGGACATGATTCAGGAACTAACGGGCGTTCCGGTTATTGAATGCGTAGCTCCGAACGATAAAAATATAAATATAAGCAAAAATGCTCTTGAAACGATTTATGAACAAATATAATTACTAAAAACATGCCGCTTTATTTTATATAGCGGCAGAACGGAGATTAATATGACTCTTGAAGAAAAAGACTTGAAATATATCTGGCACCCCTGCTCACAGATGAAGGATTATGAAGAGCTTCCGCCGATTGTTATAGATCACGGAAAAGGCGTTTATCTTTACGACAAAAGCGGAAAGAAATATATAGATATTGTAAGCTCATGGTGGTGTAATCTTTTAGGGCACTGTAATCCTGATATAAATCAAGGAATTAAGGAACAGCTTGATAAACTCGAACATGTAATTTTTGCAAATTTTACACATGAGGGAGCAATCAGCTTATGCGAGCAGCTATCAGATGTAATTCCACCAGGATTAAGTAAATTCAACTTTCTGACAACGGCTCGGCCGCTGTTGAATGCTCTTTAAAAAAGGCATTCCAATATCAGTATCAGACCGGTCATCCGGAAAAAACGCGATTTATGTGTCTTTCAGACGGCTATCACGGTGAAACCATCGGCGCTCTTTCAGTGGGAACGCTTGATTTATACGCAAAAATATATCAGCCTATGCTTTTGAATACTATTCGAATTCAAGCACCTGATTGTTACCGTTGTCCTTTTGAAAAATCTCGTGATAACTGCAAATGTGAATGCTTTAAATATGCTGAAGACGCATTTGAACAATATGCTGATGAAACATGCGCAATGATAGTTGAACCGCTTTTACAGGGAAGCGCGGGAATGAAGATATATCCGCCTTTATATCTTAAAAAGCTGCGCGCGCTATGCGATAAATACAATGTTCTTTTGATAGCCGATGAAATTGCAACCGGTTTCGGCAGGACGGGAAAAATGTTCGCCTTTGAACATGTGGGAGTATCTCCGGATATAATGTGCATATCAAAGGGACTGACTGGCGGATATATGCCAATGGCAATTACAATTACAACAGATAACATTTATAACGCATTTTATGATGATTACAGCTCTGGCAAGGCATTTATGCACAGTCATACCTACAGTGGCAATCCTTTAGGCTGTGCCGCTGCGCTTTCTGTATTGAAAATTTTCCGTGAACAGCCGATACTCAAAAATGCTTCAAAAACTGCGCGATACTTAAACAGCAGACTTAATGAGAAGCTTGGAAATCACAAAAACATCGGTGAAATACGTTCAATCGGGCTTATTAATGCAATAGAATTGGTTACTGACAAAAAATATAAAACTCCTTTTGACAGCTCGCTCAGAATTGGTTATCAGATTTATAAGGAAGCATTAAAGCTGGGGCTTATTCTACGTCCCTTAGGCAATGTTCTATACTTTAATCCACCTCTGAACATAAGTAAAGACGAAATTGACCGTTCAATAGAAATATGTCTACAGTCTATTAATATTATACTGAATTAATCTCAATAGAATTTAAAAAGTCCCTGTAATTAATTACAGGGACTTAACAAGAGAAACTGGAAGAAGAGTGAGATAAATAATTCAGTTCTCTTGTCGTCAAATTTATAATGTCTGCTATTTGTGAGAGCAGATCTACTAATATGCGATTCAAGTAAAATGTAAATTATATATATAGATATACAAAAACATTATTCGACAAAATTTATATTGCCTTATTTCTATACTTTTATTATACAACTTTTATATTGATTTTTCAATATAAAACATCATTTTTAATTGTAAACTTTTTGTGAACAACCTGCCAATCCCTGTTAATGTAATCAAGCGATTTCTATTTATAGTCTTTTATTCGGCTTTTGACTCTTCCATAATAATTCTTGCAG
>ERZ860023.342-NODE-342-length-30185-cov-3.948291_pt1 | contig 30185 bp, 19 predicted proteins | sample MGYA00509983_ERZ860023 | MGnify/ENA primary metagenome ERZ860023 (study PRJEB30046, sample SAMN00715180) | human gut metagenome | study: EMG produced TPA metagenomics assembly of the A metagenome-wide association study of gut microbiota in type 2...
TTTCATTGCCGATACATTGATTAACCGTCATCCGACACCGATACCTTGATAGACATTGCCAAACTGTCGGCCAAGGCTGTACGTTTCTTCAACCAGGAACCGGTAATGGCCATGCTGTCTTACTCCAACTTCGGTTCCGATGCAGAAGGAAGTCCGGCAAAGGTACACGAAGCCATCAACCAGCTGCATCAGGAATACCCGGATTTGGCTATTGACGGTGAAATGCAAGTGAAATTCGCCTTGAACAATGCCCTTCGCGATGAGAAATATCCTTTCACACGCTTAAAAGGAAAAGAAGTAAACACTTTAGTATTCCCTAACCTGAGTTCAGCCAATGCTACCTATCAACTCATTCAAAACATGAGTGAGACCGAAGTGATCGGCCCGATTCAGATGGGATTGAACAAACCAATTCACTTCACCGACATTGAAAGCTCTGTACGCGATATTGTCAATATCACAGCTATCGCCTGCATTGATGCCATTGTCGACAAGAAGAAGAAAGCACAATAAACATTACTGATTTATTTCACCCTACACGGAGGAGCAGCCGCAAGCCAAAACATTCACCCTTGCCACCGTTCCTCCGTGTATTATTTTTCTAAAAGCCATGAGAAAACCACTCAATCATACACAATGTGTCGTACTTACTTTATGCTGGGCTGCACTTTGCTTTTTAGTACTCACCTCTACCTCAAAAATTGACGGTCCGCTTGTCATTATGATTCTCATATCAGGAGCTTTGGTGTTTATCCCTGTAATTAAATCTCTTAAAAGCAGAAACAAATAAACACGAATAAATAGATAAAAAGGGATTTTTGACGCTTTTTTCTCACTTTTCTTGATTTATTGTTGCATAAATAAATTTTTATCTATATTTTTGGCACATCAAACAAGAAGAAACATATTACTGTGATTTTTCAAAACCAATAAATAAGACAGATAATCTTTTTTAATTATGAATGCAGCTAAAGTTCTGGAAGATCTGAAAAGAAGATTCCCCAATGAACCTGAGTATCATCAGGCAGTAGAAGAAGTGTTAGGAACTATCGAAGAGGAATACAACAAACACCCTGAATTCGACAAAGTAAACTTGATTGAACGTCTGTGTATTCCAGATCGCGTATACCAGTTCCGCGTCACTTGGATGGACGACAAAGGTAACATCCAGACCAACATGGGTTACCGTGTACAACACAACAACGCTATCGGCCCGTACAAAGGCGGTATCCGTTTCCACAGCTCTGTAAACCTGGGAATTTTGAAGTTCTGGCATTCGAACAGACCTTCAAGAACTCACTGACTCTCTTCCGATGGGTGGTGGTAAAGGTGGATCTGACTTCTCTCCACGCGGTAAGTCAAATGCAGAAGTAATGCGTTTCTGCCAGGCATTCATGCTGGAATTGTGGCGCCACATCGGTCCTGAAACTGACGTTCCTGCCGGTGATATAGGTGTAGGCGGCCGTGAAGTAGGTTACATGTTCGGTATGTACAAAAAACTGACTCGCGAATTCAGCGGTGTGTTGACTGGTAAAGGCCGTGAATTTGGTGGTTCACTTATCCGTCCGGAAGCTACAGGTTACGGTAACATCTATTTCTTGCTGGAAATGCTGAAAACTCGTAACATCGACATCAAGGGTAAGACTTGTCTGGTATCTGGTTCAGGAAACGTAGCACAGTATACTGTAGAAAAACTGATTCAGTTGGGTGCTAAAGTAGTTACCATGTCCGACTCTGACGGTTACATCTATGATCCGGACGGTATCGACCGCGAAAAACTGGATTACATCATGGAATTGAAGAACCTCTATCGCGGACGTATCCGTGAATATGCAGAAAAATACGGTTGCAAGTATGTAGCAGGTGCTCGTCCATGGAATGAAAAAGCAGACATCGCTCTTCCTTCTGCCACTCAGAATGAAATCAACGGTGACGATGCTAAAGCACTGGTAGCAAACGGCGTATTTGCTGTATCAGAAGGAGCCAACATGCCTTCTACTCCAGAAGCAATCCGCGTATTCCAGGATGCGAAGATTCTTTACGCTCCGGGTAAGGCAGCCAATGCAGGTGGTGTATCAGTATCAGGTCTGGAAATGACTCAGAACTCTATCAAGCTGAGCTGGAGTCAGGAAGAAGTAGACGAAAAACTGAAGAGCATCATGAAGAACATCCACGAAGCTTGCGTGAAATACGGTACAGAACCCGATGGTTATATCAACTATGTGAAGGGTGCTAACGTAGCCGGATTCATGAAAGTAGCTAACGCTATGATGGCTCAGGGAATTGTATAAAACTTTAATTCTTAATTTATAAATCCGGGTGGGACTTGAACTTTCAAGTTTCACCCGTTTTTGTTTTTAAAGAATGACTCCCAATAAAAAGTACCTTTATCCAACAGTACCAAATCCATAATTTTTATCTTCAAGTCTTCATTATAAACCCATTTCATATAAGTAAACAAAGCTCCACTTGAAGCATCCTGTTCATACACAATTTTAGCCTTGTAAATCCAGTCACCCAAATTTCCATCGTTGTTATCTACCAGATAAATCGTACTCACCTCTCCCTTCTCATCAAACTCAGCTCCCCAAAGATTTATGGCATGCCCGCCTCCCTGAATAAAAATATCCAATCCGACGGCCATTCCCTGCTTCCTTGCCAATTTGATGGCATTATTAAACTCCTCCTTCGTCATATAGCCGTTGCCATACTGCTTCACCAGCGAATTTCGACCGAGCACATCAAAAAAGAAGCCCGCATTTTCCTGTTCCGGCACATTCTGAGGATACATCACCCAGTTGCAGATTCCTGACAAGAACCAGTTTACACCCGATACGATATACCCCGACTGATTACCAAAACGGTTCTTAAACCCTTGATAAATCTCACTATGCTTCGAATCCGGATAAGCCGAAGGAATCGAAAATTCCGGGTTCAGACGACGTTTGTATTCCAGATAACGTTCCACATAACTACGGTTCGCATTCAGCCACCAGTGCATCAGGTTCGAAGAAGAAGCCTCCCAGCATGTTTTTCCATCTCCCGTGGGACTGGTATCCCTGGCATCCAGTTTGTTGCATCTATTACTAACAAATAAAGTAATACACTTGTTTACCATGGTATAGCTAAATTCAGCTACAATTCTTTTACAATAACCTTACTGACTAATCATCATAATCATATTCCAAGCTAAAATCATCCACCCACATAGTAGCCCCTGGAGCCCCTGTAAAATAGTCTCCATATTTGCTGGCAGAACAAACAATCAGCAAGGCTGTAGGTTTCCGATTCGTTGCCCTATACTCAAGTTCCACAGAGAAAGGAGTGTATTCATTTACATTTTCTCCACATGTCATCTCACCGTAAGCTATGATATGCGAATCGTTCTTATCAAAATACTTTCCTGTTCCCTTGTCATCCGTCTGCACTTCCACCGCAGTTTTTTCACCACTATTAGGATTTTCCTGAAGTTCCCAATCACCTAAAGCTACCCATACGATACAAGTATCCGGTTGATTCTTTAATGAAGCATATTTATCAATAGCTTCCGTAATCAAAGCAGTCTGATATTTAAAATAACCTTTTAAACGAGTCGGATAGGAAGTAAAACTTCTTCCAAAACCTAAAACGCCATTAGTTCCCTTTGTCTCCTTATATTCACCAATAAATAGATTTCCAGCAGCAAATTTTACTACAATTTTCTGAGATTTCAATACAGCAGCCAACTTCCCTGTACTACCAGGACGAATGTCTTCTGTAGATAATGTAATATTATCTTTCTCGCTTAACGTAGTACTTCCATGGTTTCCAGTATCCCAGAATCGAGTCCCGTCCTGTGCCCATGGACAAATCACCTTCTCTTCCTGATGCCAGTCTTCAAATCCCATATTAGGTACAGATCCTGTCTCCGTGGTAGAGAAAGTTACCACATCTCCGACCTGATCGCCAGAGTAAGCACGACATTCATAAGTAGTATTCGCCTTCAAATGAGGGACACGAGCTGTAAATTGACCTCCATCCATGGTCACATACTTCTGATCTACACGTGTCCAGTCTTCACTTCCATCTTCACGAATATCAAAGCCACATTCAGTTTCGGCCACACCAGCACCATATAACCATGCCACATTAACCCATCCATCAGCAGATTCTGTAACCACATCCTTATCACTTTTGTAAACGCGGAGAGTCCAAGTCTCATCCACAAAATCACTAAAAGTCACATGTACAGATGCCTGGGCAAAATCACGATAAAATGTCCATTGAACCTCCGGAGTTCCACTCACTCCGTCATTTAAAGCTCCTTCTGGTCCCAATTTTAAATCAGACAAAACAATATCCTTTAAATCAGCACTCTTTCGAATTGAAGCAGTAGCCAAATGATTTTCTACATCAAACTCCGAGTTTCCAAGCTGCCCATCAATTATCATACGACGTGCTATAGGCTGATTTCCAATTATCTCCCATTTATAATCCTGATAAAGGGATAAAGTAACCTCATAAGGCTGGCTTAAATCTATCTCTGTACCGGCTGTCAAAGTAGAAGAAGCCTTTTCTGTATAAGTAAAAGTTTTCAACATCACCCTTTTAGGGTTTACCGTTTCCTGCAAAGTAACCGTCACAGTACTTTCACTTTCCGAAATGACCGCACTTCCCGACTGTCCCTCAACTTCTATACCTGTAATAGAAAGAGGTACCTTAGCAAAAGGTATATCATTTTTGATGCAACAGCTTAGAGTACCAGCCAGCATTATACTAATAGCAATTCTATATAATGTATTCCACATAACTACATACAAAAGGTTATACCAATATTAATATTAAAAAGATTAATCTTAAAATTAGCGCCACTACTATTCCTTTTTCCAACCTCTCCTGACTCATCCCGTTGTTTCTCCCAACGATACTTAAATCCGGCAACTCCAAAGGACATTTCCGCACACACATTTTTAGTAATATAAACAGCTACTCCCGGATTAATCCCCAGATGTATCTCATTCACATCTGTCTCCGTATGAGTCATACTATCTCCTTCTCCATCTGAAAAGTTCGATGTTCCCCGCTTATAAGTCAAAGCTGTTTCATTAAACAATCCGAATATTCCATTTTCATCCAATCCCACATAAGAGCGATTAAAAACTCCGAAAGAATACATATCTTCCGTATAACGCATATTTCCTATATTAAAGCTCAAATCATCTCCCAGATTCAAATCTATATTACCCAAATCACCCACAATATGGCAGTAACCAAACTTAGCTCCCACTACCACATTGTCTCTCAGTGCATATCCCACAAACGGATGAATTGACTTCATTGTAAACGTAGCATCCATATCACCCAAAATAGCATACAACATGCTACTATTATCACTATCCAAGTTCACGTACGAGAAGGTTAATCCTCCAATCCATTTCCCTTTAGGAACAAAACGATAGTTCAAGATTCCACGATCATAACGACCAATCGCTTTCATCTTTATCAGATTGTTCGATTCTACAGTTATTGGTTTTTTCTTAGGTTTCTCAATATATACCGTATCATGTATCACAATCGTATCACGCACTTGAGACAAACTTTTCTGCACACCTATTCCCAAGCACAAGAAAAGGAATAATATTATCTTTCTCATTCTGTTACAAATAAAAGGCTATACCTAAGCCAATAGAAAATAAGTTAATACGAAAATTTGCAGAACTGGAAGAACGATCTGCAGTATAAATCTGGTCTTTTTTCTGATGTACTTTGCCAAAATCCACACCTAGAACTCCCACACTCACTTCTACAGCCGTATAGTTATTTACAAAAGCAACAATACCCGGAGAAACACCAATACCCAAATCAGTAGAAGTGGAATAGGTTCCACTCACTTCCTGCCCTGATTTAGTCACAAGTTTTGACTGACTACCTCCAAATTTCAACTGTGTTTCTGCAAACAATGCAAATCGTTTGCTACTTCCCAAAGTTATGTAATTTCGCATGATAGCCATTACAGTGTATGAATGCGTCAGTTCATACGTATCGTTCAAGTTAATTGAAAGATCATCTCCCAAATCAAAATTCAGATTATCAAATTTGGTCAAGGTACGTCCATAAGAAAAACGTCCTCCCATAGCTAAGTTATCTTTCAAACCATAAACTACCAACGGACTTACTTTAAAAGAATATCCATCGGAATTGAACTTATCAATAATTAAAAACTGATAGTTTTCTTCTGTATGCTCAGAATACGATACAGAACTACCCACAATCCATTGTCCTTTAGGCACAAATACGTTATCGGCTATCTTTTTCTTTCCCTCTTGTGCCTGAACCGACAAGGTCAAGCACAAGAGACTTAAAAGGAATATAAATTTCTTCACTTATCTCAAATTTTCAGGTAATTTACTTTCTTCATATATCAACTCCAAATCATCGAGCCACATCACACTATTCTTCGCTCCTATGTAATAATCTCCATACCTGCTAGCTGATGCCACCAATATAATTGAAGTCGGTATCCTTTCCGTGGAACGATAATCTAATGGAATAAAAAACTCCAGTAATCCATTGTCACTTCCTTGCACTTCGCCTTTCAATACCATTTCTCCATATGCGATAATACCTTCACCGGTATATCCTTTTTCTGGATAAAACAAGTCTGTATCAGGATTAGCCGTGCGGATGACAACCGGCCATTGCTTATTGTAATCAGCTCCCGGCCAATCTCCTACAGCTACATAAATGATTCCTTCATCCTTTCCTTCGGGCAAACGGTCATTTTCAACCGCAGAAGGAGAATACTTGACATAACCATGCAAGGCCAGCGGACGAGTATTCCAAGCACGTCCCCATCCTAAGATTCCTTTAGTCGTTTGTTCCGTTCCTATAAAATCACCCACAAACAAGTTTCCGGCAGCAATCACCCCAAAAACTTCATTGGTTTTCAAACAAACTGAGTACTTCCCGGAATGCACATATTCTTCACTCCGAGTTGTCATGTTCGAACCGAATCCCGCTGCCAAACCAGTAGTCGCACCTTCATTTCCACTATCCCAAAACATAGTCTCATCACTTCCATAAATATACCATGTTTTTCCTTCCTGATGCCAATTTTCAAAACTACTATTCGGTAATGCCGATGCTTGCTCCGTAGTCACTTCACAAATCATATTTGAAATCTTCGTATCCTCTAAAATACGATACTCGTATGTAGTTCCCGGAGTAAGTCCTTTCAATACATCCGATTTGATTGTTTGCCCAGAAAGAACAGCCGGAATGTTCTGACTCCAGGCTTCTTCTCCCTTCTTACGATACTGGAAACTATATACCGTTTCTGCTCCTGGAGTATGCCCTTCAATCACTTCTCCATAAAAGACAGTTCTATCTGCCCAAGTCTCAAAACGTGGGATTTCAACCGCCTGAACATTCATATCCGATACCACAATCTGCCAGTCAAGTTCACGTTGTTTTCCTTGTTCATCTGCCAGTACGTATCTCAATGAATACATTGTTTCTTCTTTCAGCAGTTCATTCCATGAGTTCCCCCAATCCATGACAATCTGTTTTCCCTGAGCTTCCGCAGGAATTGTCAAGGTAATTCCCTTCTGCTGTAACGCTCCAACTGACTCTTCCGATAACAAATCAATAATTCCTGAGAGTCCCAACTTTTCCAATAATGTTCCCTCTACAGAAGCTGTTGTCAAAGTTGACGAACCAGACATAATTATTTGGGGAGATACAGAAGAGTTCAAGCTAAGAAACCAAGGAGAATCTGTACTGATTTCCTCTTCTCCTGACATTACGCGAATTACCGGACGACGGTAAATGCCAATCTCTTCCTTTTGTGTATAAAGTGGAGTTTCATCTACTTTCAATGAAAAAAACGTTCCACCTTCATCAGTAGGATGCTCAGGTTCCTCAGTACTAAGCGTATAGGTTAGCGTATATAAGGTAGAAGCCTTGGCCGGCTCTATCTTATTTGTCTGAGTTATTTTCTTCCCATTTTTTGTGGTAGCATTAAAGACACAAGTCAAATATTCTTTCCCTGAAGGAAGCATATAATATCCCACCGGAGACTCCGTTCCTTCTTCACTCCAATTATAATCTAAAGCACCATTGCCTGCATCAACCGACACAGTCACAGCACCTGAAGCCAAATACGTTTTCAGCTCCTCACTAAAATTCACCTTCACCAACGTATTGGCAATATTACAATTCACTTCCACAGAAGTTGTCTGGCCATCAACCACAGAAAACGTTTCTACTCCCTCATAATACTTTTTATCCAATGAGGCTGAGACCGAATCACCCGCAACGACCCGAACCCGGTAATCTGTACCAGCTGACAAATCTATTTTCTCAGGCACAGAACTCCAGGAGGAATATTTTCGTATTAACTTATCGCCTTCATAAATACGTACCTTGCAATCATTTTTCAAGGCTTCTATCTCTTTATTTCCAAGAGATGTCCTGGATACTACTTCCACAGCTTCTCCCATCGTCACTTGCAGGCTCAATGCCCCTTCTACTTCACCCAAATAACGATTTTCCTGCCGGCAAGCACAAAGCGAAAAGATGATTCCAATTATTAAGAATACTTTTTTCATCACTTCCTAAATTTACTGTGCATTACTACTGTCAATTGTCAGAGTAGCTTCCGCTTTTTCTCCATTCACATCTTCTACAGTTAACTTAAACTGATGAACACCAGGAAATCCACCCAGCAAGCCGACAAACTGAGTCACATCAAAAATCACTTTCTGCTGACCAATCACTTCATCCTTTATGGGAAGTCCCAAATCTTTTAAACTTTTTTCAGCCTCACCAGGTTCAGCTAAGTCAAAAGGATTCTGAGGAAACATTTCTGCAATAATTCCCCTAAACTCAGCATTATCAGAAGTTATTTCCACAAATACATGTGCTGCCCCTTCTGGAGCCAATAAGTCTACTACCACTTCCTGAGACAAATCCGTTACAGGCTGGCTCAAATCAAACCCTTCTCCTACAATGGAAGGAATTCCAAAGTCTAAAATTTCATCTTCTTCAGGACGAACCGATCCCTCTATAGTTACCGATGTGCAAGTCGCATCCAATTTTAAACCGTTTACAGAAGCACTTCCTCCTGTACCAGGATCCACAAACACCGCATCAATCAAATTATATGTAACTATCAGCTCTGTGCCTAACGCTACACCTGTATACGATTTAGTTACATTCTCCATAACTCCATCCACTGTACCAGAAAAAATCACATCAACCGTATTCGTTTCTGTACAATGAAAGAACCCCGAACGAGTTTCATCCTTTCCATATTCCAGTGACTCCGAACCTATTTTAACTGTCACCTTCACATCATCGCCCAATAAAGGTTTTAGATTATCAGCATAATTGATAGTAACCTTCACATTATGCAGTGTACATGCCACTTCTCCCACATCCGTCAAGTTATCTTGCGTAATTTCAAACACTTTCGATTCTCCTTCACAATAAGGTGTATCAAAAGCCGCACCTTCCGTAACAGGAGCATGTGCCACAATCTTATATTTCCCTGTTTTCAGTGTATACACTTCCGGCATCTCAGCGTACTTCCATGAACTCACAAGTTCTCCCGCTTCAGTATACACTTCCACAATATAATCATTTAATTCTGCCGCCACACGTGATTCTGTAACCAACGGATCCGTATTAGGAGTCAACTGCAAAGAAGACAAATTCAACTGTCCTTCCTGCTTTATTTCATAATCCACCTTTTCACTATGACAAGCTGCTGTCAATAAAACAACTGCGAACAAGCTTAACAAGAAATAAATCTGTTTCTTCATATAAGTTAGGTTTATTTTATTCATAAATTAGTTTTACATCGTCTACTGTCAAAATACTTCCTACGTGGCGTGAATCACCGTAACCAGCGTTCAAAGCCCCTTTACTACCTTGAATATCCTTCGTTCCTGGAGATGTCGCATCTGTCGACATAAATACCAATTCCATGTAAGAAGCTTTTTCCTTTTGAGGATAAGAAATATTTATCACCCCTAATGTATATGTATCTACCGCCTGAGTAATCTTCAGTTCTCCTTCTCCTATCACATTACGGTTTGCATCATACAATTTCGCATAGGCCTTGGTCGTTTCTCCATTATAAGAATAAAACTTATAATAGAACTGTACTACGTCAGGACGAGAAGTAAATGTATGAGTCATATTCTTTTCCTGCGTATCTCGGTTGAATGTACCAAGATACAAATACCCGGCCTGACGATTATCCGTCTCATGACTTCCATTCAACCAATTATTAGAACCATACCCTACAGTAGCTATTTCTGCAGCTACATTCCCCTGATAAGCACCGGTAGACAAAGAGGTTCCACCATAAGTATTCCAATGCCAGGTAGCCGTATGCATCTCGCTTGCATTGGTAGGCATCGTTCCTGGATAAGCACAATAATACCAAGAGGCAACGCCACTCTGCTGCTGAGTTGTCATATCATTAAAAGTGCTCCACCATCTATCCTCCGAAGAAGTGGTATACGGATAATATGAATAAATATGTTCTCCTCCAGACAAAAAGATTGTTTTGTACCATACTTCTTGTACTGACCATTGTTCAAAATCGGAGTTAGGCACCTGCAACTCCTCTTCCGTCGTAATATCCACAGAATTAGAATACTCCTCACCTTTTACTGCACGAAGTTTCAATGACGTTCCAGAATCCAGCCCTTTCGCTACCAAACTATAGCTTCCGCTAGATTCTGTAGTTACATCCGTCCAAACATCTCCTTGTTGTCTCTGCAATTTTATATCAGCCAAAGCAGTTTCATTATATACATGAAACACAGCTTTCTTAGCCCACACGTCTCCTGGGTTATCCACTAATATACCCATACTCACAGGAAGTTCTCCTGTTTCTTTTATATAACTTAAGTAAGAAGCAGAGACTTTAAATGGATTTATAAACTTCACTGTTTCAGGTGCCTTCAAATAAACCGTATAGACCTTCAGGCCTTCTTCTGATGGTAATTCTTCAGCACGCACAAATTCCAAATCCTGTTTTCCTTCTGCCAGTTGAAAATGTACGTTTGCCGGATTTCCATCTTTAAATGATACATTCACCTGACAAGTATTCCCGTAAAAAGGAGCCTCCGTTGAAGTAGCCGCCACAGCAAACTCACATCCTTGAGGAGTCACAGTCAGCACCAGCGGAGTATCTGAAACCTTGCCATACACATCCGTAGCCTCCAGTTTAAATATATGATTGCCACCTATAGGTAAGTTCTTTATCAATTTAGTAAAATTCACCTGAGCCATTTGGTCACGATTACCCTCCAATCCTTTGGTTTCCAATCCCATCTCCGTTAAAATTGAGGCATATTTTCCGGGTGCAGCCAAGTCCACTACATCGGGCCATTCTTTTCCCGACAGAAAACCCGACGTGGTAGTCAGACGGCAAGACTGGATACCCGCAACCGCATTCACATAAGCAGTAACTTGCTCTTTCGGTTCTGCCCCCTCGATTGATTGAAAAGGAACACTCTCAGTAAAACCATTTGCCTTAAAATAAGGTGCAGGAGAATTCAAGGCCGCATCCGATACATCGAATCGAACCTCTTCTCCGGCCACATCATCAGAAAAAGACACGGTCATGGTTGCCGAACCCGCATCCACATCCAACGTCAGCGTATAGATATGGCGAGACTCTGCAGTAAACACTTTAGCCTGATAAACAGCCTCTGTTGACTGGCCAGACTTTTTCACTTTTACTTTTGCAATCAACTCTCCCGGAGAGAAATAAGCAGCCCGAGTCTCATCTTTTACATACTCCACCTCATTTCCTAATGAGGTCGCAATGACAGCAGAATAATCAGAAAAATAGTTTTTAAACTCATCAGTATAGTTAACTTTCACTTGAGCATTGCCCAAATAACAAGTAACTTCTACAGGAGTCGTTTCATTTTTCTTTATAGAAAATTCCTGATTTCCTTCAAAGTAAGGTAACTCAAACCCTTCTTTTGACACATCTCCGTACCATGCTTTTACCTGATAGGTACCTACACGTAATTCAGGCATCTCCTCTTCGCGCATGTCCTTGTAAGAACTCCATCCACAAACTTGTTCTCCTAAAGAAGAAATACTAACCGAGAAATCATTCACATCGGGCAGAATCAATGTTTCACCTTCACCAGCTTCTTCTGCGCGCGATTTTTCATTCAGACCTATCACTTCACTAGTCGCATTCAGCTTCATTGTAAAAGTACCCATTCCATTATTCTTTGTTGTATCCTCTTTAGCGCAGGACACCAAAATCAAAGATAATAAGCTGTAAATGAGTATTACTCTCTTTTTTAAATTCATTGCAGCAAACATCAAATATATCAGTTTCTTTAAACTTATACGGAACACTATTTTTCCGCGTGCAAAGTAACACCAATTCCCAAACCCTCACAAGGTCTATTTATTTTATTTTTGGCTGATTTTTAAAACCAGCAAAAAGAAAATGTCCAAATAGCCTTGATAATTAACTAAAAAGTAGCACTTTTACGGCCCATCAATGGTCTATTTTTAAAATATACCATTACTTCTTTTATCACACCTTTTCATATTTTTAAATTACCACCTACAGAAGCAGTTTATTTTTTCCCTATCTTTGGGCAACTTGAAACAAACAAGAAACCAAAAACCGCAACCACACACCTTGATTTTATGAAACACAAAATTCTTGCACAATTTACAGGCATCTTTACATTTCTGATTCTAAGCATTTGTAATGTTCACGCACAATTTTCCGTGAAAGGTATACTTGTCGACTCACTGACACATGAAAGCGAACCCTATGCCACCATACGCATTACGCTCGACAAATCACCGGAGAAACCGGTCAGAATGAATGTGACCGATGCGAAAGGAAAATTTCAGGAGAAGTTACCACAAACCGGGAATTATACCCTGCAAATCACTTCGGTAGGAAAACGTACAGTGGTCCGCCGTTTTAGCATCACCAATAACCAGCGGGTGGCCGACCTGGGCACACTTTATACCTGCGATGATGCCCAAATGCTGAAAGGCGTGGAAGTAGTAGCCCAGAAACCCCTTGTAAAAGCAGAAATTGACAAAATTTCTTATAGCATAGAAGATGATCCTGACTCCAAAACCAACACTACCCTCGAAATGCTGCGAAAGGTACCGCTCGTCACCGTCGATGGAGAGGATAACATACAAGTCAACGGGTCCAGCAATTTCAAGGTACATGTAAACGGGAAGCCCAATACGCTGATGAGCAACAACCCGAAGGAGGTGCTCCGCAGTCTGCCAGCCAACTCCGTCAAGTCCATCGAAGTGATAACGGAACCGGGAGCCAAATATGACGCAGAAGGTATCGGAGGTATCCTGAACATCATTACAACCGATGCCAAGATGCAGGGATACAATGTTACGCTCGGAGCCAATGTCAATAACATGGGACTGTCGGGATATGGCTACGGAACAGTGCAGGTAGGAAAGCTTACCCTCACCGGAAACTACTCATACAACCATCAGAACCAGCCTCGCAGCCTTTCTGACAGTGAACGTGAAGATTTCACGTCTACCGACTATCGCCATCTGCTGACACAAGGTTCTTCCAAGAGTACAGGGAATTTCCAGTTTGGCAACATTGAAGGAAGTTATGAGATAGACACCCTGAACCTGATTACCTTTTCAGCCAATGTTTTTGGAGGGAAATTTGACACACACGGCGATTCGCGTACCATCATGAGCGACAATGACTGGAAAGAACGCTACAGTTACCAGACTCTCAACCGGTCAATCAGTCAGTTTGGAAACATCGGTATCAATGCAGACTACCAGCATTCTTTTAAACGGAAAGGAGAATACCTCACGTTGTCCTACAAGTTCAACAACTCGCCGAACAACAATGAAGCCGATACCGACTATGACGAAATGAAAGACGTCCCCTTCAACCTGCTTCACCAGTATTTCGACAACGATGCGCATACGGCAGAGCATACGGCACAGATTGATTATGTCAATCCGCTGAATGAAAAGCACTACATAGACGCCGGTATGAAATACATTTTCCGTGAAAATTACAGTGACAGTCGGTATTTTCTGGAAAACACCCAAGGCGAGATGGAAGCCAGCCAGGACCTTTCAAGCAAATACCAGCAGGGACAGCACATCCTGGCAGCATACGCTGACTATCAGTTGAAATGGAAGAAATTCGGAGCAAAAGCTGGTGTGCGCTACGAACATACGTTCATGGACGTAGAATATGACTATATACCCGAACGCAATTTCAAAGCCGGATTCGATGACGTGGTTCCTACCCTGAATCTGTCTTATATGTTAGGCACAAGCGCTACCCTGCGTGCCAACTACAACATGCGTATCAACCGTCCGGGAATATGGTACCTGAATCCTTTCCGCGATACCAGCAACCCGACTTCCATCAGCTACGGTAATCCGGACCTGGACACGGAAAAGGCACACATTCTTGGAATGACCTTCAATACCTTCAGTGCCAAGTTCAGCCTGAATGCCAACCTTACTTATACGTTTACCAACAACGGTATTGAGCGCTATTCCTTCATGAACAATGGGGTACAGGAGAATACCTACGGCAATGTAGGCAAGAGCCAGCGCACACGCCTGGCCTTATGGATGAACTGGAATCCGGGCAGCACTACCCGCCTCTCACTTAATACCAGCGGAAGCTATTCCGACTTCCAGAGTAAGGAGCTGAACTCACGCAACAGTGGATTTGCCGGTGAGGTGTTTGCCAACATACAGCAGACTATCCCCTGGGAGCTACGTCTCAGCTTTTACGGTGGAGGAAGCACTCCTTACATATCCCTGCAAGGAAAAGGTTCTTCCTTCTACTATTACGGTGTCAACCTGAACCGTTCTTTCCTGAAAGACAAACGGCTGAATATTTCGCTTTTTGCCAGCAATATCTTCCAGAAGTACAACTCCTATAGCAATGAGGTGTGGACAGACACGTTCCGCTCATGGTCAAAAAACAGTTATCCCTCACGCAGATACGGCATCAGCATCAGCTGGCGGTTCGGCGAATTGAAAACCCAGGTGAAAAAGACACAGCGTAGCATTACAAACGATGACGTAAAGGCAGGCGGAGACAACAAGAGTGGTGGAAGCATGCAATAAATAAAAAACAGAATAAAATGGAAAAAGAATTACCTAAAATAGACCTGCCCGAAGAGTGGCTGGTAGGCATCGGCATCAGTAAGGAATTGTTAGGGCTGTACAGAAACTATCCGGTGCGCCTGAAATGCGAGATTTTCGTACTTTGTACTTCCGGAGAAGTGGAAGCCTCGGTCAATCTCAACAAGATAACGGTAGAGCCCAACGACTTTATCGTACTTACCCCAGGAAGTATCTTTCAGATAAACGACATCAAGGGAGACCTGAACATCTACTTCGGAGGATTCTCTTCTCAGTTTATGGAACACAATCTTCAGTCGCATTCTTTTCTGGATACGATGTACATCACACTGGGGCGTCCCGTTATCAATCTAAAGCCGGAAGGTGCCAAAATGATGGAGGAGTACATGCAGCTGCTTATCAAGATGTATGAATTCCTTCCGGAGAAAATCAGACCGGAAATTGCGACCAATCTGTATGCCGACATACATAAAGGTATATCCATCCTCTATCGGAACAAGACCGACGAAGTACATCCGTTATCAAAAAGTGAACTGATTTGCCGTAACTTTGCCCAGCTGGTCATGCAACATTACAATCAGACACGAAACGTAGCCTGGTATGCTGAAAAGCTACAGATTACGCATGCCCATCTTTGCACTACCGTGAAGCAGATTACGGGAAAGACCTGTGTAGACATTATTTCGTCTATGGTCATCATGGATGCCAAATCGCAATTGAAGTCTTCCCAGCTTTCCATCCAGAACATTTCCGACTCACTGAATTTTGCCAATGTATCGTTCTTCGGGAAATACTTCAAACGTTATGTAGGAATGAGCCCGCTTGAATATCGGAACAACGGATAAAGCATTAATAAACAAACGATTATAAATTATAAGAGATTTTCGTTCAAAATACCTGAAAAAACGCACTTACGTTTAAAGGAAAACGCCAAAGCGTTTGAATTAAAACGCACTTGTGTTTTAGGTAAAACGCACTTGCGTTTTAGGTAAAACGCACTTGCGTTTCAATCAAAACGTACTTGCGTTTTAGAGCAAACGCACTTGCGTTTTTTAGCGTCCTGAAAAAACCCATGAAAAGATTTTGTTTTTTACTCATTTTCAGTCTGATAGAAGTTACCATACAAGCCGCTTCGAATATCCGGATTACTCCCGTGCCTTCCCTGCCCCAGCTTCCGGTCAGTGCCATACACCGCATTTTTCAGGACAGCGAAGGACTGATGTGGTATGGCACAGTGAACGGTCTTTGCTGCGACGACGGATACCAGATTAATGTCATCCGTTCCGACATCAATACCCCGGGACTGCTGAATGACAACACCATCCAGTCCATTGCCGAAGATGAAAGGGGAAGAATCTGGTTTGGAACCGACCATGGAGCCTACATGCTGGACAAAACCAGCAGACAGGTTACACCGTTGGACGCTGAACGGCTACAGACAAGTTTTATCTACAACATACGGAAAACATCCGACGGGGCTATGTGGATAGCTACGGGGCATAAACTGCTGAGATACAACACTGAGGGGAAATTACAGAAAACCTACCTGCTATACGACCATGAAGGAAAATCCTCATGGATGGCCGGTTTCTGCGAAAGCCGGCAGAAACAGATTCTGATTACCGTAGGAAGGGAAGGTATCTATCGCTACGATAAAAAGACAGACACTTTTACCCGTTATGCCAATCCGCCTTCAGGACGAAACCTGACTTGCATCGTTCAGGACCGTACCCGTAATTATTTCTGGGTAGGCACCAGTTCCGACGGTCTGTTGCTCTTCGACCCTTCCGCACCCAAAGATTCCATCTATACCTATTCGCCACTTCCCGTAAATCCTATGGGAGAAGCAGAAGGAGACATCTTATACCTGGAGCAGGATAACCGCGAAGGAATTCTCTGGATGACTACCAGAAGTTCTCTGATAGCCATGCGCTACGATGAAGCCCGACGCTGCTTGCGCCAGACGGATTTTCGTCTGCCGGCTGAATATGGAAACATGCTGAATGAAATTTACCAGGACAAAGACGGTAATCTCTGGGTAGCCTCTTTTGACGGAAAAAGTTTCATTATCCATTTCACGGAAAACGCTCCGGAGGAATTTTCCCTGCCAGCTCTGCCACAGCGGGTACGCTTTCAACCGGCCATCATGGCCCTCTGCGATGCAGGAGAAGGCAAGATGTGGATATCACAGGAACGGACAGGACTCGGGCTGTACGACCTGTCCAACCATACAGTCAGTCTCTACCACGACTTCTCCACGCTGAAAACGCTTTCTCTCGGCTCCATCAAGCAAATGACCGAAGTCCGGAGGGAAGGAAATGTATGGGTGATACCTGAAGGGCGCAACCTTATCTATGAACTCGGACGGGAAGGTATGCAAATGAAGCACTTCCGTACCCTGAGCCTTCCGGAAAAGGCCCAAAGACATTTTACCCAGACTTACGAGGACCGTAACGGCACACTTTGGGCAGGTACCAACAACGGAATGTTTGCTTTTTCTCTGCACAATAACCAATGGCATACGGTCTGCGATACATTAGGACTGGTAAGTGCCATCAAGGAAGACAAGCGAGGAAATCTATGGATTGGAACACTGAATAAAGGGCTTTATCAGCTGTCTCCCAAGGGGGAATACCGAAAGATTCATTCTCCTCTCTCTATCACCTGCCTGAGTGTGCAGGAAGACAGCCTCATCTGGATGGGTACGCAGGAAGGAGGAGTCTATGCCTTGAATATGCAGACAAAAAAACTGACAGACCATACCCGGCTATGCGAACTGAACGGAAACATTGTCAACCAGCTGGAGTTCGACGTATACGGCCATCTGTGGATAGATACCAACCAGAAACTGATTGAGTATAATCCGAAAAACCACTCGTTTTCCACCTACCTTACCACCGACAATTCCATGTTGCTCCGCCGGTTCATCCCTACAGCCATCTGTAAGGGACACGACGGACGGATTTATTTCGGTGGCATTCCGGGCATCTGTGCAGTAACTCCATCCGACCGCCTTGACCAGCCCAGCAAGGATATTCCGACGTTTATCACCGGACTGTACGTCATGGGCAAACCCATAGCGAACGGAAATTCTCTGACACTCCAGCCGGACGAATATGATCTGGACATTCATTTTTCATCTCTTGACTACCTGAATGCCCGCAAAATACGTTATGCTTATCGCCTGGCCGGACTGGATAAAGAATGGAACTACACCACCGTAGGACAACATACCGTCAGCTACAAGCACCTGCCTCACGGAAACTACGTATTCGAGGTGAAAGCGACCGACGGGTATGGAATATGGAGCGAGAAAGTCACGAGACTTCACATAGAGCGTCTGCCTGCCTTCTACCAGACGGGATGGGCCATCGCCTTCTATATATGGATAGTGACAGCCGGAATCTTTGTCGGACTTCGTTTCTACCTCCGCCGGATGAAGCTGAAAAATGAAGAACTGTATGCCGACAGCGCGGAATTGATGAAAATGCGTTCCTACCTGGATGAAAAGCCTGTTCCGCAAACTGAAGTCCGTATTTCGGAAATGGAATTTGCTAAACTGGATGAAATTCTGTTAGGAAATATCCTGAAAGCGGTAGAAGATAATTTGAGTGAAACTGAATTCGACGTGCAGCATCTGGCAGAAAAAGTCAACATGTCACGCTCCACATTGACCCGCAAGCTCAAGGCCATTACGGGGCTTACTCCATTGGAGTACATCCGTCGCGTGAAGATGCAACATGCCTGCCGCATGTTAAAAGATCCTCATACCACCGTGAACGAAGTGGCCCTGGCATTAGGCTATTACAACCGGAAATATTTTACTTCCTGCTTCAAGGAAGAGTACGGAATGACCCCCAGCGAGTTTCAGAAACAGCAGGAAAAAGGGGATACATCTGAATCAAAAGAGGGGTAAAAATGAATCAGACCCCTCTCTGAAGCATTTCATACCGCTCTTTGACGCATTCTGTTCTCCTGCTCTACAAAGAATCTCTTTACATTTGAACCATCAACCTTTGTATTCAGATTTAACGAAAAACAAACTTGTTCAACATGAAAAAAGAGATTTTATTTCTTGCTGCACTGGCCACTTGTTTGTCTTCCTTCGGTCAGACTTTTGAAAAGACCGCTCAGGGAGGAAAGTTCCAGACTGCACAGCCCACATTAAACGGGGAAGTGATTTTCTACTCTCCTTCTATTGTGCGCATCGTAAAGTATCCTTCGGCTGAAATGCCCGAAAAGAAAAGTTATCCGGTCATCAAGACTCCGGAAAAGGTAGAAATCTCCTACAAACAGAATGGAAACACAGTATGCATGACCTCCGGAAAAATGACAGTGACACTCGATGTAGCTACCGGAAAGGTGACTTACACCGACCTGAAAGGAGAAACACTGTTAAAGGAAAAAGTGGAAGGTACCAATTTCATTCCGCGCAAGGACGTAAACCGTGACGCATTTACCGTCAGCCAGGCATTCAGCCTTGAACCGGAAGAAGCTATCTACGGATTAGGACAACGCCAGAGCGGAGCCATGAACCACCGCAACCAGCAAATTCACCTGTCAAACGGCAATACCAATATCTGTATCCCCTATTTCACATCTGAAAAAGGATATGGCGTGTACTGGGATAATCCAGGTATCTCTGATTTCAGCGACACACCGTATGAAACATCTTTCTCTTCACAGGTAGGACTTTGCTCCGATTATTATTTCTTGTACGAAGACGGCACACAGGATGGCGTAATCGCCTGCATCCGTGACCTGACCGGAAAGGCTACCATGTTCCCGCTCTGGACCATGGGCTACTGGCAGTGCCGCGAACGCTACAAGAGTCCGGACGAACTGTGCGGCGTACTCGACAAATACCGCAAACTTCAGATTCCGCTGGATGGTATCGTACAGGACTGGCAGTACTGGGGATGTGACTCCAACTGGAATGCCATGAAATTCGTGAATCCACGCTACATCAACAAGATGGACGACAAGGAAGCACTTCGCTACCTTCCGAATGGAGAAGACAAGAATGCACGCTATCCGAAACCTCGCTTCAAAAGCCCGGAAGAAATGGTGGAATACGTACATAAGAACAATGCGCACCTGATGATTTCCGTATGGGCCAGCTTCGGACCATGGACCGACCAGTTCAAGGAACTGGACAAGATGGGAGCCTTGCTGAAATTTGAGACATGGCCTCCGAAATCGGGTGCACATCCTTACGACCCGTTCAACAAAGATGCCCGCGACCTGTACTGGCGTTACCTCAGTCACCTGCATAAAATGAACATTGATGCCTGGTGGACCGACTCTACAGAACCCGACCATCTGAACCCGAAAGAAAGCGACTTCGACCTGATGACAGCCGATGGGTCTTTCCGCTCCGTACACAATGCGTTCCCGCTGGACCACAACCGGGGTATCTATGAACACCAGCGTGCCGTATCGGACGATAAACGTGTGTTCCAGATGACCCGTTCCGGTTACCTGGGTCAGCAGCACTACGGTGCCCTGAGCTGGAGCGGCGACGTGGTATCAAGCTGGGATGTACTCCGTCAGCAGATTCCGGCCGGACTGAACTACACACTTTGCGGTATCCCGTTCTGGAACACGGACTTAGGAGGTTTCTTCGGATGGGAATACAACAATGACTGCACTAACGTAGCTTATCAGGAACTGCATGTACGCTGGTTCCAGTGGGGATGCTTCATGCCATTGATGCGTAACCACTGTTCTTCACCGATGATGAATGAAATTGACCTCTTTGGCAAGGAAGGTGACTGGGCTTATGATGCACAGAAACGTATTATCGAACTTCGCTACCGTCTCTTACCTTATATATATAGTTTAGATGGAGCCGTAGTACAGGAAGACGGTACCATGATGCGTCCGCTGGTAATGGACTTTGCCAACGACCGTAAGGCTATCCTGCTGGACGATGAATACATGTTCGGTAAAAACATTCTGGTATGCCCGGTAACAGAACCGCTTTACACCAAGAAAATAGAAGGCAACAAGGGAGTTACTACCGTGCCCGACGTAGCGAAAGCTTCTGCTCCGGTAAAAGTCTACCTGCCTAAAGGTTCTCAATGGATTGATTTCTGGACTAACGAAACGGTTGCAGGCGGTCAGGAAATCCAGCGCGAATGTCCGGTTGACATCCTGCCACTTTACATCAAAGCAGGAAGTATCCTTCCGCTTGGTCCGAAAGTACAGTACGCTACTGAAAAGAAATGGGATAACCTGGACATCTGTGTTTACCCGGGAGCCAATGGCGAATTCGTGCTCTACGAAGACGAGTTTGATAACTATAACTACGAAAAGGGTATGTTCTCCACCATCAAGTTCAGCTGGGACGACGCCTCACGCACACTGACCATCAGCGACCGCAATGGTGAATTCCCGAAGATGCTGAAACGCCGCAACTTCCGTATCACGCTGATGCAGCCTGGCAAGCAGTCAGCAGAAACCGTCATGGTTAAAGCTGACAAGAAAGTAGCTTATTCAGGTAAGAATCTGGTAGTGAAACTATAAGCAAAACCATCAGCCAATAGTCCCTAAAAACAAACGCCCTTATCTCCAGTGCGCAACTGAAAATAAGGGCGTTTCATTTAGTGCCTTTATTCTTGATAAGAATTATTCCTGCTTTTTCATCCAGACCACAGAAGTACAAAGCTGTGAAATCGTTTCCCGATGGCTGATCAAAAGAAGTGTTTTACCGTGCAACTGGTCCGACAGACGTGCCAGAAGCAGCTTTTCCGTCTCGCTATCCAATGAAGAAGTCGGCTCATCCAACAGCAAGATACTTCCCGGACGTAGCAAGCCCCGTGCAATGGCAATACGCTGCGCCTGCCCTTCGCTAAGCCCCGAACCACGCTCTCCGCATAACGTATCCATCCCTTCCGGCAAATCAAATACAAAATCCGCCACCGCCAGATAAAGTGCCTCTTTCAGCTCCTCCTCCGTGGCATGAGGATTTCCCATCCGCAAATTATCCCGAATGGTACCGCTTACCAGCGTATTCCCCTGAGGCACGTAGGAAAGATTGCAGCGTGTAAGCGGTGAAGCTACCACCTCCTGCTGCCCGTTATAAAATACAATATCTCCTCTATCAGGGCGCAACAAAGCCAGAATCAGCCTGATTAGCGTACTTTTCCCGACTCCTGTTTCTCCCACAATAGCCGTCAGACTACCCGGCTTGAAATCATACGTAAAATCAGACAGCACAGCCTTGCTCCCCTCCGGATAAGTATAGCTCACTCCGTGCATACGGATACCCAAGTTTCCCTCCAGACGAACTGACTCTCCCCGTTCCTCCAAAGGCAAGTCTGTCAGTTCTATCAAACGCTCCGCCGAAGTAAGTACCCGGATAGCAGCCGGAATCTGCCGGCTCAAGTCTACCATCGGACGCTGTATCTGCGATACTAGCTGCAAGAATGCCGCCATCATTCCGAATGTTACCGTCCCCTCACGCAAACCGAATACGCCCCATAAAAAGGCAACGGCATAGCCAGTCATAAAACCGACCTGCACCATCGAGCGGGAAAACACCGAAAAATCAGTACGCTGCTTTACCTTATCCTGCAGTACAGACTGCACCGCATCCAGCTTATGTACAGACTGGCTGGTATATTCCAAGGTACGAAGCAGGATACGATGCTGCAAATTCTCCTGCAAATGACTTTGAATCTCACTGTCCGTCGTACGTATCTCGCGCGACAGACGGCGCATTTTTCGTATATATCCTTTACTGAACAACAATGCGACAGGCATGATAAAAACCAGCACAATGGTCAGACGCATATCCAGATAAGAAAGGAAATACAAAGCTCCCAGCAACTGGAAACACGTGATAAACACCGCAGGCAGCATCCGGCACAATGCATCGGTTATGGTCTGCACATCCTCCTCCAGACGATTCAGCATATCTCCGGTATGCAGCTGCTCCCTTCCCGACCAGCAGCTCTCCATCAAATGCACAAAAAGCTTGCGGTGCAATTCATTCCGTAACGCAATCTCCATGCGACTGGTCAGACAGCTACGGGCAGCAGACAATACCAGCTGCAGTACCAGACAACCCACCATCCATCCGATATATATGGCAAGATTATCTCCCGACACACCTGTGGCAATATCTATCAAGTGCTTACAGACAAACACAAAAAACAAAGAAGCCCCCACCTGCAACATCCCGGTCAAAGCATACACCATTATCGGTATCCGGAAGCCACAGGAAATATTCCAAAGCCACTTTATACACTTTCCTATCCTCATACAGACAAAAATACTATCTTTTTTTCATTCTCCTGTCCCTTCGCATCCACCATCTGCACACAAATAACAGGTAACGGCGTATAGGAAGCAGCTTACGCCAAAGTGCCGCCATAAACAGTTGCGAAGAAGAAGTGATGTCTATCACACGGCCGTCGCGTATAATCTTCACCACTACCCCTGCCACGTCTTCCCTACAGCAGCATTCCGTGGCATGGAGGTTTCCGTCCCCCATCAACATGATATGTTCTCCCTTTATTCTATACACCCGATGCAACACATAACAATTGCCCGGCAAACAAGCCAGCACCACACTTCCCACGGCAAACGCTTCCACCTTTTGCAGCACCACAGTATCACGCTCCTCCATAATAAACGGTAACATACTGTTTCCTTTTGCCCGCAGCGTTACCGAATTCCCGCTCTGAAGCATCTGGCTTACTTCTATAAAAAAAGCCTCATTATTAAGCAGTAATTTATCAGCCCCCATTCTATAGCAATCAACACAAAAAAATCCCCTTTCCAGGCTCTACCACACCGGAAAGGGGATACATAAAATTAGTTAGCGCGTGTAATTACGGCACGGCTCAGACGAGGATCGTCATAGAACATATTGTCTACACCACCCTTATAGTCTATCTTGAGCTGTGATTCAGATACACCGTATTCATTTACCAGACAGTCATAAACTGCTTCCGCACGTTTCTTGCTCAGACGTTCATTGGTCTTCTTGCTACCCGTTCCGGCATCTGCGTAACCTGTAATGGTGTACACTGCATTCGGATCAGAAGCCTTGATAGCCTCAGCCAACAGACCCAGGTTCGCACGAGCTTCCTTCGACAGGTCAGCTCTTCGATACGGAAGATAATCAAGTTAGAAGCAGCTGTCTTCTTCACTTCCTGTTTCGGATTACGGTTACTTTCGTCGATGGCATTCCGCAAGCGTGCGTTTTCATCGTTTGCACGGTTCAACTGGTCACGCAAAGCATTGATTTCGCCCACATTGGTACGAACCACAGTCTTGCTCTTGTCCCATCCGTGACGTTTGAACTTGTAAGTCAAACCGACAGAGGCACTCAGCAGACCGTCAAACTTAGCTCCACCAATTTCTCCGTCAATGGCATCGTCCACCATGGAAGCACGTAAATCGATGAAAGCATCGAACGCGTCACACAAACGGAAGGAGTTCAACCAACCTGCACTCATCGTTACATCACCAGCGGTAGGAGCTTCCCATGTGCGCATGTATCCCACACCACCATAGAAGCTGCTGTTCCAGATACGGTTTTCCTTGTAACCGCAGAACAGGTTAGACAGATTAAACAATACATCGGCACGCAAGTTGTAATACTTGAACTTTGAATAATTCATACCACTTCCCCAGCCAGGCACTTGTTCGCCAGTAGAGTGAGCTTCTCCCCAGCGGGTTGCACCTTTCAGAGAAAGGCCGTTGTACATCAACCGAACTCCGATTCCTGGAGTAAACCATTTACCTACAGCAATGTCGAGTGCAGGCGAGATACGTTTACCAAAACCTATCTGCTTGTCGTGGTCGCCAAACATCACCTGCGGTCCGGCCCCCACACTGAGGAACCAGTTATCCCAGAAGTGATTGGTTTCCACTTTGTACTTGTCATTACTGTACTCCACGGTTTCTGTAAAATCACCGTTTTGTATGGTCTGCTCCGACTGAGCCAGAACAGGACCTGCAGCTGCCAAAGCCAAGGCTGCAAAGATTGTTTTTTTCATCATAACTTCCAAAATTTCATTATAATATCCAATTAAAAACTACCATTGGTAATCAATGCGTTCATCATTTCCAGACGATTCTGATAGAACTTCACCATAGAATCTATAGCTTCATTCCATGTCATTTTCTCGTCTCCACTGAAATCGATAACGTAAGGCGACAACTCTGCAGTACGTCTGCCGTCAAGTAGCGGCCACATGGCATTGTTAAATGAATCAGACAAGCGATTTTCTTCCGCAAACATACGGATAGAAGTCACCACCTGCTGCAGCTTCGGATAGGATACAAGCCATTGTGCCTTTACGGCTGCCTTGAATTCTTCATGCTGCAACAGTAACGGATACCACATATATGGTTTATCGCCATAGTTAGGTGTAGAAGGATTCCAGCTATTATCAAACGAATAGTTACTGCAAAGCCACTTGTTCAGAGATGATGCGTCATAACTTAACGATGCATAACTTCCACCGAATTCACGGCTTATTGAATTGATACCGTCAGGATTCGGGAAAGTCTGATAGTCAAAATCCCACACCGGACCGGCACAAAGCTTGCCATCCTTTCCATCAATATACATATACACGCTCTTAGGATGACGATATTCCGCATTCATAGCCAGTTCATGCACAAACCACCAGTCAATAAGAGATGGAATATCCAGAATTGCAGCAGTTGCAGAATAATCAGCATCACCTTCTAACAAGCCTGGTTTCAGAGCCTTGTCCACTCCGTTTACCTTATCTTCTACATAAGAACGGAAAGCGGAACCATTTTCCCAGGGCACATCATCCTTGAGCATGCAAGGCAGATGCAGTTTGGAACTCAAGAATCGGCAGTTCTCGTCATAATAGTCATCAAACTCCAAAAGGTAACCACAATCCGCAGGAACCGCAGCCGGATTATCCTCAATTACATCTTCGTAAGCATCGTTGATATTCAGTCTGTCACCGTCTATCTTGATTTGTTCGGCCAGCAGATAATTACCCACATGGATACCGTTATAAATCAGTTCCACATTTCTTCCATGCGGATTCCATGCCAGCTGTCCGCCATTATTCTCTTCCAGCTGATGAGCCATCTCAAACACCACGCGGTTACGTAGCATTGTTCGATCCATCCAGTTAGCTAACAATACCCAGCGTTTATGTTCAGGCATATCCAACATGGCAGCCTTTTTCACCATCTTGATGGCAAACGGTTTTTTCGGATAACTCTGATGGAGTTTCCACGCAAGCGGAGTCCGCAAGCCTTGTTGTCCACATTCACCGTACCATCGGCATTATATACTGAGATATAGTCGTCTTCAGGCCAGTCGCTGTCCTTGCTACGAATCTGCAATCCGGTTTCGGCCCATGTCTTCCAAGTACCGCCAGCTATTGATGCCGACTGGTTCACTATGACTACAGGCAATCCTGTATTAGTAACCGTAACAGTATAGTCACGGCTCTCTGTACCGGAAGTCACAGTATAAGTCACCGGTTTGCTGAAGTTCTGCGCTGTCACACCACTCTTCTGTTCCACTCCGTTTACAGTCACCTTAACCCCTTCTGCCACATCAAAAGTCGGCACAAGGTTAAAGTCATACAGATACGGGATGCATCCGCTGATAGTGTTGTCCTCGCCAATATTCAGAACCTCTTCTGTAACGGGAGAAGTCGTTGTTGTCACACCGTTAGTCAGCTCGCATGCCACGAGTTTGGTACCCAATATCTTGCCGGCATTGTTTGCTACCTCAAACTTAAACGAGCTTATTCCGGCACGCGGAGTAAGTCCGGTACCGTCCGTAATCTCAGTGTAATTCGCAAGCGTCAATGGCAAAGTATAGCAGGCATTAGCTGCAAAATCAATCTTTGCTGTACGGGTAAAGGTTGCTTCATATTTCTCTGAAAGAATGGTCACCTTGATTTCATCACCAGAACGGATAACGGGAGCACATGTGATATAACCCTTGTATTGGCTACCGTTCGTCAAAGCCGGTTTGTCAGTCCATACCATATCCATGACATTGGCATTTGCCGGAGCAGTGCCCCATACGACGTTCTTCGTAGAAGCGTCAAACGTAAATTCACCACCTGCCTGACGACCATCGGGCAAAGTCAGTGTAATACGTTCCAGACGATCACCCTCCAAAGCTGTACCCGTAGCATTGATTTCAAATTCCAGCAATGAGAACAGATGTTCGAAATCAAAGACATACGCACCGTCTTCAGACTGTGAATTCTGCGGAACGCCTACTTTGTAGTCTCCCTGCAAACTGCCGGTTGACATATCAAAATACTGAACCAAAGGTAGGTTTCCTTTCAGCGAAGTATAGTCTGCTCCTGCATTTTCCTTACTATACGGATAATAGGCATACAGCGGAGCACTGGAAGAAAGATAACCGACAAATTGTCCCTCTGCCGAAGCTACTGTATTACGGTTTACGAACAGTACATTCTTGGATCTTTCTCCATATACACCAATGCTATCAGCCGGAGACCAATAAATACTCACATCCGAAGTTCCGTCAGAACCAATGCAGGTACGCGTCTGAGATTTCTCTGCCATGCGCCCTACAATGGTAGTATTACCCATCACCTCTGTATCGGATAGAAATTCTTCCGTGCAGCCGCTGAAGATAAACATTGCGGCTGCCGGAAGTAAAAATTTCTTTATCTCATTCATTCTTCTCATGGATTAATCCCATACGTTTCCTTCTTTGGAATATGAGGTATCAGAAGATGTCCTGGTAGTAGTTGTACCAGTTTTTAGAGGGAACATGAAGTTATTCATCATAATCAATCCCGGAAGACGTATACCCTGTACAGCATAACTTCTATTACTAGCATTAACTGTTGCTACACCCGCAAAGTTCATCAATACGATTCCCAAAGGCTGACGCAAGTCACCAATTAGAGAAGAATATTCTGCAACAGCTTCACCATTGAACAGTTCGGCAAACAGGCTGGTATTACCGCCGTTACCTAAATCATAACCTGTTCCGTTTAACCATAATTTACCTTCATAGTCAGAAGAAGCGCCAGGACGACTCTCAACAGTCCAACTTGTACCAGCGCCTGTTGCAGTGTTAGTATAAACCGATTCATCCAGTGGGAAATTATTATAATCATATATTGTTCCCGATTTACCAGTCTCATCCCACTCATACCATGTCAAACCCCAACCATGTTCATTACATTCATATTCTGTATATGTCAAGTATCCAGTACTTGATGCATTTTTAGTAACACAGAATCCCGACAAGTCATTGATATAAAGATTTTGTCCTCCTTGAGCAATCTCACTATTCAGTTCTTTCATCAGATCCCTCTTCGTCTCAATCAAATCGAAGCTTGCCCCATACAACTTATTCTCACGGGTAATAAAATAAGGCACGAGACCAATGCCTTCGCCCTTATATACATAAGGAGTTTCACCAGAAGTTATCTCCGGATTATTACACTGCTGCAGATTCTGAATACGTACAGTTGCACCACTACTATACGGTGCAGACACAATACTGGTATTCTGTACACTGGTTGAAAATTTATTTATATAATTCACAGGGGCACTTCCCGTTGGTCTATCACTTGTCTGAAGATTTATAATAACGGCTACTTTACCCCGCACATCCCCCATGGTAGTGTTCTGATCAAGAGTAGTCAGTATCCCTCCATTAGAGCTATTCCAACTATCCAACGCATCCATTACCATAGGCAACCATTCAGAAACAGTATAACCATCATTCACATAATTAAGAAAGACAACAGCACATTCACTTGCAGTTTCATTGTTTGGATTCACTTTATCTCTCAATGTATTCAACACTGCTTCCAATGTGATTTGCGGACTGACATTTGCACCACCGGCATATACAACCGGAGTACGACGGTCAATATTCAGATGTACATCAAAGACACGGATACCCTCATCAAACTGCGTGGTAGTTTCTACAGTAGCATTAATTCCCAAAGGTGGCAAAGCTTGATAAAATTTGGAAAGACCGGTTTGCGGATCGTAACCGGCATCCACTCTATAGGCAAATGAGTTCTTGCTGCCAGGTAGAGACAACTGTGTGAAGAGTGCGTTATCTGGAATCTGGCTCATCCAGTTATTAGCTTCCTGTCCACCCAATTTCGGAGTCTTGATACGGGTAATAAGACCGGCTCCTAATACGCCATCACCCCCAGAAGTACTGGTTCCTGATATAGTTTTACTATATACTACTCCACCTTCTGTCAGTACAGAAACCACTAAATCTCCCTCCTTAATGTCTCTCGGCAACAGGAAGAATTTCACATTCAGTTGCTGGTTTTGTTCAAGTCTCACCGGATTGTTATCTGTTATGGTCTGAACCGTAGCTATGGAAGCTGCAGTATGACTCTGGTCCGTTGCATCAAAATTATAAGTGTTGTCAGCCAAATTATACGAGAATGTACCTACGATATTCTTACCGGATTTGCTTCTTACAGAAACGGAAACAATATTCATGAATTCCACATCATCTTCTTTCGGCCCATTAATAAGCACATCAAGCACTGTCACAATCGGAGTAAATGTCAAAGCGACGTTCTTATCGGTTCCAGGGGTCCACGTTCCTTTTCCAGCCATCATACAGAAGCTCATATCCGGAGTGATAATCTTAAATTTACCATTAGGATCTTCGTTTCCATCATTATTATAAGTCAACAATTTACCTCCCTCCTGTCCTGTAGGAATGGTAGCAGTCACTGTAGTACCGGTCTGAAGTCCTTCATCAATCTTACCCAATGAATAGAAAGCATAGAAATTATGAGGTTTTCCTGTATTTCCCCAACGCACACCGGTTTCACCGTTCTTCACAAGAAATCCCGTAGAAGAACCGGAAGAAGCATCAGTTGCTTCTACCGTATAGTCGGCAGTTCTGAATCCCTCAGCTCCTTCAGGACAATACACACGCACCTGGTCAATACCATATTGCCATTTGATATTTAATAATTGACCTCAAATCCGCAACTAAGCTCTTCAGCGTCCTTCTTGCGTCTAAACGTCCTCTC
>ERZ860023.345-NODE-345-length-30072-cov-2.818536_pt1 | contig 30072 bp, 27 predicted proteins | sample MGYA00509983_ERZ860023 | MGnify/ENA primary metagenome ERZ860023 (study PRJEB30046, sample SAMN00715180) | human gut metagenome | study: EMG produced TPA metagenomics assembly of the A metagenome-wide association study of gut microbiota in type 2...
CCGGGGCGGGTCCGGGGGGCCGGGCTGCGGCTGTCGGGGAGATATGCTGCGTGGAGACATCGGCACAGGACAGACGAAAAAATGCCTGTGTTTCAGTTTGGCGGCTGGCCGTCGGGAGCGCATTTGGCATCCTATCTCTATCAGGACCTTTCCATTCCCGCGATTCTGTGGCTGCAGAGGGAAGATCCGGTGGGCTATCGGTACTGCGAGTATGATCAGGTGCCGCAAAAGACGCTGGAACGCAGGGCGGCGAGACAATTGGAGCAATACCGGCAAAGTGAAGGGGTATTCACCATGAGCAGGTGGCTTTCGGAGTTTCTGATCCGGGAATGCGGGCTCCCCCGGGAAAAGGTCCATGCGGTGGGAGGCGGCATCAATGTGGATGCTGCAGGGATCCGTCCGGGATCAAAGGAGGGGCGGCGTATCCTGTTTGTGGGAAGGAATTTTGTGAGAAAAGGTGGTCCGTTGGTGGTACAGGCTTTCACAATCCTGCGGAAAAAATATCTGTGGTCAGCGGAGCTGTATCTGGCGGGGGCAAAGGAGTCGGACATCCGAGACGCTCTGCGGGAGAGGCAGATCAGGGTAGAAGAGGCGGACTGGCAGAAGATCCACCTGCTGGGAGATCTGGGGTCTGAAAAACTGACAGACTATTATAACCTGTGTGATGTCTTCTGTATGCCGTCTTATTTTGAAGCCTATGGACTGGTATTTGCAGAGGCACTTACTTATGGTCTGCCCTGTATCGGCAGAGATAAATTCGCTATGTCGGAGTTCATTGAGGACGGATGCACCGGCAGGCTTATTTCCGGGGAGGATGCGGAGGAACTGGCACTGGATCTGTGGGAAGTACTTCAGGATCCGAAATACCGGGAGGAAGTGGAACGGCGGAGGGAATGGTATCTGAGAGAGTATTCCTGGGACAAGGTGGCGCAGAGAATATGCAGTGTGATGGAGAAAAATGAGAGAGACAAAGATCAGTATCGTAGTGCCGGTGTATAACGCGGAAAAAGAATTACAGCGCTGTGTAGACAGTATTTTCCGGCAGAGCTTTTCCAATTGGGAACTGCTGCTTATCGATGACGGCAGCAGGGATAGCTCTTCGGCCTTGTGTGACAGGCTGGGGGCGCAGGACACAAGGGTCCGGGTCTGGCACAAGGAAAACGGCGGTGTCAGCAGTGCCAGAAATCTGGGGATCTGTAAGGCTGAAGGAGAGTATCTTTTTTTTACGGACAGTGATGATACCCTGTTCCCGGATACCCTGGCAACTTTATATCAAAAGGCAAAAGTATCCGGCGCGGATCTTTCGGTGTGCGGTTTTACATATCTGGTGGAACAGACGAAAGAATGTGTGGATAACCTTCCGGAAAAAGCTTTCTGCGGTGGAGGAAAAGAATATCTGGAGGAGCGGTTTTTATCGGACTTCCGGCGGGAATTTTTCAATCCGCCATGGAATAAGCTGATCCGCAGGGAATTGCTTCTGGAAAATGATATCCGCTTCGGAGAGGAATTTGCCATCTGTGAGGATATGGCTTTTTCCATGCAGGTGCTGGAAAAGAGCAAAGGGATCTGTGTGGTTCCGGAGTCGTTGTATTGTTATCACTATAAGGAAGCGGAGAATCTGGTGAACCGTTTTCATGAGAACTATTATGAGGCTTTATTGTATTTCCGGGACCGCACCTGGCAGTGCTTCCGAACGCTTCAGGCAAAGCAGGAACTGTATGCGGAGGTCAATGCCTGTTTCGTGGGGAAGAGTCTGATGTATCTGCATAAGATCTATAGAGATTCCGGCTATGAGGAAACCAGGAAATATGCGGAACTGAAACGGATCGGTGGTTCCCTGCCGCTGCAGAATGCCCTGCGGGAATACCGGGCCACGGGAAAGAGGCGCTTGCTGCGGGAGTTGCTCCTGCATAAGAAATTCCGGCTATTGGACAGTCTGTACCGGTGGCGGTAGGACAGGGGAAGGAGAGAGGATTGGAACTGACAAAACAGATCGGCGTATTGCGCAATCGAAAAACCTTGGACGGAAGAAAAGCAGACAGGAACAAAGTAAATCTGGAGTACTGGAATTTTAATGAGAATCTGGGGGATCTGCTGGCACCGGTGGTGACGCAGTGGATGTTGCACCGTCTGGGACTGGATCTGTACAGAGAGGCGGCAAAGCCCTGCCATCTGATGACCATTGGTTCTGTGTTGGGACTGGGAGTTTTCGATGCGGTGATCTGGGGCAGCGGGGTCAATTCCTTCGCCCATGTGGGACGGGTGACTACACAAAAGGGATACCGGAAGCTGGATATCCGGGCAGTCAGAGGTCCGGTCACCGCACAGGTGCTCCGGGAGAACGGATATACCTGTCCGCAGATCTACGGAGACCCGGCGATCCTGCTGCCTCTGATTTATCCAGGCAGACGACCGGAGAAAAAGAAAAAATATGTGGTGATCGACCATTACATGAAGCGGAAAACGACAGGAGATGACAGACTTTCCATACGAACCGGAGATTACCGGACCTTCCTCGACAAAATTCTGGAGGCGGAGGTGGTATACTCGTCTTCGTTACATGGGATCATTCTGGCGGAGAGCTATGGGGTCCCGTCGGTATTCCTTCGGCAGGGGATGGAGGAAGAGATGCTGAAATATTATGACTGGTACTTTGCCACCGGCAGATATGAAGTGCGCTCGGCAACATCCCTTGCGGAAGCAAAGGAAACAGAACCCATGAAATTGCCCGAACTGGAAGAACTGAGGGAGGGACTGCTACAGAGCTTTCCCTATGATCTGTGGATCGGCCAGAAAGCCGGAAGGAGAAAGTGTGAATGAAAAGGACCCGAAATGCCGTCAGAAATGTGATCTTCGGAGGACTCCTGAAGGGGTATCAGATTCTGGTTCCTTTTATCATGCGCACGCTGCTGATCCGGTATCTGGGAATGGAATATCTGGGGCTGAACAGTCTGTTTACTTCCATACTGCAGATCCTGAATCTGGCGGAGCTGGGAGTAGGGAGTGCACTGGGCTACAGTATGTATGCTCCCATCGCGGAAGGAAAGAAGGACGAGATCTGTGCTCTGTTGTCATTGTATCGCAGATATTACCGCCTGATCGGTCTGGGGATCTTTCTGGCCGGAATAGTGCTGCTGCCGTTTCTGCCCTCGCTGGTGAAAACGGACAGTATTCCGCCGGATGTGGATTTGTATGTATTGTATCTGCTGCATCTGGGAGCCTGTGTCATCAGTTACTGGCTGTTTGCGTATAAAAACAGTCTGCTGGCAGCTCATCAGCGAAGTGACCTGGCAAATAAGGCGGATCTGGCGGTACGGACGCTGCAGTATCTTATACAGGCCGGGCTGCTGGTGGGCTTTCGGAATTATTACTGGTATCTGCTGGCGGCACTGGGAGCACAGATCCTGACGAATCTGTGTACCGCACTGGTGGCACAGAAAAATTATCCGGATTATGTCCCAAAGGGACAGGTGGAAGAGCAGACCAGGCAAAAAATCCGGGGCAAGATCAAGGACCTGTTTACCTCCCGGGTGGGGGTGGTCATTGTGAATTCCGCGGATACTCTGGTCATTTCGGCATTTTTGGGACTGACGGTGCTGGCAGTCTATCAGAATTATTATTACATCGTTACTTCCGTTATTGGTCTGGTAGGGGTGCTTTTCACCTCCACTCTAGCCGGGATCGGCAATAGTCTTCTGACCGAGAGCCGGGGGAAAAATTATGCGGACTTCTGTAAATTTACACTGTTGATCGCCTGGATCGCAGGACTTTGCACCTGCTGCCTGCTGTGTCTGTTGCAGCCCTTTATGAAACTGTGGATCGGAGAGGCAGGCATTTTGCCCGGACAGATCGTGATCTGTCTGTGTGTATATTATTTTATCTACGAGTTCAACCAGCTGTTCAATGTCTACAAGGATGCCGCCGGGATCTGGCACAGAGACCGGTTCCGGACACTGACAACGGCAGGAGTGAATCTGGTCCTGAATCTTCTGCTGGTGAAACCTATGGGGCTGTACGGAGTGATCCTGTCTACGGTAGTTGCTACGGTCATCGTAGGAATGCCGTGGCTGATACATAATCTGTTTACGACGTTGTTTGACGGAGAGGACCGGCAAAGCTATCTGGGGACACTGGTCTTCTATGGAAGCGTAACATTTTTAAACTGTATGCTGACTGACCGGGTATGCAGTCAGATACCGGTAGAAGGAATCCGGGAATTATTGGAGCGGGCACTGGTATGTCTGCTTGTGTCCAACGGCATTTTTCTGTTGTGTTACGGAGGCCGGAAGGATTTCCGGGCCCTGTTGGCAATGGGGAAGAGATTTCTGCCTGAAATACCTCATGATAAAGCGGCTTCGGGAAATGACCGATCCGCAGAGGAAACCACAAAGTTTGCAGATTACGGAAAGGCGGGAGCTTTCTATGAAGATTGCAGTAGCGGGAACCGGGTATGTGGGATTGTCCATGGCAGTTCTGCTGGCCCAGAATCATGAAGTAACGGCGGTGGATGTGATACCGGAGAAGGTAGAGTTGTTACAAAAAGGGAGATCACCTATCCGGGATAAAGAGATCAAAGAATATCTGGCAGGCGGCAGGCTGCATTTGCAGGCTACCCTGGACGGAGAGGTGGCTTACCGGGATGCGGAGCTTGTGATCGTCTCCACACCGACGAACTATGATCCAGGAATTCACTTTTTTGATACCGGTTCTGTGGAAACGGTGGTGGAGACAGTACGGAGGGTGAATCCTGACGCGGTGATCGTGATCAAGAGTACGGTGCCGGTGGGATATACAGTGTCTCTGATGGAAAAATATCACACGGACAGGATCCTGTTTTCTCCGGAATTTTTGCGGGAAGGGCATGCACTGTATGACAATCTGTATCCTTCCCGGATCATTGTGGGAGCAGACACAAAGTCCGTTGAAATGGCGGAGTATGCAAGACGGTTTGCAGAGCTTTTGCGTGAGGGTGCGAAAAAACAGGAGATCCCCATACGGATCATGGACCCTACGGAAGCGGAGGCGGTAAAACTGTTTGCCAATACCTATCTGGCGCTCCGGGTCAGTTTTTTTAACGAACTGGACACTTATGCGGAGATGCGGAACTTAAGCAGCCGCAATATTATCGAGGGTGTCTGCCTGGATCCCCGGATCGGGATGCAGTACAACAATCCCTCTTTTGGCTACGGAGGATACTGTCTGCCGAAGGATACGAAGCAGCTACTGGCCAATTATGAGAACATTCCACAGAATCTGATCCAGGCCATCGTGTCCGCCAACAGTACCCGCAAGGATCATATCGCGGACAGTATTCTGGAGAAGGCGGGATTTTATCAGGGAAGTCAGGGTAGAGGCGGTGTACCGGGGCAAAAGGTGGTCATAGGAATCTATCGGCTTATCATGAAGTCCGGCTCCGATAATTTCCGTCACTCCAGTATCCAGGGCGTCATGAAACGGATCCGGGCCAAAGGGGCACAGATTTTGTTGTACGAGCCGGAACTTTCGGAGGATGTTTTTTTTGGAAGCCCGGTCATACGGGATCTGGAAGCCTTTCAGCGGCAGTCGGATGTGATCGTGGCCAATCGTTATCACAGAGATCTGGAGAATGTCCGGGAGAAGGTATACACCAGAGATATTTATTACAGGGACTGAGTGAGGGAAGAAATGGATACAGAGAAAAAAACGGGGGAACGAATAGGAATCACGCTGGCACTGTTAGCATGTGTGGGATTTTCCGCTTTTCTGATCTGGCTGCAGCAAAGCCAAGAGAATGACAGACAGCAGCTGACACAACAGGTACAGGACAGCGGGCAGCGGGAAGAACAGACGGAAGGAAGCGGGCAGATCGAGATCCGGAGTCGTGTTACCCGGAGCAAAACAGGGGATCAGCCGGTATTTTCCCTGCCGGGAGGGTTTTATCCGGAGGATATTACGGTAGAGATCGCTGCACCGGCGGGAAGCAGTATCTATTATACACTGGATGGCACGGTGCCGGATCCAGAGAACGGAATTCTCTATGAGGCACCGGTGGAGATAACGAATGTCTGCGGCAGTCCCAATGTCTACTCCGCCATTTCCACAGTGTCAGCCTACCAGACTATGCGCCGTTTAATGACGTGGACAAAGCGGTGGTGTTACAGGCAGTGGCAGTAGATGCCGGTGGCAGGACAAGTAATGTCACCTGCGCCAGCTATTTTGTGGCTATGGAGGCCAGAGCAATGTACCGGGATCTGCCGGTGTTGTCGCTGACTGTGGATCCTGTGGAGCTGTTTGATTATTTTGGCGGCAATTATGTCACAGGTGTGGATTATGAGAATGCGCTGGCGGCGGATGACCTGCGGTTTGATTCTGCCAATTATTACCGGGGTGGAGAGATGAATGCCCATGTGGAATACTTCGAAGCGGACAGATATCTGACTTATGAGGGGGAGGTAACTTTAAGTTTGCGGAAGGACGGAAATCTGGATTACGGGCAGAAAAGTTTTCTTATGACGGGAGCGGATCCGGTGCCGGAGAGCAGTTGTGAGCTGTATGAGCTTTTCCGGGACGGCACGTTTCTTCTGTACGGGGGCGGCACGGATCATGTGGCCAAGAACAGACAGGTTTTAGAGGAACTGCTGTTAAAAGAAATCACGGATTTCACGCTGGAAGAGCGGAAGGGCTGTCTGGTGTTTGTGGACGGGGAGTTCTGGGGATTGTATCTGGTGGGCAGGGTAAATACGGCGGAAACCTTTGCCCGAAGAGCCGGCGGTTCCCCGGAAGAAATTCAGGTCATAGAGAACCGCTATCCCTCCCAGATCGCTCCGGAATACGGAGAACTGTACCGGCTGGTGACCGAGGGGAATACTTCCGGACACGGAACGTATCAGAAGATCCTGGAGCAGATGGATCTGGAAAGCTATCTGGATTATTACTGTGCCAATCTCTATTTCGGTAATTCGCAGTTTGACTCTTTTTCCACCACTTTGTGGCGACGGGCAGGAGAAGGAGAGACGGGAAAATGGCACTGGGAATTCTCGGATGCCACGGATACTCTGGGACGGAATAAGGTCAGTAATTACAGTGTGAATACCTATCTGTGTCCGGGGGTGGCAGAAGATCCGTTTTTACAGGGATTGTTGAAAAATAAGGACTTTCAGACAGCGTTCCGGAAGAGAATGCGGGAATACGTGGAAGAACTGACGAAGGAAAAGGCAGAAGAGTATCTGACACCGCTTCTGGAAACTTACCGGGTGGCAGTGACAGCCACGGCGGAGCGCTACGGCCTGCGACAGACAGAGGAAGGATATCTGGCTGACGGGGATACGATTCAGGAATATTTTGCCTCACGGGGAGAATATATTCTGCGATATACGGAAGAGTTTATAACGCTTGTGGATCAGACGGAGGCTCCTGACGGAGTACAGGAAACGGTCACGGAAAGCGTACCTGAAGAATAAAGGGAAAGGGGACCACGTATGGAAACAATGGCAGAATATCTGGCGGAACTGGTAAAGGCCGGATTGGAGGACAGAAAGGCGGCGTCTCTGCCGGAGGGAGTCTCTGTAAGGGAGATCGTAAAGATTTCAGAGGAGAACCATATGGATTATCTGCTTTTGGGAGCCTTGTTAAAAACAGATGGGCTTTCGGAGGAAGAAAAAGAGCTTTTGCGGGAAAAAGTACTGGGAAGCATGCTTTTTACCGGTATGCAGCTGCAGGAATTGAAGAAGCTGGAGGAACGGATGGAACAGGCAAAGATTCCCTGTCAACCCATGAAAGGAGCCCGGATGAAATTCTATTATCCGTCTTCGTTTCTGCGGGAAATGAGTGATATTGACATTCTGATCCACGGAGATTTCATGGAGCAGGCGGCAGTGGAACTGGAAGCCATGGGGTATGTCCTGCAACAGAAGATCAAGCATCATGATATCTATCGGAAAGCACCGGGAATCGTGGTGGAGGCGCACAGAGCCATGTATGACCGGACAGTGGACGAGAGGCAGTATGCCTATTTCTCGGATCTGTCCCGGGCGGTGCGCAGAAAGGGTTTTCTGTATGTGTATGATTTTGAGGCGGAAGATTTCTATATTTACATGATGGCTCATATGGCAAAGCATTTTTACAAGAGAGGCTGTGGTATCCGGAATCTGGTGGACATTTATGTGTTTCTGGAAAAATTCGGTGGGGAAATGAACGCAGACTATCTGCAAAAGCAGTTTGCGGGATTGGGACTGACGGCATTTACGGAGCATATGGAGAAGCTGGCCCGGATCTGGCTGCAGGGAGAGCCCGGTGAAGCGTTTTATCAGCAACTGTTTGACTATATGCAGGGGTGTGGAATCTATGGCAAGGATGAAAACGGTATCTGGAACCGGTTCTGCGATGCGCAGCCGGAGAAGGGAGAAAAGGGCCGAGATGTCCTGAAACGCTGGTACTGGTTCCCTCCTTATGAATATATGGTGTTGTATTACCCGTGGCTTTCGAGAAATCCCGTTGCGGGAAAATTTCTGCTTCCGGCAGCCTGGGGAATCCGGGCCGTCCGGGGTGTGGTCTGCGGCCGGGGAAAATACAAGCGGGAAATGCTGCGGCAGATCGATGCATCACAGATCGGTGTAAGACAGGATATCTACCGCAGACTGCAGTTACGTTTTCATTAGTCTGTTCCATTGAAATATTTATAAGGAGTGTAAGAAAGCCATGAAAAGTCCGTCAGGGTTTCTTTGGAAGAACCCATGGAAAAAAGAAACCTTACTTACCTATTATTATTCGGCGATCTTCCGCATGCAGCTGCTGCTCCTGCCGCCGGGGAAACTGCGGAAGGGCTGGGGCAGAGAAAACGAAGAATCCGCAGGAACGGCATCCCGGGAAGGATACCGGCAGGCGGCGCGTATCGCCCAGATCGTGGGAAAGGTCTGTGATAAGACTCCCTGGAGAGTAAATGTCTGGTGCGGGCGCTGGCGGCCCAGAGACTGTTGTGCCGGCGGGGACTTTCTTCCACCCTGTATCTGGGGTGTGGCATGGAAGAAGGTAAAATGGTGGCCCATGCCTGGCTGCGTTTTGGGGAAATGTATGTGACCGGAGGGGACGGCGGCGGATATACTACCGTGGCCCGGTTCTGTAAGGAGGCTTCCGGAAAGAGGGGATAAGTATGTCGGCAATCTGGGGAATTGTGGATCTGAGTGTGGCGCAGTCAGAGGCACAAAGAAAAAATCGTGCAGGGAACCTGTGGGAAGAGGCTCTGCGGATGCGGCAGGCCTATAGGACGAGCTGCCTGGACCGGATACAGGAAAAAAGGGAGGCAACCTATTATCTGGCCTGCGGGGTACAGAATGTCACAAGGGAAGCTGTGGAAGAAAGATTCCCTTATGAAAGAAAGGGAGAGCGCAGAAGTCTGTTCGTGGCGGATGTGATCCTGGATAACCGCGGAGAACTGGTGCAGCGGTTTGGAGGCATCCGGGATCTGTGCAGCCATCCGGACGGGGAAATTCTGTATGAAAGCTTTTGCAGCCATCCGGAGGAAACGCTTGCCGTGGCCAGAGGAGCCTATGCCTGTGCGTATCTGGAGTCGGGGAAGCGGACCCTGACTTTGTTCAATGATGCGGTGGGAAACCGTTCGGTCTATTATTTTCAGGAGGAAAAAAGGGTCTATTTTTCCACGCTGCTTGCGGGGATCACCTGCGAACGGGAGAACTGGAAGGAAAATACGGGCTGGTTTGACCGGTTCTATACCATCCGGGATCTGCGGGCGGTGTCGGAACCCAGAGAGACACCCTATGCGGGGATCCTGCGACTGGCTCCGGGAGAAATTGTGGTATTTACTGAAGAAGGGGTGCACAGAAGGGATTACTGGGATCCCTTTGCGGGAAGGAGGATCCTGCGGGGGAAGACGGAAGCAGGGTACCGGGAGCTGGTGACCACGGTGTTCCGGCACTGCGTGGAGGATGTGATCCGGGAAGGCCGGGGTGGAAAAGAAACAGGAATTCTGTTAAGCGGCGGGCTGGACTCCAATGCGGTGGCAGCTTATGCAGCACCTTACCTTGCTGCCAGAGGAAAGAAACTGTATTCCTTTACTGCGGTGCCGGAGGAGAAGGAAAGAGCACGGATCCCGGGACAATACGCTGTGGAGGATGAGAGAAGCAGTGTGGAACTGGTGCGGAGATTTCACGGGAATCTGGAACCGGAGTATCTGGTGACCAACCGGGGAGATCTGCTGGCGGAGAACCGGAGGCTGTGGGAAGTTCTGGAAGTTCCCTGTAAAGCGGTACTGAATCTGCCCTGGATGTATGAAAGTTATCGTCTGGCAGCTCAGAAAGACTGTGGGATCCTGCTGTCGGGACAGTACGGAAATATTACCATATCCTATGGGGATTTTCGAAGCCTGTTCCTGACACTGTTACATCAGGGAAGAATCAAAGAACTGGTGCGGGAGATCAATGTCTACAGCAGAAAATACCGCAGGAGCCGCAAGTGGATCTGGTGGGATCTTCTCACGGCGGAAGCCGGTGGGGATCATGAAGCGGTGTCCCGGTATATGTATGACAAAAGTGCCTTGCGGCAGATCGGAGAATATGAAGTAAAGCTGTCTCTGGCCACCGGAGTGGTGCCCAGAGATCCCACCAGAGACAAGCGGCTGATCGCACTGGTGCTAAGTCTCCCGGCGGAACAGTTCACCCATGCCGGGCAGGAGAGACGCCTGGTTCGGCAGTATTTACAGGGGAAGATCCCGGAAGAGATCCTGGCGGATGAATTCCACAAGGGAAGACAGGGCGTGGGAAGTGAGGAACTGCTCGCCTTGCAGTGGGAACGGATCTGTGAGGAACTGTCGGGGATTCCGGGTGAGACGATGTCCGGGGAAAACGGGCACTCAAAAGCAGACATGGTGCGTGGCTTTTATGTGGGCCTGGCACAGGAATATCGGAGAAGGTTTGAGGTATGATGGAATATTTTTACAGAATCTACGGACTGCGGGTGCAGTCGCAGATCCCCTTTTCGGAGGCAGTACCGGAGACGGCGGGAGAGGCAGAGGTAAAAATTGTATTCGGAAGGATGCCGGATTTCCTGTTGGAAGCGGGACAGAAGGGCTACGGGACCTGGACAAACGGCTTTGTATCGGCCTGGTTCCGCATCCGGGACGGAACACAGGTCTATGTGGAAGGGGGCAGCAGGATCACCGTTGAGCTTTCGGAGGAACCGCAACTGCTTGTGATCACTTCCCTGTTGCTCAGTGCCGGGATGGCACTGGTCTGTCTGCAGAGGGGGGAACCCTTTTTTCACGGAAGTGCATTGTATACCGGGGAACAGGCCATTTTACTCTGTGGGGAGAGCGGGGCCGGGAAGTCTACGGTGGCCATGGAATTGTTGCAAAGAAAGCTTGGATTTCTGGCGGATGACACAGTGAGGGTGCATCCGGGAACTATGGGGATGCTGGCGGAGCCTTCCTACCCGCAGCAGAAGCTTTGTCGTGATATGGCACTGAAATGCGGGAAGCCGCTGGAAGAACTGATCTATATTGACGAAGAGAGGGACAAATATGCCTGGCGCAGACAGGATTGCTATCGGAAAGAGGCGGCGCTCCTCGGGAAGATTTTTTTGCTGCGAAAGGATGCTGTGGCCGGGTGGCAGGATGCGGTGCAGAATACCGGGGAAGAGGCAGTGAGTATCCAAAAGCTCACCGGGCAGAAAGCACTGGAGACTTTGAGCAGCCAGTTGTATCTGGCGGATACCTACCGGTACAGTACCGGGATTCCGTATCCTTTGATGAAACAGTTGGTCCGGATCGCAGGGCAGGCCGGAATCTATGAAGTGATCAGGCAGTCGGACAAGGATACACTCCACGAGGTCGTAACGAAAATCTTACAGTTTTGTTAGAAAGAGGGTATTTTTACAGGGAAATTATTATAATCAGAAATGTAAGAAATCATAAAAATGTAATAAGGAGGAATGGAAAATGAAAGCATGGAGTCAGCCCGAAATGGAGGAACTGAACGTAAGAGCAACGGCTTACAGCCCTAAGGGAGGTCTGATCGAGGACGGCGTTTACCAGTCCGATGACGGTAAGTATACTATCCCCACTTACGGTCCTTCTTCCGGCAATTCCGGAGAACCTACCGTAGACGTACAGTAGTTTTCGGACTGTATGAGAGGAAAATGCCAGAATGGATCAGGGAAGCTCATGGTTACATGGGCTTTTTTGGTGTATATGATGAGTCCGCCTGCTCGATTAACAGACGGAGACAGAGCGTGTAAAAGAAGGGAGAACAGAAAATGGACAAAACGGCAAAAATCCGAATGAAAGCGAAAAGGAATGTGACGGACCTGGCGGGAGAAAAGGTCATGGTGGATTTCGAACAGGGGAAATATTTCTGCATCAAAGGTGTGGGAAACGACATCTGGGATATGCTGGACGGGCAGGAAGGCGAAGACGGCATAACGGTGGAGGCTATCTTACATAAACTGATGGAAGAATATGAAGTGATGGAAGAGGTGTGTGAAAAAGAGGTGCTGGCATTTCTGGAAAAACTGGAACAGGCAGGGATCCTGGAAGAGGTGTAGACACATATGGGAAAAATAAGAGGAAGAGATTATATTTCCTGGTTGTGGCAATATACCGCTCCCTATGCGGGCAGGATTGGTCTGTTGTTATTGTTTGGGCTGTTGGAGACTTTTGCCTCGCTGGCCATGGTGCAGATCACCAAGGAGATCATTGATCATGCCACAGTGGGAAGCGGTTTCGGACGGCTGCTTACGGGTTATGTGCTGCTGTTATTGGGAATGCAGGGAATCTCGGTGTTGTCGACACTGCTTACTGCACTGGTAACGGAGCGGTTTTCCTTCGGGATCCGACGGCAGATCTATGAGAAGATCCTGCATTCTGGCTGGCGGGAAGTGACGGCCTATCATACCGGTGATCTCATGACAAGACTGACCAGCGATGCGGGAAATGTGGCGGACGGTATTGTGGGGACGATCCCCAATATCTTACAGCTGGGGATCGAGTTGGTACTAGTGTTTTGTATGTTGTTTTATTATTCCCCGCTCCTTGCGGTGTTTGCCCTGCTGGTGGCACCGGTGGCAGCCCTGTGCTCCTGGTGGCTGGGAAAACGCCTGAAACGGTTACAGCGGAAAGTGCAGGAGAGTGAGTCGGAATACCGTTCCTTTTTGCAGGAAAGTCTGGCCAACCTTCTGATCGTAAAGGCTTTTACCGGAGAGGACCGGGCGGTGGAGCGCCTGACAAAGCTACGGGAGGAACGGTTCTACTGGGTATACCGCAAGACCGGACTGGGAACCGCCAGTTCCACGGTGATGTCACTGGCTTTTCAGGGAGGATATCTGACAGCATTTTCCTACGGGGCATGGCAGCTGTCGAGACAACAGATCACCTACGGTACTATGTCGGTATTTCTGACACTGGTGAACCGGGTACAGGCGCCGATCCTGGGACTGGCCCAGCAGATTCCCCGGATCATTGCCCTGTTGACTTCCGCCGGGAGGATCATGGAGTTACAGAGAATTCCCGGGGAGCAAAGGGCAGCCGGAGAGATCCGTGGATGGGAGATCGGAGTGGAGCTTCGAAATGTATGCTTCGGATATACCAGGGAACCGGTGCTGAAACGGGTGAATCTGAAGATCTGTCCGGGAGAATTTGTCGCCATTGTAGGAGAGTCCGGTATCGGCAAGACAACACTGATCCGCATTCTGATGGCCTTTCTGGAAACGGGAGCGGGAACGGTGGATTTCTACAATGGCAGCGGACAGAGGCAGGAGACCGGAGCTTTCGTCCGGAAGTTTATTGCCTATGTCCCCCAGGGGAATACTCTGTTCAGCGGAACCGTGAGAGAAAATCTGCAGATGGGCAGAGAAGATGCTTCGGAGGAAGAATTGTGGGCGGCCCTGAAACTGGCTTCCGGAGAAAATTTTGTCCGGTCACTGCCGGAGGGGCTGGATACCGTCATCGGGGAAAGAGGGCATGGCCTGTCGGAAGGACAGGCGCAGCGGATCGCCATTGCCAGAGCCTTTTTGCGGAGAGCACCGTTTCTGATCCTGGATGAGGCCACCTCGGCGCTGGATGAAGCTACGGAGGTCGCTGTATTGCAGGGGCTCCGGGCATTAGAACCGAGACCCACCTGCCTGCTTATCACCCACAGGAAGGGTGTTTTAAAATATTGTGACAGAGAACTTTGCATCCGGGAAGGGAGTGTGACGGAAGAATGCAGTACCACTACTATCTGTACGGCATGAGGGTAACAGCGGATCTGGACTTTGTACAGCTGGATCCGGTACGTTTACCGGAGGATGACAGGGACTTCGGACTGGAAAAGGTCCGGATCCGGGCGATGGACGAAGAGGAGGAAGCACAGTTTCGGAAAGAACACGGAGACTGCGTCTGCGGAAGTTTTTTGGGTACAGAAAAAGGCTGGTTGTGTAATCGTACGCTGGCCATGAGTGTGGAGCGGGGACAGGTGATCCGGTATCACATCCGGAAGGGAGGAGATCCCGGAGCGGTACGAACCTATCTGCTGGGCTTTGGAATAGCAATGCTCAGCCTTCAGCAGGGAAAACTTCCCATACATTGCAGTGCGCTGGCAACTCCGGAAGGTGGTGCGATCCTGATCGCCGGAGAGAGTGGCGCGGGCAAGTCCACACTGACGGCAGAACTGCTGAAACGGGGGTATCGTTTTCTGGCAGACGATATGGCAGTGGTGGACATTTCCGGAAAAGAAGGGGTGTGGGTGTATCCGGCTTTTCCTTATATGAAGCTGTGCAGGGATGTGGTGCTGAGGCAGGGATATCCCCCGGAAGAACTTTTGTATATTGATGAAAAAAAGGACAAATTTCTGGTGCCCTGTACCGGGGTATTTCAAAGGGAAAAGGCCAGACTGGAACGATTTGTTTTTCTGGGAATCCGATGGAAAAAAGAGGCGGAAGATAAGTCCGGGAAGATAAAAGCAGAAAAAATCACAGGCCCCGACAGCATGATCGTGTATAAAGACAATCTGTTCTTAAGACATCTGTGGAAAAAACAGGATCCGGGAATGGAAATCTGGCAGAACTGCCTGAAAATAGCGGAGCAGATACCGGTCTTTTGGATAAGGAGACCGGCAGCAGGTGATTCCACTGCCGAGGTGGCAGCGGAAGTACACGCACTGCGAAACGTCGTGTCAGCTTAAGAACTCTTCCGGTTCCTCAGAAGGCTGCGGGGGCTGACAGTCGCCGCCACCGGGATGGTGTCCGGGATGATGTCCTCCTCCGCCGGGATGTCCGGGGTACCAGGGAAACCATCCACAGGCGGTCTCGGATACCTTCAGTTCCATCAGTTCAGGTTGTGTCCAATGCTTCATAAGAATTCTCCTTTCCGTCTGCCTTATGCAGAGATGTACACGGGGAAAGTCCCTGTGTGACTACAGCATAGGGAACACAGGGGCGGAAGTAAAGAAATGTATCATGATTGTAAGAATTTTGCAGGAAGTGTCACAGAAAAGATACTGCCTGCACCGGGGGCATTTTCGCAGGACACGGTTCCGCCGTGACGTTCTGTGATCGTCTTTACAATGGCCAGTCCCAGACCACTGCCGGTGGCAGAACCGGGAGTTCTGGCGGAGGAGACGGTGTAGGTGCGGTTAAAGATCCGCTCGAGGTCCTCCGGCGGAATGCCGGGCCCCTCATCGGTCACGGAGATCCGGAGAGAAGTAAGGTCAGCGGAAGGCGCGGCAGACAGAGTGATTTTCGTTCCGGCGGGAGCATATTTTGCGGCATTGCCGAGCAGATTGTCCAGAATCCGTACCAGTTTTCCGGAATCTGCAAAAAGGGTGGCATGGAGATCCTGCGGTACAGATAAACAGAGAAGATGACCGGCATAGTGGCTGTCCGGAAGTGCGGTATAGAAATATTCTTCCAGAAAGGCCGGGGCATCCAGTTCCTGAAAGGAAAAGGCGTGGGAAGGATCCTCCAGAGTGAACAACTCATACATATCCCGGATCAGATGTTCCAGTGTCGCAGTCCGGTGATCGATCAGGGTGAGGGCACCTTCGATATCCTGTGCAGACAGAGACTGTCCGGAAGTAAGATAATCCACGGCACTGCGGATGGCAGTGAGGGGAGCCCGCAGATCATGGGAGAGATTGGCCAGCATTTCCGTACGTTCCTGTTGCAGGTGCTGCAGGGAGCGATTGCTGGCATTTAGCTGCGCGGTGATTTCCAGCAGCCTGCGGGACAGTTCTTCCACGGTCTCCTGTTCGAGAGAGGGAGAACGGAAAGCGGGGCGGGAATTTTGTGCCATGGTCAGATACCTCCTTTCAGAAAACGATACCCTTTGGACCAGACGGTTTCGATGCGGTTCTCCAATTCGTAATTGCCCTCAAAACGTTTGCGGAGACGGCTGACATTGACCATAACGCTGCGTCTGTCACTTTCCCGGTAGACACCGAAGAGAGCCGTGCCCAGTTCCTCAAAGGTGATGTCCCGGTCCGGGTGTTCTGCCAGATACAGCAGGACTTCATATTCCCGGTTGGCGAGACACAGATCCTGTTCCCGGTAGAAGGCCTTGTGGGCTACCCTGTCGATGGAAAGATTTCCGATCGTCAGTACCAGATCGGAGGAAGCCTGCGCCAGTTGTCTGCGTCTGCGGATCAGGAGGTCCACCCGGGCTTTCAGCTCCCGGAGACTGTAGGGTTTGACCAGATAATCGTCCCCGCCGCAGGTAAGTCCCCGGATCACATCTTCCTCGGAACTTCTGGCAGTGAGAAACAGGATCGGCACAGAGGAAAAAGAGCGGATGTAACGGCACACCCGGTAACCGTCGGCTTCGGGCAGCATAACATCCAGTAAGATACAATCCGGAAGATTCTTTCGAATGGATAAGACGCCTTCCCGGGGGGAGATGGCAGTATACACGGTGAATCCCGCACCGGTGAGATATTTCTGATTGATCGCCAGCACTTCGGCATCATCATCGATCAGCACAAGCTTGAACATAGTATTATCTTACCTCCTTTGCTGGTGCTATTTTAGCATGGGGGAAAAACGATTGTCACCAAAGGAAGGTCGACAGAGAGAGACAAAGGACAGCGGAAAACGACAGACCGGATGAAAAAGTGACACGAGAAAGGGGAGAAAAATGAATCGGTCAAATACGAGTGCAAATAAGGATATCGGACACATAGTAAAGGATATGCTGCGGCTTCTGGTGGCTTATGGAGTGGCTGTGTTATTTATGGGAAGAGCATGGAGCCTTCGGACACTTGGGGGTATGACAGGACTGGCAGCGATATTCGTGCTGCTTTATGTATTGGGAAAGGAAGAGCAATATCTGTATAATGTGACCCTGTTCGGTTATCCGGACAGGATACAGCGGCGCAGAACAGGATCGTTTCTGGTGGCAACAGCGGCAACCGTGGTCCTGCTGCCATACATTACAGAGGATCAGAGGGGATATTTTCTGTTTCTGATCCTGGCGTACAGTCTGGAAAGCGTACCGTTGCTGCGACACGGCAGATGCTGCAGAGACATGGAAAGAAATCGCGGGGAAGTGCCGCGTACCGCATTTGTGGGAAGAAGGGCGCAGTACAACAAGTTTCGGTATTTTTTGAAGAAGACCAGCATCCCCTTGGAGCTTGTGGGGTATATTGCGGCATCGGCACAGGAACTGGCACAGATTTCAGAAGGAGATGCAGGAGAATATCTGGGAAGTCTGGAAGATCTGGAAATGCTGATCCGCCGGTACCATCTGGATCAGATCTATATTCTGCAAAAGCGCGAGGAACAGCTTTTTTCCATGCAGAAATATGTGGATCTGTGCATTGATATGGGGGTGACGGTACGGATGGTGGTGGATTTCTATAAGAGGCGCAGAGCCGACAGCTATGTAAGCTGTGTGGGAACCTATCCGGTCATCACCTACCATACGGTGACGTTGAATACCGGAGAACAGGTGATAAAACGGATCATGGATGTGGCAGGAGGCCTGGCAGGGATCGTTTTGTTTTCTCCGGTGATGTTATTGGCGGCGCTGGCCATTAAGCTGGATTCCCCCGGTCCTGTGATCTTCCGGCAGATCCGGGTCGGGAAAAACGGCAGGACATTTCAGATCTATAAATTCCGCAGCATGTATGTGGATGCGGAAGAGAGAAAGTCAGAGCTGCTGTCGCAAAATGAGATCGCCGGGGGCGTAATGTTCAAGATCCGGGAGGATCCCCGGATCACCCGGGTGGGCAGGATCCTGCGGAATTTAAGCATTGATGAGCTGCCACAGTTTTTTAATGTGTTGGGAGGTTCCATGAGTCTGGTGGGAACGAGACCGCCGACCCCGGACGAGGTGGAGAAATACGGCACAAGGCAGTGGCGGCGGATCAGTATCAAGCCGGGCTTGACGGGCATGTGGCAGGTGAACGGCAGGAGTCTGGTGACGGATTTCGAAAAGATCGTGGAGCTGGATGTGGAATATATTGATAACTGGTCACTGATGGAGGATATCCGGATTTTGTGCAAGACGGTGACAGTGTTGTTAAAGCATGCGGATGCGTATTAGAAAGAGAGGCAGAAGAGGTGGAATGAAGATGCATGGAACCCGGGTGAACTGGGTAGGAATGACCGGTGCCGTGGTATTGTTTGGATATGGATGGTGGAGAGAACCGTTGGCGGCGGTGCTGGGAGGGATGATCCTGCTTGCGGATCTGCTGGCCATGGAGGTGAGTGTAAGGAAAAGGGATGGGAAAAATGCTAAGAATACAATGTTTTGAAAAAAATGTAAAAAAAAAGAAAAATATTTCTGTTTTTCTGAACCTTTTTTCTGAGACGGAGAGTCTTAATAGATAAGACAGAATAAAAGGGGCGTTTTAACAGGCATCTCTGGAAGAAAGGAGCAAAAGGGGACATGGAAGAACGAAGACGGATCGACCGTGTTGGCTATCAGGCTAAGAGCGTTATCGTAGTATGTGATTCGGGAGAGAGCATTTTTGTCGAAACATGCAATGTCAGCCCACTGGGCATAGCTTTTACGATGCCGGCCGGATCTCCTGATCTTAAGGGGAAAGACATCATAATCGTAGCGGATACGATGATCATGTATGCGGATGTCACCAGGCAGGAAGCACTGGAAGACGGAAGCTTCAAAGTAGCTATTTCGGCGAAAAAATTCACGCCGGAAGTGTTGCAGTATTTATTCGAACATATTGTTGAAAAATAGAATGGAGAGGAAAAATCATATGAGAAAAAACAGTAAGAACGAAAAAGTGATTCGTGCTATGGCGATCGGCATTTCCGCAATGCTGATGGCATCTTCACCGTTGACTGCACTGGCAGCAGAAGGAGAGGGGAATTCTTCCGAAGGAAACGAGGATAAGAACATTACAGTGACACCGGAAGCCGGTGTATGCGATCAGGCGGAAGCAGCCGCAAAAGATGCCGACAAGGCTGTAGAGGGCGCCGAAAAGAGTGCCGCTGATGTGAAGGCGGAAGTGGTTGACAAGGTGGCAGCCGGAGATGTGAAGGATGCCGAGGGAAAGGATCTGTCTCAGGACATTCTGGATGCCAATGCCAAAGTAGAGGATAAGACTGTTGAAGACGGTTCATCCCTGAAGGATGCAGAGTCTGCCGTAGAGAATGCAGATACTGCGCTGGGGGTTGCGGAAGCCAATGACAAGCTGTCCGACGCAGAACTGAATAAGGCAGCTGATGCTGCGGCAAATGCAGGACAGACTGCGGCAGAAGCAAAGGATGCCATGCAGGCTTCCCAGGATAAGGTAAATGGACAGATCGAGAATATCAAGGATGCTGCTTCTATCACCGATGCCAATGCTGCCTATGAAGAAGTAAAGACTACCGTGGATCAGGCACAGGCAGATTTTGATGCAAAGCTCGGGGAGTACAATACCGCCAAGGCAGCTTATGAAGAGGCAGCACAGAAGGTGGCAGATTATGAAAAGGCTTATGAGGCTGCTATAAACAGTGCGGATGCTAACGCTGTGGCAGCAGCAGAGGAACTTGCGGCAGCACAGAAAAATGCAGAAGCACTGGCAAAGGCTCTGGAAGCTGCCAAGAGCGCAGTGGATACCTCCGCAGCAGGTGCCATGGATATTGCAGATAAGGAAGCTCTGACACAGGGAGATCAGGGACTTAACTGGAAAAATGAGGATAAGCTTTTCATTTCCATTATGCAGAACTACTATCTGCCCGAGGTACAGAAGATCACTGCCGATGATATTAAGGTTGTCCGCAGACAGGGTGAAGACAATAATACCAAGAATTATTTTGAAGTAACCTATACCGATGAGAATGGTAATAAGCAGACAAAGTTTTACAACTATGTGATGGATGACAAACAGACTTCCAAGGACAATATCGTGATCTTTGAGAAGCGAATTGAGGAAGTAAACTGGAAGACGGCGCAGGAGACCAATCCGGATCAGTATGTGAAGGAAAATGGGGATACTATCACTGTTTCCGAAGTGGAAAAAGGTCTGAAAGACGGAACCATTATTGCAGTAGATGGAAAGAAAGTGATCAAGAACGACGGAACCGAGAGTATCATTATTTCTGACAATAACCAGAAGACCGAAAACGGCGAGGTTGATACTGATGTAAATGAGGCTACCGAGAAGGAATCCTGGAAACTGGATGAGAACGGCAACCTGATCAAGACCGTGACCGCTGATGTGACCACCATCACCTATACCGATGCAAAATTCACTTCTACCGAACAGTATCAGACAGAGGCAGAGAGAGATGCTGCAGCTGCTGCAAAGGAAAAGGATTTGAAGGACGCTGCCGGCAAGGATGTAACCGTTACAGGAACAGAAAAAACGGATTATACTTATACCGGTAACGGAACCTACATTCCTACCTTTACGAAGACTGTGAATGTGAAGGATGAAGAGGTTGAATGGAAGCATACAGATAAAAAGACGGATTATGGTGTAAGAACAGAGGAAGAAGCAGTAGCAAAGGTTACGAAAGAGCAGGAGAAGGCGTTAAGCAATAAGATTAACGATGATGACGACTTATACCTGATCGGTGTAAGCAGTGATCTTAAGGTAACCGGCTATACAGAAGATCACTGGTATGATGATTCCGACTTCCTCGTATCCGGCACTGTATCCGCAACCTACGCAAAGGTTACCAAGAAAACTGTCGATCAGAGTACCTTCGGTTCTCTTTGGAATGATATCAAAGCCCTGTTTGGTAAGGGAGAAGCTACGAACAAGAAGCTGGAAGATGCAGCCAGAAAGGCAGTCGAGGCAGACGGTGGTATTTTTGTAAGTGCCAACTGGGATGACTGGAAGTTCGGCAAGGCAACCATCCGCTATGTGGCAGGTGTCAGCGTTAAGACCGATGAGAAGACCTCTGCTGAGGAGGCACAGAATGCGGTACAGGATGCAGCACTGGCACAGGCAAAAGCAAGTGGCGCAACCGGTGTGTACAATGTGAAGACTACAGATACCGATACCATTGCTCATACCAGCTATTCCTATGAGATTGATTATTTGGAGAAAACCGGAGAGACCACAACCAATACTGCTGTCAGAACTGAGACTTATGAAAATGCAGAAGTGCTGACCGGCCAGATTATCCAGAACCTGAATTACATTCAGGGCAACATCAAACTGACCCAGAAGGATGAAGCATATCGTAAATTTGTAGATGATGCCAAGGCTCTGACCGAAAAGTATCAGAAGCTGTTACAGAATGCACAGGACGCACAGAAAGATGTGGTAGCAGCACAGGGCAAGGTAGAGGAACTGAAGGCAGAGATCGAAGCTCTGAAGAGTAACAGAACCAGTAACCTTGGAGCTCTGAAGGAACTGGAAGGAAAGCTGGCCGTGGCTGAACAGAACAAAAAGGATGCAGAAGATACTCTGAAGGAGATTCTGGGCAGCCTGGATGAGGCAGGCGGAGAGCTGGATAAGGTGATCGAGCGTCTGACTCCTGCACCTACACCCGGAACACCTGCAGGTGGAGAAGGTGAGACCGGAGATGCCGGTGATACAGAGGAAGGCGGCGCCGGAGAGGCAGCAACAGTTGTTACACCTGTTGCACTGGCAGCAGCACCCGCAGCACAGGCAACCGTAGTTGCACAGAACCAGGCAGCAGCACCCGTTGTACAGATCGCTGACGAAGCAGCACCTCTTGCAGAAGCAGCTCCTGCAAATACACAGGAAACCGTTCAGGCAGGTTCCGATAAGGAAGAGACCAAGGAAGCCGTAAATATCGAAGAAGAGGCTGTTCCCCTGGCAGATGTAGCTGTGGAAAGCGAACATGCAAAGATGTCCTGGTGGTGGTGGCTGATCATTCTGATCCTCGGTGCAACCGGATATGAAATGTACAAGAAGCACAATGAGAAGAAGCTGAAGGCTCAGGCAGAAAATGCAGGAGATATCGAAGAATAAAAGATAACAAAAAACGACATCCATCGGGATTTTCCCGGTGGATGTCGTTTTTTAGACCTTGGAAAGCGGATTACTCGAAGAGCTCTTCAACTTTTTCCAGATCACCGTCTCCGGTCAGCAGAAGAGTCACTGTGGCCTGGGCACTGCTGATATCGGTTGTCCCCTCAACGCATAATTCACCGTCAGTATTGTAGAGAGCCCATTGGAACTCATTGACAGAGGAGGGCCAGTCTGCTTCCATAGAGATCGATTCCTGATCCGACAGGGAATCCAGATTTACCTGTTCCCCGGTCACGGGATCAATGACCGCTACCATACCGACTTCGATGCCACACATATTGACTACCGACAGGGTGAGTGCCCTGGTATCCTCCGAAGTGGATTCTATGGCAGACGACTCGGAATCCGGGGAAACATCGGCAGGCTGGGCGGCAACAGTCTCAGACGGGGAGGTGGAAGCAGTCGTGGCGGAGGATGTATCCTCTCCGTCAGAATTCTGACTGCATCCTCCGAATAACAGACAACAGGACAATATACTTACAGCAAAAATATGTCGTATGAAACTTTTTTTCATAATAATCTCCATTCTGCAGACGATTCCTTCCGTCGGAGAAATCGCGAATCAAATTTCAAATTTGATTCTGCGATAAGGGCTGCTTTGTGACGCCTGCAGCACAAATAGCCGTGTGAAAATCTATATCACCATTATATCGGATTTCCCATAAAAAGTAAATTTATGCGATAAAAATTTCCGGAAGCAGACCGGTAGGAATTCCTGAAAAAAATATCGAAAAATGTGAGCCGTTTTTCATGGATAAGTAGTCTTTATAGATAGAGACTAAGAAATAACGGAGGCGGTCGAGATGAGCGGCATGTTATATTCCATACCTGTGATTTTGACAGGTTATCGAATCGTACAAATTGAAGATGAAGCGACACCGCTTGCACAGGCAGCAAAGAGTGGATATTACGGTGACACAGTAGCCGGAATGCTGGGCATTGGTGTTTTATTACTCTTGGTGATTTATTTTATATTATGCAGAAAATACCAGAAAAGAATCATAGAATTGCAGGAAAATGCACATCCCGGCTGGAACTGGTGGAAACTTAGAAAGCAGGTAACCGAACTGGAGGATAAAAAGGCAGAAGGAATTGTCGAGGATATCCGGCGGGCAGCGCAAAGCTATATGACTGTTTAAATTTAATCAGAAAGATCCGGGGATCATCCCCGGATTTTTTACACCAGATTTATAAAAGTGAAGTATTTCGTTGCTGATGTCTGCCGGGAATGTTATAATCATGTATGTGGCCGGTTCAGAGACCTGCGCCACAAGCATAGGAAAGAAAAGGAAGGCAATCTATGAAAGTCTTGGTAACAGGCGTAAAAGGCCAGTTGGGATATGATGTGGTAAATGAGTTGACAAAGCGCGGAATTGAGGCTGTCGGCGTGGATATTCAGGAGATGGATATCACAGATGCGGCCAGCGTGGAAAAGGTGATCGGAGAGGCGGCACCGGACGCTGTGGTACACTGTGCAGCCTATACCGCAGTGGATGCAGCGGAGGATAACGTGGAAATCTGCCGTAAGGTCAATGCGGACGGCACACAGAACATTGCGAATGTCTGCAAGAAGCTGGACTGCAAGATGGTCTATATCAGTACCGATTATGTGTTTGACGGCGAGGGCACCAGACCCTGGGAGCCAGAGGACGAGCGTCATCCGCTGAATGTATACGGACAGACCAAATACGAAGGAGAACTGGCAGTACAGAATACACTGGAGAAATATTTTATCGTAAGAATCTCCTGGGTATTCGGAGTCAACGGCAAGAACTTCATCAAGACCATGCTGAATCTGGGCAAGACCCATGATCATCTCACAGTGGTGAATGACCAGTTCGGATCTCCTACCTATACTTATGATCTGGCAAGACTTCTGGTGGATATGGTCCTGACGGATAAATACGGTATCTATCATGCTACCAACGAAGGTATCTGTAACTGGTATGAATTTGCCTGCGAGATATTCCGCCAGGCTGGCATGAAAGTGGATGTGGCTCCTGTACCGGCTTCCGAGTATCCGACGAAAGCCAAGCGACCGGAGAACAGCCGCATGAGCAAAGCCAAGCTGACAGAGAACGGATTCGTAAGGCTTCCTTCCTGGCAGGATGCGTTAGAGAGATATCTGAAAGAAATCCTGTAAACAGACTTTGTGTAAGCAGGAAAATAACGGGAAATACTTCAGGGAGCGGTATCGGAAACGGTACGGCTCCCATTTTGGCGAATGTACATCATCGAGCTTTTAAGCGAGATGGTGTACAAAGTATACAAATCGAGTAGGAGCCAGCCTACTCGACTTATAATATATGAAAAAGTCATGAAAAACCCTGTAAATTTCACGAAAAACCTGTTGACAACGGAAGTCGGAACAAGTATACTGTTAAAGCGTGCCAGAAAAGGTGCGTCTATTATACTATTAAGAAAGAGGTGAAACAGAATGCCAACATTTAACCAGTTAGTAAGAAAAGGACGTCAGACTTCTGTTAAGAAGTCTACTGCACCTGCTCTCCAGAAGGGTTACAACTCTCTTCACAAGAAAGCAACAGACGTTTCTGCTCCCCAGAAGCGTGGTGTATGTACCGCTGTTAAGACAGCAACTCCTAAAAAGCCTAACTCTGCTCTTAGAAAGATCGCCAGAGTACGTCTTTCCAACGGAATTGAAGTTACCAGCTACATTCCCGGTGAAGGTCACAATCTGCAGGAGCACAGCGTTGTTTTGATCCGTGGTGGTCGTGTTAAGGACCTGCCCGGTACCAGATACCACATCATCCGTGGTACCCTTGATACTGCCGGTGTCGCTAACAGAAAACAGGCTCGTTCCAAGTACGGCGCTAAGAGACCTAAGGATGCTAAGAAATAAGTAGTATCCGGGGCGTTTTGAACGTCGGATGATAAGTCCGATGAAAATCCGCAAGGATTTTTGGAGATGTCAGAGAGACATCTTTGTACCACAAAAACGAAACTAAGAAAAGTGTTGGAATTCTGTGATACAGATATAACAGCGCGAACACTTGGGGAAACACATGTGAGTACCGATGATTTAACGCAACTAGTGAGAAGGCAAGACCGACATGAAAAGAGAGCGTAAGCTTGCTTACGAGCGAACTTTTTATGGAGGGATTGGTCGGCGAACAGCCGACATCGAGGTTTTCGCAGAAAACCGAGATAACGTATCTCACGAGAACAATTTGTTAAGGAGGGAAGAACCGTGCCACGTAAAGGACATATTCAGAAAAGAGATGTATTAGCAGATCCTTTATACAACAACAAAGTGGTTACCAAGCTTGTCAACAACATCATGCTGGATGGCAAGAAGGGTGTAGCCCAGAAGATCGTATACGGAGCATTTGCTAAGGTTGAAGAGAAGAGCGGCAAGCCTGCTCTGGAAGTATTCGAAGAGGCTATGAACAACATCATGCCTGTTCTGGAAGTAAAAGCAAGACGTATCGGTGGTGCTACCTATCAGGTACCTATCGAGGTTAGACCTGAGAGACGTCAGGCTCTGGGCCTTCGTTGGTTGACCATGTTCTCTCGTAAGAGAAGTGAGAAGACCATGGAAGACAGACTTGCTAACGAAATTCTTGACGCAGCCAACAATACCGGATCTGCAGTTAAGAGAAAAGAAGACATGCACAAGATGGCAGAGGCAAACAAGGCTTTTGCTCATTACAGATTCTAGTAGGAGGGAAAAAACTTGGCTGGAAGAGAATATCCGTTAGAGAGAACTAGAAATATCGGAATTATGGCTCATATCGATGCCGGTAAGACCACTACTACCGAGCGTATCCTGTATTACACAGGTGTTAACTATAAGATCGGTGATACTCACGAAGGTACTGCTACCATGGACTGGATGGCTCAGGAGCAGGAGAGAGGTATCACCATTACATCTGCAGCTACTACCTGTCACTGGACTCTTGAAAAAGAGACCAAACCCATGCCCGGTGCTTTGGAGCATCGTATCAACATCATTGATACCCCGGGTCACGTAGACTTCACCGTTGAGGTTGAGCGTTCCCTTCGTGTACTGGATGGCGCTGTCGGCGTCTTCTGTGCAAAGGGTGGTGTAGAGCCTCAGTCTGAGAACGTATGGCGTCAGGCTGACACCTACAATGTACCTCGTATGGCATTCATCAACAAGATGGATATCCTGGGTGCTAACTTCTACGCAGCAGTAGATCAGATCCGTACCAGACTTGGTAAGAATGCTATCTGCCTTCAGTTGCCTATCGGTAAGGAAGATGAATTCAAGGGAATCATCGATCTGTTCGAGATGAAGGCTTACATCTACAACGATGATAAGGGTGATGACATTACTGTTACCGATGATCTTGGAGATATGGCTGATGAGGCTGCTTTATATCATGACGAGCTCATTGAAAAGGTTTGTGAGCTGGATGATGATCTGACAATGATGTATCTGGAAGGTGAAATTCCTTCCGTTGAAGAGATGAAGGCTGCTTTGAGAAAAGCTACCTGTGAGTGCAGAGCCGTTCCCGTATGCTGCGGTACTGCTTACAGAAATAAGGGTGTTCAGAAGCTTCTGGATGCTATTATCGAGTATATGCCTTCTCCTCTGGATGTACCGGCTATTAAGGGTGTTGACCTTGACGGTAATGAAGTAGAGAGAAAGTCTTCCGATGAAGAGCCTTTCGCTGCACTTGCATTCAAGATCATGACTGACCCGTTCGTAGGTAAGCTTGCTTACTTCCGTGTATATTCCGGTACTCTGAATTCCGGTTCTTATGTACTCAATGCTACTAAGGACAAGAAGGAACGTGTAGGACGTATCCTGCAGATGCATGCGAACAAGCGTGCAGAGCTGGAAAAGGTTTACTCCGGTGACATCGCAGCAGCAGTTGGTTTCAAGTTCACCACTACCGGTGATACCATCTGTGATGAGCAGCATCCTGTAATCCTGGAGTCCATGGAGTTCCCTGAGCCCGTTATCGAGCTGGCTATCGAGCCTAAGACCAAAGCCGGTCAGGGCAAGATGGGTGAAGCTCTTGCAAAACTGGCAGAAGAAGATCCTACTTTCCGTGCTCATACCAATCAGGAAACCGGTCAGACCATCATCGCCGGTATGGGTGAGTTGCATCTGGAGATCATCGTTGACCGTCTGCTTCGTGAGTTCCATGTAGAAGCTAACGTAGGTGCTCCTCAGGTTGCTTATAAGGAAGCGTTTACCAAGGCTGTCGAAGTGGATTCCAAGTATGCTAAGCAGTCCGGTGGTCGTGGACAGTATGGACATTGTAAAGTTAAGTTTGAGCCCCTGGAGGCTAACTGTGAGAAGTTTGAATTTGATCCTAAGGCAAACATTCTGATCGACGATCCTCCTACTCTGTTATTCGAATCTACTGTAGTTGGTGGTTCCATTCCTAAGGAATACATCCCCGCAGTAGGTGAAGGTATTCAGGAAGCAGCTCAGGCTGGTATCTTGGGTGGATTCCCTGTACTGGGTGTTCATGCGAATGTATATGATGGATCCTATCATGAGGTCGATTCCTCCGAGATGGCATTCCACATTGCAGGTTCCATGGCATTCAAGGAAGCAATGCAGAAGGCAGCTCCTGTACTGCTTGAGCCGATCATGAAGGTTGAGGTTACCATGCCCGAGGAATACATGGGCGATGTAATCGGTGACCTGAACTCCCGTCGTGGTCGTGTAGAAGGTATGGAAGACATCGGCGGTGGTAAGATGGTTAAGGCTTTCGTTCCCCTTGCTGAGATGTTCGGTTACTCCACAGACCTGCGTTCCAAGACCCAGGGTCGTGGTAACTACTCCATGTTCTTCGAAAAGTATGAGCCCGTTCCTAAGAACGTTCAGGAAAAGGTTCTTGCTGCAAAAGCAAAATAAGCATTAATTCAATAAAATGACTTGAAAAACCTCTGATTATTTAATATAATCAGAGGTAGCCGAGTTAAAAAGCGCCGAGTGCGCGTTCGCCACTTCGGCGAGTAGAAAAATATAAACAGTTTAATTATTTTAAGGAGGACTTAAATAATGGCTAAAGCTAAATTTGACAGAACAAAGCCCCATTGTAACATTGGTACCATCGGTCACGTTGACCATGGTAAAACCACTCTGACCGCTGCAATCTCCAAGGTTCTTTCCGAGAGAGTACCCGGTAACGAGAAGGTTGACTTCGATAACATCGATAAGGCTCCCGAAGAGAGAGAGCGTGGTATTACCATTTCTACCGCTCACATCGAGTACCAGACCGAGAAGAGACACTATGCTCACGTTGACTGCCCGGGCCATGCTGACTACGTTAAGAACATGATCACCGGTGCTGCACAGATGGATGGTGCTATCCTCGTTGTAGCTGCTACTGATGGTGTTATGGCTCAGACCAAGGAGCACATCCTTCTGTCCCGTCAGGTAGGCGTTCCTTACATCATCGTATTCCTGAACAAGTGTGATATGGTTGACGATCCCGAGCTGATTGAGCTGGTTGAGATGGAAGTAACCGAGCAGCTGGAAGAGTACGACTTCAATGACTGCCCTATCATCAAGGTTCCGCTCTGAAGGCTCTGGAAGATCCCAGCAGCGAGTGGGGCGACAAGATCATGGAACTGATGGATACTGTAGATTCTTATATCCCTGATCCTCAGCGTGATACTGATAAGCCTTTCCTGATGCCTGTCGAGGACGTATTCACCATTACCGGTCGTGGTACCGTTGCTACCGGTCGTGTAGAGCGTGGTGTTCTGCATCTGAATGATGAAGTTGAAATCGTTGGTATCAAGGAAGAGACCAAGAAGACTGTTGTAACCGGTATCGAAATGTTCCGTAAGATGCTGGATGAGGCACAGGCTGGTGATAACATCGGTGCTCTGCTTCGTGGTATCCAGAGAACTGAAATCGAAAGAGGACAGGTTCTGGCTAAGCCCGGTACTGTTACCTGCCACAGAAAGTTTACCGCTCAGGTATACGTTCTGACCAAGGATGAAGGTGGACGTCATACTCCTTTCTTCAACAACTATCGTCCTCAGTTCTACTTCAGAACCACCGACGTTACCGGCGTTTGCGAACTGCCCGCTGGTGTTGAGATGTGCATGCCTGGTGATAACGTAGAGATGACCATCGAACTGATCCATCCTATCGCTATGGAGCAGGGTCTTACTTTCGCTATCCGTGAGGGTGGTAGAACCGTTGGTTCCGGCCGTGTTGCTACCATCATCGAGTAATCTTTGATAGATAGTATATAGCTTTTATTCTGGGGAAGTACTTGTACTTCCCCAGTTTTTTTAACACTAACTCAGAACACTAACTCTAACAGTAATTCAGAACAGCAACTCAAAACAATAATTCAAAATATTAATTCAAAGATCAGTTTTTCTTTTAACCATTTAATGACACAGCTCTGTGTCGGATATTTCAAGATATTTATTTCAATTATTACTTTAATAACATTATTTTTTTAGAGGTTAGTTTGTGAAAATTATACATGTATAGGAAATATATGAGGAGCAACGTGTAAAATACATGCGAGGGAGGGGAGAATTATGGATTAGGTATGTGCCAGAAGCAAAGGAATACATGCGAAATAAGAAAAAAGATGAAATAGGTATGTGCCAGAAGCAAAGAAATACATGCGAAATAAGGAAAAAGATGAAATAGGTATGTGCCAGAGGCAAAGGAATACATGCG
>ERZ860023.353-NODE-353-length-29674-cov-2.752152_pt1 | contig 29674 bp, 25 predicted proteins | sample MGYA00509983_ERZ860023 | MGnify/ENA primary metagenome ERZ860023 (study PRJEB30046, sample SAMN00715180) | human gut metagenome | study: EMG produced TPA metagenomics assembly of the A metagenome-wide association study of gut microbiota in type 2...
GAAAGGCCCCAGGGGCTGATGGCGGCAGGGGGCCCTTCTGCCGCTCTGGGAGTTCGTCCGGTCTAAGGCTCCCTCCGCTACGAACCATTTAGCAGTCCACGCCGAGCTTACGCAGTTCCTCTTCCGCCTGCTCTTTGGCCAGGAAGTGGATGCCGTTGATACCCTGTTCTTCGGCCGCCTTCACATTCATCAGCGTATCATCCAGGAAAACGCTCTCATCTGCCTTTAATCCATAGCGTTTCAGAAGCAGCTGGTAGATCTCCGGTTCGGGCTTGATCAGCTGATCCTTGTAGGACAGGATGCCACCTTCCATCTCCGGCAGAAAATTCAACGCTTCCGCACATTCTGTCTCTGCCTTGTGTGAGAAGTTGGACAGATAATACACATGGTATCCCTTTGCTTTCAGTTCCTGTAACCAGGGAATAGCGTAAGCTCTGGGGGTTACCATGCCAGCGATATTCTCGAACGCCTGATGCAGTTCTTTCTCCAGTTCCGGTGCATCCTTTACAAATGCAGCCAGAACCTGCTCGTCCGTCCAGGTACCGCGGTCATACTCTGCCCACAGCGGATGCATAATAGATGCCTTTGCGATTTTTTTGATCATTTCCGCATCAAATCCCTTGTCCGCCAGAAATCCCTCCCAGCGATAGTCTGTCAACACATTGCCAATGTCAAAAATTATATTGCGTATCATAACTCTTCTCTCCTATTCGTTTTACTAGTCAAAGCAGTTCCGTTTCCGCCGGTATATCCTCTTTTTGCCGTCACTTTTATATCTTCGCTTCTTCCTGTCTGTCCAGCTCCATGATCTCCAACAGTTTCTCCGCCGCCGGAGCCATAGGCATCTTCGTGTTCCTAACGAACAGAATTGACGCTTCGGTATTATTTTATTGAATCTAAGTTCGAAAAGCAAGCCGGATTCCACATAATCTCTGGCAAAATCCCGCATCACACAGCCAACACCCAGATTTCGTCTCACAAACTGTACGATCATATCGCTGGTGGCCAGTTCGAACTCCGGCTGCACATATACCCCGTTTCCCGCCAGAAATTCATCCATGTAGCTGCGGCTGCTGGGATTTTTCTCCAGGAAAATAAGAGGCAGACTTTCCAGTTTCTGAAAATCCAGCGTCCGGTTCTTGTAGCTGAAAAATCTTCTTCCCGCCACGAAGACATCCTCAATCTCCCGCACCGGTATCATCTGAATATCAGGTCTCTCCGGAAACGGCGTACTGACAATTCCGAAGTCAATGTGTCCCTCTCTTAAATAATTCAATGTCTCCGGTGTCGGCGCATTGGTGACGATCACCTTGATCCCGGGGTACTGTTCATGGAACTTTTCCAGATAGGGAAGCAGATAAAACTGCAATGTCATATCGCTGGCACCGATGCGGACTTCTCCCAGTTCCATATTCTGCATCTGGTGAACCTTCTTCACACCCATTTCGATCTGTTCGTACCCTTTTGCCACATAGGAATACAACAGTTCTCCCTCACTGGTCAGCCGTACTCCCTTGGCCGCCCGGTGGAACAGGGCGGCATCCAGGGTATTTTCCAGCTGCTTGATGGCCTGACTGACCGCCGGCTGTGAAATTGACAGTTCCCCGGCCGCTTTGGTCACACTCCCACATTTTGCCACATAATAAAATACTTTATACGCTTCCAGATTATTGATCATATCTCGCTGTCTCCATCTCAAAATTACTATCAGACACTGGTTTTTGTTCCTTCACAGTAAAAATCTGTAACTATTCAGAGCCATGCAAAACTGCGTTCTGCGAATGCTTGCATTCAGCCAGATGCTGTGTAATCAAAATTCCTGCCGGATTCATCGTATACCAAAAAGGACACGGGCTGATCTCATACCAGCACCATGCCCTTTCCATTCTCATTCACATTTTACAGATGTTTTTTCCATCAAAGATTATCCTATCTCTCCGCATTTGACAGCATTTATTTCTTCAAAGGACTCTCACGATAGATGATATCTTCCCTTCCCGGGCCGTTGCTGACCATGGTGATAGGGAATCCGATCTGCTCCTCAATGAATTCCACATACTTTCTGCAGTTCTCCGGCAGTTCATCGAAGTTGCGGATACCGCGGATATCGCACTTCCAGCCAGGGAGCTTTTTCAGTACGGGCTTTGCCTTTTCCAGCTTGTAGGTAACAGGGAAATCAGTGGTAACTTCACCGTCGATCTCATACCCTACACATACAGGAATCTCATCCAGATATCCCAGTGCATCCAGTACGGTAAATGCCACATCGGTAGCGCCCTGCAGACGACAGCCGTACTTGGTGGCAACACAGTCGAACCATCCCATACGTCTGGGACGTCCGGTAGTTGCACCGAACTCACCTCCGTCACCGCCGCGGTGACGTAATTCATCTGCTTCGTCACCGAAGATCTCAGATACGAAAGCACCTGCTCCTACGGAAGAGGAATATGCCTTACTTACGGTAACGATCTGCTTGATCTCATAAGGAGGGATACCTGCACCGATGGCGCCGTAAGCAGCCAACGTGGAGGAAGAAGTTACCATGGGGTAAATTCCGTGATCCGGATCCTTCATGGTTCCTAACTGGCCCTCTAACAGAATGGTCTTGCCCTCTTTCAGTGCCTTATCTAAGAATGCGGATACATCGCATACAAAAGGTGCGATCATATCTCGATACTCATGCAGGGTATTTAACAGCTCTGCGGGATCGATCAGGGGCTTGTGATACAGATGCTCTAAGATGACATTCTTCATCTCACTGACACGCTGTACTTTTTCCTGCAGCAGTTCTTCATCAAACAGCTCACTTACCTGGAAACCGATCTTCGCATACTTATCAGAATAGAAAGGTGCGATACCGGACTTGGTAGATCCGAAGGACTTACCGCCCAGTCTCTCCTCTTCATACTGATCAAATAAAATATGGTAAGGCATTACCATCTGTGCACGATCAGACACCAGAATCTTGGGCATGGGAACATTTCTGTCTGTGATAGACTTGATCTCTTTCATCAGGATCGGAATGTTTAATGCCACACCGTTACCAATCACGCTGGTGGTATGATTGTAAAATACACCGGAAGGAAGGGTGTGCAGAGCAAATTTACCATAATTGTTCACGATGGTATGTCCTGCATTCGCGCCGCCCTGAAAACGTACGATAATGTCCGCTTTCTCTGCCAGCATATCTGTGATCTTTCCTTTTCCTTCGTCGCCCCAGTTGGCTCCTACAACTGCCTTTACCATGTTTTCCTCCATTCTTTACCACAGTTTCTGTGATAAATCTACATCCAATATCTTATTCCGGGTGATCCAAAGAAACTCCTGCCTCTCTTTCTCACACCTTTACAGTATACAACACTTTATGGTATAAGTAAAATCAATATTTATTATATTTTATATAACCTACATCTATATCCAAAACGCGTAGCGTTTTGCCATGCGAAACTTAGAACTTCTTCACGAAAGAGCCTATGCTCTGAGTGATTAGAAGTTCTTTTCGCATTATTCTCTGCCGTCCCAACAGTAGGTGCACAGCTTCTCTCTGCCGATGCCCACGGACTCAATCATATCATCCAATCTCTGAAACTGCAATGTGGTGAACTTCAGCTGTTTGCAGATCCGTCCTACCATCTCCTCGTATTCCGGAGTATCGGGATTCACATAGTTCTTCAGATCGATTTCTCTGCCCTCCTGCTCAATCTCCTTGATCACACGGCGGGTGATCAGATCCATCTCGGAAGAAGATCTGGAAAAGTTCAGGTACTTGCAGCCATATAACAGAGGCGGACAGGCCGGACGGATATGTACTTCCTTTGCACCGCTCTGGTACAGGAATTCCGTGGTCTCTCTTAACTGTGTGCCGCGGACAATAGAATCGTCGATCAACAACAGACTCTGATCCTGGATCAGATCATGTACCGGGATCAGTTTCATCTTTGCGATCAGATTTCTCTGGGTCTGGATCGTCGGCATAAAGGACCTGGGCCAGGTGGGGGTATACTTAATAAACGGACGGGAAAAAGGAATTCCCGAACGGTTGGCATATCCCACTGCATGAGCGGTACCGGAATCCGGCACTCCTGCTACGATATCCGGTTTTACATTATCACGCTCCGCCAGCTTGGCACCGCATTGATAACGCATCTTCTCTACACTGATGCCTTCATAGGATGAGGACGGATATCCGTAATAGACCCACAAAAACGTACAGATCTTCATATCCTTGCCGGGCTTCACCAGGGTTCGTACACCTTCCGGTGTCACCACGGCGATCTCTCCCGGTCCCAGCTCTCTCACGGGCTGGTATCCCAGATTCAGATAAGCGAAGCTCTCAAAGGAGACGCAATAAGCCCCCTCCTTTTTGCCTACTGCCACCGGAGTACGGCCCATCTTATCTCTGGCCGCATAGATTCCCTTGGGTGTCATGATCAGTAAGGTCATGGAACCGTCGATGATCTCCTGGGCATACTGAATGCCCTCCACCAGATTGTCCTTCTGGTTGACAATGGCCGCCACCAGCTCCGTGGCATTGATGTCACCGCCGCTCATCTCCAGGAAATGAGAATGTCCCTTCGCAAACAGATCCTTGATGATGGCATCCGTATTGTTGATCTTACCCACGGTGGTAATAGCATAAGTTCCGTGATGGGAACGCACCATCAGCGGCTGGGGCTCAAAATCGGAAATACAGCCGATGCCCAGATGTCCGTGCATCTCATTGACATCCTTGTCGAACTTCGTACGGAACGGTGCATTCTCTATGTTGTGAATGGCTCTGTTGTAACCTTCTTCTTTGCTGTAGACTGCCATGCCGGCACGTCTGGTTCCCAGATGGGAATGATAATCCGTTCCAAAGAACAGATCAAACACACAGTCTTCTTTTGCTGCGACTCCAAAAAATCCACCCATTTTCGTCTCCTGCTTTCTTATCATTCTGTAACGATTCAGAGCCATGTAAACATCAAAAGATCACCGATGAATGAGGTTCTGAATAGTTTTCGTTTCCACAAATTACTTCAGCAGAAAACGTTTATACGTTGATCTCGGCCTTTACACCCAGTAAGTCCTTGTTGGCCTCTAAGATCGGGCTGATCACATTTTTCAGGAAAGCTTCCACCTGCTCTTTGGAACGTCCGATATACTTGGACGGATCCATGGATGCTTTCAGTTCCTCCAGTCCCATGGGGAATGCGGGATCTGCGGCGATCAGCTCCAGGAGGTTATTCTCTTTTCCTTCTACCTTCACATTGCGTCCGGCCTCCATGGAAAGCTCACGGATACGCTCATGCAGTTCCTGACGGTTGCCGCCTAACTTTACGGCATCCATCATAATATTCTCGGTAGCCATGAAAGGAAGCTCGCTCATCATGTGCTTTTCAATTACCTTCGGATATACTACCAGTCCGTCTACCACATTCAGGCACAGATCCAGAATACCATCGATGGCAAGAAAGCCTTCGGGAATAGACAGTCTCTTGTTGGCAGAATCGTCCAGCGTTCTCTCGAACCACTGGGTTGCGGAAGTAATGGCGGGATTCAGCGCATCCACCATCACATAACGGGACAGGGAAGCAATACGCTCACTTCTCATGGGATTACGCTTGTAAGCCATAGCGGAGGAGCCGATCTGGTTCTTCTCGAAGGGCTCTTCCACTTCCTTCAGATGCTGTAACAGGCGGATGTCATTGCTCATCTTATGAGCGGATGCCGCAATACCGGCCAGCACGTTGGCTACTCTGGTATCCACCTTGCGGGAATAAGTCTGGCCGGATACAGGATAGCACTCCTTGAATCCCATCTTGGCTGCAATCATGGGATCGATCTTGTCGATGGTCTCCTGATCTCCGTTGAACAGTTCCAGGAAAGAAGCCTGGGTTCCGGTGGTTCCCTTAGAGCCTAACAGCTTCATGGTACCCAGAACGTGATCCAGATCCTCCAGATCCAGTGAGAACTCCTGTAACCACAACGTTGCTCTCTTGCCTACGGTTGTAGGCTGTGCAGGCTGAAAATGAGTAAATGCCAGGGTAGGCTGTGCCTTATACTTATCAGCGAAATCCGCCAGTTCCTTCATAACATTGATCAGCTTTTTTCTGACAAGCTTCAGTGCCTCGGTCATCACAATAATGTCGGTGTTGTCACCCACATAGCAGGAGGTTGCGCCCAGATGGATGATTCCGGCTGCCTTGGGGCACTGCTGTCCGTACGCATACACATGGCTCATAACGTCATGACGTACCAGTTTTTCACGCTCTTTTGCCACATCGTAATTAATGTCCTCAGCATGGGCCTTCAGTTCCTCGATCTGCTCATCTGTGATAACGGGCTTACCGTCCTGGGACAGTCCCAGCTCTTTTTCCGTCTCTGCCAGTGCAATCCACAGCTTTCTCCATGTACGGAATTTCATATCCGGGGAGAAAATATACTGCATCTCCTTGCTTGCATAGCGTTCGGATAACGGGCTCTGATATCTGTCTGTACCTGTACTCATTTGTCTGCTCCTCTTATTTTCTAATTTATTGCAACTATTCAAAACCCATCCCTCACATTCACAAAACCGTATGCTTCTCATACTTTCCCGCTGCTTCGCAGCTAATTTTGTTCATGTGTGGGATGGTGACTCTACTCGAGTCACCTTACAAATAAGAAAACTGCTACTTACATGCGGCATGACGTATCAGTTTTTCTTATTCTGCGGTTTTCTGAATAGTTATTGTTTATTTGTCAAATTCTCCGCGGATATCTTCCGCAGGCGGTTCCATCGGGTATTTTCCGGTAAAGCAGCCCTTGCAGATGCCAAGATTACCGCCCACCAGTTCTTCCAGTCTCTCAATCTTCAGATAATCCAGGCTGTCCGTGCCGATCAGATCACTGATCTCCTTGATGGAACGGTTATATGCGATCAGCTGGTCTCTCGCCGGAACGTCTGTGCCGAAATAGCAGGGCCACAGAAACGGCGGTGAACTGACTCTCATATGTACCTCTTTGGCTCCGGCTTCCCGTAACATCTTTACGATACGGTCGGAGGTGGTGCCGCGGACAATGGAATCATCGATCATGATGACACGCTTGCCCTCCACGGCTTCCCGGATAGGGTTCAGTTTGACCTGAACGCTGCTTTCTCTGCTCTTCTGCTTCGGTTTGATGAAGGTTCTGCCCACATAGGCATTTTTCACGAAGCCCATGCCGTAAGGGATTCCCGACTGCATGGAATATCCCATGGCTGCGCAGTTGCCGGATTCCGGTACGCCGATGACCAGATCCGCATCCACCGGGGAATCCATAGCCAGGAACTTTCCGGCCAGAATACGGGAATCATATACGCTGACGCCGTCGATAAAGCTGTCGGGTCTGGCGAAATAAATATACTCAAAAATACATCTGGCGGTCTCCGCAGGCTTTAATACATGGGTGGTATCGGACTCAATTCCCTTCTCCGGGGAAATGGTCACAATCTCACCGGGAAGCACATCCCGGACGAACTCGGCACCTACCGTATCCAGAGCGCAGGTCTCGCTGGACAGAAAATACGCATTGTCTCTCTTGCCGATGCATAACGGCTTAAATCCATAAGGATCTCTGGCGCCGATCAGCTTTCTGGGAGACATCACCACCAGGGAATAGGCTCCCTTGATCTTCGTCATGGCTCTGCCCACAGCTTCCTCTACCGATTTGGAATTCAAACGCTCTCTGGCAATATGATAAGCAATGACCTCGGAATCAATGGTGGTCTGGAAAATAGCACCGGTATACTCCAGTTCTCTTCGAAGCTCCGGCGCATTGATCAGGTTACCGTTATGGGCCAGTCCCAGAGTACCCTTTACATAATTCAGTACCAGAGGCTGTGCATTCTCTCTGGTGGATCCTCCCGCTGTAGAATAGCGGACATGTCCCACACCGATGTCGCCTTTTAACTTCTCCAGCTGTTCCGGTGTAAATGCCTCATTGACCAGTCCCATGTCTTTGCTGCTTAAGACTTTGCCCTTGGGCCCATTCGTGTCACTGACGGCAATACCGCAGCTTTCCTGGCCTCTGTGCTGCAATGCCAGAAGGCCGTAATAAATCGTGGATGCCACGTCGTGTCCGTCGAAATCATACACGCCGAAAACGCCACATTCTTCCTTTAATTTGTCATTATTTTCTGTCTGAATATAAATGTTGTCCGTCACTTGTAAGCCTTACCTTTCCTGCCTGCCCCGTGAAAAAAAACCAAAAACCGTACCCTACAGATCCTTGCCTGTCAGCATCTTGTAAGCCTGAAGGTATTTGTCAATGGTCTTCTCCACGATGTCCTCCGGCAGCTTCCAGCCTTTTTCAGGGTTGGCTTTCAGCCAGTCACGGGCGAACTGTTTGTCAAAGGAAGGCTGGCCATGTCCGGGCTCGTAGCCGTCTACCGGCCAGAAACGGGAGCTGTCGGGAGTCAATACTTCATCCCCCAGTACCATGTTGCCGTTCTCATCCAGTCCGAACTCGAACTTGGTATCTGCGATAATGATTCCTTTGGTCAGTGCATAATCCGCACATTTTTTATAAATAGCGATGGTATAGTCACGAAGCTTGGCCGCATATTCTGCGCCCTTGCCGGGGAAACGCTTCTCCAGATATTCCACACTCTGCTCATAGGAGATATTCTCATCATGATCTCCGATCTCTGCCTTGGTGGAAGGGGTATAGATGGGCTCGGGAAGCTTATCTGCCTCCTTCAGACCTTCCGGAAGCTTGATACCGCATACGGTACCGTTCTTCTTGTAGCTTTCCCAGCCGCTTCCGGTAATGTATCCACGAACGATGCACTCGATGGGGAGCATGTTCAGCTTCTTGCACATCATGCTGTTGCCGTCGAATTTCGGCTGTCTGAAAAATTCGGGCATATCCTTAACGTCAGCGGATACCATATGATTGGGAATCACATCCTCAGTCATATCAAACCAGAATTTCGACATCTGGGTCAATACAGTTCCTTTCTTTGTTACTGTGTTGTCCAAGATCACATCAAAGCAGCTGATACGGTCAGTTGCCACCATGATCAGGGTGTCTCCGTTGTCATAGATCTCACGAACTTTGCCTTCCTTGATCGGTTTCATTTCCTGTACGCTCATACCATCAGTCCTCGCATTCTTATGTTTTTCAGTCTTTTATTGAAACAGGTGTGGGCAAGATACACCCACACCTAATAGATAAACAGATTTGCGAAAAAAAATCAATATATTTTTACTGCAACTTTCCGATAAATTCCCGAACCCGGGCATTTTCCGTTGTAAAAAGTGCTTCGGGAGAACCTTCCTCCACGATCACACCCTGTTCCATGAAAATAATGCGGTCGGATACTTCTCTTGCAAACTGCATCTCATGGGTTACGATGATCATGGTCATATGTTCACTTGCCAGCTGTCTGATCACCTTTAATACTTCTGCCGTCAATTCCGGATCCAGTGCCGAGGTCGGCTCATCGAAGAACAGGATCCTGGGCTGCAGTGCCAGTGCCCTGGCTATGGATACTCTCTGCTGCTGTCCACCGGACAGCTGGTAAGGGTAGGCATCTGCCTTATCCGACAGTCCCAACTGTGCTAAAAGCTTCTCCGCCCTCGCCACGGCTTCTGTGCGGCTTACCTTATCCACATGGATCGGCGCATCGATGATATTTTTCATCACCGTATAATGGGGAAAAAGGTTAAAATTCTGGAACACCAGTCCGAAACATTTCCGGATCTTATGTAATTCTGCCTTGGACGCATATTCGCACTGTATTCTGCCGTTTTTATCCGTTTTCTCCGAAGCTGCCGTCTGCCCTAAATAGATCAGCTCACCACCGTCCATTTTCTCCAGAAGCGTTGCACAGCGAAGCAATGTGGATTTGCCGGAACCGGAGGGGCCGATGATGGAGACAACTTCTCCTTCGTTAACCTTCAGGGATATATCCTTCAGCACCCCGTTGCCGTCAAAACTTTTTTTCACATGATTCATTTCCAAAAGGACCATATTTCCGCACTGCTCCTATCTGTAATAAGATGTCTTCTTCTCCAGATACTCCATGAAAGAAGCCACCACGAGATTGAAGATATAATAGAACACACCTGCTGCCAACAGGGGAAGCACACTGGTCTGTGCCGCTCCGATCTGCTTTGCCACCGTGAACATTTCCGCAATGGAAATGGTAAATGCCATGGAAGTATCTTTGACCAGCGTAATGGTCTCATTGGTCACTGGCGGGAGAACCCGCTTCACCACCTGCGGCAGAATGATCTTCACGAAAGTCTGTGCCTTGCTGTAGCCCAGCACCTCCGCAGCCTCATACTGCCCCACCGGTATGGACTCAATGCCCGCACGGTAGATCTCTGCAAAATATGCCGCATAATTGATCACGAATGCCAGTATCACCGCCGGGAAACGATACCCCGTTCCCACCTGCATGCGGAATACATAAAAGGGGGCAAAATACACCACGATGATCTGTAACATCAGAGGGGTTCCTCTCATGATGGATATGTATATTTTGGAGATAATGCGGATCACCTTACATCCTGACATTCTTCCGAAGGCTACGATCAGCCCCAGAGGAAGGGAAAACAAAAGGGTCAGTACAAATATTTCCACCGTTATCAGAAAGCCCTCTGCCAGTTGGGCACTCATGGTCAGCAAACTCATGAATTCTACTCCTTAACTATCCTTAGTTGATTATTTACCGAGACATACGCTGTCGGTCAGTCCCCATTTTTCAGCGATCTGTGCGAAGGTACCATCCGCTGCCATTTCGTCCAGTGTCTTCTGTACGGTATCTCTCAGTTCATCATTACCCTTCAGGAAACCTACTGCATACTGCTCTACAGCCAGCTTGTTGTCCTCGCCCTGCAGCATAACGAATTTTCCTTCTTCTCTCTGCGCAATCTGATACTGTGCCACACCGATATCAATGGCTACGGCATCTACCGCACCCTGCTCCAGATCCATGAAAGCGGTATTGTAGTCCGCATATTCGATCAGCTGGGAGAAGGAATCACGCAGTGCAATGTTGTCTGCATTTTCTTCATCGTTCAGAGCAGCCAGCGCAGAGGAATCCTTCTGTACTGCTACCACCTTGCCTGCCAGTTCTTCCTTGTTCTGTACACCGGAAGCAGATGCTACGACGAATACCTGACTGTTGTCGATATAGGGCTCTGTCCAGGTGTAGGCATCTTCTCTGCCGTTCATGGTGAAACCGTTCCAGATACAGTCAATGGCTCCGGAAGAAAGTTCCATATCCTTGGCATCCCAGTCGATAGGCTGCTTTACCAGCTCCCAGCCCTGTCTCTTGCATACTTCTGCTGCCAGATCCAGGTCAAAGCCTACATATTCTCCACTGTCATCACGATATCCGTAAGGGGGAAATTCCGCATCGAAACCTACGGTAAATGTTTTCTCAGATCCTTTAGAACCACAGCCGGTAAGAACACCTGCTGCCATGCTGATTGCCAGTAATGCCACTAATACTCTTTTCATAATACATCCTCCCGTTCTGCCACTCACTGTTGGCCGCGTCGTATGCTTTAGCAAGGTAAATTGCTAACACGGTGTCATAGTAACACAACGAGAGGTGTCTTGTCAATTCTTTATCGGTCGTACCGCTCCACCATGGCCAGGATCTCCTGGGCATATTTCGGATAGGTGGCTGCGATGTCTTTTACTTCGTTTCTTGCACTCTCCGCTACTTCCTGATTGTAGTCCATCTGTTTACGGAGCACCTGTCTTCTCTGGATCAGTTCGTGACGGATCTCCACCATTTCCCGCTTGTCCAAAAGCGCAGCTGTCTGGCTGATCCAGCGCTCCGGCATCTGCACACGGTAACCGGCCAGCTGCTGTACCAGCTGCTTCTGGTAGTACTCGATCTTAGCTTCCGCCTCTGCGAACTGCTTCCGCTCTTCCTTTTCGTCCTGATACATTTTCCACTGTTTTTCCAGCTTTGCTGCACTGTCCGTATTGTACTTCAGATACAGATATTCCATCAGCTGACAGTTGTTCACATAGCGGATCTTGACTTTATTCTGCAGCTGGATGATCTTGTTGATGGTCTTCTCCACCCGCTGCAGTTCCCGTCCTGCATCCATGTACCGGATGCAGACATAGGAGATGGCTACAGCTCCTGCACCTACTGCCAGAAAAAGTCCCACATAGACATCCATTTCTAAAGCATACTGCAGGATCACCAGCATGATCACACAGACGATCAATGCCGTAAGGAAAATGACAGCCATGCCCCGTTGGTTGTTCATCAGATTCTCCAGCTCATTTCTCCGGTATTCGTAGGCATGTCGTTCTCCGTCCAGTCTGTGCAGATCCTGCCTTATCAGATTGCCGTATTTCTCGCCGTCCCGAATCTTCTGAATGCCTTCTTCAATCTCGTTCTCTCTTTTGCGGATCGCATAGAAGTCCGCATCCCGCATACGGTTCTTCTTTTCCCGGTATCTGCTGCGTTCCTGTTCCAGCCCGGCCAGCTTGCCGGCCACCCGGTTGACCTCTTCTCTCTGCTCTGCTGGCAGGGCCTCAATCTCATCCGTATCCGTCAGATAAGAAGTCACCAGCGTATACTCTCCCGTCAGGAGGTCGATCTCCTTGGAAGCCTCTGCGATCTGCTCCAGGCAATTTACAATGTAACGTTTTCTCTGGTCTTCCTCATCAAAATTCACACCGTTGCGGGTATAGACCAGCTGTTCCCAGTCCTCTTCCTGCTGTATCGGTTCTTTTTTCTTAAATAAACGGTTCCACCACGCCATAATTCTCTCCTGCTGTCTTCTCTATACGCTGACACTTGTCCGGTAACTGTTTTTCAGTGCCTGAGTCAGTCTCTCATTTTCCGCATCGTATTTCACCCTGTCGTTCACCCGCCAGTCACCACGCAGCCGTAGCTGTCGGTACTCCGGCTGCTGTTCCCATTCCCGTTCAAATTGTTCGATCCGCTTTTCCAGTTCCAGGGACTCCGTATAATTTTCCGGATTCTGCGCTGCAAATGCCACATAGGCATCCTCCGTCAGTTCCATTCTCTTTGCCGCCAGATAGGCATCCAGGTGTTCTCTGTCCGGATCGGTCTTCCAGGCTTCGTTAAAGTAATATGCCGCCTTGTCATAAAACATCAGCCCTGTCAGCGCCACACCCTTATTGTGCAGGATCGCCGCCCGGACTTTTCCCGCCGGAAGTTCCTTTCCTTCCTGTTCCAGATGGTTCCAGGTCTCCAGTAGCATATCATATCCACGGATGGCTGCCGCATATTTTCTTTTTTCCACCATATAGTCGATCTGGCTCTTGCGTTTCTCCAGATTGCTGAGTCCGGCTCCCTGCTTCAGTACCTGCTCCACCTGCAGGATTTCTTCCGGATCGTACATCCCCACATATTGCAGGATCGTCACCACGAACACACTTAAGGATCCCTGCTTATGTACCATGGGGTAGAGCTGTTTTGCCAGTTCCCACACTTTACATTCTTCTCCGATCCAGTCCACCAGCTTATCGTTCATGATGGACAGGTCTAACAGGAATGCATTCTCCTTTAGGCAATAGCACAACTCTTCCATACTATAGACCCGGATATCCAGGCCTTCCACATTATAGGCATTCTCGCAATATTCTCCTACACACAGACTTGCCTTCATTTTTCATCCTCATTTTCTCTGCCCCGGGCAGATCTACAACTCTATTTCTTCCTTCCAGATATGATGCGTAGCTGTTCGGAAGCTGCCAAAACCAAGATCCTCCAGTTCCACCTGCAGATGTGTTTCATCCTTCATCTCCACCTGAATCCGCAGTCTGGTGATTCCTTCCTGCAATTCTTCCGGCACGATTCTGGCGATCCGGCTGCCCTTTCCCGTCAGGGACGTGATCAGGATCTCCACCGCTCTTCCTTCCAGCAGGTAAAACTCCATGGTATTCTGCGCCTCGTACCAGTTGATACCGGCATCTAACAGTGCCTGATAGGATTCCTCTCCCTGTCTGCGCACTTTCATACCGATATTGGATTTCAATTTATCCTGTCCCAGATAGACATGATTTTGTCCGTTTTCACTGGGATGCAGTCGCTCCATCATGCTGTAGCAGGCACCCTTGCTGAACAGGTTGTTCCCCTGAAAGACTCTCCGTCCACGGCACAGATAGCGTAGCGATTCTTTCATCCATTCTTGAGAAAACTCTTCCCCGATCAGATATACCGAGGACACCATCCGGTTCTCGCATAGCTGTGTGGCGATCTCCAGGAATTTTTCATCCGATTTTTCCACCGGAAAAGGGAATTCCCGCTCTTCGATGTACGTTACCACCGGCGTCGTATGGCGGTTGCATTCCATATAATAAGTCTGGATGGAACTGTCCCTATACTCGCACAGCACGCTCCCCTGCTTCCACAGATTTTCCGGCTGATACAGATTGTAATAATAAAAGCTCTCCCGATGGCTCTGAAAACAGACAGCATCCGTCTTCAGGTGTAATGCCTCCACTGCCTGCGTCAGCACCTCCAGCATTCCTGCATCCAGTTCCTCGCAGGTGATCATCAGGGCCCCGATCCGCTCTGTGGAAGTCATCTGGGACAGCATTCCCAGACTACGCTTGAGAAAAAGAGTCAGTAGTGCCACCGGATCCAGAGTCGTTCCATCGATCTGCACCGGTTCCCCATCTTTTGCCAGCTTCAGAAGATGCTCCACCAGGATTCCCTCTTCTTCCTCCGCATGCCGGAGGGCTTCACTTCCATAGAACCACTGGTTGACTCCCTGTCTCTTGCTCAGGACCAGGGGAATCGTATAGACCTGTGAGCCTGCAACGGAAGACAATGTGGTGATCTCTTCTTCCCTGCCTGTGACATAGCAGCTGATCTGCGCATAATCCTTCCCCAGGTCATAACCCACTATAACTTTATCACTTCCCGGCAGTCGCATGTTCTTCCGCCTCCTCTCCTGCTGTCTTTTTTTATCTTTACTGCAATGTGAACAATCTGTGATCCAGATATTCCCTGCGGTAATATTCCTCGATCAGATGATCCAGTGTCGTATCGTCCTGCAGTGTCATGCTGATCATCATATCATTGATGATCTCGTATTTGCTGTCCGGACTTTCATTCATAATATCGCTCTTCTGCAGGCTTCCGCTCTCCGTCAGCTGTTCTTCGTTCTCTGATTCTTCCATAATGTAATATTGAAGATTCTCCCCGAAAAACAGTACGAATTCCTTGAAAAATACACCGCTGTATACTTCCTGCATATATTCCGACAGGTAATCCTCCGCCTGCCCGTTCTCATGCATCATCACATAATGAATCCTTGCACGGACGCCGCCTCTTGTGTGATACTCCACGATAGTCTTGTCCTTCATCTCCTGCAGCTGTGGCAGGCAGTCCTGATATTCCCTGAAAAAGTTCAGATGAATGTGGTCCTTCATCATTTCCTCCAGGAAATTCCGGACCAGAGTTTCATCTTCCCGCTCCAGCTTGTCCTTATTCTCCGCATAGAATTTCAGATAAGCCAGCTTGCAGATCCGCTGGGTCTCTTCTCCCCGCAGATAGCAGTTACGGATCTCCCGGAATACATATTCCTCCGTGATCTTCTCCCGGCAGAAATAATCATAAGAGCTCTGTACAAGCACAGCTTCCTCGATCTCCTGTCTGGCTCCCTGGGATACATAATAACGGAAAATATCCATCCGCTCTCCCACAAATGCCCCGGAGAACAGCATCTGCAGCAATATCTTTTCACTTAAGCTGTAGCAGTCTATCTCAAAAGATCTTGCCGCTTTCCAGATGTCACGCAATTCCTTCGTGGTACCGGTGGCATAACGCACCAGATACTCTAAAATTCCACCGTTGTATTTTCCCTTACGGAACACCGTCAATGCCGCCGCATACAGGACTGCCTCTCCCTCATGGACCGACTGCGTGATCACACCGTCCGTAAGCCGCAACAGGATCTTGGCCTCCACAAAATAAGGGGTATATGCTTCGATCCAGGCATATGCCTTCTCATAATTTCCCCGCAGCACCAGAAAACGCAGGACCAGTTCCCGCTGTTCCTCCGTAAAGCCGTCCCCCTGCAGCTCCTGCAGGTATTCATCCAGTGCCTGCAAATTATCCGCGTCGAAATAGGCCTGTACCAGCTGTACCGCAATCTCACTGCGCAGCTTCGGCTCCACGGCATCGCTTTCCACCAGTCTTGCCATCCGCATCAGCTTTGTGGAAGATATGGTCTCTTCTGTTCTGCCGTTCTCCATGAAATACAGATCCAGTTCCGCCGTATCCGGCACATAATGTTCCAGAAGTCTGAGATATTTCCCCGGTACCAGCAGTTTTTCCAGGGTATATTCCACATTTTTAAGGAACCTGTTACCATATGCATCCTCAAAAGCAATGGCATAATCATTCCCGTAGACTGCCACCCAGGCCGTGCCGTTTTGCAGAGGCGTCTCGGACAGTATCAGATTCCCCGGCTGGCTGACGATCACCTTACGCATTCTGCTGTCATCCACTCTTACCATATGGGCAAACAACAGACGGGACAGAGGCTTCGCCATAGCTTCCGTTACAATGGCCGGAGACAGGAATTCCTGATACAGTATTGCCAGATGTCTGTTAATATGCTGCTTCTGGATCTGGTCAATGACGAACCGCTCCATTCTCGGCTCGTAATGTTCGTACAGTTCCTCATAATCTTTCCGGTGTTTTAACAGATACGCATACAGGAACGCACTATGTTCATAATCCAGATTGCTCTGGAAAGAAAAATACATCAGAATCACTTTCGGAAGCTCCAGCACAGCATCCAGAACTACCGATGCCATATAATATTCATAGAGATTCGTGATCCTCAGATGGCTTTCCACACCCATCTGATACCACGTGAAGGCATCCGGTCCCGTCTTACTTCCCTTGATCAGAAGGCTGCACACCTCCTGCAGGATCCGCACATCCTTCTTTTTCTCATACAGTCTTCGTAAAATTCTGCCCAGTAGTGGAGAATACTCTCTGACTCTTCCAGACAGATACAACAGCTGTTCGATCAGGCTGTCGTTTACCGCATCCTGACGGACACCGAAGTTCAACACCTGCAGTTCAAAACTGTTCAATTTACGTAGCAGCGCCGGATTGCCGTTCAAAAGGGCCAGTGCTTCCAGGTAGATCACCGGACTGGTGCAGCCGTACTGGTACTGTTTTTCTAAGAACATCCATTTCCCGGAGGTTGAACGATTGTATTCCTCCGACAGATACAACAGCAGCCATGCCACACGCCAGCGGGTCCTGTCATAGCGGTAGATCTGTTCCACCTGCTCCGCCATTTGCAGTGTATACTGGGGATCCCTGTGGATCAGTGTGGTCAGATACAGATAGTAAGCCCACTGTTCTCCGCCGGTAGCTCCCTGGGCTTCCAACATGTCCGCCGCGTGATCCAGGATCCATCCGGCTTCATTGTAGCGTTCCTCTGTGATCAGAAGCTGTGCCTGGAACAGTCTCGCCGGCACATCCTTCTCATCCATGGTCACCATGCGCTCCACCAGTTTGCCGGTCTCCGCGAGCCAGGTTCCCGTACCGATCTTTTTCAGTCTCGATTCTTCATAATATTTCATGATCTGGGTGATGCACTGCATATGACTGTGATCCGCATGCCGGGCCACTACACCGTCTCCCAGCTGTACCATGACCGGGATCTCCAGTGAAGTATAAGCATTATATATGTAGACTTTACCGAAATTTTTGCCAGATCTGCACAGGCTGCTGTCGATGTAGACCGGCAGGCGGCAACGGTTTCCCAGAAAATCATCGTCTGTAATGTTTTCCTTTTCCGTAAAGACAAATTCACCCTCACACTCGATCTGGAGATTCGTATATCCCCAGCCGTTCCTCACGATGGTCAGATTGTTCTCCGTGACGCCGTAATTATCTGCGCTGCGAGGCAGTTTTTTCACCAGTTCTTTCTCTTCCGTCAGGAATTCCAGCTGTTGCTTTTTATTGATACAGATCAGGAATTCCTCCACATTTTGTTCGTTGCCCTCATAAGTGGACAGGATCCGGTAACTGTCATAGAAATGGGCATCGTTCCCCTGGAACAGCCGCAGAAATTCCGGATCATAGAACAGCCGCACAGCTTCCTTCCAGTTGTTCTTCGCCAGGTTGGCAAAATGGAACAGATTCCGGATAGCTCCGATGGAAGAATTCAACATCCCATGCTCCACCGTCACCACAAAAGGAAGATTGTATTCTCCTCTGTTGCTGACTACGGAAAAAGAGCCCTTGATCACATCCCCTTCCTCCAGATCTTCTCCGTGGAAGCAGTAAAAAATTTCTGCATCGGAGCCGGTAAACTGATCCGTCATACATTCCATCCGAAGATGGTCCGAGATCACGGATCCTTTTACATAGCCTTCCGACGCAGAAAGAATGTGAAAAGAGCCCTCATATATTGTCCCCTGTGACAGGGAAATCTCTATTTTAGCGCAGGAGAATTCCAAAGAACCGTTCTCATAATCGAAGTTTCCTCCTAAAATTCTATCAATAATCTCCTGCATGTACCTTCACCCGTTCCCTGTTGTCATTTGGATTTATTATACCAAATTTACCAGTTGAGAGCAAGCTGTAGACCCGGTTAGTCCAGGTTTAATTTTCGGTTCATGATGTAATAAGATACGCCGTACATGATGGCCGCAATGAGCAGACTGGTGATCTCGTTAATATCATAGGCGGAATTGGTGCTCACCGTGATTCCACTGGCACTGTTTGCGACATTGGCACCAAACATGAATGCGCTCTGTACGGTGCTGCCGATGATGGACGACAGGATCGTCAGGCCGGCATATGCCAGAATTCCCATCAGGCCTTTATGTTTGGAGGAAAGCTGTCCGATGGTCAGCGCTCCGAACAGAATGACCATGGTAATGAACGGTCCTGCCACATAGGTTAAGAGCAGCGTGATCCCATAATGCAACAGATTGATCCCCATCTCTTCTTCGTATGTTCTGCCAAGTTCATAAAAAGCATCTGCCAGAAATTCCCAGATATTCCCATTATATTGTGTCAGTACACTACTCAGTTCACCGATATTTAAAAGGCCTGTCATCAGAGACACGATCAGTGCCACCACTGAAATACCGATGCCTATCGTAATGAACAGATACCAGACACCGGAGACCAGTACCTTGCTTAAAAACAGCTGGTTAGCTGTTACCGGCAGGGTGTGGGACAGATAGCCTTCATCCGTATACATACTGCGGTAAAAGCGGATGCCCAAAAAAATCAGCATTCCCCAGGTGGATGCCAGCAGCATGATCACATACAGGATCAGTGTTGCCACAAAGGAAGAGAGTACAAACCAGCTCTGTGTCGCATTCATGTTATTGCCGTCCGCAATCTCCGTTACCAGTCCTCCCGGCATGCGTAATACCACGCAGCCAATCACGGTGACCACAAGCATTCCCAGAAGCATCAGTGTACCGGCTTTCCAGATATTTTTCCATTCATATTTCATTAACTTTCCTAACATGCGAACACCTCCCTGAAGTAAGCATCTACAGACTTACCTTTCTCTTCTCTGATATTGTCAACGGATGTATATAACACCAGCTGACCATAACGCATGAAGATGACTTCATCCAGCACCTGCTCCACATCCTCGATCAGATGGGTAGAGATCAGTACCGTTGCTTCCGGATTGTAGTTGTTGATAATGGTGCGCAGGATGTAATCTCTCGCCGCCGGATCCACACCGGCAATCGGCTCATCCAAAATATACAGGCTGGCATTCCTGCTCATCACTAAGATCAACTGTACCTTCTCCTTCGTACCTTTGGACAATGTCCGCATTTTCACTGCAGGATCGATCCCCAGACTCTTTAACATCTCTTCCGCACGTTCCCTGGAAAAGTCTGTATAAAAGTCCTGAAAGAAATCCAGAATCTCCCGGATCGTCTGATTCATGGTCAGATACGTGCGGTCCGGCAGATAAGCTACCTTGCTCTTGGTCGCCGGTCCTACATAATTTCCGTCGATCATGATGGTGCCTTCCGTCGGTGTCAGCAGACCGTTCAGCATTTTGATCAGTGTCGTCTTACCGCTGCCGTTGGGTCCCAACAGGCCAATGATCTTCCCCTTGGGGAGACTTACGGTCAGATTGTTCACAGCCACATTGGCACCATATTTCTTGGTCAGATTTACAATTTCTACCAGATTATTCATTTCTATTTCCGCCTCTCTTTATTTTCATCATAAATTTGCACCTCTGTCAGGCCTGTACCTTATCGAAGAGATTCCGGATCTCCTCTCTCTGATATCCCAGTTCCTGCATGTTGTTGATAAAATTCCGGACATGCCCGGCTGCCAGCTGTTCTCTGGTATTCCCGATCAGCTCAGTGTCCTCCGTCACGGCTCTGCCGCTGGTGCGCTGTGTCACGATCAGGCCGCTCCGCTCCAGTTCCGCAAAAGCTTTCTGCATCGTATTCGGGTTCACCGCCGCCACGGCCGCAAGATCTCTGACACTCGGCAGCTTCTCTCCCGGCTGATATTTGCCGGACACGATCTCTTTCTGGATCCGCTCCACCAGCTGCGCATATATGGGTCTGTCAGCATCCAATTCCCACGCCATTCCTATCATCCTTTCTTGTTTCTTATTTTCTGTTTCTTATTACCTGTCACGCATCGTTTCTATCGATGCCTCCCCGGGTCCCTCATTGTCTTGTTGTTTTACTGTATTATTTATTTAATACAATAATACGTTATTTATTTTTATCTGTCAAGCGGATTTTATGCTTGTCCGGGAAAATTGTTGGAATTACACTTGTTACAACATGGTAAATGGGAAGTTACGCGGCTCATTGCTCGCGTAACTTCCCATTTACTACGCATCCGGCTCCGAAATACGTGTCACCCCCACATAAATATCCGAGATTTCAAACCATGTAGGATAATCCACGATTCCGGTCTGAGGAAGATTAAATATCTTCTGGAACGTCCGGACAGCCTCCGCAGTACCGGAGCCATAGATTCCGTCGGGTGTCAACGTAGGAATCGCCGGATAATTTCTGGCGATCCGGTTCAACTGCTGTTGCAGCTGACGGACTTTTTCCCCGGAAGAACCGATAGTCAGATCATACCCCGGCCAGGAAGAAGGCACTCCCGAAATAATATCTGCGGAATTGATATACATATCATTGCCGTAATAATAATGAATGATATCAATAGCGGAATATCCCTGATCTGCCAATGACTTGGAGCCCCACTGGCTAAGCCCCCGGCAGGTAGTCCGATTACCGTCACAATACGATGTGAAAATGGGCTGTCGTACACCGGGCCTTGACAAATAGTTGGTAAAAATGGAATCTACCAGATAGTCGATCTCTTCGAACACATTTCTGCCATAGATCCATTTTTGATCATACGCCGTAGAAGAAGTTATCGTAAAATCGTATCCACGTCCCCTGTACCACTCCGTATATATACGGTTTAACGTAAATGATTGAATGACCAGAATATTAGCATAAATTGCACTCTCCGGCCAGGTGGAATAAATCTCGCTGGAGGCCACATTTTTAATGTAATCCTTATAGCGCACCCAGTAATTCCGGGCAGTGGGATCCTCCGGGACACCGTCATGTACGATCACATATTCCGGAATCACCACACGGCTCAGTACGATCTCCCCGGTCTCGTTCATAGGTTTGATTTCTTCTTCCGGAATCTTCGGAGGATACTCTCCGAAAAGCGTATGTGCAGGTATTACTACTACTTTTTCTTCCACCTCTGTTACATTCAGCGGATTCATGCGGATCGGTTGTAGGGAAAATTCGCCTGCCAGAATTTCGGAACCAGATACCAGTACCGGTTCAAAGCCTTCTGCAGTCACCTGAATGTTGTACTCCGAATAGGGCTGTGCCGTAATATCCGGAGATAAAGAAAGCTCTCTCGGCGGCGCATCCAGTGTTATCGTAGGGGTTTGCCCGGATTCGTCAGTAGTCATCGTCTCCAGCGGGGAATCCGGATCCCCGGTATAGGAGACAGTGACGGTCGCGCCGGGTATCGGTGTCATCCCCAGAGCGGAGACAACGCTGATCTGAAGTGTTCCTATATAAGTAGTGTCCATGGACAGAGGTCCTTTCTGCCTATGCCGTTTTGTCTGTCTTGATCCGGTCAGGCAACAAATGTTCCTTACAGAATATGCAAAGTCAGAAAAATATGTGCATGTTCCCATATACTAAGCAGACTAACTTCTATCCGTTTTGTCTTCATCATACATCTACTTGATTAACAGACGGGTGATATGCATTCACTAAATACTAATTCCGGTACCGGTCTGCATCTGTCCCCGAGCCACCGTGTAGCCCAAAAAAGGAACCACAAACCGTTCCCAGATTGTGATTCCCTTTGTTTTTAATCCGTCATTTTTATTTGGTCAACAGCATCATAATGTCATTGCTTCTTGCCACGAACTTGGTCATGGCGTCGGCGGACAAGGGTGCATGCTGGAGCTTTGCCAGATCGTACAGCTGCTCGCAGATCATTTCTGCATTCTCACCATCCTGATGCTCAGTAATGTACTGTACCAGAGGATGGCTGGCATTCAGGATCAGGGTCTCTCCCTCACCGCCGAAGGCACTCATGTCCATACCGGGCATGGAATACATCTTCATCATATCCTGCATACGTCTGCTCTCTTCGGACAGAGTGATCATGGAAGAGATCTTCTTGTTCTTAAGCTTCTCTACCTTGACAGTGATCTTGTCGTTCTTCAGAGCTTTCTTCATCAGCTTGCTGATGCTCTCCGCCTGCTCTTCCATCTCTTTCTCGGCCTTCTTGGAAGTCTTGGACTTCAGGGCATCGGTCACATCCGCATCAATACGCTGGAACTTGATTCCCTCGTTCTTTTTCTTCCGCAGAAAGAGTGCTCACACAAGTTCCGTTGGCAATGGCGGTCTGTCTGGACTGTTCCTCTCTGTCTTTCCAGAGTACTCTTTCATATTCCGCAGACTCTCTGGCACATTCCCGCAGGATTTCTCCGTCCAATACCCTCCACATATGCTCCGAATCTCTGTACAGATACGGCAATTGCAGTACATTCATCTCCGGTGCCTGTTCTGCGATCTGCGACAGGGAAACTCTTACAAAAGCAATACCGCCGTATTTGATCTGTTCCAGTACTTCGCTTTCCGAACCCAGTTTTGCTTCACTCTCCACGATGATGTGGATCCGTCCTCCGGTACGCTCCTGCACCAGTTCTGCAAAACCTCAGCGTTACCCAGCGCCGCATCCGGGTGCCATTGATTCGCTCCGACGTCTCTGTGACCGATGCCGCTCTCGTCCAAAGTTCCCGGCAGATGCATCTGCGCTGCCGTTCCATCCGTCAATATTACCTTCCACGTTCCCTCCAGTGAAATCCCCATCGCAATCCCTCTGTTCTTATATAATTTTTTATATTTTTCAGTCATCACGAAATATAGTTAGCTTCATTATAGACTTCACCTCAAATTCAATGCAACGGATTCTCCTTCATGTTCTATGCAAAAAAGAACCACATTACCGATATTTCTATCAGTAATGCGGTTCTTGAATTCTTATCAGTATGCCCACGGTTCAAATACAAAATGCCGCATAAAGCGGAACCACCTTTTTGTTGTCCTCAAACGCAAAGTTTTTCGCGGAAAGTTTGATCGCGTAAGCCGGCTTATAGGTATCCATATAGACTTTTAAGCTTTTGGCTCTGGTATTATCGGCGGATTTCACCTCAATCGGGATCAGCTGACCATCCCGCTGGATAACGAAATCTATTTCAGCCCCACGCTCGGATTCCCAGTAGTAAGTGTTATAACCATTGATGGCAAGCTGTACATTGACATAATTTTCTGTCATGCCACCTTTAAAATCATTCAGTTCCTCCACCATATAGAGAATATCGTTTGCAGCCAAATCCTTCTTGGCGCAAAGCAGCCCCAGATCCGAAACATAAATCTTAAACGCATCAATATCCCGATAATTTTCCAAAGGCTTCTTGATCTGCTCTACCCTATAGACCTGTGACACAATTCCCGACAGACAGAGCCATTCAATCGCATTTTCAAATTCAGAAGCTCGTCCACCCTTTTTGATCAGCTTATATTGAAAGCGGGTATTTTTCTTGGAAAGCTGAACCGTAATATTATCATAGGCAAGTCTGGTTTTCTTAATTTCATTCAGATTATTGTATTTGCCCATATCATTCAGATAACTTGTCAGAATGGTATCCTGCGTATGGCGGATCAGGATATAATCCCCTGTCTGGACAAACTGCATCACACACTCCGGCATACCGCCTACCACAAGATACTGACGGTAAAGCTGCATGGCTGCATCATGGAGTGCGGATGGCATCGGCCGATTCGTTTCAAAACATTTTTTAATCTGCTCTACAAGTTCATCCTCTCCCACAGCAATCATAAATTCTTCCATATCCATCGGATACAGCGTTTTCATATCAACCTTACCAACGGGAAATGAAAATTTTGCTCTGTTGACGGCAACGCCCAACAGGCTACCTGCCACAATAATATGATAATCCGGGGCATCCTCACAAAAATATTTCAATGACGTTAAAGCCCTTTCGCAAAGCTGTACCTCGTCAAATACAATCAATGTTTTTTCTTTTACAATCGTCTGACCTGCAATATGAGATAAAATCGGTATCAAATAATCAGGACTGATCTTTTCCTCAAAGGTTTCATTCAGTTTTGGATTCGTTTCAAAATTGAAATAGGCTACATTTTCATAATGAGTTCGCCCGAACTCTAAAATAGAATAAGTCTTCCCCACCTGTCTTGCCCCCTGCAAAATAAGAGGTTTGCGGTGTTCATTTTCTTTCCATGCTTCCAGAAAACCCATGATTTTTCTATACATGATCCATCCTCCTTAAAGGTCCTGAATATAGTATAATTATTATTCATGTAAAATTCAATATGTTTTTGTGCTGTTTTTGCATTAAAATGCATGAATGTTTTTATAAAATCATCATTTTCCGACATGTTTGCTATGGTTTTTACATTTTTTACGTTTTTACATTTTTTTACAAGGAATCGCGTTTGCAGTAAAAGCAACCCCCGCCACAGGTTTTTATTCCTGTAGCGGGGGGGTGCTGTAAAATATGGGATTCAACTATCGCAGATCAGTATTCCAATACATAGGTTGCTGTCTCGGTAATCGGGAAGCATACCTGTCCGCCTGCATTCGAAACTGTCTTGGCAATGTGGGTTCTGCCGTTGGCATCTACCTTGTAAACCGTCACTTCTCCGTTTTTCACAGGTACTGTGGTATGGAATACAACGTTTGTACCCAATGCCTGTTTGTTGGTAAAGTCGATGGTTCTGGAATGCTCTGTAACAGTATCCTTATGTTCAAAGCTGGTTTCCTTGTAACCGGACAACTTGCTCTTCGCAAGGAAGGTTACTGCATCGGAGTTGCCGATGAATACATGCAGGCCACGCAGAGCTGAGGTGGACACTGCTTTCACTGTTGCTGCAGGAATTGTCTTGTCAAAGCCGCTGGCATCTACATGAAGCAGATCCTGGTTGGCACCGGATACATTCTGCTGCTTGTCTTTTGTCTGGGTAGAGATCACTTTTGTAATGGCATCCCATCCGGTGATCTGCCCTCCTGCGATATTTGTGGTGGTCAGTACCGGTTCAGGAGCTGATGAGCCGGAGTCAGAGGAATCACTGCTGGTGTCTCCGGCGGACGGTGCAGTTGTCGGGGTTACAGGAGCAGGGGCCGGAGTCGGGGTCACAGGAGCAGGTGCCGGAGTCGGGGTTACCGATGGATTTTCAGAATCATCCGATGTTGTGCCCGGAGTTCTCAGAACGTAATAGGTATACTTACTCATCCAGTCTTGTTCCAGACTTTCCGGAACCGGGTTATAGCCTACACCTCCGTATTCGGTGTTAGTGTCATAATCAATATAACATACGGTACTATAATTATAGATTCTTCCTATAATAACAGAATGTGCATCATTGGGATACGGATGTTGTGCAAGATATTCATCCACAAACCTTTTTGCTTCTGACAAGGTAAAGAAAGGCAGGTCAGCACTTTCCAGTTCTTTTATGGTTGTTGCTTTCACCCAATCTTTACTTCCTTCAGGCCATTTTTCGCACCAGTGCGCATTAATTTCCGTTCTTCCATTATATACGCTTCTTAATGATATGTCCTCCTTATTACTTTGGGGGTCTTCACTCTGAGGATCTTCATACCACCCAGTAAATATATAGCCCTCTTTCGTAGGTATCGGAAGATCTGTAAATACTCCTGCTACCGTTGTTATAGTATCTGTCTTCCACTTACCGCCGTCAAGATTTAATTTAACTTGCTGTGAAGGGAAAAAGTAATAATCATATGCAGAATTATCTATAGTATCAAGAGTCTTAGAACAAACTTCAATGCCCGTACCATAAAGGCATATATATTTTCCATCCTTTTTTCCTAATATGTAATACCCTTTTTTACTTGACTTAATATCTCTATGAGCCAATTCAGCATTAAAAACAAATTTATCATATGTAGTCTGGCTCAAATTGTCCAAAACGGCTACCTTTGTGTCCAAGTCGTTTTTATTGTCCTCCGTCACCTGTATCCAGCCCGAGTTTTCACCCTCTGCTGCTTTCGCGCGCATCTCCGGCACCATGCCTGCTATCAACGTAACAACAAGCGCCAGGCTAAGCACCTTTCCTAAAAATTTTGTTTTTCTCATTCTCTTTCCCCTTTCTTCTGTACTTCCGATTTCTATAAATCTGAGTTGTGTTTATTATAACAGCATTTCCAGAAAATAAGCGGCAGATTGCACCAATCGACCCAAAAACGACATCAATCGACCGGGACGGAAATATCGTGCTTTAATTCAGACGAAATAGTAACAAAAAAAGAGCCTCATTACTGATATTTCTATCAGTAATGAGGTTCTCATCTTATTCTCATATACCCCAATTTATTGCTTGCGCAATACCCTCTCAGATCTGCGTGTTTACCGCCAAATTACTTATCGGCAATAGCAGCCTGTGCTGTGTTGAAAACAGGGTAGGACTTTCTTCAAACCAGCTGAATATCGGGGCATTCTTCCTTCCATCCATACTGCACAGCATCTCATTCTCTCTATCCAGCAGATTAAATACCCAGACGAACCTGTGATTCTGACAAGGAATCACCTGCACCAACAGCTTTTCCAGAATTTCTCTCGGAACATTCTTGTCTGAAAAATCTATGTACTGTTTCAGCGTTTCTTCCATCTGTGAAATCTGTGTTTCTATATCTGGTAGTATATCGGTCTCCTGGTCAAATTGCAAGAGTTGCATTTTATAAGTTGCTATCTTTTCTTCCGTCTCGGCTTTCATGCGCTGGTATTCGTCTTTGCTGATTTCACCATCCACACGCAGTTCCAACAGATTCCCCAGACGCTTCGTGTACTTGTCCACCTGTGATTGTACTGCCAGTTGTTCCTTCCTGTTATCTGTCTGGTTGTCTTCGGTGTAGCACTCTCTAATCATATCGACAGCTTCCTGTATTGCTCCCGTTCGGTCAGTCCACAACATTTGCAACAATATCTTCGCCATAAGCTCTAACTTCCATTCTCCAATCATGGAAATATTGCAGTAGCCTTCCGTAGGCAGTCCGTTCTCTTTTCGGAACTTATAACTACCTTTGTTCAGCTGGCTATAGCACTGATACCCAAACACCGTTTCTCCTGTGTTTTTATTCGTGCGCCATTTGTTCTTTCGATATTTTGAATGTGCGGCACAGGAACACCGTAACTTGTTCAGCCATACATTGTCTGTCGGCTTCTTTCCCATCGTATGGTCTCCCACTGTCTTCGTCTTTTCCGCACAGATTTTCTGTACACGGTTCCACTGCTCTTCCGATATAATCGGCTCCCAGTTTCCTTTTACATACTGGTAGCTTTCTCTGTCCAGATTTTTTGCTCGGTCATGGTCAAGATAGTCCGTAGTGTAGGACTTCCGATAGCCTTTGTATCCGGCATAGGTCTTGTTATGTAGGATTCTTCCGATTTTGGAGGAACACCAACTCACATTTCCGGCACCATCCTTTCTCTTCCTACGTTCCAGTTCCTTACTTATCTGTAGATATCCCATGCCGTCACAACACATATCGTAAATCATCTGCACAGTTTCCGCCTGTTCCGGCTCTATCTTGTAAGTATTCTCTTCCGGGTTCCATTTTCCGTCTTCATTTATGTTTCGTACCAGACGGTATCCAAGAATATTTCCATTGCCATATAATACGCCCTTCTTTCTGCTGATTTCCTGTCCTGCCAGTACACGTTCCGAAACCTTTCTTGACTCTTCCTGTGCCAGTGCAGCCATAATAGAAAGCCGCAATTCTCCGTCATTGTCAAATGTCCAGATATTGTCATTGACGAAATAGACTTCCACGCCATACTTCTTTAGCTGTCTTGTGTATGCCAGTGTGTCTACCGTATTTCTTGCGAATCTACAGACCTCTCTGGTAACGATCAGATCAAAACCACCATTTTCGGCATCCTTAATCATTTTCAAAAAATGTGTCCGCTTCTTTGCCAGCGTTCCTGTAATGCCCTTGTCAATATAACTTCCCGTCAGCGTCCAGTTTTCATGGCGTTTCAGTAGTTCATTGTACCATTCCATCTGATTTTCCAACGCATTGGTCTGTGCCTCATGCTCCGTGGAAACTCTTCCATAAAAGCACACTCTACGTGGTCTTTCTTTTACCATCATATCCATCTCATTTTTTACCTCCGTACTTCATCTGAATTTTTCTGTAAGTTGCTTCGTTCAGCATCTTCCGTTCACGCAAGATTTCTATTAACATAAGCGCCATGTCATGTTGGGAAAATTTGTGGTACGGTGTCAGCCAGACTTTCACATATTGCTGTCGGGTTATGACATAACCGTCTTTCAGACTTCCTACTGCCACCATGTCCAATCCGACATATTTTAAAGAGCGCTGTATGCTTATCGTTCCGATTCTTTCATTCATCTGTTTTTCTCCTTTTCTCTTCTTGATTATTTTTTAAGTTTTCCATTTTTTACATAAAAAACGGAGCAACTTGTGTTTACTCCGTAAGCAAGAAGTAAACATAAATTGCTCCAATAAAAAAATCGAAACTCAAATAGGCTTACCTTTCCTTCCGGAGACGTAACTAACATTTTCCTTATAAAAATGTTGTTATAAACCTATAAAGGTTTCGAGTTGTTATTATGCGTTTATATTAAAAGATTTATGTTTTCCTGTCAATACATTTTCAAAATATTATCATCGACCATATTTTATGGCATCCGCATACCTCACCTTTGCATTGCTTGGCTACCCAGACGCATCTTTCAAAAGCATTGTCAAACCCAACGCCGTCAAAGACGGTGCGAAGCAGGTTTTACTATGCTTTTAAAAGATGCGACCCTGAGAAAAGCAATGTCATTTTGCATTTGTAAGATTTTTTATTCTTTCTATAAAGAAGCTCCATAATTCACAATCGGCATTTTGAAGAGTACTATATTCTTCTGCCCATTCTAACACCAGCTTTTCATTTTCTATAAGTATTTCCGGTGTCTTTGGATTTTCATAAGGCGGTATCTCACCATCCAAAGTTTCTGCCACTCCCCACATTCTGCAAATTCGCATCGCTGTTCTGTAGATTTCTTCTTTTTGCGTGTTACCGCTCATCCGTTTTTCTCCTTTGCC
>ERZ860023.356-NODE-356-length-29520-cov-1.554930_pt1 | contig 29520 bp, 44 predicted proteins | sample MGYA00509983_ERZ860023 | MGnify/ENA primary metagenome ERZ860023 (study PRJEB30046, sample SAMN00715180) | human gut metagenome | study: EMG produced TPA metagenomics assembly of the A metagenome-wide association study of gut microbiota in type 2...
AAGGGGACTCGGTGGGGCTTTTTGTTTACTTTATTTCTTTTTTGTGCAGTACAAACCCGTTGTCAAAAACCATCTTCGTCTTCTCTGAAATATTATGCTTATCTTTTTTCTGCTGACCTTTTTGATAATTCAGCAACATCTCCATAATCTGATTTTCTGCATCCGTCATAGCAGGCTGAACTGTACCGTCGATAAACTGATGCAGCCATTTCATAACTTCCATTGTATAATCTTTCTGTGCATTTCGCATATCACGTTCCAGTTCCAACTGCCGTCTAACTGTACTCATATCGGCTCCGGGAAAATCCGTCACATCTGCAAGGCTAAACTCCTGATGTGCCAGATTGTATTCGTAATCTGGCACAATGTAAGTCTTCCCTGTATCTATGCTTTCCCACAATGCGATTTCCTTAACCTTATCATATATTCACAATATAACATTATTCCTTATCCTCCTTAATTCCAGTCACAATTGTTCCTTCTTCAGGGGTTGCAGCCGCGTTGTCTGTTAGATAGTCATCGACATATAAATCTTCTGGAAATAAATAGCCACAATTGGCATGAGCAAGCTGAAAAGCAGCGTCAGCAAACATTTCCATTGCCTGCTCATTGTCTGAATTTTCTTCGCAAAGTTTACATGTGTATACTAAAATATTGTAATAGTCTCGTAAGGACATTTTGTTTTCCATTGTATTTTCCATAATATTATCTCCTTATAATACGCCTTCGGCCCACGACATGTCACCGAAGCCTTCTATTTGCGTGTTTTTACTTGTGTTAAGATTGTCCACTTTGATAATAGTTGCTTTATTTAGCATGTCAACAAAGCCAGAAGAAATCTTCTTTGCTCTTGTAAGAGGGTATGCTTCTTCAATATATTTCTGTGCGTCTTTGCAGAAACTGTTGCCGAATAGGTTTGAAACACTTTCATATCTCAGTTTTCTGTTCAGTGCACCGAGAACGTCGCGGAAAAATGGAATGCTCATATCGTTAATAGCATTCTCATCAACAACTCCCAGATGCGCCGCAACTACGGCGACAGCTTCTTCCATTGTCAACCCGTCATCTGGGGTTCCTGTTTTTTTTCGTCGTCTTTTATGTGATTAAGTCGGCAAAATATTTCTAACAGTTTGTTGATTGTGTCAGTATCCAATTCGTCGTAATACGCTGCAACCAGTTTCGGATTGTCTGTTACTGCAATCAACCAATCAAAAAGCATTTTGTCAGAAGACCGTTCGGGGTCTAATATGCCGTCCGGAAGCGAAAGAATGTCTACTAACGGCATTTGCTTCAACGCACGGTAGAATTCTGCCGTATGATCTCTCTGGTATTTTAGTTTCGTTGGCTTGATTTCAATGCGTTTTTTTCCGAAAAGAATCATATTACGTTCGTCTCCAACTGGAGGCAACGGAACTGCTTTATCTGTATGTTCCGGCATCGGAACAGAGTTTTCTGTGTATGTTGGTGGTGGAATATTCTTTTCTAAATATTCCGGAATAGGTTTTGATTCTGTATTTGTTTTTGGAATACTTTTCAATTCTTATCTTCCTTTCTTTTATAAGGTATTAAAAAGAGGGGTGCTGTTATTAGCAGCACCCCTCAGGGACAGTTTCTCGCTGCTACCTTATAAATCCTTAAATAAACAAGAAACAATTACTTATTTTCAACATAAGCGATGGAGTAAACCTTACCATCCGCACGCCGCGCATCCATCGTCGCAAACGTAACGGAGTTTGTTGCCGCAGATTTGAAGTTTGTATCGAAACCAGGCATCTGGGTAACACGGCACTTGAAAATCTTCTCTAAAACATAGCCCTTAACACCAGCAGCTTTCGTTTCCTGACCGTTGGCATAAACAGGCCATTTGCAGATCAGCTCGCCCATAGCAGCAGTATCATTAGAGATTTCAATAACATTCGCTGTCTCTTCGACATAGTAGGTCACTTCTATGTCTCCAAGTGCAGAATTGAAAGTTAGCGTGGTAACATATTTTTCGTCGCCAGTACCATCAGAAGTTTCAGCGATCACATAAACGCCTTCAGCAGCTGCTTCTCCGGAAGCCATGCCGGAAATTACAACAGAATCCTTAATAGAAACAGGCGTTTTGATAACCGCAGTTTTAGCATCTCCGACATTGACTTCAATGCTGTGCGGAACAGAAAAAGTCTTCTCGACAAAGTTGGTATCGTTTGCCATCGCAAACAGATCAGCATTGAACTCACCGGAAGTCATCTGCATTTCCATTGTAGACTTGCCCGGTAAATAAGCGGAGGGGAACCCTTGTGTTCAGTATTATTCGTTAGATAATACCCGTATTTTATACAGCTGCATGTCGCCATGCAGAGCAGACTATATCACTACCTCTTTCGAGGCAACTACCATTTCAGCTCACTTGAGCTTACGTCTTTCGACTAGTCGTTAGGCTTTTATGAAACTGTGTATAGTTTCATTTTAGCACGGTAAGTTGTCTTTATGTTCTCCGCAAACATAAAGAGTTTCTCCGTTTAAGTAGTTTTGCATAGTGTTTCACAACACTATGGCCCATTTTATTTTAGGCTCCAGCCTGCATCTACCTCAGTAAAATTAGCGTTCGGGGTCACAGAACAAGCGGTAATCTTGTCGTAGTGAAAGACCTTTCCGTCGCTGCGTTTGAACCAGACTTCTGGAACGTCTGTAATATAGCCCTTGTAAGCAGGAATATAAGTGCTCATTAAAACATCATCCTTTTTTGTATATTCATTAAATCAGCTTCTGTCCTCCTACAAACAGTTTCTGAGTTAATGTTAATATGTACGGGTATAGCTCAAGCTCACCCTGTATCTTGCATAACCGACTGCGCTTGTCCCCATATCCCCTTCTACTGGATCATAGAAACGATATACGCCATTGTAGCGGACGCGAGTCAATAAGTAGATTAGCCGTTGCGCAATCAATTGTGTGCGCATCACAAGCCGATCCACTCCTACGTTATGCAAGTTTTCTAACTTAACATAAATATCAAAGTTCATTACATTGCTGGTAACACCATCGATGTTTGTAGCAGACGAAGTGCTGCCATAAACAATACGAACATCTTCATTTGATAAAATTTTGTTTGTGAACCCAGCACGAATGAAGTATCTGTCGATGAAGTCGATGATACTCGTTTTTTCTGGAATCTTCATCAAATTCATCAGTTCTTTGTCACTAAAAATAACGTGACGGATTATGTCGTTCCAATCGTTAATCCATATCATAGTACTTCACCTCACTTGTGCGGAGAATGCATTGCATTCTCTAATACATATTTTTTAAAAAACTCAAACTCTTTTCGCTTAAGTTTTTCATTTTGCTTGTTTCAATAACAAGCTGTGTTGTAACGGCTCCACCGTTTAGTTCCACCGGTTTTACAGAAATACTATCTGCGTATGCTTCCGATAACGCTCGTAAATCATATCGATCGCCAGCTCCATCGAAAGCTAATTCTGTGTTTGCGACGGATATTTCATAAAGAATATTCCGTCGCAAATCATCTGCGCGTTTCTTGATGATTCTTGTAACGGCATCAGTTACAGCACCTTGAAGCTGTCCAGCGGTTGCCACATTACTCAATGCTGCCACCGACTTTCTTCTTTGCTTGAATCGACAAAGTTCCAGATGTGTTGTTGAGATTCACGCCGACATAATCAATGTCGGCAATCTCATATTCAGAGTCATGCCAAATAAAAGTATCATTTACTCTCAAATTCTTTGTCTGTTCATTGTATTGCACAGTCAACATTGTAACTGTATTAGGAATAAGACCGGGTTTTTCTGAATTTGTCGTATATTCCAATCGTCCGTCTTGCCGGTAACTATTGCAAGGAATTTTATCCGCAATAATTACGTTTCCGGCCTCTTGAATCAGATACCCGTTTTCGTCTACTTCTTCTGATTTGTACCGTTGGAACGTCGTCCATGCGTTGCATCGAAGCGCACGGCTCATTAAGTTGTTTGGCTGCGGAGGGACATCCCAGTCTAATATATAAATCGTTCCACGAACGTCAATTAACATATCGCCTTTTTTGATGCCAGATGAAAGACTTGCTCTAAAATTTAGATTATTGTCCGTATTTTCATATCGACTCTTCGTTGCATCCGGATAAATTTCGCCGCGAATTACTGTCGGTTTATAATTCTCGTCTGCCTGTGCATACCAGTCAGACACAAGAATGTAATCTTCAACTGCTCCCGGTATGTCTTGACTAAGAAAATTATCAAAGTCTGATTGAAGCGTTTTGGGCACGAAGAATTGAGATGAAGAAGGACTTGCTGTATACGGGATTGACATAGCCAATCACCCCTTACTTTTCCTTCGTGGCAGCATTAATAATTGTCCCAATATATTCTGTTGCATCAATCGCTGAAATGTTACAGTTTTTATAATATATGTTCTTAGGCAATCTCTCGACATTGTTCGCCGAATCTAAAACTTTGTGCCGAATCTTTTGAAAGGCCTCCATCGTTTCAGCAGACCATTCGTCTTTGTTTCTGTTCGGCTGAAGCAAGTAAAACGCACTTTCCACATCTGCAATAATATGCATTAGATTCTGCCGCTGCTCTTTGCAGTAATCTACCAGCGGAACTTCTCGCTGACTGATAGTTTCAAGTGACTTGTTTTTATATGTAATTTTAACCGTATAATCCTCTACCATATAAGCACTCCTTTATGACATAACATACCGAATCATTTTATAGTACGTTATGCGCCTTTCGTTTTCCAGTTTTTCAATAGAATCTTTAATGTTTGCGTAAGGCTTGTCAGCGTTCGTCACGCTTAATGCGTCTGTAGTATAGCCAACGATGTTATTCACGTCTGTTTTAACCTGATTGAAGAATCCGATTTGCGCACAGAGCAGTACGTATTCTTCTTCGTCAATTGGTAAATCTTCAGTGAAGCAAACATTTTCTTTATCGTTTTTTGTAATCATATCCATATTAAAAACGGAGGCTCTGCCTGTATCAATATACAGACGTTTAAGCGCTCGAATGATAATAGAAACATAATCATTATCAGATAACGGCAGAGGCGTTTTCTGCCAGCGTGTCGCATCTTTTAACTCATTCGTAAGCTCAGAAATATTTGTCATGCAGAAACCTCCTCTCTGTTTTCTTATTCAGTTTCCAACATGTCTAAGTTTGGAATTTTACTCGCTAACAATTTCATTTTTGAATTGGGTAAATCTAATTTTAGCCCAATTTCTGCAATTGCGTGTAATTCGGCTGGATCTGTAATTGCATCTAATGCTGCTTCCAGCTTCTTAATAGGCATCTTCAGCATAGTTACAATTTCGTCGTCTGCAATATGCTTTTCTTCATCTTCAAAAGAATACATACCTAACTTTTCCAATTGGACTTCTTCCCCCTCAGAATTAAAAGGCACAAGCATCCTCTTGGAAAAGAATTTATTAACCACACAAATACTTTCAATATAGGCAATATCGTCTGCGGTCAGCATTTGAAAACCGCCAGACGGAATAGAAACCGAGATGCCGTTAGGCAGTGTAACGCCAACGTCATATTTGCACATATTCTTTACGCGATAACGTAACTCACTCATTTTTATATCAACCTTTCCTTTATTACCTTAACAGAACACGGAGAAGCTGCCCTTTTAAACGGGGCAGCTTCTCCGATATATTAGCCGATCATATAAGCACCGATTGTCGGGACTTTGCCAGTTACGAACGCCGCGCCGAAGAACTGCGCAAGCCGCACTTCGTACACAAGGTCGTTAATATCCGTCGCATCAACAGACATAACGTTACCCTCATTAACAATCTTTAGATTGCGGGTATCACCCGTCATGCCGCCAGGGATAATGTACAGCCAATTCGTCTTCAGAATCGGAGTCACGCCATCCGCCTCGAAAGCATTCGTCAGCGCGACGACATTGCAACCCATATATTTTCCGATGAAACCAGATTCATTCACTTCGTCAATCTGCTTGTCGGAGTGCTGCGTCATTGTAGTAGACATCGCCATGCCCGTCAGCGCAGCTAACTGAGAAATCGCTTCCATATCACCCAGAATTGTAACCGGGCCAAAGCGAGGAAGTAATTGATCTGCTTCTGGAGCGTATCTTTAACAATGCCGGAACCGGTTGCATAAAAGGGCGACGCAAAGTTCGCAACAGCCGCCTGAAGCACCTGTTCGATCTTCTTCAGCTTCGCATTTGTGATCTCACGGTTTGCTTCACGAAGCAAATCAGCCATTTCGACCTGCTTCGTCTTTAACTGAAGCAGCGGAATCGCCGGACGCGCAGAGATTTCTTCGGTATCCACCAGAATCTGACGACCAGAGACCATAGAGCGCGGAGTGGTTGAGCCCTTCGCTTGGAAATAAGCCTTAATACCGCCAGTCTTTACTTTGAACGCAGCTTTGTCGCCATAGCCAATCGTTTTTTGGTCGGCAATCGTGTTCAGAAAATCCAGCGAATCTTGCTGAAGTTCGTCAATCGTATACGCCATTACCTGAGCCAGCTGATAACGATTTTCAGGAGTCATTTCAGCGGCCAGTTCAGCCATAATATCGGCAGCTTCCTGCACCTGATCTTCCGGCACGTCTTCCCGACGCGCTTCGGAAGCAAGCACCTTAATAAGTTTCATATCAGAAGTTATCTTTTCCATTGCATTTCACCTACTCTTCTTCATTAGGACGCAGAACCGACAAGTCCAGTAGCCAGAACTCCATATTCCGTACCAGCAGTCAGTTCGCCAGCAGTCGCAACCCAAGTTTCGCCTTCGTGAATCGGATGAGCACGAAGCAGCGCACCGTCCGGAGTGGTATACTTGGAAGTATCGTATTCTGCCGCATTGTTAATATCAAATTCGTTTTCGACTAAATAATACAGCTTCGCAGCAGAATTCATCACAAACTCATAAGCGTCCACCGTATCATATAAAGTCGTCTTATTTCGGCATAAAATCTTAGTAGTCGCATCCTTCGTCGGCATAACCAGCTTCGCGCCAGTGGCATCCTGCACTAACAGTGTACCGTTTGCAACAGGAGCACCCGTGCCGTTCACAAACCGACCGTCATAAACATTGTGCGTAAGCACAGTCATATATCCAGCCATATTCTTCACCTCGTAGTTTATTCACGCTCAAACAGCGTGTGATTTTTCTTGTTTTTGGTTTCCTTTTGTAGCAGCGTATATTTGGATGGAGTTGTTATGCTCCCCATAAACGGGTTCATATGAATCCCAACATCATTGCTGTTCTCAGATTCTTTTGACACTCCGCAGATGCGCCTAATTTGGCAACTTTTCAGTTAGTTCTGCAATGACTTCGCTCATCTTTTGCATCTTTTCCATCAGTTCACCAATATCAGGTTTTACCTCTTCAGGAATTTCTGTTGCTTGTGGCGATTCAAGAGCGGGTTCATTTTCAGCAGTAGATTTCACATCAGAAGTCTTATCTTCTTCATTGCTTACATCATCCTGCGTTTCAGCATAAACCTCTTTTTCTTCATCCTTCGCTTTTTCCGGAACTTCATCCGGCTGTTCCTTGTTTAGAACTTCTACCGTTTCTTCCTTTATTTCCACATCTTCAGGCTTCTTTTCTTCTGCCTGATGCTTCTCTTCGTCTGTCATCTCGACAGTCGTGTTTTCCTCAGTCGTCATATTGTCATCTCCTTTATTTAAGCATTCTGCCACAAGTTGTAACGCAACCGCTTCTTGACAGGCTGGAAACGTAACAATGGCTTCTCCTTCAAAATAATTGGAAGGGTGTACATCGATCACAATTACGCCATTTTCGTCTGTACTATAGCTCCCGCAAGATAGTTCAAAACTAAATTTTAAATTTCCATCCCGATATAAATCTTCGATGGCTTTGCAAACTATTTTGTTGCGTTTCATCACTCTGGCATAACCAATAAGGCATACGTTCTCTTCGGTTATTTCTTCTTCGTAATGGCAGAAGGAACCAATCTGGGTACTTAAAAACTCACCAGTTCGAGGATTATACATATGCCCAATAGGTCGCTTTGCAATCAGCCCATGTATATCCGCATAGAGCGGAATCCCCACATATTTACTTTCATTAGCAATGATTTCATCCATGAAATCACGGGTTACACGAACACCATTTAGATTTGCTTGTAAGTCGAATAACCTTGCTTTAATTGTAAGATATATGTCAGATGACTGAATTTCGGAGACAACAGCTTCTGCCGTAAACTTTTTTAGTTCAAGGTTTTGCATGTGTATTCTCCTTTATTGTTGCCGTATATCTTGGTAGGAGACAAAACACGCGGCAAGCAAATCTATGTAAAAACAGGTCAACCCTGTCTCTACCAAAATAGCTTCAGCCCCTCTTTTTTGAGAGAGGGGCTGAAGAATATAACTTTTGTCATTTTTTTCATGTTGACAAAACATAATACCGTATCAGCTTCTTTTACGTCTGGCCAATAAAAGACATGATATTATTCGGAATTTATTTTTCCTTTTGCAGCATCTTTGGCTTGCTTGCTTCGTTGTGCGTTGTCTGGATCCGAATGCCGTTCTTCTGTGGACTTCTTCGGTCTACCGACAGATCTCTTCTTTCCATTTGACGTATCTGTCTGTTCAGATGGCTGTTCTGATTTTGCTGACTGAACAGCCGCCTTTTGTTCACGAGAAACCATTATCTTATCTGTTCCATCTGTTTTTTCTGCTTCACGTCTCTCTCGTTCTTTTGCAAAATTGTATCCATTAGATTCCATAAAAGTACGAGTAGACAGTAACCCATTTTGCCATAAGCTCTGGCAGACGTTGCGCATTTCTGTTTGAGAATTCACATCCAGTGGGACAAAGTGGAATTCTGGTATATCTTTTAGATTATTCGTGTGGATTAACTTCAAGTCTTCCACGAGTCGAAGATTTACTTTATTCATAAATCGCTCAAATTTCTTTCGAGCCGCATTAATTCTATTAACCGCAGCCTGCATACTGATTTGAGCCGACGCAAAAGTTGAGCCATTTTCGCTTTGCCCATTGACAATAATATTCGCAATACCGCCAGCAGCTAATATGTCCGCGTTTACTTGTTCGTACATAGGCCACTGATATAAGTCTGATAAATCCGCTTGTACAACAGTTGCTTTTGCTAAATGATTCGTAACAGCTAACGGATTGCCTGACATTGCAGATGAAAAAATCTGTCGAACGGCTCTTAAATCTTCTATACCGGGAAGTATGTCTTGATTTTTCGTGCTATCGCCATATGTCGCATGAATAAAAGACCGTGCCCCTATATTTAGTAGAGCTGTTTCATATTTGCCAATCAGTTCTTTTTTTGCAAGTGCAGGAAGTGCAGCCGCAATCCACGGGATAGAATATCTCGTCCAGCCTTCTTTATCTCCCTGCAAAACATAACTGTTTTGCGGATCAAGCTGAGCATATTGGTCGCCCTTCTTGATAGCATCTGCAACTTCAGGAGGGTATCCTTTTAGCACCTCATTAAGAACATCATCCTTCACGCCTTTGGCTTCCAAAACGGAATACGCTCTCTCTCGGAACTCATTCTCTATGCTTTGAACATCATAGTCCACAATCGGAGAATCATTCATAACTGTATTACCGATTTTGCATTTGTGAGGTGGAATCGTCATAATGTTTCCTTGCCAAATATAGCAATAAACATTACTGTATTTCCAGTATTGATAAAAAACATCGTCGATAATATCGTCGAGGTGCATCTTTTTATATTGTTCTTCAAAAATAGCGATTGTCTTCTCGTTGTCTCCCGATAAGTACCATTGTGTAGAAGAAAACGGGACATAAACGCCTTTGATAATACCTCGAACAATTGCATCTGCATCGCAGTAGTAGTCTGCTAACTGGTACAGCGTGTTGATATTTTCCTGCTTATCTCGCAGAAGATTATCATAATCGACGCTGTTAAGTTCACTGCTATAAGTAATTGTCGAGTTGTCAAACGCTTTTAGATTGTCTCCTGTTAAATCGTTGGCCCCAACAATCATGTTTTTCGTTTCTGCTGGAGTCAATGCTCCTACTGGAGAAGGTTTCGTACTTCTCCGAAATATTTTCCCTATGTTAAATGCCATACAAAACCTCCTCTCAGAAAGCTGTCGCAAACCCAATACAGGTTGTGCGACGCTGATGTTTCTTTATATTTGCTTCTTCTAATTCTGCGATATAGTCACATGCGTAACCGAGCGAACTGTATCTATCCTTGTGCATCGCCGCACTTGGCGTATCATATAAGTAGTTGCCGCTTGTAGAAACTTTTGCGACAATGTTTCCAAGTTCATATTGAAGTGCATCTGCTTCATGAAACACTGCTATTTCTTCCATCGACATTGAAATAGGTTCTTCTGGATTTGCCAGCTTTGCCTGTAAAACACGGCTGTTAATCGGCAGCTCCAAAGTCCTTTTTTCCAGTGCAACACGAAGGTGTGTTGCGACTCGCTGGTTCAGCGTTTGAACCGCTCTTACCGCGTGAAGAACTGGTAAGGCGTTTTCTATATAAGACACTTCGTCATCATGTACAAGCGGAGGATGTTCCTTTCCTGTCGCCGGGTCTATCCATGCCTCATCAAGGAATTTGCCAAACGAGTCACCAAGTCCACGAGCATCGTAGATGATTCTTTCTGCATTTGGAAACTGGAGAAAATATGTTTTTCGCACTTCTTCTGCAAGACTATCTAAGCCTTTTCCATGATGCGATTTCATTTTCACTAATTTCTTTTGAAAATGCCCATCCGTTTTTTCAGAAAACTTTATAACGGACAAAATTGCATTGTCAGCTTTTTTATCCTTAGACGTTGCAATATCCAGAGATAAAACATACCGGCTTTTACAGTTCTTCGGCTGTTCCAATTCTACTCGTTCCAACGTTCTGCACTTCTCTGTTAAATCAAATGGAAATGCTGAGTTATTGGAAGAGCCTAAGAAAATTGTTCCATATTCCATATTAAAAACAGACGCAGGCAATTTGGCTCGTTCCTGCTCAAAATATTCTGCATCCGTAATTCCATCTTCAATTGCTGTTCTATAATCAAGGGCGCAGGCGAAGGAAGGAAATCCATTGCCCATATCTTTTATGACTCGTTTGAATGTTTGATAAAACGGATTGCTCTTTTCGCAGGCAGAGGTTAGTGTAATTGTTTTTGATGCGTAATCTTTAAAATCATAGTTATATGAAATATCTCGCTTATAGTTTTTCAGCGGCGAAACAATAGAGTCCAACATTTCTTGATCTACTTCTAATGCCTCGTCGATAATAATTACTTTTGCCGAAGCCCGCGCATGGATTCCAATGTATGGAGGACATTGTACTGCCGTTTTTGAACGTACATTTACCTGAATCTTTATCAAGTTGAACTAAGTTTTTCGAGTTCGTGGCAACAAGTTCGTTTGCCATATTCTTGTTCTGTTCTACCAGCAGCTTTAGTTTACCAAAAACTAAAGCTGCCTGTCCTGCCGTAGCGGAACAGACAACAACAATTGTTCCCGGATATAGTGTACAAATAGCAAAGCCGCACAAAGCAGCTACCCATGTTTTTCCTAAACCACGACTGCAAACAATGTCGCTTTCTACATTGTTGCCAATAGCTCTTGCCATAATATGCTGGCAGTCTTTTAACTTGATAGGAGCAAAAGCGTCTTCAATATAAATATCAAGATGCTCTCGATAAAATTGTATTTGCTTTTCCCATACATCAAGATTTAGTCCTTGATCTTGTTTTGTTGAAGCCACTCTTGCTTCCTCCTCTCTTTAAACTCCTTCGGCAGATATTGCCGCTACTGTATGTTGTAGATGCCGGATATTCTTATCTACATCATCTTGTTCCCATTCGATTTTCCGTTGCATTGCATGACCTGTTGTTTCTAAAAGATAAGAGATTTCTGAAAAACTTGTCGTCGTATCAACATTCTTTTCTTTGCGTTTACAAGCGGCAAAGTTTGCGCTTTTCATTAACGTATCGAAAACCGCAATTGCATCTTTAACATCTGTATAAGAACATCGTCCAGCCGCAAAGTCATCTTGTGCTCTGTCAACTCGCAAACTTGCTCTCGCGGCTTTTCTTGCATAATCTTTAAGACTTTCGTCATCAAGCGCAAAAGCATTGTCAAGCCCCTCATAATAGTGCTGCATATACTCTAAATCTCTGTTGGTAAAATATCCATTGAAAAATTCATTGTATTTCTTTTCGTCGTCTTTATCCTCAAAACCAATAATTCCTTGTTTCTTTGCTTCGGCGTAGGTGTAATATCCATTCTTCGTATTATCGCTGTATTTCACGCCTGACGGATAAGCACTCCATATTTGTTGAGCCGTGCATCGCTCTAAAAGCATTGCACGGCGATCTTCAGCAGACTGCTGATAGGTCGTATTCGTTTTTAAATTTTTAAGTGCTCGTTCTTTGGCTCTGTCCCAAACGCTGTCTTCCCACTCACGGTTGTTTTCCCAGAAGTATTCTTTGACCGCATCTTTCGTCATGCATTTAGCGGCACATTCTTTACACCATAAGTCTCTTCCTTTTTGATCTGTCCAGCTCTTATTCGCATAAAAATCGGTTTCTGGCTTTGTGCGGTGACAACGCGCACAAAGCCGATCAACAGGCGTAGATTTGGGAGAACTTATTTTTGTTTTGCTGTCCATAATCCCAGCCATTAAATCACTCCTCTTTCGAGTTCAATAATCCTAAATCATTCTGTTTTTTTATTATCTCTTCACAAACATCGCAGACAGATGATAATTGATTAAATTCTTTTTCAAGATTCTGCTGTTCGTAGAAGTTTGCAATTGCCCGAAATAATTCTGGTGTTTTTGTATATTTGTAAACCGGCACACCATAACTGTTCAGTTTAAAAAACGTGTACTCGAAGCCGTGTTCTCGTAGATATACCATTTCTTTACGGAACTGCGTAGCATACTCCATATCAAATGCCTTAGATGGAAGTTTCGGACGAATATTTGTATTTTCCATTTTTTGTACTCCTTTTTAATCGTTAATCTGTTCAATCACATTTGTGATTGTGTAGCAGACCAGGGAGTCGGACCCTGTCCTCAAGGTGTATGAAACCCGCGACTTAACCGTTTGTCTTGTCTGCTATGACGTTGTTTGGAAAGTTAGTTCTATTTTCTTTCCATATAGGCGATTCTCGAAAGGTGAAAATTTCTATGAAACAGATTTGGAAAATAAAGATGGATTTGGAAGAAAAAAAATAAACAGACTTGGAAGAGAACAGATGTATGGTATTTCTATATCATGAAAACTTTTCAGCGTAAATTAGGCCTATGCGCTGATTGGTTAAAAAAAAGGAGGACGCAGATGTTCGAGTTGATGATCTTGGCTCCGCTATGGGGCCCAATGCTCATCTTGAGCATCGTTTGGCTTATTGAGAAGTAAGCCAAACGATGCTGGTTCCACGAGGAATTGGTTCAATTTGGAGCCAGTTCCAGTCATCTCCTATTGAATAATAGGACATATAGAACTATTGTTAATAGGAGGTGTATTCGACGGTGCGATTGCACCAGAAGGGAACATCTCACATGAGCACAATTGAGACAACTATCATCACAACTACCAAACAAAAAAAGGAGAATGAAAAATGAGAAAGATCTTTAAGAACGCTGTTGTTATTGTCATTATTACGGTCATCGCCGCAGTATCTGCTTGCATTGCAAGTAGGCCAGCGAAGAACACCGTTGACCCAGAACAGATGAAAGTCTGGATCGAAGACAACATCGTGTACCTCGAAGCCCCGGATGGAAACGTTTGGGCGCACGAGGTTAAGTAAACTGATGTCCGCAGAGATCGCTCTGCGGGCTTCATTAGAGCGCCTGTGATGCAGACGTTCTAATGAGGCAAAGCCTCACGCACATGCAAAGCATGTGTTGTTGCGTAGTAGCCCTACGCAGAAAGGAGGACATTATGTCCTGTTATTCCAACATCTTCAAAATCAACGCTTTCTTTGGCCCTAACGGGTGGACTGGGGATGTACTCATGCGACGTGGTGACGGATGCAGCCCCTACGCGGTAATACATATTTCTTTCAAAAATACGTGGTGCGAGACCGAAGAATGGAGCTTCGAGTACTTTGGGGGTGCCGTAGACAAAGAGGTTATCCACGGGGAGATCTTTAACTGCGCGGATCCTTCGTTAAAAGTAACCGCGTCGTACGTTCTGGGAGCGTTGTCGTACAAGAATTCTGATGCTCCCAGCTTCGATCGGTGCACGGTTGCACTTCGAAGCGTTTATAACGAGACGATGGTCGAAGAGACCATCGTCTCGTGCAAGAAAAAGAACATCGATTGGATGTTCAAGCGCAACACGAACCCTCGTGTTGCGCTCACGGGCAAGTATGGGAAAGTCATTTCCCATACTATACGCGAGAAGAATGCGAGGGAGAAGTTCTTCCTTGACCAGATGGAACTTCTAGAGATAAAGGGAAAATGAGCTCCATTTATCTCCGGATCGTGAAGATTTTGTCTTTAACGCACTACACTCCTGTCAATATGGGAGTATTGGACACCTGAACTTCATTGGGGAGATAAAGCCTCATAAAAGGCTTTATCTCTCCCTTCTTTTTGAAACTTCGCCTGAATGCCCGTGATACGGGCATTCAGCCGAGGCTTGCTCGTCCGAATACAAGGACGTTCAAGTACTCCAATCGCTGTTGTTAAAAGCCGTACATCAGCGGTGAATCCAAGCGTACAGCCTCATCACGCTGTTACTCATCGACAAGGTGCAATGCACCAGAGAGGAGGTACGTCTATAAAGATGTACCAGAATGTTCCTAAGGTTGACACGTACCATTTCTTCATGCCACATATTCGTGTGGCAGACCTGATGACACCGCAGGACGAAGCGGTTCTTAACCGAATCGCTCAGATCCAGGAGGATGTGAGCGAGAAGAAGCTGGGCTTCTTCGACTTCTATAAGAAGTTGAAGGCTATGCAGGCTTACCTGCGTAGCTGCTTCGAACAGGAGGCGAACTCCTGTGAGCTAAATAAGCCCATTGTTGTCGACAGTGAGATCACTGTCGAAGGTGGCAGCGAATCAATCCTGTCGGACAGGATTGGCATCATTGGAGGTGCCACAACTAATAAAATTGCCTGCGTCCATTGGGACACGGGCAATTCAATCTCTGGGGCCCTGCTGGGCATCGTCCGTGAGTTTAAGCCCGCAAGGGAGAAGGGAGGCAACAAGCTCACCAGCGGTCAGCTCGCATACAACGCTGCGCGAGAGGACGCAGCAAGAATTGCAGAAGGTGTGAAATATGATTTCGAAGACCTTCTGTTAATGCGGGTTATGAACAGAGGGATTTCGATCCCCCAAGTGGGCAATTTTGCCTACTTCACTTCTTCGCCTGGACAGGCGAAGAAAGGGTCTGGGTACATGCTGAACGTTCAGACGTTCAAAGAGTACCCCTACTTTGCGTGGCCGGTTCCGGCTGCGCAAATTAACGAGAGTTGCAAAGGGAAAGCTCCACTTGCAACCAAGTGGCTCCAGTACCGCTCGTTGGACTTGTCCACGGGCGTACCGAGCCATGAGATCGTCGGGAACGACGGGGTACGTCTTTCCCGAACGATTTGCGTCGCCTCCATCGAGAAGTCGATGAAGGCAAAGGTTAAGTCCGTCTCGGATAACTACGAGACGAGCTTCGGAGAGCGTTCCGACATCTCGAACAATATGTTCGACGGTGCCGGGATGCTCAATGCCAGTCGCTTCGGTGAAGGCATCGCCTTGCAGATCCGCAGTCATTACGGCTGCAAGGGGTTGTTGGTATCGATCGATGCGGTAAAGTACTGTATCGATATGGGATACAGCACTCAGATCGTGGACGTGGACGGCATTGTCCACGATCTGGCATCCGAAGAGTGGGATGCCGTCATCACCACTGACGTCTGGAAGACCGGTAAAGTCTTTCAGACGTGGGGCAACTACGTCAAGCACTGCTGTGAAGTAGAGCTTGACGAGCTCTACGTTACCGGGACGAATGCCCCGGAGCGCGAAACAAAGGCTTTGAGTAATCAGATGACTCAGAGCCTATTCGAGATGATGGATGATGAAATCCCTCGTCTCGCAGAGCGCAGCATTAAACATCTGCGGAAATTCGACAAGCTGGACACGGCTTGGTCGATGTTGGCCGCTCCGAATCGTGATGATTCTGAGCGCACTCCGTTTGAGACGCTGGTGTTCAATTATAATAGCGTCTTGAACACTGCTTACGTTCGTTCGACGTTGAACGAACGTAAGCACGCTGCATGGTGCAAAACCATGCAGGGTAAACTTGCCGTAAATGGCAAGTACGCCTACGTGTGCCCGGATTTGACAGCCTTCTTAGATGTCATCTGTGGGCACATGCCCGCAGACTCCCCGAATCTGGGGACGCTGAAGGCGCATGAATGCGTCTGTGGCATCCATAATGGTGCCAAACGACTGGAGTGTGCCAGAAACCCAGCACAGTCGTTTGACTGGGTGTTCGTCGATGTTACGACGAACAAGTATTTGCCGAGTACGAACATCTTGTTCGTATCAGTGCATGACCTGAATTACAGAGTCATGCAAAATGACTTTGACGGAGACCACATCTTCGTCATCAATGAATCCGTGCTGCTCGACATAATCGAGCGCACGTGGCCTGATGTTCATGTGCTCTATTATGAGCCCACGAACGGCACAGCGCCGAAAGAGATCCCGACGAGTAGGTCAGGATACAACAAGTGGGTCGAGCAGTCCCTCTCTGGGACTGCCCGGACGAATAAGGTAGGTCTTTATAGCACCTACCTGAAAAGCGCATGGGCATCTGTGTGGCAAATGCCCATGGAAGAGTTGCTGGACGATATTGCAAAGCTCGCCGCTGGTGTGAACCATGCGGTTGACGCTGCGAAGACCGGCAGCATGACTCCGCTGCCGGAGGATTTGAAGAAGAAGTACGGTGGCAGCCCGTACTTCGTTCGCTACAAGAAGAAGGTAGCGAAAAAGGTGGGAGACAAGACCGTATACGTCGTTGATCCGTTCGACCCCTATTGGGATGGATTGAACGCCAACGGCGAATACGTCAGCGCCCCCAAAACGAACCCTCGTGGGAAGGGGGTGATTGACCGTCTCGATAAGTATATCGAGACAAAAGCCTCTTACGAGCTGGAGCTCGACACGAGCGTGCTCCGGTTTGCGTGGGCGATGATGGCTGCCCACAATGCAAAATATTGCATTGCTGAGAGAAAGGCATCTCTCAGCAAGCAACTCGCGGCTGAACTGCAAAAGTTTGGCCCCATCAAGGCTGATATGGGAGTAAACTCTACTCCCAACAGTCGCCTGATGGCAGAAGCCATCTCTGGGGCGAAGATCGGTATCTTCGATCTATTCAATCTCCTCTGTTCGCAGAAAGCGGCATTCTTCAATGCCGTTGAGTCGAAAGAGGAAGATGGTGTCGATGAATATGAGTCTGAAAAGGCTCGTCGATTCGACAACATTGGCCGAATCAAGTTCATCCGTGAGGCCATTATTGGCTTCATGAAGACTTTGGGCCTTCCGCTGAAGAGCTTGAAGAAATGAACGCTGAGTTCCGGATTTTTGCCGGAGACCCTGACGAATTCTAAAAACGTGTTAAAATGGGGCGCTTGTAAAAGAGCGCCCCATTTTTTTATTTCCATAGGAGGATTTATGAAGATTCATTTTAATAGTATTCGCGGGCTTGATGACGCTTTGTGTTCTATGTATTTATCAAAACGAACATGGACAGAAGAACGCGACACGGCTATTCGAGAATCCGTACAGAAAGAAAGTAATCCGGATGGTTCTCTAAAAGAAGAAATTGATCCTGATTTGCAAAAGAAACTTTCTATTATGTTTAAGATTGGAAGCCGTCATATGACATTGCTGCGGTTCATTAATTTTTCAGTGACTGTCGAGGGGCTTCATCGCGCCGGACAAGATGATTTCGATAGTCACGCAAAACGTCTTGATAATAGAATCATTCGCAGCAGCACTCGTCTTGCTAAGTTTGGAGAGAATGAAATGTCTGATTATTATCGTGGCAAAATTATTACAACAGACGAAGCTCTCCGTTTATTGCAAATTCGTTTGCCCGATGAAATCGAAGTAAGCAATAAACAGTATGTTAAGGCTGTAAACGGCTATGTTTTAAAAGAAGAAGCTGATAACAAAGACGTACTTCGCGGGCTATATATGTTGTCTATTCCTTCTACTTTTATCTTTGAATGTAACGTCACAGAATGGGCACATATCTACAAGGAACGCAATAAAGACTCCACTGCAAATCCAGAAGTCAAAGAGATGTGCGAAGCCGTTACCGATGCACTTGAAAAGGCATGTCCTTGGATCACACGAGAGCTGCTTCTGAAAATTCCAAACTAAGGAGATTAAAAATGGAAACAGCTTGCAATTATACTGATAAAACAATGTACGTTTCCACAGATGAGCGTTGGCTAATTAATCGCCTTCTGAAATTTAAAGAATTATATCCAGAAGAAGTACATATTATCAAATTTCCTGAAGACAATGATGGCTGTCTTTATCTTTGCTTGCCTGCAAAGTGGCTGAAATTTACGCCACCAAAAAAGCATGAAATATCTGAAGAACAGCGTGAAGACCTGCGTATGCGAATGCAGAAAATGCGCAATGCTCGGAAAGAGAAGCAAGCGGACAGCAAGGAGGATGCTTAATGCTTACGGTCAAAGGAAAATATAATACGGCGCAAATCATGACGAACGGTGAAGTGGATGAAGCAACGCTCAAACAGGTTCGCACGATGTGCAACTTGAAGAGCTTGCAGGAATCCAATATTGTCATCATGCCCGACTGCCACGCAGGAGCAGGATGCACCATCGGCACAACCATGACGATTCACGATACTGTTATCCCAAACTTCGTCGGTGTCGATATTGGCTGCGGCGTACGCGCTGTACAGATTGCAGGGGATGTTGACTTGGAGAAACTCGACCGTGTAATTCGTGAGAAAATTCCCTGCGGATTTGCTGTTCATGATGAGCTTGATGAGTCTGACGATTCCAGCGACGAAGATGACTATACTTCTGATCTTTACATGAAAGCGTTCTCCATACTTCTTGACACATGGTGTAAAGAACATGTAGATACAGACCGTGCATGTCGTTCGTTGGGGACATTAGGAGGCGGCAACCATTTCATCGAATTGGATTGTGATTCCTATGGGCATTATTGGTTGGTCGTGCATACAGGCAGTCGCTGTCTCGGCAAGCAGGTTGCAGATTATTATCAAGGCCTCGCCTATCGCACCTGTAACAAGCATGACTTTTCGGTTGAAATCGAGAAGTTAAAGCAGGAAGGTGCCAGCGAGAAATCAACGATTATATTAAGCGCAACAAAGAAGAGCCTGTCCCGAAGGAATATGCACACTTGTCTGGACGCAATATGATGCTATATCTTGATGATATGACCACTTGCCAAGAATATGCAGCGGCGAATCGTAAAGAGATCTGCAATATCATCATGGATGCATGGGTTGGCAAGCCATTACGCAGATAGATACTCCCCACAACTACATTGACCCTCGTGATGTCATACTCCGAAAAGGCGCGGTGGCCGCTCGTGGAAATGAGTTTCTTGTCATCCCCATGAACATGAGAGACGGAACGCTTTTGTGCGTCGGAAAAGAGAATGCGGCGTGGAACGCTTCTGCTCCACATGGTGCTGGGCGTGTTATGTCCCGTGCAAAGGCGAAAGAGTCTATCTCAATGGAGTCATACGAGAAAAGCATGAGTGGCATCTATTCCACGTCTGTTTGTGAAGGAACTAAAGATGAAGCGCCGATGGCTTATAAATCCGCTGAATCCATTAAGGATGCAATCACAACCATTGATGGCGGTGCAGTTACAATTGTCGATGTTTTGAATCCCATTTACAATTTTAAGGCAAGCGATAAAGAGGAATTCGAGTGAAAATAATTAAGAATATCAGAAAGAAGTGATATAAATGAACACAAATTCATACTCCGGAGGCATTGGATTCTGGGGATTGCTCCAGATTGTTTTCATTGTTTTGAAAATATTAGGTGTTGTAAATTGGTCTTGGTGGCTGGTATTTATTCCTGTATGGATCTCGGTGCTGTCATTTCTCATAATCTTTATTATTATGCTTATCGTTTCCGGACATTTAGAAAGGAAATATACAAAATGAGTGAGGAAGAATTGGAGTTTACTTCTGAACAAGAGCAGCGTATCGATGAAGTATACACAATGGTATATGAACTTTGTCAATATATGACCGATAATAGCATTCGCTCTTATTCTCAAGATATTGTTGGGCCGATTGCGGATAACGTAGCAGAAATGCTATCTCTTCATGGATATAAGGTACACTTCCCCGTCATCACAGAAAATGATGACGGGGATCAATATATATCAGAATATTTCTAAGGAGTATTTTTATATGATAATCCGAGAACTCATATCGAATCTACTTGATCAAGCCAATATAAGAGAAGAAGAAGCAAATAATTTCGGGGACGATAACGCCTTGCGAAACGCGGAAACAATGCGAGAAGCCGCGAACAAGCTAAGTTTCAATAAGGATTGTTACTACGCCAAATGGATTGAAGATAATGATATTGTAAGATGCAGCCATTGTGAATCCGTCTTTGATAAGCCTACCGCTTATTGTCCATCCTGCGGTGCGGATATGTTTAAATCTAATATTTTGGTAAACGCAACAAGAGAAGAAATCATCAAGTCTTTAATAGATCAGGCTAACGATAAGGATCAAATAGCAAACAATGATGAATATCTAATCTTTTACAACGACGCAGAATATCTTCGCGCAGCCGTCAATATGCTAAAAGCGGATGATCTGAAGCTCAAAGAATATCGAAATGAACAAAGGACAAAGACCGTTCCTATCTGTGAAAACTTTGGTTTAATGCTCAACTGGGCGCTCCGCTATACTCTTGGAAGAGAAACATATGCGCCGCATAGCGTAATGATTTATTGCAAACCTTTGTTGCCGCATCTTTCAGAAAGAACTCTTGAAATCATGCGAGAAGATATAGAAGAAGCTGCAAAAAGTAATTCATTAGGCGATCCGCGTATAGACGCTCCTAAATGGTTAGAATTTCTCGATGCAATAAAAACTGAATTAGCGGAAAGGAATAATTTAAGTGAATGAATTTTCGCTTTCTTGTCCTTTTTGTGCTAAAATGCTATATATGCACCAGACGCGCAAAATTAATAAGAACATAAATCCATATGCCTGTCGTTATATTTGTGAGAATTGCAAAGTTTTCTTTCCTTTTAGATATGGAACCACGATTGAAGAAGCTACTAAAAAAGCATACAAAGCGACCATAAAACTCGGAGGCGTAATTGCCAATATAGGCCAAGAGGAGAATCTGTTATGTTTGATGCAGTAAGATCATTTAAGTATGTGTGCGATCTATGTGGAACTGTAAAATATAAAGAATCAGAGCCAACAAAAATTCCAGATAAATGGGAACACGGAGCAAATGACGGTTCTTACTTTTGTGATTTTTGTTCTCGCACATTGCGAGAAATCGAATATAATTCAATAAACCATATGTTCGATAAAACATCATCGATAAAGAAAAGAAAACATGGATATTGGATTAATCGTGGTAGCTGGCTTGGTACTTGTTCTGTTTGTAATTTCACCTGTGAACGATATGACGATGACATTATGGACGAATACTGCCCACATTGTGGAGCAAGGATGGTCGGTTGTATCTGTACATAAGATGTCATGGAGAGGTGAAAAGAATGTCCAAAGAAGAGCTTATGCCGCGATGTCCGTACTGTGACGATGAACTATGCTACTGCGTATTTGATATGCACAGAAGAATAGCTCGATTTCGTTGTCCAACGTGTAATTCGGAATTTCCCATGACAAAAAGAGATTATAAGAAAATGATATGAAAATAACTACCACGGTTGCAAGTGTTTTGACTGTGGCATGAAGTCCAACATAGATGGCAACGGCTATTGCTGCATGGTTGAACGTAGTTCTCAAAAACATGAACCACATTGTAAAATACGTAGACCAGACAAAATACGCTGTGAAATGTACGAGGCGGGCAACTGGGCAACGTGATTTCAAAAAAAAGGAGTTTTGTTATGAAGGTCGATTTTCCGGAAGAGCTAAAACGACAAATCTGCATCGCAGATGAGCCGATTGTCAATAAAGTGCTTGGCTTTGTGGCAGGAAGTGACAAAGCCAGCACTCGTGTTGAAAAAGCTGCAAGATTAATCGGAGGACAGCATAATAGACTGGAGAACCCAAAAATCATTTCGGCAAACGCAACGCTTTCTTTTAACGAGCAAGTCAATGATGGATATTTCCAAGGCTCTGGACATTTAGATATTCGAATTGACTTTATAGCACAATACAACCACGCTATCTGCATCGGAACTGCTTATTTAACAGACATAGATGAAATATGCACTGATGATGAAGAAAATACGAAACTGTATAAGAAAATGTCTATTCGCTGGTTTGAAGAACAGGATAGAAATACGTAGTCTATTAACGATGTTGGTACAAAACACCAACATACGCAGAACAAAGAGAAATAAGATGGGAAAGTATAACAAAGAATGAATAATAATAAAAAGTCCATACGTTGTCCTTATTGCGGACATGAAATGACTGCAATTCTTTGCGGAGCTAATCCGGAAGCATGTTATATAAAATTCGCATGTCACTTTTACAGAGCAGAAACGCCACATGGAAAAGGAAAAACTTCGGTAGACGCTAAACATGCGGCTTTAGTTGCAGCAACGAAGCAATATGAGGAACCAAACCGAGTGCTGACATTGCAGAAATTAACGAAATTAACAAAGAAGCAAGAAGAACGCGCCATCAAAGCAAGCCATTGTGGATAAAAAAAAGAGATCCGCTGAATAGAAAAGGTTATGAGGCACAAAATTGGGGTGTGATACGTCCATCATTAGAAACGGAGGAAAGAAAACCGTTTCCACAGATTTATACTTGGATATTAGGACATCCGCAAATTGGGGAAGCGTTTTATGCTCCAGATACAATCAGGATTGGCGTTGCTGGTTACGAGAACCGACGGAGAATGAATTAAAGGAAACACCGTGGGGAGGACAAGAAAATGTATGATAATGATTTTTATGACTACCCTTCTGACTTCGATCTCATGGTAGATGAGTTCAAGACAACCCTTCGTGAATCCGTAAAGGCAGAGTATGTCGAAGAGATGGAACGCTTGCGCAAAGAGAATGAATCTTATCAAGAGCTTCGCAATAATTGGAATGCAAAAGTGGGCGAACTAAAAGACAAGATTCGTGAGGCTGAAAATGCCGTTCGCGATGCAAAACAGATGCGATTGAAGGAACTTCTTGCGGATTTTCCAACGTCTGCATACATTATTAAGCATGATTCCATTGAAAAGCCCAAGTGCAGTCGGTGTAATAGCGAACGATGTATAGAATTCTTTTCGCCGATGGGAAATAAATATGTGGAACGGTGTAAATGCGATATTCCCAAAATTATTTTTCGCGTTGAAGCAATCGCGCTTATCGATCTTGAGCAACGAGAATTTGATGGCAGGATGAAAGCAAGATATTTTGTTCAAGATTGGGGAGACCGGAGCATGTTGATGTTCAAAGAGGAGTTTAATGATGACGACCCATTTGAAAAAATAAGGAGTTACACCGCGACTTTTCGCAATAAAGCTTGTGCCGAAGAATATGCAGCATGGCTTCAAAAACAAGAAGACAAAGAAGAAGGAGCTTAAATTATCATGAGTCTATCAACTAAAGAACTAAAACACTTATCTAATGCTCTTTACTATTGCGCTTCTGGACTTTTTTATACAGATTGCTATGGTGGCGAATTGCCAGTTTCTTGTGAATACTGTGTATTATACCCTTACAAACCAAACGAAGAAAATTGTCTCTGTGACCAATGTAAAATGAACACTGAATTGTTTGCCGCAGAGGTACTTCAAAAAGAAGCTGAAGGAAGAGAAAATGAAATATCTTAGTATAATAACTAATTTGGGGTGTCATTACACATGCCCTTATTGTATTGTAAAAAATAATAATCTCAAAATTCCGAAGACCACTTTAGCCGGACTCGATTGCCTTGATAAGGCAATCGAGAACAATGGTTGTAATTGCATTTCTTTTTCAGGTGGCGGAGATCCTCTTTTTAATTGGAGGGAACATGAAGATTGGTGGGCAAAAGTTCTTACGTTTTGCTGTCGGCATGGCTATTTTTTAGAATTACATACATCTTATATTGAAGAAAATCCTTGGTTCGCAGTTTACTTTGATAGAATCGTGTTCCATTGCCACTCGATTGATGATTTAAGCAAAATTCAACGTCGTTATCCTTTTCAATCTACTCGTGCAGTTTTTGTTGTAACTTCTGACATGCGAGAAGAAGATGTCCAAGCAATTGCTGACTATGTTGAAAAGCACAGTGAAGAAATTGATGAGCTTTCTTTTCGCCAAATGGTGGATGACCATTACCAAACAAAATACTACTTGCACGACTTTTTGAAAGCTGGTCACGGAAAACAGTGGTACTATATCGAACAAGATGATTATAACATATATTATGCCGAAAATCGAGTAGCTTACCGCTATCGAGACATTTGCTTGGAGTAACATGTATGTCCGCTAAAAAATATAAATGGTAATGATTTTGCCAATAAAAAGGTTGTCTATGCTGAAAAAATCGGTGGTATACTATAGATAAAATATACGGATGTGATTTTAATGCTGATTGAATTTTGCTTCAAAAACTATCGTTCTTTTCGGGATGAGGCTGTGCTTTCCATGGAAGCGACCGGAATGATTTCCTTCAAAAGTTGCTTGATTCCGCTGTCGTCTACAGTAAAGCTGCTTCCTGCCATTGCAATTTACGGCAAAAACGGCGGTGGTAAGAGTAATGTGATTCGTGCCTTTTGGCTGGCCGTTCAGTTTATCCGAAATGCGCAGAGAACGCAGCACGAGCGTGCTGCGATTCCTGTCAATCGTTTGCGCTGAATGACTACTCCAAGGATGAACCTACGGAGTTTGCATTTGAGTATACTTTTGGCGGCGTGAAATACTGGTATGGCTTCGCTGCTACGCGCGAGAAGATTTACGCAGAGTATCTCTACCATGCGCCGAAGGGTCAGAAATCTTTGGTGTTTAAGCGTACAGAGCAGCACTTCGATTTCACAGAGGATAAATCAAAGCGAGCGCTGATCAGCGAAATGGTCGCTGAAAACCAGCTGTTCTTCTCAGTGGCGTGCACTATGAACGATGCGGCTTGTGTTGCTGCTATGCGGTGGTTCCGGGATCAGATATTCTTTTCACGGGAGTATTCTGATATTCCCCGGCAGTTGATCGAGTATTCGGAAGATAAGAATATGCTGAGGGCAATTTCAGATTATGCAAAGGCAGCAGACTTGGGCATCTTGGATATGCAGTTTGAGTTCAACAGCAATGAGATTCAAGATGACGAAAACCTTCCGGATAACATCCCGGAGAGAATCAAGGCTGCGCTGGTGCAGTTTATGCATACTCTCGCCGAAACCTCCAACAATGGAGGAGTACACTTGAAAATGGGTGAGGTTTCCGCAAAGGCCAGCCACCAGGGTAAAAATCGTGATGGCCGGAAGGCGACCTATTCTCTGGAACTTTCTGATGAGTCGGACGGTGCCAGAAAGCTGATGGCACTGGCCCCTGCAATCGAGTCTGCGCTGCGTACTGGCGGCATCTTACTGGTGGATGAGCTGGAGCGTGAGCTTCACCCCATACTGGTGAACTATATCATCGCAAAGTTCCAAAGCAAGACCACAAATCCGAATGGCGCACAGATCGTTTTTACGACACACAATACGGAGTTGATGAATCTGGAGCTGCTGCGAAAGGATCAGCTGTATTTTGTTGATAAGCATGACAAAGACGGTGCTTCTGAGTTATATACGATCAGCAAGTTTTCCACCCGCACGACGGAGAATATCCGCAAAGGATACCTTGTTGGCAAATACGGTGCAACCCCAGATGTTGAAATCGAGGAGGTGGAGTAAATGCCACGTCCTACAAAAAAGAGCAAACCATATATCGTAGTCATTCGGTAAGGAGAAAAAGAAAATGCAAAAAGACGGATTGTGGCTGCGCAAATGTCCCTTCTGCGGTAGCGACAACGTGCACATTATTAGATTTAGACCCAACGGCACACAACCACTTTGGGCTGTTGAGTGTTGTGATTGTGAAGCCATGCTCTTGCACAAAACAGAAGAAGAAGCAATGGTTGCATGGGATAGCATATATTCAGAGACGGCAAACGACTTGCCACGTCTAAAAGACCTCTATGCGGCACTACCTACTGCGGCAGCAAGAACAAGTTACCCTCCATCGAAGATTCGTGCCGTAAAGAGTTATGCCCGCTGTTCCCTTTCCGATGGAATGAGAACGCAGTGTGCGTGACGTGCATCGAGACTGTCTTCCGTAAAGCGGCGGATGTTGTGAAGAATATACTTGACGAACAATCAGAAACGGAGTGATATATGTGTCCGCTAAAATTATAAACGGTAAGGATTTTGCCAACAAAAGGTTGTCTATGCTGAAAAATTTTCGCGCAGAGCTCATGAAAAAACCTTGTCTTGCTATTATTATAGTTGGAAATAATCCTGCCAGTGAAATATATGTTCGTAATAAACAAAAATGCTGTGAACAACTAAACATTGATTGCATTGTTGTTAAGAAAAGCTACGATTGCGATATAAAATGCGATGCTATAGAAGATGATTTAAAAAAAACAATCTATTCATTAAATCAAGATGACAAAGTTACTGCAATTATGATTCAGCTTCCGCTTCCTACAGGTATAAACGAAGATCGCATACTTGACTGTATTTCTCCGTTGAAAGACGTAGATGGGCTTACCGATGTTAATATGGGAAAACTTGCAAAATTTGAATCCGGTGGAATTAGGCCGTGCACTCCTAAAGGCATTATCGATCTTTTGCAGCGTGATGACATTGATTTAACGGGGAAAGAAGTTGTCATTGTGGGACGGAGCAACATTGTAGGTAAACCGCTGGCAATGATGTTTCTTGCAGAAGATTGCACAGTTACCGTTTGTCACAGCTATACAACAAATCTCGCTCAGCACACACGGAATGCTGATATTCTTGTTGTCGCAGTCGGCAAGCCTAAATTTATCACAAAGGACATGGTTAAACCCGGTGCAGTTGTTGTTGATGTCGGTATCAATCGCATCAATGGCAAGATTGTCGGCGATGTGTCTCCCGATGTAGCTGAGGTGGCTGGTCATATGACGCCTGTCCCCGGTGGAGTTGGGCCGGTAACTGTTGCTTATTTAATTGAAAATGTTCTCGATATTGAATTTAATAAGGAGAATGATTTGTAATGATTATGAATTGGATTCCGGTTGAAGAACGGCTGCCTGAACAAGGCAGCCACGTTAGGGGGGGGGTGGAAGCCCGCCCCCAAGAAAGCGCCCGCCACGTCCTCGCTGCTTTTAAGGATGCCTCCGGTTCTCTGCGCGTTGCCGATACTACGTTTTTTATAGACGAGTTTTTGCTTGAAACTCTTAACGGTGTTAAGAATATTGAAGCTGTAAAATGGATGCCTGTTCCAGACCCAAATGTTGACGAAACAAAAGTGTATGTCATTCAAAGTGGTGAATATTCTGATAGAAGCATCGACCTTGTAACTGATTCAAAAGAAAAAGCAAATGGTTACTTGAAGATACTTAAAGAAGCGTATTATGAAGAATGGACGTTAAACAAATACGATTACGAGCCTTTTAATTATGTAGATTTATGGACTTGTGTATTTTACAAAGATGGAACACATCTTCTCAATATGGTTTCAGATACATGGAGTTTAATTGAACAAGATACCGAGGGAAACTTTACGGTACGTACCAACGGAGATTCCATGCTAATAAAGCCTAATGTTGTCGAAGAAAACGATGATATAATGTGGGTTGCTGTTAAAGCAAAAGACAAAGAACACGCATTCAAAATTGCATGTGATTTACGAGCAAAATATCTTGCAGAGAAAAATCAAATTAGTTAAAGGGGCATGTTATGAGTTTTAATCCGCAAAACGTTAAGGGCTTTGATTTCAGCCCACATAAAATACGCAAGCTGTGTCGCCAGCGCATCCGTCATGGCTTCTGTGATTATGACGTGTGGGACATTAGTTTCTATCTTTCCTGTGTTCTTCCCAAGATGCTTCGTCAGCTGGCGAGTGAAGGTATTGGTTATAAAAAAGACTATGATGAGTTCAACACACCGGAAGATTGGAAACGTTACCTTTTAGATACAGCAACTTCATTCGATATTCTTCGTAATCGTTTAGATTACAAATATGACGACAACCCTACGCCGGAGCAACTTCAAAAAGAAGTAGACGATGCCTTTGCAAAGTTGGCACATGTCTTTTATGATTTGTGGGATTAAGGAGATTTTAGTATGGAAAGATATACCAAGTTTTGTGAACGTATCGCCATATTCTTTCTGGCCCTTGCGTTTATTTTCTATGTTGTCATTTGCATCTTAGCCGACGAGAATGCAGAATTGCGAAGTCTTAACACTAAACCTTCGCCCATTTGCAATTGTCAAGAATATGCTCGTTATACTTGAGGTGTTTTATGAATAAAGAGTTTTTTATTAGTCTGACCGTTTTTTTTCTTGTACTTGCCGTTGTCGTAACTATCGCCATGACCTCCCCAGCAAGCGTCGTCTGCGAGTCTGCTGGATGCATCAGACGGATAGTTTACAGTCTTCCTGATGGGTACGACCTGAATTTCAAAAATCCTTACAACGTAATCGACACAGAAGATGGGCTTGATGTTATATTCCATTTTAGCAAGAAGAATTAAAATATTGAAAATCTATTTATGCACACAGAGCTTGATGAACTAAAAAAAGAGGTTCTTATGAAAGGTACAATTATTATTGGATGTCGTGGTCTTTGGAATTATACAAAGAAACCTTCAAAAAAATGCATTCTTCTTGACGAGAAATTATTCGGAGGAAGAGAAGATGGAGAATATCTTGACAGCGAAACATATATAAAAACAGCTTTCTCTTTGGCAGATCAAGGATTTACTGTCTTGGTTTCCTCTTCCTATCTCACATTCTTAAACGTTGAAGATTTAAGAGACAAATATCCGAATGTAAAAATAGTTGCTTTTTTCCCAGACAAAAATATAAAATTGTCTTGGATAAAATTCTTGTATAAAAAATACGAGAACACAAACGACGATGAAGGAGCCTATCTCCTATATGCATACGCAGAAAAGAAATTTGATCAAGATTATTCGGACATATATTGGTCAAATGATATTCGTATGTATACGACAATGAACATGAAGACTTTTACTTTAAAACGCCCTGATTGTTAAAATAAGGAGTTTTTATGAAAAATTTCATTTTTCTTATCGATAAACTTATACCAGAATTAGAAAAACGCAATACAATTAAGCAGGAAACTTCTTCTGGTAAACTATCCGGAGAGCTTTACATCGAAATGA
>ERZ860023.358-NODE-358-length-29470-cov-1.853612_pt1 | contig 29470 bp, 31 predicted proteins | sample MGYA00509983_ERZ860023 | MGnify/ENA primary metagenome ERZ860023 (study PRJEB30046, sample SAMN00715180) | human gut metagenome | study: EMG produced TPA metagenomics assembly of the A metagenome-wide association study of gut microbiota in type 2...
CATATCTTCGATGGTCACATCCTTTGTCTCGGTAGAAAGCTGAATGTCGTTGGCATCATAGAACATGATGAGATTATCCAACCCTAATGCTCCGGCGATACGGCCTGAGCCTTGGGAGATTTCTTCCTGGATGCCACCGTCAGAAATATAAGCGTAGATGGTCTGTGGCATTACTTCTTCGAAACGTGCCTTCATGAACTTGGCTGCGATGGCTGCACCGACTGCAAATGTGTGGCCCTGGAGGAGCGGTCCGGAAGTGTTTTCGATGCCGCGCATGATGTCACGTTCGGGATGTCCCGGAGTAGGGCTTCCCCATTGGCGGAACTCTTTCAGTTCGTCCAGCGTGAACTTGCCGGTCAGGCCAATGTAGAGTAAAGCATCGGTGACATGTGTCCCGGGTCGAGGAAGAAACGGTCACGACCTTCCCAAGCCGGATTTTCAGGGTCATATACCAAGAACTCTGAGAAGAGTACATTTACAAAGTCAGCACCACCCATGGCACCGCCCGGATGCCCGGAGTTGGCTTTCTCAACCATGGATGCAGCAAGGATACGGATATTGTCCGCCGCACGGTTCATAAGTTTGTTGTCGTTCATATTGAATCTAATTAATTTTGAATATTATCAATAGGTTATTTGGTCCTTGTAGGTTTTCCAAGGGCAAAGATAACTCTTTATGCGTAATTCACAACACTCGAAGAGTGTCTTTTTTATCAGTATTACTGCCTTTTTGCTGCTAAAATGATACTAAACGTATTTAGCTGATTTTGTGCGGTGCACGGTAGTTTTACTGTAACTCAATAGTAACGATTGATTTGGCCGGAAGTTTAATCTTGAGAATATCTTTATTGATTTTTACCTCTTTGAACGGAACGGGTTTCACATTGTCGGGATTTTCAAATGAATTGTAGTCCGTCAGATTGGTGGAAGTCAATATTTCACCAACTGCTTTCTTGGCTTTCGTTCCAGACAGATTGATGGTCACTTCCTGTGCATTGTCTGCATCTACGTTGGACATGGAAATGTGTATCTTGCCGTTTGGGTCTTTGGAGGCGGTAGCGCTGACCATTGGTATTCTGCGGTTGTCGCGTACATCCATCATGTCGCAGCTCAGCTCAAGAGGAATGTAGGTGGCATCCTGGTGTACATTGTACATTTTGAATACATAGTAAGTGGGGGTGAGCACCATGTTTTTTCCGCTGGTCAGAATCATGGATTGCAATACATTGACGATTTGGGCAATGTTTGCCATTTTCAGACGGTCGGTATATTTATGGAAGATGTCGAAACTGAGGGAGGCGACAAAAGCATCACGCAATGTATTCTGCTGGTACAGATGTCCGGGATTGGTACCCGGTTCAGTATCCCACCAGGTTCCCCATTCGTCAAGCATAAGAGCTACGTTCTTTTGAGGGTCGTATTCATCCATAATGGTACAATGCTTCTTGATGACATCTTCTATTTCGCGGCATTTGCCCAGTGTCCAGTAATAGTCGTCTTTACTGAATTGGGTGGCGGCGCCTTTACTGCCGTTCCATCCGCTGACGGTATAGTAGTGCAAGGAAAGACCGTGCATACGGCCGCCTACGCGGTCCATCAGCACTTTGGTCCAGTTATAGTCGTAGTCGCTGGCACCGCTGGCTATCTTGAAGAGGCTATTGCCGTCATAGTTGCGGCAGTAGGTGGAATAGCGGCGGTAGAGGTCGGCATAATATTCGGGACGCATGCTCCCACCGCAACCCCAGCTTTCGTTACCCACACCGAGGTATTTCACTTTCCAGGCTTTGTCGCGACCGTTCTGGCGGCGCAGGCGTGCCATGGGGGAGTCTCCTTCGGAGGTCATGTATTCCACCCATTTGGCAAGTTCTTCTACGGTACCACTGCCTACGTTTCCGCTGATATAGGGTTCACAACCCAGCATTTCGCAGAGATTGAGAACTCATGGGTTCCGAAACTGTTGTCTTCGATAGTGCCTCCCCAGTTGTTGTTCACCATTTTGGGGCGGTTTTCTTTAGGGCCGATACCGTCCATCCAGTGGTATTCATCGGCAAAACAGCCGCCCGGCCAGCGGAGGACGGGTACACGGAGCTCCTTCAGTGCATTGAATACGTCGGTGCGATAACCGTTGATGTTGGGAATATCGGAGTTTTCACCTACCCAAAGTCCGCCATAGATACAATTCCCAAATGCTCTGCAAATTGGCCGTAGATTTCTTTGGGAATGATTTGCCCGCTCTGGTCTGTGTGTAAAGTGATAGTGGCACTTTTCTGTGCGAAGAGTGACAACGAGGTGGAGAGAAATATGCTACTGATAAATAACTTTGTGTTCATAGTTTTTTAGTGTTATTAAATACTTAGTTCTTGAATCTTACTGCTGCTTCTTCGATGGGCAAACCAGCTTTATAGCTTTCGATGTAGGTGTTGAATCCGCTTACATCTTCGGCTGTCGGTGAGATTTCAATACCGGCATTTCCGGTGAATACATGCTTGTCCAGGAAGTCGGCAAGGGATTGGTCGTTTCCGTTGTTTGCAAGGTAGGAAGCGAGGAGGGCAATACCCCAGGCACCACCTTCGCCGGCTGTTTCCATAACGGAAATGGGTGAATTGATGGCAGCTGCCAGTATTCTCTGGCCTACTCCTTTGGTTTTGAAGAGTCCTCCGTGACCGGTGATTCTGTCTACTCTGATTTTCTCTTCATTGAAAAGGATGTCGTTGCCGATTTTGAGAACTCCCACTGAAGCATACAGATGGGTGCGCATGAAGTTGGCAAGGTTGAACTTGTCGTTTGCCGAACGTACAAACAGTGGACGTCCGTCTGCCAGTCCCGTTATAGGTTCGCCTGATATGTAGTTGTATGAGATGAGGCCTCCGCAGTCTGCATTGCCTGTCAGGGCGTGGTTATAGAGCTTTCCGTAGATTTCGTCCATATCTACGGGGATACCCATCAGTTCCTGGTATTCTTTGAAAATATTGATCCAGGCATTGAGGTCGGAAGTGCAGTTGTTGCAATGCACCATAGCTACGAGGCTTCCGTCGGGGGTGGTTACCATGTCAATCATTTCGTAGGGCTTGGACAATTCTTTCTCCAATACAATCATTGAGAAAGAGGAGGTGCCTGCCGATACGTTTCCAGTGCGCTGCTTTACGGCGTTGGTGGCAACCATGCCGGTTCCTGCGTCACCCTCGGGCGGACAGACGGGAATTCCTGCTTTCAGATGTCCCGATACGTCGAGGCGACTGGCTCCTTCGGGAGTAAGGAAGCCTGCGTTTTCACCGGCCGACAATACCTTCGGCAGAATATCTCGAAGCCTCCAGTCGTATCCTTTCGGAGCAATAAGTCTGTCGAACTTTCCACCATTTCAGAAGAATAGTTTTTGGTGATGGGATCGATGGGGAGCATACCGGAGGCATCTCCTATGCCCAGTACCTTTTGACCGGTTATTTGCCAGTGGACAAAACCTGCAAGGGTGGTCAGGTAATTGATGGATGGAACGTGTTCTTCATTATCGAGGATGGCTTGGTAGAGGTGGGAAATGCTCCAACGCAGAGGGATGTTGTAGACAAATAGTTCGGATAGGGCTGCGGCAGCCTGGCCGGTATTGGTATTTCTCCAGGTACGGAAGGGCACAAGGATTTCTTCTTTTTCGTTGAATGCCATATAGCCGTGCATCATGGCACTGACACCGATGGCTGCCAGGGTTTCTATCTCTGTATCGTAAAGGCTCTTTACATTAGCACGAAGGTCTGCGTAGCAATCCTGCAACCCATACCAGACAGCTTCGACGCTATATGTCCACAGTCCGTCGACTAACTGATTCTCCCAAGTATGGCTTCCCTGGGCGATGGGTTTGTTTTCCTGGTCAATCAAAACCGCCTTGATTCGTGTGGAACCGAGTTCTATGCCAAGGATGGCCTTACCTGCCTCAATGGTTGATTTTGCATCTAATTTCATGGTATTAATGATAATTTACGGATTTATAGTACGATTATAAACAACGGATTACTAATTGCAAACTACTAGTTACGTTTGTGGTACGTGTAATTAGTAGTCCGCAATCGGTAATCCGTAATGATTATCAGCAAAGTGCCTTGTTCAGCATATAGTAGACTTCATTCATGCGCAGTTCTTTTTTGAACTCGCTGATGGTGGTATTTTCATCGATGACTACCATTTCGATGCCGGCCATTTCGGCAAAGTCTTCCCAATATTCCACCGTCAGGTCGTAGGAGAAGCTGGTATGATGTGTACCTCCGGCCAGAATCCAGGCTGCAGCGCCCACCTCGAGGTTGGGCATTGGAATCCACAGTGCGCTGGCAACGGGCAACTTGGGCAGAGGCTTGCTCTTGATGCATTCTACTTTGTTCACAATGAGGCGGAAGCGATTGCCCAGGTCTACGATGGTAGCGGCTACACCTTCACCTTGCTTGCTGGTAAATACCAGGCGGGCTGTTTCGCTGTCGATACCGATGCTCAGACGGTGCACTTCCAGTTTCGGCTTCTGTTCGGCAATCAGTGGACAGACTTCCAACATGTGTGCCTGCAGGATGGCGCTCTTTTCTCCGTCGAAGTTCAGCGTATAGTCTTCGAGGAAGGAGCACCCCTTCGGCATGCCTTGACTCATCACCCAAGTGGTACGGTATAGTGCCGCAGTTTTCCAGTCGCCTTCGGCACCGAAGCCGTAACCTTCCGCCATCAGTCGCTGTGAGGCCAGTCCGGGGATTTGGTCAAAGTCGCCCAAATCGTTGAAGTTGGTGGTGAAGCCTTTGGCACCCGTGTCTTTCAGCACACGGCGAATGGCGATTTCGGCCTTGGCGGAGTTCCATACTTTGGTGTAGGCTTCCGTACGTGCGTCTTCCAGTTCGGGAGCGTGGTCGTAGAGCTTGAAGTATTCTGCTACGAGTGCCTTCACGTCCTCGTCGCTGACAGCATTGTAGTGTGTCATCACATCATTGATGGGATAGTAGTCCACATGATAGCCCAATACTTGTTCGGCACTGACCTTGTCACCGTCTGTCACAGCCACGTTGTTCATCTGGTCGCCGAAGCGGATGATGAGCATATCCTGCGCATCAGCCCATGCGGCAGCTACGCGCATCCATGCGGCAATCTGGTTTTGGGCTTTTTCGTCCTGCCAGTGGCCTACTACCACTTTGCGGTTCTTTCGCATACGTGTCACGATGTGTCCAAATTCGCGGTCGCCGTGAGCCGATTGGTTTAGGTTCATAAAATCCATGTCCATCGTCTCCCAGGGAATTTCCTTGTTGAACTGTGTATGGAAGTGTAGTAATGGCTTCTTCAGTTCCTGCAAACCGTGAATCCACATTTTGGCAGGAGAGAAGGTGTGCATCCAGGTGATGACCCCGATACACTTTTCGTCGTTGTTGGCGGCCTTGAAGGCAGCAGTTACTTCTTTGGATGAATTGACCGTACCTTTATATACTACCTTTACGGGCAGTTTCCCGGAATCATTCAGACCTTTCACCATTTCATTACTATGTGCGTCTACTGCGATAACTGCGTCACCTCCGTACAAGAGCTGTGCTCCGGTTACGAACCATACTTCATATTGTTCAAATGTGTTCATACAATTTATTTTTATAGTTTATATTTAAAGAATGATAGTTATTTCTGTCCATAATAAGCGTTAGGACCGTGCTTGCGGCTGAAATGTTTTTCTATCAGCAGCGGATTCATGGTCAGATTGGGGTTCACGGCATAGGCTATACTTGCCATTTTTGCCACCTGCTCCATCACTACGGCATTATGTACCGCTTCGTGTGCGTCTTTTCCCCACGAGAAAGGACCGTGGTTCTTTACCAATACTCCGGGAGTATGTACCGGGTTCAGCCCCTCAAAGCGTTTTACGATGACATTTCCCGTTTCCAGTTCATACGCTCCTTCCACTTCCTCCTTCGTCATGTCTGCTGTGCAGGGTATGGCGTCGTGGAAGTAATCGGCATGTGTTGTCCCGATATTCGGTATGTCACATCCGGCTTGTGCCCAGGCTGTGGCGTAAGTAGGTGCGTGTGCACCACACCGCCGATTTCGGGGAATGCCTTGTAGAGAACCAGGTGGGTCGGTGTGTCTGAGGAGGGCTTTAACCGTCCTTCCACGACCTTACCGTCAAGATTCACCACTACCATATCTGTAGCTTTCATGTCATCGTAGCTTACACCACTGGGCTTGATGACTACCAATCCCGTCTCACGGTCGATGGCCGAAACATTGCCCCAGGTGAAGATAACCAGTCCATGCTTCACCAACTCAAGATTGGCATGGAATACTTTTTCTTCAGTGCTTCTAACATAACTCTATTTTACAGTTTAAATTTCGGTGCCTTACGATATAGATTCTCGTTGAACTGATATAGTGCAGCTCCCCGTTTGGAGCCGGTTTTGTCTATTTTGTCCGTCTTTTCGATACAGTCCAGTTCGGCTATCCGCTTACGGAAGTTGCGTTTGTCCATGGCTTCTCCATAGATGGCTTCGTATAGACTTTGTAGCTGCGATAAGGTGAACAGCTTGGGTAGCAGGTTGAAGCCTATCGGCTCGGTAGAGGCCTTCTGCTGCATCAGCTTCCGTGCCTGCGCTACCATTTGCGGATGGTCGAAAATCAGTTCCGGCAGTTCGTTGATATTTACCCAAAATGCATTGTGTTTCTGCACCAGTTCTTTATCATACTCATTGATGTTGATTAGTGAGTAGTAGGCAATAGAGACAACACGTTCGCCCGGGTCACGGCCGATGGCTCCGAATGAGCCGACCTGCTCCATGTATACATTGTCCAGTCCGGTCAGTTCATGCAGTACGCGTTTGGCAGCATCGTCCACGCTTTCATCCTCTTGTACAAATCCTCCCATCAGAGACCATTCGCCCATTGCCGGCTGAAAGTTACGCTTCAGCAGCAGCAGGTTCAGTTCCCCTTCGTTGAAACCGAAAATGATGCAGTCCACGGAGACGTAGAATTTGGGGTTCTTACTATAATAAGTTGTCATAAGTATGTATATTTATCGTTTGACAGTTGAGTGTTACCAGAAATAAATATAGAATAGAGCACAGAGAATCACAACTCCCAGTGAAGCAATGACATCCCATTTATTCCAACTTTCTCTGATTAGTTTTTTGTAACTGCCGGTGAAGGTTATGGCTTCTATCTGCTCGGCAGTGGGTTTGGGAGTGAAACAAGAAACTACTGCCATCAGTACGAGCAGGAATACAAGCAGCCAAATTTCGAAGATGAGCCAGTTGGTCTGCCAGAACCAGCTGGTGTATTCCCAGTACCAGCCGTTCATGACGTCTTTACCGGTATTGGTAAAGATATTCGTCAGTAGGCGTACCATACCGATGATGAATCCTACAATCATGCCTACTTCACCCGCTTTCGGTGTAATCCGTTTTGAGAAGATACCCAATGCAAATACGGCTACCATGGCAGGAGCCAGGAGTGACTGGATGCCTTGGAGGTAATCGTATAGACTTCCTAGACTCATCATGATGGGAATCCATGCCATACCAAGGATAACAACTACTACTGTGGCAATACGTCCTACCAATACGTAGGTAGCTTCACTTTTACCTTTGCACATGGGTTTATAGAAATCTTCAGTGAAGAGAGTGGCACATGAATTGAAGAATGCAGCCAGCGAAGCAACCAGGGCACAGATGAAACCGATAGTTACAATGCCTTTTACACCGGCGGGCAACACGTCTTTTACCATAACGGCAAAAGCGGCATCTGTGTTTGACATGTCGAACTCGCCTTTGGCGGCCAGGGCTGCTGCCACCATGCCCGGAATGAGGAACATGAATACCGGCAGAATCTTGAAGTAACCGGCTGCAATGCTACCGCGACGGGCGCGCTTCATTACGACATCATTCGCTTCTCCTTTACTTTGTCCAAGCACACGTTGAACAATGTGCTGGTCTGTACACCAATACCAGAAACCGATGATGGAAGCTCCGATGAATACCCAAAAACCGGGATATTCCTGATACATCGGGTCTGCTTCACTCCAATGGAACATGTGGTTGGCACCGTATGCATGGCCGTCTGCTCCTACATTCATGGCATTGCGGGCATGTTCCATCATTTCTGTCCAGCCGGTAGCGATACTTCCACCACCTAGAGCTGACAGCCCCAGGAACAGAACGAGAAAGGAACCGATAATTAGAATAGGGGTCTGGATAGCTGAAAGGGTCATTACCCCCTTCATACCACTCAATACCGTGAAAAGACCGGTCAGTACAATCAGGCCGATAGCTCCGTACCAGAATGGTAGTCCAAGAAGAAATTCGAGGAAGATACCTCCGGTATAGGCTGTTACGCTCACTTTAGTCAGAATGTAGGCAATCAGTGTTATGATGGAGAGCCATGAACCCGTGCGTTGTGTGTAACGGTATTTCAGAAAATCGGGCATAGTGATGATTTTTCCCATCTTATTATTCAGCAACTGATAGAACGGAACAAACAACCATCCTAAAAGAAGAATCATCCAGCCTTGCATTTCCCAGTGAGCCATGCCTACTCCCGATTTTGTCCGGTTCCGGCAAGACCTACCAGGTGTTCCGAGCCAATGTTGGCAGCAAAGATTGCTGCACCGATAATGTACCAGGGTTCTCCTTTACCAAATAGATAATCAGCACTGCTTGCTCCTTGTTGCATACGTTTGTCTTTCTGGACAGCACGCCATACAGCCCATATTACAGCTGCCATGCCGACTATGAGGATTACCCAGTCGAGCCATATAAATTCATGTGAATTCCAATTCATTGTACGATGTGTATTTAAAAGGTTATTTTTCTATAGTGAATTTAAAGATACATTCGCTGTTGTAAATTTGTCCGGGTTCCAGTACGACAGAAGGCCATTGGGATTTGTTGGGGCTATCCGGATAATGTTGTGTCTCGAGGCATACGGAAGCGCGTTGGTTGTAAGTAATGCCTTTTTTACCTTTTACGGTGCCGTCCAGGAAATTCCCGGTATATACTTGTATGCCTGGCTCATTGGTATAAACTTCCAGGGTGATGCCGCTTATAGGCGATGTCAGTTTGGCTGCCACTTGGGATAGGTCACCTTTAGTATTCAGTACCCAATTGTGGTCATATCCGTTTCCATTCTTTATTTGTTCAAAGTCCGTCCGGTTGATGTCTTGTGCCACACTCTTGGGAGTGGTAAAGTCCATTGGTGTTTCTTTGACGGAGATGATGTCACCCGTTGTCATGAAAGTACTGTCTACCGGAGTATAGTTGTCTGCATTGATGTATAAGATGTGGTCTGTTGCTGCCTTTGAAGGGTCACCTGATAAATTGAAATAAGAATGGTTAGTCATATTGATAACCGTCTTTTGGTCTGTTGTTGCACTGTATTTTATATCAATGGCATTGTCATCCGTTAACTTGAAAAGTACTTTTGCCGTAACATTACCCGGGAAATTCTCGTCTCCATCCGGTGAAATGCGGGTGAGCTCCAGAGTTGTGCTGTCAATGGGATTGGCACTGTATACTTGGTATTGCCATCCTTTGGGGCCACCGTGCAGGCAATGTCCGAAATTGTTCTGTGGTAACTGTATGGTATCTCCGTCAAGAACGATTTTCCCTTGGTTAATCCGGTTGGCGTAGCGTCCGATAGAAGCACCAAAGTCACTTGGAATGTTGATGTAATCGGCAATGCTGTCAAAGCCCAATACTACATCCTGCATAACTCCATTTTTGTCGGGTACCATAATGGATACAATACGTCCCCCAAAGTTTGTGATGCATACTTCCATGCCCGCTTTATTCTTCAGCGTATAAAGCTGTGTCTGGGCGTCATTGACTGTTGTTTGGAATTTTACTGGATCAAGACCGGACAGCGTAAGCGTTGTTTCTGTCTTTTGATTGCACGCAGTTAGCATCATTGCGGCAATTCCTGCAAGTAGAACATGTCTTTTCATGGTTTTGTATTTAATGTAAATGAGATGATTATCTTTCTTTGGGTGTAAAAGTAACACTTTTCTTTAGTGTAGGCTGTACACTTTTATATGTTATGCAACATAAGTGTCAAGAAACATATCTGTGCCAACTGGCTGTACAGATAGATGTGTTCGGAATAAACTTCTCGGATGATTTTGTTTTTAGAGTGGAAAACGGTGGAATAGGGGAGAAGAAAAAGGCGCTTCCCTGCAAAGGGAAACGCCTTTTATTTGAATGCTGATGTCTATTATTCTAATCTGCGGGCACCGTCGCTGATGACTACATCATATACTTTTGGGCTTCTGCCGAACTTCTTCTTGAATTCATCTTTTGCTTTTTCGATGAATGTACTGTACAATTCATCCTTTACCAGATTGATTGTACATCCACCGAATCCACCGCCCATGACACGTGAACCGGTAACTCCACAATCGAATGCAAGGTCATTCAGAAAATCGAGTTCTTCGCAGCTTACTTCATACAACTTACTCATGCCATGATGTGTTTCATACATCTTTTGGCCTACAGTTTCATAATCGCCTTTTTCCAGGGCGTCGCAAACGTCGAGTACGCGTTGAATCTCTTCGATGACATATTCTGCACGCATATAGTCTTCTGCGCTGATGTCGGCTTTGGCTTCTTCCAGCATGCCCATGGTAACGTCACGCAGGAATTCTACGTGTGGATGCTTCTTCTGAACAGCGGCAACAGCAGCTTCGCAGCTTTGACGACGTTTGTTGTATGCTGAAGATGCAAGTTCGTGTTTCACTACAGAATCTACAAGAACCAGACGATAGCCTTGCGGGTCGAATGGGAAATACTGATATTCCAGTGAACGGCAATCCAGGCGGATGAGGCTTCCTTTCTTTCCGAATACAGAAGCAAATTGGTCCATGATACCACAGTTTACGCCACAATAGTTGTGTTCTGTAGATTGTCCCACTTTTGCCAATTCAAATTTGTCTATCTTGTTGTCACCGAACAAGTCGTTCAAAGCATAGGCATAGGTACTTTCCAAAGCTGCTGACGAGGACATTCCTGCACCTAGAGGCACATCGCCTGCAAAAGCGGTATTGAAACCTTTTACATCTACACCGCGTTTCATCATTTCCCGGCACACGCCAAAGATATATCTTGCCCAGCTTGCGCGGGGTGCATCTTCTTCATTCAAGCCAAATTCCACATAATCTTTCAGGTCGATGGAATAAGCTTTTACTGTGTTTGTGCCGTTGGGCTTTATTTCTGCAATCATTCCCTTATCGATTGCTCCGGGGAATACAAAACCACCGTTATAGTCTGTATGCTCACCGATAAGGTTGATGCGACCCGGAGAAGCATAAACAGCTCCCGTTGTTCCGTCAAAGTGCTTGATGAAACGGCTTCTTACGTATTCTATATCCATGATATTTATATTTTATAAGGTGAATAAATAAATTACCTATATTTTCTTGTTAATCGACCTTGATGTCCTTATTGACATTTTTGCAGCCTACCAAACCGTAGAACAACAGATAGCCAAGGGCTGCGATGATAACCCAGTAACTCGGCATGAAACCTGCAATGTCGGCCACCAAACCTTGGATAACGGGCAAGATGCCGCCGCCGCATACCAATACCATGAACAGACCGGAAGCCGCTGCCAGATATTTACCCAATCCTTCTACGGCCAAATTAAAGATACCACCCCACATGATGGAAGTACACAGACCTACCAGTACCAGATACATTGCATTGATGGGTACTTCTGCAAATCCGAAAGAGAGACCTCCCGTAGCACTTTGTTGGAGTACCGGCAGATTGACAAGCGAACCGGTAGATGAGAAGATGGCAAGGAATACCAAAAGTAAGCCTAATGCGGAAGTAAAGGTAAGCATTGCCTTACTGGAGATTTTTGCACCCAATGAAGCGCCGGCCAGACGTCCAATCAGCATGAGGAACCAATATGTACCTACAACAAAACCGGAAATGGTGGAAGAAATGCCTGCTCCTCCCTTTTCAATCGGATCGGTCAAGAACAAGTTCAGAGTACCCGGTACACCAACTTCGACACCTACATATACAAAGATCGCTATAGCTCCCAAAATGAAGTGGCGGAATTTTAAAGCGCCTGACATCAACTTACCGATAGGTTCTGTTGAAGTTGCAGCATTGGGTTCCGGTATGGGCACAATCAAAAGAACGAAGAACGCGATGGCAAATACAGCCATTGCTGTGTACATTACAGGGAATATCTGAGAGATAGTAGCTTTTTCAATGGAACCGGCAATCAGGATACCTACGAACATCGGAGTAATGGTGGCCATTACGGAGTTGAAAGAACCACCCACTTGGATAAGCTGGTTTCCTTTGTTACCTTCGCCACCGAGCTTGTTCAGCATCGGGTTGACTACCGTATTAAGCAAACACATGGAGAAACCGGCGATGAAAGCGCCAATCAAATATACGGCAAAAGCCATATCAGGGCTTGAATGACCGGATAAATATTGGATACCTACACCGATAAAGCCTACAGCTACTGCTATCAATGCCGTTTTTTTATACCCTACCCGTTGTAGTAAGATGCCGCTTGGTATTCCCATCACTGCATATGCAATAAAGTTACCAAAGTTACCCAACATCCCTAAAGCGTTGGATACTGAAAACTGATTTTTCAGTACGATTCCCATAGGGGCAGCAAGGTTGGTAACAAATGAAATCATACCAAAAAGGAAGATCATCGTGATAATTGCGATGAGTTTACCATTCTGTTTTTGTTGTGTCATGGTTTTGTAAAATTAATAAGTTTATAAATTGGATTAGTTATTTCATTCTTGTACACCAAACTTGTAGATTGTCACTTGCTGGTACTCATCACCCGGTAGCAATACTGCCGACGGAAAATGGGACTTGTTGGGCGTATCGGGAAAACACTGGGCCTCAAAGCAGACTGCACTTCTTGCAGGGAAAGTGGCTCCATGGGCACCTTCAAAGCCCCCGAGCCAGTTTCCTGTGTAGAGCTGGACGCCATTTTCAGTGGTATATACTTCCATCGTTCGCCCGCTGTTGGGCTCTATGCAGGTGGCTGCAAGGCTCAGCTCTCCACTTTCAGTCTTGTTCAGTACATAGCAATGGTCATATCCTGTGCCATTCACAATTTGCGTATGTTTCTCATCAATTCGTTCACCAAGAGTATGGGGAGTACGGAAATCCATAGGAGTACCTTCTACCTTCAATATCTCTCCGGTAGGAATGGATACTTCATCGATGGGTACATAATCTGCGTTGATGGTAACAATATTGTTTAAGACTGTAGGGGAGGGATTGGCTATACCGGCAAGATTGAAGAAACCGTGATTGGTCAGATTGACGATGGTGGCTTTATCGGTAGTAGCCCGGTATTCGATGACCAGAGCATTGGTCTCATCCTCCAGGCGATAAGTCATTTCTACTTCGAGATTTCCGGGGAAGCCCTCTTCGCCGTCAGCGGATGTGTAGTTGAAGATGACTGTTGATGGCTCTGGCTGGACAGCATCCCATACACGGGTATGAAAACCAGTCGGACCACCATGCAGTGAGTTGGGACCATTGTTGATTGCCAATTGGTGCTCTTCGCCGTATAAAGTAAACTTTCCTTTAGCTATCCGGTTACCGTAGCGTCCGATGGTAGTGTTTAGAAAAGGTTCCGGGCTGTTGATTACATGTTCAATACTGTCGTGTCCTAATACAACATTGGCATATTTGCCATTTTTGTCGGGTACCATGATGGAAAGTATTGCACAGCCGTAATTAGTAACTGCAACTTCCATTCCCTGGGCATTCTTCAGGATAAACAAATCTGTCTTTTTGTTATTTATATCCTTTTGAAAGTCTTTTTGGTTCAAACCGGACAAATTACTTTCTGTTGGAGTAGTGTTTATCATATCCATGGTATTAATTAAATTTCTTGCAAATAAAAAGAAATTCTTTTGTTCCCCCAAGTAATTGGAAGGAAATGTGGAGATCATTTTAGGAAAGTTTAGCGTTTAACAAATGGAATACAAATTGATATTTTTTGTATGTTTGCCCCCGGAATCTAAAAAAATCACATCATTAACAGAAAGTTCTAATAAAAACAACGAATGTATCCTCTAAAATTTGAGCCTATTCTGAAGCAGACGCTTTGGGGAGGCGACAAGATTATTCCATTCAAACATTTGAATGATACCCTTGCCAATGTAGGCGAGAGTTGGGAAGTGTCGGCAGTAGAAGGCAGTGAGTCTATAGTGGCCAATGGTGCAGACAAAGGATTGACGCTGCCGGATATGGTCAGAAAATATAAGGAAGACCTGGTAGGAGAAGCCAACTATGCACGTTTCGGAAATAAGTTTCCTTTATTGATAAAGTTTATTGATGCCAAGTTGGACTTGTCGATTCAGGTACACCCGGGTGACGAGTTGGCTAAGAAACGTCATAACAGTTTTGGTAAAAATGAAATGTGGTATGTTATTGCTGCTGACCAGGGTGCCAAGCTGATTTCCGGTTTTGCAGAGCAGATTACTCCGAAAGAATATAAGGAACGAGTGTATAATGGTACGTTTGCGGATGTTCTGCAGACTTGCGCCATTAAACCGGGCGATGTGTTTTATGTGCCTGCAGGTCGGGTACATGGAATCGGTGCGGGAGCTTTTGTAGCAGAAATACAGCAAACGTCGGATATCACTTACCGTATTTTTGATTACAATCGTAAGGATAAGGATGGTAAATCAAGAGAACTGCATACAAGCCAGGCCATTGATGCCATTAATTTTGCAGATGTGCAGGACGATTTTCGTACGGAGTACGAGCAGGTGCAGAATGAACCGGTAGAAATGGTGGCAAGCCCGTATTTCACGACTTCCATCTATGACATGACGGAAGAAATCACTTGTGACTATTCTGAACTGGATTCTTTTGTTATTTTTATTTGTGTGGAGGGTTCTTGCCGTATTATTGATAATGAGAAGAATGAAGTTTCCGTACAAGCGGGCGAAACAATCCTGCTGCCAGCTGCAACCCAAGAAGTGACGATTGTGCCTGAAGGAGCAGTGAAGTTGCTTGAGACGTACGTATAAAAGTGCTCAGACTATATCGGATAAAAAAAGAGGGGATGACTGTTATGGCCATCCCCTCTTTTTTTATCCGATATTCTATCTCTTTCTTCCAAATATTTTTCTGAATTTCTTCATTACCTTTACCCCCAATACTATACCGTCAAAAACAGCCATACCCGTGTTGAATGCTCTCATCATGGCATTTGCCTTGTTGGTAGCTGGTTCCAGCGGAGCAAAAATTTCTTGTGTAAGCCCGTCATGATTTCTTTCTGGAGTCGTATTTCTTGTAGCAGCATGGCTTTTTTCTGGGCGATGCTTTCTAAAGTGACGGGAGTCGTATTGGTCGTATTATCCATGAATATTTCGAATTAATTGTCTAAGAATAATTCTGCGATAAGTTTTACTGTCGGATCAATAATGAGCTTTTTGCGGAATAGGACAAGCAGAACGATGAGTAGGATATGGAAGCACGTGATAAGTGCAAAACTCATCATTAGCCCGCCTACCAGCGGAGCTAAGATATAGACCAGCGTAAACGACAGATGAAACAGAACCACTACGCCGAGTATGACGACCAATAGCACCAATAAAAGTGTAGAAAGCAGTTTGGATAGTTTTTCGGTGACTTCCAGTTTGGTATATTCTTTTTGCAGCTCCAGGTATTTCTTGAATTCAATGAAGAGCTGCTGCATATTTTCTATACTTTTGTCGTCTGCAAACATAGTGGTTCTGTTTTTTACCTTATTCCGTTACCTCACCTTTGATTTCCGCAGCAATTTCATCTACCAAGTCTTCCATTTCGCTTCGGTTCAGACGAATCCCTTTCTTACGGAGAATTTCTGCGATTTTGTTACGGGTGTCTTCTCCTTTTTCAGGAGCAAATAAGATACCGAGGGCTGCACCTACTGCGGCGCCACCCAGGAAAGCTGCTAAAACATTTAATCCTTTCATAATGATATTCCTTTCTTTTTTGAGGTTCGTACGACAAAACTAACAAATTTTTTTGAAACTTTGTTCGGAATATCAGTTTTTTTATGATTGTCTTTATCTTCCAACTCCTTTTGGGGTGTTGTTTTGCGAGGTTTGCTTTTTTCTTCTCCAAAAGTCTCCATTCGTACGGCTCCCGCGATAGATTTTGTTTTCCTTGGTTTTGGCCTTAATTTCTTCAGTCTTGATTTTCTGGGCTTTTAAACCATCGGCGGTGACAAAAGGGTGTTCTTTTATTACTGGGATACTTTTCCCTATCAATTTTTGGATATCTTTCAGGTAAGGCAGTTCTTCCGATTCGCAAAAGGAGAGGGCAATACCGTCGTGGCCGGCACGTCCGGTTCGTCCGATACGGTGCACGTATGTTTCCGGAATGTTGGGCAACTCATAGTTGATGACGTGTGATAGTTGGTCCACGTCGATACCTCGTGCTGCAATATCGGTTGCTATCAGTACACGCAGTTCATGGTTCTTAAAGCCGGTCAGTGCTCGCTGTCGGGCATTCTGCGACTTGTTTCCATGTATGGCTTCGGCTCTTATTCCGGACTTACTAAGGGTACGTGCAAGTTTGTCTGCTCCATATTTAGTTCTGGTGAAGATAAGTACGGACTTGATAGCCGGATTCTTCAGCAGATGAATCAGTAAGTCTTTTTTCTCTTTTTTCTCAACGAAATAGACTGATTGGGAGATTGTGTCAACCGTAGACGATGCAGGGGTGACTTCCACTTTCTCGGGGTGCGTCAGCATGGAGTTTGCCAAGGTCTCTATTTCTGGAGGCATTGTGGCCGAAAAGAAGAGAGTCTGCCGTTTTGCGGGCAATAGCTTTAATATGCGTCGGATATCATGTATGAATCCCATGTCCAGCATCCGGTCTGCTTCGTCCAATACGAAGAATTCGAGTGCTTTTAGGTTAATGAAACCTTGGTTGACCAGGTCTTGCAGTCGTCCGGGAGTTGCAACCAGTATTTGTACTCCACGTTTCAGTTCATCTGTCTGTGGCTTTTGTCCTACACCGCCGAAGATGACGGCATGTCTCAGTCCGGTATACTTACCGTATGCACTGAAGGATCTCCTATCTGTATGGCCAACTCGCGGGTCGGCGTCAGAATGAGTGCTTTGATACTTTTGCGGTTATCCGTTTTATACAACTTTTGCAAGATAGGGATGGAAAATGCGGCGGTTTTGCCTGTTCCGGTTTGAGCACATCCTAATAAGTCTTTTCCTTGAAGTAATATAGGGATCGATTTTTCCTGGATTGGGGTAGGGGTGGAATACCCCTCTTCTTGAAGAGCCTTCAATATAGGTTCTATCAAATTCAAATTTTCAAATGTCATGTAATCAATTAAGTGAGCCTCATGCTCTGTTTATATTTGGCAAATATACGTCAAGTCTTCCGGGAAATCTCTTTTTATGGAGGGGTTTAATTATATTTAACTAAGGATGCTGAGGTATAATCGCATGTTATGGTGTACTTTTGTTCCATATTTAGATAGTGGCATGGAAAAATGATGAAATTGCATTTAAAATATCTTTGGATTGTATTGGTGGCTTGTACTTTGACCGCTTGCATGAATGGTGGGGGTGACTTGGCCGGTAAGTGGCAGTTGCGTCAGTATCAATATGCCGACGGTACATCAGAGAAGGTGGACAGTGTATTCTATAATTTTCAAAAAGGAAGTTTTTCTGCCATATGTTTGTTGAAAGATGGAGGGGTGACTACGTTTTTTGGAAATTATTCTTTGAAAGGTGCTGAAATTTCCATTATTTTGTTGCCTGAAAGTGTTAACGATAAAAACTATGATACTTATTTCGGGTGGCCGGAAGGAAAACGTACCTTTAAAGTGGAAGATTTGTCCTACTCTTCATTGCGTTTGGAATATGAGGGTACGAAATCTATTTTTCGAAAATTTTGAGATAAAGAATAAGAATAGACGATTTTACTAATAAAAACAATAGAAAAGATGAAAAAATTAGCCGTATTGGGAATGGGAGTATGCATAGCTCTGGCATTCTCTTCTTGTAAATCAAGTGAAAGTGCTTATAAGAAAGCATATGAAAAGGCAAAACAGCAGGAATTGGCCGAGCCGCAAACAACTGCCCCTGCTGAAGAGGTGGCTCCAGTGGTTACCGCTCCAGTAGAAGTAAAGGTGGTGGAAAGTGCACCTGCCGGCATGCGTCAGGAAAAGGTGACTGTGGTATCAGGTGGTACCAGCTTGAAAACCTTTAGTGTAGTTTGCGGAGCTTATAGCGTGAAAGCTAATGCGGAAGGTGTGAAGCAGGCATTGGTGAATGAAGGTTATACTGCAATGGTAGTTCATAATGCAGAAAGAAATCTGTATCGTGTAGTTATCGGTACATTCGATGACAGAGCATCCGCCGAGAATCTGCGCGACTCTTTCAAAGCTAAACATCCTTCGAATGATGACTTCCAGAAGGCATGGTTGCTGTATAGCGTCAATTAATAGAATTCTTTTTGGTAATTCATAACAGAAAGGAATGTATGTTTCCTTTCAAGATGAGGCAGTAACTGCGAAGTTACTGCCTTTTTCATGATATGCCGAAAGAATGTGAAGGCTGGCGCTGTCGCGTGTTTGGTTTGGCAAAACAAAGTGTTCAGTACTGTGAACTAACGGACTAATTGAGAAAAGACCCAGATAAACTCATGTTGTCACAGTCTCTTTAGTTCCTCTTCCTTCGTGAATATTTCACTCTATTTTTCTCTGCTCCGGATTGATTTTCCTGATTGTGAAAAGTGCTTATAATATTCTCTCTTTCGTTTAAAAGAAGTTATAAAACAAGAGATGGAAACTTTTAGACCTGAAAAAGTTTTTAATTTTGTGCCTTATCTTTGAGAAGAATATAGTATGGAACGACGATATATACTGAATGCGATTGATGCCGCTTTGCAGGCTGGCGAGAAAATCCTTTCCATTTACGATGATCCGGCATCGGATTTTCAGGTAGAAAAAAAAGCGGATAATTCTCCTCTTACTATTGCCGACCGTAAGGCTCATGAAACTATCTGCCGTTTTTTGGCTGATACACCTTTCCCTCTGCTAAGCGAGGAAGGCAAACATTTGCCTTTTTCGGAACGACGGAGTTGGGAAACTTTATGGATTGTAGACCCTTTGGACGGTACGAAGGAGTTCATCAAGAGGAACGGTGAGTTCACAGTGAATATAGCTTTGGTGCATCACTCAGTACCGGTAATGGGAGTCATTTATGTGCCGGTAAAAAAGGAGCTCTATTTTGGAGTGCATGATTCGGGTGCTTATAAGCTATCCGGTATTACTGCACGTGATGGAATGTCGTGGGATGAACTGCTTGTGAAAGCTGTCCGGCTGCCGGAAACAAGCGTGCACGAACGGTTTGTAATTGTGGCTTCCCGTTCGCATCTGACGCCCGAGACAGAAGATTATATCGAGAAAATGAAATGCAGCCATGCGGAAGTTGAGCTTATATCAAGTGGAAGTTCCATCAAGATTTGTCTGGTAGCTGAAGGCAAGGCTGATGTATATCCTCGTTTTGCCCCTACGATGGAATGGGATACGGCGGCTGGGCATGCTATTGCACGTGCTGCCGGAATGGAAATTTATCAGGCGGGGAAGGAAGAACCTTTGCAATATAATAAGGAGGATTTGCTGAATCCGTGGTTTATCGTAGAACCCAAGCATACCGAAATAAAATAACGACTTTATGACATTTGAGATATTGTTTGTGCTGCTGGCATTGTTGGGCATGGTGATTGCCTTGGTTCTGGATAAAATGCGTCCGGGCATGGTGCTCTTTTCTGTCGTAGTATTGTTCTTGTGTGCAGGTATCCTCACTCCTAAGGAGATGCTGGAAGGGTTCAGTAATAAGGGGATGATGACTGTTGCCATGCTGTTTTTGGTCAGTGAAGGCATCAGGCAGTCGGGTGCTTTGGGGCAAGTAATCAAGAAGCTGCTTCCCCAAGGTAAGACTACGGTCTTTAAAGCGCAGTTCCGTATGTTGCCCACCATTGCTTTTATTTCAGCTTTTCTAAACAATACTCCGGTGGTTGTTATCTTTGCTCCCATTATCAAGCGTTGGGCCGAATCTGTAAAATTGCCTGCTACCAAGTTCCTTATACCCCTTTCTTATGTGACGATACTTGGCGGAATCTGCACCCTGATAGGGACGTCGACCAATCTGGTGGTGCATGGTATGATATTGGAAGCCGGATATGAAGGCTTTACTATGTTCGAGTTGGGTAAAGTGGGCATTTTCGTCGCGATTGCAGGCATCCTTTATCTGTTCGCTTTTTCCTCAAGGCTTTTGCCGGATGTTCGTACGGATGCGGTAAAGCTGGATGAGGAACCGGAGGAGCATGGAGATTTACATCGGGTGGAAGCTGTACTCGGCGCCCGTTTTCCCGGTATCAACAAGAAACTTGGTGATTTTAACTTCAAGCGGCATTATGGGGCCGAAGTGAAGGAGATTAAGCGTAGCGGTCAGAGCATTGTCGGAAATCTGGAAAATGAATATCTCCGCGAAGGGGATACGCTGGTGGTGATGGCTGATGACTCTTTTGTAAAGACCTGGGGGGAATCTTCGGTGTTCGTGTTGCTGGCCAATGGCAAGGATACGGAACCGGTGCCCGGAAAGGGAAAGCGCTGGTTTGCCTTGGTTTTGCTGATATTGATGATAGTGGGTGCAACGGTTGGTGAACTTCCGGTTGTCAAGGAAGCTTTTCCGGAAATCAAGTTGGATATGTTTTTCTTCGTTTCCATTACTACTATCATTATGGCCTGGACAAAGATATTTCCGGCCCGCAAGTATACCAAATATATATCTTGGGATATTCTGATAACGATTGCTTGTGCTTTTGCTATCAGCAAGGCGATGGTGAATTCCGGAGTGGCAGATGCTGTGGCGCGTTTCATTATAGGCATGAGCCATCATTATGGCCCCCACGTGTTGCTGGCTGCTGTGTTTATCATAACGAACTTGTTTACAGAACTGATTACGAACAATGCGGCCGCGGCACTCGCTTTCCCGTTGGCACTTTCCATCTCTTCACAGATGGGAGTCAGTCCGATGCCTTTCTTCGTTGTAATTTGTATGGCGGCTTCTGCCAGCTTCTCCACTCCTATAGGGTATCAGACTAATTTGATTGTACAAGGTATCGGTAACTATAAGTTCACGGATTTTGTACGCATCGGGTTACCTTTGAATATCATTACTTTCCTGATATCCATTTTCTTGATTCCTTTAATTTGGCCATTTTAAAAAAAGAAGAAATAATAACATATGGAAGAAAACAACCACATATATCCGATATTTGACAAAATGCTGATGCGGAAAGACAAAGAAGACTTGTTGAAGCAGCACAGCGTGATGGTTTGGTTTACCGGTTTGAGCGGCTCCGGCAAAAGTACGATAGCCATTGCCTTGGAGCGCGAACTTCATAAAAGAGGATTGCTTTGCCGTATCCTGGATGGTGACAACATCCGCAGTGGCATCAACAATAACCTCGGTTTTACGGAGGCCGACCGTGTGGAGAATATCCGGCGTATAGCCGAAGTTTCCAAACTCTTTCTTGATACGGGTGTTATAACAATCGCGGCTTTTATCAGTCCTAATAACGATATTCGTGAAATGGCGGCTGATATTATCGGACAAGACGATTTTCTGGAAGTTTATGTCAGTACCCCGCTTGAAGAGTGTGAACGCCGTGACGTGAAGGGACTTTATGCCAAGGCACGTAAGGGAGAAATCAAGAATTTTACAGGTATTTCCGGCCTTTTGAGGAACCGGCTCATCCGGCTCTGACGTTGGATACCTCTGTTCTCAGCCTGGAAGAATCGGTCAATAAACTGTTGGAACTCATTTTACCAAGAATTCAGAAGAAATAAGATATAATGAAAGAAGAATATAAATTGAGCCATTTGAAGGAACTCGAAGCAGAGTCCATTCATATTATCCGTGAAGTGGCAGCGGAGTTTGAAAATCCGGTGATGCTGTATAGTATCGGCAAGGATTCTTCGGTTATGGTGCGCTTGGCCGAAAAGGCGTTTGCTCCCGGCAAAGTGCCGTTCCCGTTGATGCACATCGATTCCAAGTGGAAGTTTAAGGAGATGATACAGTTCCGTGACGAGTATGCCAAGAAGTATGGTTGGAACCTGATAGTGGAAAGCAATATGGAAGCTTTCAATGCAGGTGTCGGGCCTTTTACGCATGGCAGCAAGGTGCATACGGACTTGATGAAAACGCAGGCTTTGCTCCACGCATTGGATAAGTATAAGTTTGATGCGGCATTCGGTGGTGCTCGTCGCGACGAGGAGAAGTCACGTGCCAAAGAGCGTATTTTCTCTTTCCGCGACAAGTTCCATCAATGGGACCCCAAAAATCAGCGTCCCGAATTGTGGGATATTTATAATGCCCGGGTACATAAAGGAGAGAGTATCCGCGTATTTCCGTTAAGTAATTGGACGGAGCTGGACATCTGGCAATATATACGTTTGGAAAACATCCCTATTGTGCCGTTGTATTTTGCCAAGGAACGTCCTTGTGTGGAGATTGACGGAAATCTGATAATGGCGGATGACGACCGCTTGCCGGAACAGTACCCGACCAGATAAAGATGCGTATGGTGCGTTTCCGTACGCTGGGTTGCTGGCCGTTGACCGGTGCTGTGGAAAGCGATGCCGATACCATCGAGAAGATTGTCGAGGAAATGATGACCACCACCAAGAGTGAACGGACGACCCGGTCATTGACTTCGACCAAGACGCAAGCATGGAGCAGAAGAAGCGCGAGGGATACTTCTAAAGGAATTAAAAATTAAGAATTAAAAATTAAATCATTAAGGATGAACGATTCTACACTTGATATAAAGGCTTTTCTTGATAAGGATGAGCAGAAAGACTTGTTGCGCTTACTGACTGCCGGTTCTGTGGATGACGGAAAATCCACATTGATAGGCCGTCTGTTGTTCGACAGCAAGAAACTATATGAGGACCAGCTGGACGCACTGGAACGCGACAGCAAGCGCATGGGAAATGCCGGCGACCACATTGACTACGCCCTTTTGCTGGACGGCTTGAAGGCGGAGCGCGAACAAGGCATCACCATCGACGTGGCATACCGCTACTTCTCGACCAACAATCGTAAGTTTATCATTGCCGATACTCCGGGACACGAGCAGTACACACGCAACATGATTACCGGGGGCTCTACAGCTAACTTGGCAATTATTCTGGTGGATGCGCGTATGGGTGTCATTACGCAGACGCGCCGGCATACTTTCCTGGTGTCGTTGCTTGGCATCAAGCATGTGGTGCTTGCTGTCAATAAGATGGACTTGGTGGATTTCTCCGAAGAACGTTTAATGAGATAGTCGATGAATATCGGAAGTTTATAGCTCCATTGGGCATTCCTGACGTAAACTGCATTCCGCTGTCAGCTTTGGATGGCGACAATGTGGTGGAGAAATCGGAACGTACTCCTTGGTATGAGGGTATTTCACTTCTTGACTTTCTGGAGACGGTACATATTGACAACGACCATAATTTGAAGGATTTTCGTTTCCCGATTCAATACGTCTTGCGCCCCAATCTCGATTTCCGTGGTTTTTGCGGTAAGGTGGCTTCGGGTATTATTCGTAAGGGAGATGAAGTGATGGCATTGCCTTCCGGTAAGAAGTCGCATATCAAGAGTATAGTTACATACGACGGCGAATTGGATTACGCCTTTCCGCCCCAGTCCGTCACCCTGACTCTGGAAGACGAGATAGATGTGTCGAGAGGGGAAATGCTGGTACATCCGGATAACCTGCCCGTCATGGACCGCAATTTTGAAACGATGCTGGTTTGGATGGATGAAGAGCCGATGGATATCAACAAATCATTCTTCATCAAACAGACCACCAATATAAGCCGTACTCGCATCGACAGTATCAAGTATAAGGTGGATGTCAATACGATGGAGCATCTTTCCATTGACAATGGAAAGTTGAGCAAGGAAACATTGCCGATGCAGCTCAATCAGATTGCGCGTGTGGTGCTGACCACTGCCAAAGAGCTTTTCTTTGACCCTTATCGGCAGAATAAGGCTACCGGTTCGTTCATCCTGATAGACCCGATAACCAACAATACCAGTGCTGTAGGTATGATTATCGATAGGGTGGAGGATAAGGAGATGCACTTGTCCGAAGACCTGCCTATACTGAATTTGCCTAAGCTGGGTATAGCTCCCGAACATTACGAAGCCATAGAAAAGGCTGTGAAGGAGTTGGAGCGCCAAGGCATTGCAGTGGTTGTGGAAAAAGAATGAACAGCTTTTTGATAGAGTGGGAGAGAAACTGTAATATATTAATATATAGACTATAATGGGACTATTAGAATTCAACAAGCTTCCTATAAACACATTGGTAGGCGCAGATTGGAAAACATTCAAGGATATAACGGGCGTCGTGACATCGGTGCTGCCTACAAAGGCAAGTATCGGCTGACAAAAGCTGTCTGCCGCCTGCTGTCCACTTTGGCTCCTCTGCAGGACAGACGTTATGAAAAGCTCCTGGCAGATAAGCCCCTGGAGCATGATCCGGTATTCATTTTGGGACATTGGCGTAGCGGGACTACGTTTGTGCATAATGTTTTCTCCTGCGACAAGCATTTCGGCTACAACACGACATACCAGACTGTATTTCCGCATCTCATGATGTGGGGGCAGCCTTTCTTTAAAAGAACATGAGCTGGCTGATGCCGGACAAACGCCCCACGGACAATATGGAGCTTGCCGTCGACCTTCCGCAAGAAGAGGAGTTTGCTTTGGCAAATATGATGCCCTACACCTATTATAATTTCTGGTTCCTGCCCGAATATCAGCAAGAGTATGCCGATAAATATCTGCTGTTTGATGATATTACAGAGAAAGAACTGAAAGTGTTTGAGGAGACTTTCGTCAAATTGATAAAAATCTCTCTTTGGAATACGAAGGGAACTCAGTTTCTTAGTAAGAATCCGCCTCATACGGGACGTGTGAAAGAGCTTGTCAAGATGTTCCCCAATGCTAAGTTTATCTATCTGATGCGTAATCCTTATACTGTTTTCGAAAGCACACGTAGTTTCTTTACTAACACCATTCAGCCGTTGAAGTTGCAGGATATCAGTAATGAGGAGCTTGAGAAGAATATTTTGTCCATTTATGCCAAACTGTATCATAAGTACGAAGCGGACAAGACATGCATTCCTAAAGGAAACTTGATAGAGGTGAAGTTTGAGGACTTCGAAGCGGATGCAATGGGAATGACTGAACATATCTACAAGGCTTTGTCCATTCCGGGCTTTGCAGAGGCACGTGCTGATATTGAAAAGTATGTAGGCGGAAAGAAAGGATATAAGAAGAATAAATACAAGTATGATGAGCGTACAGTGCAGTTGGTTCAGGATAACTGGAATTTTGCGCTGGAACAGTGGAAGTACGATTTATAATGATTGTCAATTATTAATGAGAGAAAGATTCAAAAGAAAGTTCGTATATTGGGAATGCTGTCTGCCATGCTCTGTTGCGGAGCAGTTTCTGCACAGCAGCACGAGGTAGAGATGATTCCTTTCGGAAATATGGATCAATGGATTGACCGCCAAATCAAGGAATCCGGTATTATTGGCGGTGCCACGAAGAATGTATATGCCATCGGGCCTACTGCTACTGTCACCGAGACCAAGGCATACAAGAATATGGGAGGTTCGCCGTGGGCGACATCCAATGTGATGGCCCGGGTAGCCGGTATCACGAAAACCAATACTTCTGTTTTCCCGGAAAAGCGAGGGGATGGTTTCTGTGCCCGTATGGACACCCGTATGGAGAGTGTGAAGGTTTTTGGAATAGTGGATATCACGGTGCTGGCTGCCGGCTCCATGTTTCTGGGTGAGGTGCACGAACCTATCAAGGGGACCAAGAATCCGCAGAAAATGCTGAATTCCGGCATACCGTTTACAAAGAAACCTATCGCCATACAGTTTGATTATAAAGTAAAGATGTCCGACCGCGAGAAGCGTATCCGTGCAACGGGCTTTAGCCGTATCACAGATGTTGAGGGAAAGGACTTCCCGGAAGTGAATCTGTTTCTGCAAAAGCGTTGGGAAGATGAGAAGGGGAATATCTATGCCAAGCGTGTAGGAACGATGGTCGTACGATATTATACTACTACCGATTGGCATAATAATGCCACTTATTCCATCATGTACGGTGATATCACCGGTGACCCTGCATACAAGGCCCACATGATGCGTCTTCAGGTTGAAGAACGCTATACAGTTAACAGTAAAGGAGAGAGTGTGCCTATTAAGGAGGTTGCCTGGGGGACGAAGGACGATGTGCCCACTCATTTGCTGTTGCAATTCACCTCTAGTCATGGTGGTGCTTATATAGGTTCTCCTGGCAATTCGCTATGGATTGACAATGTAAAATTGGTCTATTAGAATAAAAGCAGTTAAAGTTGATGTCATACTTTAGCTGCTTTTTTTATGGAGTCAACGAGACTTTGACTTACTTCTTATTTCAAATGAATTTTGTATGTCAGCCCTCCCGTGAAATATTTCATCCTCTGCATTTCGACCTGCACATGCAGATGCTTGAACAGCAGATAAGTGGCTCCCAAAGCAAAGTCCTTGGAGTCGTACTCCGCTATCACCCTCAACTGCGGATGGAAGGAGGGATTGTAGGTGACACCCAGTGCAAAGCCATTCAGCTTGTACTCCTTGCGGTCATTATACAGATAGGAAAGATGCACGCCAACCTCCTCTTTACCCGCAACGGGTATCTGCTTGGAAGCGGCAATATAGAAACGGCTGTAATAGCCGTTACCTTCCGTGGTGCCTACCTGGCCGCCGCCGGAAGAAGTGAACGGGTCGGACGTCCCCAGCACGACAGCCGGCATGTATTTCCAGAACTGCCCCTCCTTCAACACACGCAGTCGGGCAGAAAAGTAACGGTCCTGGTTCGTGAATCCGCTGTACCCGTATGGCTTCAATCCTAACGCCTCCGCCTTGAAAAGTGTACACGTGTAGGCTATTTCCAGAAAGGGAAAGATAGTTACACTCAAGAAATAGTTGTAGGTATGATAGTACCAGGTGGGTGGTGTGAGCTCCTTGTTCAGGAAGTTACCGCCGACCATGAAGGTCTTGTCACGCTGCATCCTCCGCAGAGGGTGCATGCAACAGCCCGGTCGTACCATACGTCAACTGGGAAAAGGCTGAAAGGGAAAGGCTGCAAAACAGAACGATAAAGAATAGCTTAAACTTCATCATCACATATAAATTCAGTCGCTGATAAAAAATGGGTTGCTTTATAACATACATCGGACATAGTACCAAAAAAAGGCGTCTGAGTCCCAGACGCCTTCATTTTTAGAGTCTATTTGTCACTTGGAGTGTATTATTCCAGGATAACTACGCGGTTCAGGAAGTTCTTACCGAACATGTTTTCAGTACCACCGAATCCTACGAGTTCAAGCTGGTCCTTGTCAACACCCTGAGCAATCAAAGCGTCGTAAACAACCTGGGCACGCTTTTCGGACAGCTTCTGGTTCCAAGAAGCGCTACCGGTAGCCTTGTCAGCATAACCTGCAACCTTGTACTTCTTGTCCGGATTAGCCTTCAGAATCTTAGCAGCCAATTCGATGTTAACCTTGCCATAGTCGTCCAGACGGGCGCTACCAATCTTGAAGAAGATGGCACGCGGACCGGCAACTTCAACTTCCTTGGTCACTTCCTTAACTTCAGGTTTAGCGTTGGCCAGTGCATTCTTGCAGTTAGCCAGGTCAGCCTGAGCCTGAGCCAGTTCACTTCTATATCTGTTGATTTCCGCATTGACTGCGTCTTCGTCAATCTTAGAAACCGGAATAAACTTCTTACCGCCGAAGATGTAGCTAACACCTGCGGTCAGCATACCTGTACCTTCAGCCTTGCGATGGCTGCTGATGTTACCGAAAATGGACGGAGCGATGGCACCGCGAGCTTCTACGTCAATGGCCCACTTAGTGTTGATATTGAACTTCAAGCCCAAACCGGCAGAAGCGCCTACACGTGCTCTAGCCTTTTCATCTCCATCAGGAATCATTGTTCCATCGTTTTGAATCAGCACATTTGCTGACTTTGCAACAGTTACTTGAGGACCCAAGAATCCATAAACTTCAAAGAAACGGTTAGGATTAACGCCTGCGAACAATGTAGAAAGATTGATCATTGCATCAATGTTACCACCTACATAAGTCTTGTTGTGTTCCCAGTATGCATCATCCAAACACAAATGCTGAGTAATACCGTTTACCTGAGCACGTACCCCCCAAGTCGGAGTAATCAGCTTACCAACTGACACGCTGAAATGCGGAGCAATCTTATTGAAACCGTCATTGTTGATGGCGTGGATACCACCACCTACACTGACAAAAATATTATCGCTCCATTTCGGAGTGTAGTAGTTCGTTTTTTCCTGTGCATTCAGATTTGCTGCACAAGCGCCTGCCAATAGTAAGGAGGCTATCATTAATTTACTTTTCATTTTCTCTTGAGTTTAAGATAAATAACAACTAAAACTTCTATTAATCAAGTTCACCAACACCACCACCGGCATTGCCTTCACCATGACCATGACCATGACCGTGGCTATGACCGTGACCAGGAATATCTTGATTTTCAAGAACAAACAGTGTAGAAGTTGTATAATCATCTACTTCAATAGAAGCTAAAGGCTCTGTTTCAGCTTTTGTTACAGCCTTCTTCACTACTTTATATTCAGTTGTTACAACAGTATAAGTAATAGATGCAGTTGTTCTAGAGTTAGCATAAACTTTATACTTATTCTCCGGTGTTGTTACTGTCGTTTCCTCATATGTATTCTCAAGCGTGTTAAAGAAAGATTCAATAGCTGCGCGTTCAATAAGATCAGTTGTATTGATTTTCTTTGCACCTACTTTTGCACCTTCTTTTACTACATAAGGGAATGATGGAATGTCAAACCAATAAAGCTCGTAGTTATCCCAAGTCTTAACTTTAGGATCCGTTACTGGTTCAAGTTTTGTAGATTCTGCTACAATCTTAGTCTCAGCATCTTCTTCCTGAAGAATGATAGTCGGAGTCAGAGTAGCAAATTGCCCAGCTTGCAAAGCAGGAACCTTAACTGTAACAGTTGCACTCAAACCATTATAAGAAGCTGTAACATCAACACTCTTAGCAGCCAGAGTAGGATTACCAGTAAATGTCAACTCTGCAGGTGCGATAGTGGCTTGGCCAGTTACATCTGTAGTAACACCATCCTCTATAGCAAGCACAATCGGACTAATAACAGCTTGTGCATTAGTAGGAGTTACATTAACGTTGAACTCTTCCTTCTCACAAGAAGTTAAAGTTGTAGCTAAAGCTACTACGGCTAACGCAAATACTGCACTTATGCCGTTTAAGAATTTAATCTTTTTCATCTCAATTAATTAATTAAAAATTTAACAATTCTGACTTAATAAAAT
>ERZ860023.366-NODE-366-length-29144-cov-1.787205_pt1 | contig 29144 bp, 26 predicted proteins | sample MGYA00509983_ERZ860023 | MGnify/ENA primary metagenome ERZ860023 (study PRJEB30046, sample SAMN00715180) | human gut metagenome | study: EMG produced TPA metagenomics assembly of the A metagenome-wide association study of gut microbiota in type 2...
TTTCGAGGTTCCCAGCAATATGTCCCGCAATTCGGCCAGGCGGTTGCCTTTGGAGCGTAACGTATCTTCCAAGGCTTCGAACATGGTCCGATAGGATGTTTCGTCGAAATAAAGTTGCACGCCGAGGTTGTCCGTTTCCTGCACTTCCATAACGGCACCGGCTCCGGGCATTATCGCTACCATCCGTGTCTCGTCGGCATAGCTTACGGTAGCGGTGAAGTTCATATAGGTTATTTTTCCATCGGCAGACTGGCGGAAAAAACATACGGGACGGCCGAACTCAAAATTATGTTCTATATCGGTATTTTCTGTGTGTGTAATTTCTATTACTAATTGATTCAGTGAATTATAGTAACTTCGTCCCGGAGTGGCAGGATACCAGCAAAGTCCCCGTTTCACTTTCCGGGCAACTCCCATGTTTTCGGTTTGGCGTTTGAATTCCTCTTTTTCGTATTCGTATTCCATGCGCAGCAAAAGTTGTTGCTGCTGGAGGTGAATAATAGGACTATTTGAATCTTGTTCCTTCATGGTTGCAAAGGTAATCATTCTTCGCTTCCGACGGAAAAAATGCTTTATTTTGTTAAACTATTCAGCCTTTTTATTTGTTTATGATATTAATTTGTAATCTTTACAATAATGAAAAACTAAAAAATAGTGGTTATGGTATATGATTTAACGATGCTCAAAACGTTTTATGCTGCTTATTCGGAGAAGATAGAACGCGTACGGAACGTACTGCGGCGTCCGATGACTTTAGCGGAGAAAATTTTGTATGCTCATTTGTATGATGGGGATAAAGTGAAGAACTACAGACGGGGAGAAGACTATGTGAATTTCCGTCCCGACCGTGTGGCCATGCAGGATGCAACGGCTCAAATGGCCTTATTGCAATTTATGAATGCAGGCCGTGAGCAGGTTGCCGTGCCTTCCACTGTGCATTGTGACCATTTGATTCAAGCATATAAAGGTGCAAAAGAAGATGTTGCGACTGCTACGAAGACCAACGAGGAGGTCTATAATTTTCTCCGTGATGTTTCTTCCCGCTATGGCATAGGTTTTTGGCAGCCGGGAGCAGGTATTATTCACCAGGTGGTATTGGAGAACTACGCATTTCCGGTGGAATGATGGTAGGCACGGACTCTCATACGCCCAATGCCGGAGGTTTGGGCATGGTGGCCATTGGTGTGGGTGGTGCCGATGCGGTGGATGTGATGACCGGCATGGAATGGGAACTGAAAATGCCGCGTCTGATAGGCGTACACTTGAAGGGTAAATTGAGTGGCTGGGTAGCTCCCAAAGACGTTATTCTGAAGTTGGCGGGTATTCTTACTGTAAAAGGGGGAACCAATGCCATCATTGAATATTTTGGACCGGGAACCGCTTCATTGTCTGCCACTGGAAAGGCTACCATCTGCAATATGGGGGCAGAGGTGGGGGCGACTACCTCCCTTTTCCCTTACGATGAGCGTATGGGTACCTACTTGAAAGCTACCGGACGTGAAGAAGTGGCGGAAATGGCTGCTTCCGTAGCTGCCGACCTTCGCGCCGACGACGAAGTGCTGGCAAATCCGGAAAAATATTACGACCGCATCATTGAAATAGACCTCTCGTTATTGGAACCGTATATCAACGGGCCCTTTACGCCGGATGCAGCAACACCGATATCGAAATTTGCCGAGGTAGTGATAACCAATAACTATCCCCGCCGGATGGAAGTCGGTCTGATAGGGTCGTGCACCAATTCGTCCTATCAGGATTTGAGCCGCGCGGCCTCCCTTGCCCGGCAGGTAAAGGAAAAGAATTTGAAGGTTGCTTCCTCGCTGATTGTCAACCCCGGCTCGGAGCAGATACGTGCCACTGCTGAACGCGACGGCATGATTGCCGCTTTCGAAGATATTGGCGCAACGATAATGGCGAATGCCTGCGGACCTTGTATTGGCCAGTGGAAGCGCCATACTGATGACCCCGAACGCAAAAATTCCATCGTCACCTCTTTTAACCGTAATTTTGCCAAACGTGCCGATGGAAATCCCAACACTTTTGCTTACGTCGCTTCCCCGGAGATAACGATGGCGCTGACCATTGCCGGTGACCTTTGTTTCGACCCGTTGAGGGATACGCTGGTCAATGCCAAAGGAGAGGTTGTGAAACTGTCCGAACCGGTCGGTGAAGAATTGCCGGCACACGGGTTTATAGGAGGAAAGGAAGGATACATTGCTCCAGGCAAAGGACAGACGGAAATTACGGTCAATCCTCATTCACAGCGCTTGCAACTGCTGACTCCCTTCCCTGCCTGGGATGGCATGGATTTGCTGGACATGCCTTTATTGATTAAAGTACAGGGGAAATGTACCACCGACCACATTTCCATGGCGGGGCCATGGCTCCGTTTCCGGGGACATTTGGAGAATATTTCGGACAATATGCTGATGGGGGCTGTCAATGCTTTCAATGGAGAGACGAACAAGGTTTGGAACCGCTCCACCAATACCTATGGAACAGTGTCAGGCACTGCGAAGCTGTATAAGTCCGAAGGTATCTCTTCCATTGTCGTTGCCGAAGAGAATTATGGTGAAGGTTCCAGCCGTGAGCATGCTGCCATGGAACCACGCTTCCTGAATGTACGCGTCATTTTGGCGAAAAGCTTTGCCCGTATCCATGAGACGAATTTAAAGAAACAAGGCATGTTGGCGCTGACCTTTACGGATAAGGCCGATTATGACAAGATTCGGGAACGCGACCTGATTTCTGTCATGGGGTTGAAAGATTTTGCTCCAGGACGCACTTTGAAGGTGGTTCTTCATCACGAGGACGGGAGTAAAGAAAGTTTTGAAGTACAACATACGTATAACGAACAGCAGATAGCCTGGTTCCGGGCCGGTTCTGCACTTAATGCAAGATAGAATATGGAAAAAATTACTGTACCTTTTATTACCGGCGATGGGGTGGGAGCAGAAGTGACCCCATCCATGCAGGCTGTCGTGAATGCCGCTGTCAAGAAATCCTATGGTGACCGGCGTGGCATTGAATGGAAAGAAGTGCTGGCAGGAGAACGTGCCTTTCACGAAACCGGTTCCTGGTTGCCGGACGAAACCATGGAAGCCTTCCGCACCTATAAGGTGGGCATCAAAGGTCCTTTGACAACTCCCGTCGGCAGAGGTATCCGTTCCTTGAACGTAGCCTTGCGTCAGACGCTTGATTTGTATGTCTGCCAACGTCCGGTACGTTGGTATAAGGGCATTGTTTCTCCACTCAAAGAGCCGCAGAAGGTGGATATGTGCGTATTCCGTGAGAATACCGAGGATATTTATGCAGGCATCGAATGGGAAGCCGGAACTCCGGAGGCTGAAAAGTTCTATCGTTTTCTCCATGATGACATGGGGGTGACAAAAGTCCGTTTTCCCGAAACCTCCTCGTTTGGCGTGAAGCCCGTTTCAAGAGAAGGAACAGAGCGCTTGGTGCGTGCCGCCTGCCAATACGCGCTTGAGCATCATCTGCCTTCCGTGACCTTGGTACACAAAGGAAACATCATGAAATTTACGGAAGGCGGTTTCAAGAAGTGGGGGTACGAGCTGGCAGAATGTGAGTTTGGTAAAGAACTGGCAGAAGGGCGTCTGGTCATCAAGGACTGCATTGCCGATGCATTCTTGCAGAACACGTTGCTTATCCCCGAAGAATATTCCGTGATTGCCACGTTGAATCTGAACGGCGATTATGTGTCCGACCAACTGGCTGCCATGGTAGGCGGCATCGGCATTGCACCGGGTGCGAATATCAACTATAAAACGGGGCATGCCATTTTTGAGGCTACTCACGGGACGGCTCCGAACATTGCCGGGAAAGACATTGTGAATCCCTGTTCCATCATCCTTTCCGCTGTGATGATGCTTGAATATCTGGGTTGGAAGGAAGCAGCCTCTCTTATAGAGAACGCCTTGGAGGAAAGTTTCACAGAAGCCCGTGCTACTGCCGACTTGGCCCGTTTTATGCCGGGTGGCGTCTCGCTGTCCACTTCGACTTTCACCCGGGAGATTGTAAGGAGAATAGAAAATGGGAATAACGAATAAAACGAAACGATTATGAAGAAGGAGTATCTGATTTACAAGCTTTCCGAAGATTTGAAGGAAGCTACCCGGATTGAGAATGAACTGTTCAGGAAGTTTGATGTGAAGCGCGGTTTGCGTAATGAGGACGGCACGGGAGTCTTGGTGGGGTTGACCAAAATAGGCAATGTGGTCGGCTATGAACGCATCCCCGGTGGAGGGCTGAAGCCTATTCCCGGCAAATTGTTCTACCGCGGTTATGATGTGGATGACTTGGCACACGCCATCATCAAAGAGAAGCGTTTCGGTTTTGAGGAAATTGCCTACTTGTTGCTTTCCGGTCGCCTGCCCGACAAGGAAGAACTCTCTTCTTTCCGTGAACTCATCAACGACAACATGCCGCTGGAGCAGAAGACCAAGATGAATATCATTGAACTCGAAGGAAACAACATTATGAACATCCTGGCGCGCAGCGTGCTCGAGATGTATCGTTTTGACCCTGATGCAGATGACACTTCCCGCGATAATCTGATGCGGCAGAGCATTGAGCTTATTTCGAAATTCCCGACCATCATTGCGTATGCCTATAACATGCTTCGCCATGCCACCCATGGCCGTTCACTGCATATCCGCCATCCGCAGGAAAACCTTTCCATTGCCGAGAATTTCCTCTATATGCTGAAGAAGGACTACACGGAGCTGGATGCCCGCACGCTCGACCTGCTGCTGGTTCTTCAGGCCGAGCACGGTGGTGGTAACAACTCCACTTTTACCGTACGTGTCACTTCTTCTACCGGGACGGATACTTACTCTTCGATAGCGGCAGGTATCGGTTCCTTGAAAGGGCCGCTTCATGGAGGTGCCAATATCCAGGTTGCCGATATGTTCCACCATCTGCAGGAAAACATTCAGGACTGGACGAATGTGGATGAGATTGATACTTACTTCACCCGCATGCTCAACAAGGAAGCCTATAACAAGACCGGCTTGATATATGGTATCGGACATGCCGTCTATACCATTTCCGACCCGCGCGCCATTCTGCTGAAAGAGCTTGCCCGCGACCTTGCCCGCGAAAAAGGGAAAGAACGCGAGTTCGCTTTCCTTGAACTGCTCGAGGAGCGCGCCATTGATGTGTTTGGCCGTGTGAAGAATAATGGAAAGACGGTTTCGAGCAATGTGGATTTCTATTCGGGCTTTGTCTACGAGATGATTGGGCTGCCGCAGGAAATCTTCACGCCTTTGTTTGCCATGGCACGTATTGTCGGTTGGTGTGCACATCGCAATGAAGAATTGAATTTCGAAGGCAAGCGTATTATCCGTCCTGCCTATAAGAATGTTTTGGATGAGGTGGCTTATGTGCCCATTAAGAAACGGTAAGGATTAGACTTGTATCTTTTAAATCGTTCCATCACGGGGAAAAAATCGTTCCACCATGGTGGAACGATTTTTTCTCCATGGTGGAATGAAATTTACTCCATGATGGAACGATTAGATTTTTGTATCTCTACTGCTTAATCTTCTCAGTAAAAAACACTGGTTTTTGCATGAAAAAACAATTATCCGGGGAAAACGATTTGTTTGTTGTGAGTTTTCTTTATCTTTGCTTCGCATAAATAAAGAACTATGAATCAGGAAACTTTTCAGATATTTCTGTGGGTAATGAGTGCTGTGGCATTGGTTGTCTTTATTGCGCTCTATTTTGTCAAAGCGGGTTATGGCATGTTCCGTACTGCCTCGTGGGGAATCTCCATCAATAATAAACTGGCGTGGGTGCTTATGGAAGCGCCGGTATTCATCGTCATGTTTGGGTTGTGGGGGAAGAGTGGAGCGGGATTTGCCGTGCCGGTATATTTCTTTTTCCTGCTGTTTCAGTTGCACTATCTTCAGCGGGCCTTTATTTTTCCGTTCCTGCTGAAAGGTAAAAGCCGGATGCCGGTAGCTATTATGGCGATGGGTATCGTCTTCAACCTTTTGAACGGGATGATGCAGGCGGGCGGTTTGTTCTATTTTGCTCCCGAAGGCTTGTATGCCGATGGCTGGGCCTATTTGCTGAAACCTCATGCCTTGTTGGGAATCATTCTGTTTTTTGCGGGTATGTTCGTCAATTTGCATTCCGACTATGTGATACGTCATCTGCGCAGGCCGGGTGATACGAAGCATTATCTTCCCGGAAAAGGGCTTTACCGATACGTCACTTCTGCCAATTACTTCGGTGAGCTGGTGGAATGGACGGGGTTTGCCATACTCACAGCTTCTCCCGCCGCCTGGGTGTTCGTCTGGTGGACGTTTGCCAACCTTGTTCCCCGTGCCGATGCCATTCCCCGCCGTTATCGGGAGGAGTTTGGTGATGAGGCGGTAGGAAAGCGCAAACGCATCATTCCATTTCTTTATTAATGGAAAATGGAGAGTTGAAAATGGAAAATGAATAATTCATAACTTATAACTCATAACTCATAACGATGGAATCAAGTTATTCACACCCGTCACTTTCGGACCGTTGACCTTGCGTAACCGTACCATCCGTTCGGCTGCTTTCGAGAGCATGTGTCCCGGAAACGCTCCGTCGGACATGTTGCTCGACTATCATCGGTCGGTAGCGGCGGGCGGTATAGGTATGACTACTGTTGCCTATGCGGCAGTTACTCAGAGCGGCCTGTCTTTTGACCGCCAGTTGTGGATGCGTCCCGAGATTATCCCCGGACTCCGTAGGCTGACTGATGCCATACATGCGGAAGGGGCTGCGGCAGGCATCCAGTTGGGACACTGTGGCAACATGTCCCATAAGAGCATTTGCGGTTGTATGCCCGTCGGCGCATCTTCCGGTTTCAATCTTTACTCTCCTACCTTTGTGCGCGGACTGCGTGCCGATGAGCTGCCGGAGATGGCGCGTGCTTATGGGCGTTCGGTGAATCTGGCACGGGAGGCCGGATTTGATTCTGTAGAGATTCATGCAGGGCATGGCTATCTCATCAGCCAGTTCTTGTCCCCGTCCACCAACCATCGGAAAGACGAGTTCGGAGGCTCGTTGCAAACCGTATGCGTTTTATGGATATGGTGATGGAAGAAGTGATGAAGGCTGCCGGCAGTGATATGCTGTGCTGGTGAAGATGAACATGCGTGACGGTTTCCGTGGAGGGATGGAACTGGATGAGACGATGCAGGTGGCCCGGAGGCTGGAGCAGTCGGGAGCACATGCGCTGGTCTTGAGCGGTGGGTTCGTCAGTAGGCGCCGATGTATGTCATGCGGGGCGAAATGCCTATCCGCAGCATGACGCATTACATGACCTGCTGGTGGTTGAAATACGGTGTACGCATGGTAGGCAAATGGATGATACCGAGCGTACCGTTTAAGGAAGCCTATTTCCTGGAAGATGCCTTGAAATTCCGTGCCGCCTTGAAGATACCGTTGGTTTATGTGGGTGGCCTGGTTTCCAGGGACAAGATAGATGAGGTGCTGGATGACGGTTTCGAGGCTGTGCAAATGGCACGTGCTCTGCTCAATGAGCCGGGGTTCGTCAACCGCATGCGTGCCGAAGAGAATGCACGTTGCAACTGCCGGCATAGTAATTATTGCATTGCCCGGATGTATTCCATCGAGATGGCATGCCATCAGCATTTGAAGGAGGAGCTTCCACCTTGTCTGAAAAAGGAGATAGAGAAAATCGAAGCGAAAGGCTGATTTTTAGTTTTTAATTTTCAATTTTTAATTATTAAAGTGAATTTAGCTGTTATAACTGGGGCAGACGGTGGCATGGGCATGGAAATTACCCGCGCAGTGGCAACTGCCGGCTATCAGGTCATCATGGCATGCCGTGACCCCCAAGCTGCCGAACCCAAGCGGCAACTGCTGATGCGTGAAACCGGTAATCCGCGTATTGAGACTGCTCCCATTGATTTGGCATCTCTGGCTTCAGTGGCCGCATTTGCAGAGCATCTGTTGAAGCGGAGAGAGCCGTTGGCGTTGCTGATGAACAATGCCGGAACCATGGAAACGGAACGCCGCATTACCGAAGACGGACTGGAACGGACGGTGAGTGTCAATTATGTAGGGCCTTACCTGCTGACCCGCAAGCTGCTGCCATTGATGGGAGAGGGGAGCCGTATTGTGAATATGGTATCTTGTACGTATGCCATCGGTCATCTTGACTTTCCGGATTTTTTCCTCCGGGGAAGAAGGGGGGACTTTTGGCGCATTCCTATATATAGCAACACGAAGCTGGCATTGACTCTGTTCACCATCGACTTGGCCAGTCGCGTCAAACACAAAGGTATTGTTGTGAATGCGGCCGACCCGGGGATTGTGTCTACCAATATCATCACCATGCATATGTGGTTTGACCCGCTGACAGATATACTTTTCAGGCCTTTTATCCGTACTCCCCGTAAGGGAGCTGCAACGGCTGTCGGCTTATTGCTGGATGAGGATGCCGGTAAACGTACGGGGACATTGAATGCCAGTTGCCGTCCCAAGTCTCTTTCGGAGAAGTACACCCGGCATGTACAGATGGAAGAACTGTGGGAGAGGACGGAAAGTATAGTGAAAAAATGGTTGTAAAAAACAGAGAAGGCGCATATGTCGCCTTCTCTGTTTATGGGGTATCTGAACAGTCTGTCATTAGATAGACAGTTCTCTCAATACATTTACAAGGTCTTTCTTGATGGGTTTGTCATTCTTGATGGCCTTCGTGAAGGGAACGTATACCACTTCATCGTGGTCAATGCCTATCATGACATTGCGCTGTCCTTCCATGATGGCGTCGATGGCGGCTGCGCCCAGACGGCTGGCAAGGATACGGTCGTGTGCCGTAGGGCTACCACCGCGTTGCAAGTGACCGAGGATGGTTACGCGTACGTCATATTGGGGGTATTCGTTCTTTACACGCTCTGCATAGTGCATTGCACCGCCGGTCAGTTCACTCTCGGCTACCAGTACGATACTGCTGTTCTTGGATTTCCGGAAACCGTTCTTGATGAATTCTTCCAGTTGGTCCACTTCCGTACTGAATTCCGGGATAATGGCTGCTTCTGCTCCGGAGGCGATGGCGCCGTTCAGAGCGAGGAAACCGGCATCGCGTCCCATGACTTCTACGAAAAACAAGCGCTCATGGGAAGTGGCTGTATCACGGATTTTGTCCACAGCATCCAGAATCGTGTTCAGCGCGGTGTCGTAGCCGATAGTGGTATCTGTTCCATAAAGGTCATTGTCGATAGTTCCCGGCAGCCCGATACAAGGCACGTCAAACTCTTGTGCAAAGATACGAGCACCGGTCAGCGAACCGTCGCCTCCGATAATCACTAAGGCGTCAATGCCTTCTTTCTTCATGTTGTCGTAAGCAATCTGGCGGCCCTCGGGAGTCGTGAACTCTTTGCAGCGGGCTGTCTTCAGGATTGTACCACCCAGCTGGATGATGTTGCTGACATTTTGGCTTTTGAATTCTTTGATTTCGCCGGTTACCAGACCTTTGTAACCTCTATATATACCTTTAACTGAAAGTCCGTTGTAAATAGCCGAACGTGTCACGGCACGTATGGCTGCGTTCATTCCCGGAGCATCACCTCCTGATGTCAAGATACCAATGCACTTAACTGTTCCCATAACAATCTTTTTGTTTAGTATTAATAATCATGATGAAAAATAGATTTGGACTATTTTTTCATGCCGCAAAGATAGTAAAAAGCTGAGGCGGTGACTAATAAATTACGTTAATTTGCTGTTCCAAAAGGATGACAAACTGTTATTTAAGTTTTGACTTTATGGCTTCTGAAATTTCTTCCATCAGCCATTTGGGGGTGGAAGTGGCTCCGCAGACACCGATGGAATTGGCACCGGCTAACAGAGAACTATCTATTTCTTCGGCACTGTCTATCAAATGTGAATTGGCATTGACTTTTTTACACTCACTGAACAGCATCTTGCCGTTAGAGCTTTTTTTGCCGCTGACAAAGAATATTAAATCATGGGAAGCTGCAAATTTCCGGATATTAGGTATCCGGTTTGCCACTTGTCGGCAGATAGTGTCATAGGACTCGAAAGTGACTTTCGGTGAGATATGTCCCTCTATGTATTTCACAATGTTTTGAAATCCGTCCAGAGACTTTGTGGTCTGGGAGTAGAGACGGATGTCTTTGCTGAAATCCAGTTTCCTTGCCTCTTCCTGCTTTTCGATGACGATGGCCTTTCCGGTGGTTTGTCCTACCAGACCCAGTACTTCGGCGTGTCCATTTTTGCCATAGATGACAATTTGCTTGTCGCGGTTGTCTTCCTGGACGTACTCTTGCTTAATCTTCTTTTGCAGGCGGAGTACGACCGGGCAGGTTGCGTCAATGATTTCTATATTGTTGCGGCGGGCAATGTCATAAGTTTCAGGGGGCTCTCCATGAGCACGCAGCAGCACTTTGGCGTTGTGGAGGTGGTTGAATTCCTCATGGTTGATGGTAATCAGCCCCATTGCCTTCAGGCGTTCCACTTCACGGCTGTTGTGCACGATGTCTCCCAGACAATAGAGGGTTCCTCCTTTCGCCAGTTCCTCTTCTGCCTTGTTTATTGCGGTGACAACTCCGAAACAGAAGCCGGAGCCTTCGTCTATTTCTACTTTTGCCATATCCGGTTCAGTTCTTCTCCTTTGTAACCCGTTCGAATTGTTCCGCCAGCCATTCCTTTTGTTGGGAAATGCTCAGGTGGCTGTTGTCCAACAATAAAGCGTCAGAAGCTTTGCGCAGCGGACTTACATCCCGGTTTTGGTCAATATAGTCCCGTTGTTTCACATTTTCCAGAATTTCGTCAAAGCTGGCTTCTTCCCCTTTGGCCTTCAGTTCGTCATAGCGGCGTTGTGCCCGTATCTCGGGGGTGGCGGTTACAAAAATTTTCAGCTCGGCATCCGGGAAAACGGTAGTGCCGATGTCGCGCCCGTCCATAACGATACCCTTGGCCTTGCCCATCTCTTGTTGCTGTGCCACCATAGCTTCGCGTACGAAATCCAATGTTGCAATGGGGCTGACACGTGAAGATACTTCCATGGTACGGATTTTGTTTTCTACATTTACTCCGTTCAGGTAGGTATCCGGGCGTCCGGTTTCGGGGTTCAGGCGGAAAGAAATATGTATATCCTTTATTAGACTTTTCAGTTTTTCGGCATCTATGCGGTCACCCTGGAAGATACCATTCTCTATACTATATAATGTTACTGCCCGATACATGGCACCACTATCTATATATATGTAACCGATTTCGCGGGCGAGGTCTTTGGCCATAGTGCTTTTCCCGCAAGAGGAAAAACCGTCGATTGCTATTGTTATCTTTTTCATGACTTTTATGCTATAGTTATATAGGTATAACACCTGCAAAACAGAAAATTTCAATATTTCATTTAAAATTCTTGCCAAAGATACGGTATTTTTAAAATATCTCGTTACATTTGTGGCACAAAAGCACATGGAGGTTTTTGAAGGATTAAAAAAATGAAAATGGAGCGCCTATTGTGTAAAAAAAAACAGCAGAGCGTGAACATTCTTTGGAAAAGTGCTATATTTGCCCCAAATGAGAAACACTAAAATTATATTATAAATTATGGAAATTAAGAAATCACCTAAGGCAGACCTGGAGAGTAAGAAGTCGACTTGGCTGCTTGTCGGTTATGTAATCGTGCTCGCTTTCATGTTTGTTGCGTTCGAGTGGACAAAGCGTGACATCAAGATTGACACGAGCCAGGCTATTACCGACGTATTTTTTGAAGAGGAAATCATCCCTATTACAGAACAGCCGGAGCAGGTTACTCCTCCGCCTCCCGAAGCCCCTTCAATTGCAGAGACGTTGACTATCGTTGAAGACGATGCTGACGTGGAAGAAACGGCCATTGTATCTTCTGAAGAATTGAACCAGGCAGTGGAAATCAAATATGTTCCCGTAGCAGTGGAAGAGGAAGAACCGGAAGAACAGACTATTTTCGAGGTGGTAGAACAGATGCCTGAGTTCCCGAATGGTGGTATGGCTGGTTTGATGCAGTATTTGAGCAAGAATATTAAATATCCTACTATTGCACAGGAAAACGGAACTCAAGGCCGTGTAACTTACAGTTCGTGGTTAATAAGGACGGTAGTATCGTAGATGCTAAAGTTCTGAGAGGCGTTGACCCGTATTTGGACAAAGAAGCTGTCCGCGTGATTATGGGCATGCCGAAGTGGAAACCCGGTATGCAGCGTGGTAAACCCGTTCGTGTTAAGTATACCGTGCCTGTAATGTTTAGATTGCAGTAATAAAATATCTATAAGTGGGAGAGGCTGCCGGAATGCAGCCTCTTTTCATTACCCGCTATTCCCTAAATTCTGAAAATGCCATGTTTACAGCTTCCGAGCTTTTAGAAAGAATAAATTCTCATATTGCAGAATTGCAGTTTACCCGTACTCCTCAAGGTTTATATGCTCCCGTTACCTATGTGTTGTCCATGGGCGGAAAAAGAATCCGTCCGGTATTGATGTTGATGGCCTACAATCTGTATCAGGAGGATATTACCCGTATTTTTAACCCTGCAACGGGGATTGAAGTGTATCATAATTATACTCTTTTGCATGACGACTTGATGGACCGTGCAGACCGTCGCCGTGGTAAGGAGACGGTACATAAAGTTTGGGATGACAATGCTGCCATCCTTTCGGGGGATGCAATGCTTGTATTAGCTTATCAGTTTATGGCTCAATGTCCGGTTGAACACCTGAAAGAGGTGATGGATATATTTAGCCTGACTGCACTGGAAATCTGTGAAGGACAGCAGCTGGATATGGAGTTTGAACATCGGAAGGATGTGAAGGCAGAGGAGTATCTGGAAATGATTCGTCTGAAAACTTCGGTATTGTTGGCTGCAAGCTTGAAGATTGGCGCTCTTTTGGGAGGGGCTTCTTCTGAAGATGCGGAGCAGTTGTATGATTTTGGCATGAACTTGGGTGTCGCTTTTCAGTTGAAAGATGATTTCCTGGATGTTTATGGCGATACTGCCGTCTTTGGAAAGAATATTGGAGGTGATATTCTGTGCAATAAAAAGACCTACATGTTGATAAAGGCTTTTGAACATGCGGATGAGGAGCAGTTGACCCGCTTGAATGCTTGGGTGGATGCTGTTGCATTCAACCCGGAGGAGAAAGTTGCTGCGGTGACGGAACTGTATAACCGGATTGGCGTCAAGGAACTGTGTGAGAAAAAGATGGAAGAGTATTGTGAACGGCAATGGAAAGTCTGTTGGCGGTGAAGGTGGCAGATGAAAAGAAAGAGGAATTGAAGAACCTGATGGCTAACCTGATGCATCGGGAAGTATAACTTTAAATCCGGGAGAAAATGCCTTATAGAAGATTGCCTAATACAGATCAAGCGAGAATACGGGCGCTGAAAGCAGTGGTCGTCAAGGGTGATATATGTAATGTGTATGATTTGGCCGTATCTTTGAAGGCGTTGACTGATGCGCGGAATTTTCTTACAAAGTTTGAAGCTGCGCAAGCTTATTATGCCGACTGTTTTGAGCGGCAGGCTCGGGCGGGACGTAAGCATCAGGCTAATGTAAAGACTGCCCGTCTGTATATTTCTCATTTTATCCAGGTGTTGAATTTAGCTGTCATCCGTTCTGAAGTGCGTATTGCTCATAAGGAATATTACGGTTTGGACACAAGCAACAATAATGTGCCTGATTTATCGACAGAGCCTGCCTTGGCAGAGTGGGGGCGTAAAATCGTGGATGGGGAAAACAAACGTATATCCCAGGGAGGAATTCCCATTTATAACCCTACGATTGCAAAAGTGAGGGTGCATTATGATATTTTCATGGATAGTTATGAGAAGCAAAAGAATCTTCAATCTTTGACAGCCCGCAGTTTGGACACCTTGGCTTCGATGCGTGCAGAGGCGGATGGTTTGATTTTGGATATATGGAACCAGGTTGAAAAGAAATTCGAGGAGGTCACTCCCAATGAGAAACGTTTGGATTTATGCCGTGATTATGGAATAATCTATTTTACCGTACCGGTGAGAAACGCAAAGAGTAAGTTGAAGAATGAGATTGATTGATTCACATTCCCATCTTTTTTTAGAAGAGTTTGCAGAGGATTTGCCTCAAGTGATGGCTCGTGCCCGTGAGGCAGGAGTCACGCATATTTTTATGCCCAATATCGATAGTACCACCATAGGACCTATGCTTCGGGTGTGCCGTGAATATAAAGGGTATTGCTATCCGATGATTGGATTGCACCCTACCTCTGTGGATGCGGATTATGAAAGGAGTTGGAAATAGTGGCCCGGGAGCTGGCTTCACCGAATGAATTTGTTGCGGTTGGCGAGATTGGTATGGACTTGTATTGGGATAAGACTTTTCTTAGAGAGCAGCAAAGGGTGTTGGACAAGCAGATTGAGTGGGCTTTGGAATACGGTTTGCCGGTAGTGCTGCATTGTAGGGAAGCGTTCGACCATATATATAATGTGTTGAAACCCTATCAGCAGACTCCTTTGAAAGGAATTTTCCATAGTTTTACGGGAACCTCGGAAGAGGCCTGCAGGATTATGGAATTTGCGGATTTCATGATAGGAATAAATGGTGTGGTGACTTTCAAGAAATCAACTTTACCCGAAGTCTTGAAGAATATTCCTTTGGAACGCATCGTGCTGGAAACCGATTCCCCTTATCTGACTCCGGTTCCCAATCGAGGCAAGAGGAACGAAAGCGCATATGTTAAGGATACTTTGGTAAAGGTGGCCGGAATCTATGGGAACTCTCCTGAAAAGGTGGCCCAGGTTACTTCTGATAACGCTTTAAAAGTGTTCGGAATGCTCAAATAAGCTCTTTAAGATTTTAAAGTTTATTAATTTTGAGATTTTATTTAATATAAAACGGGGAGAATGAGGCAGAACAACAAAAAAAAGAATACATTTGTAGCTGAAAACGCTGGTGGTTCGCATTTTTTTTGTAATTTGCACCCGATTTCAGAAAAGGCGTCTATTGGAGAGATGCTCGAGTGGTTGAAGAGGCACGCCTGGAAAGCGTGTATACCCCTAAAGGGTATCGGGGGTTCGAATCCCCCTCTCTCCGCAACAGTTCTGAATAAGATGGAAAACTAGCGGGTAAAGGTCTACAAATCTATGATTTGTAGACCTTTTTTGCTTGTACTCCGTTTGCTTTGAAAGACTTGGAAACTATGTCTTTGTAAATTAATTATAGATAATGAAAGCTGGATGACATCTCCTTTCATAATAAGGCGATGGGATAATGCATTGCCACTGCAAAGCAAGTGCATGCTTTTTGCAGTGCTACTGCATTCAGCTTTGCAGTGGCGCTGCAACACATATGCAGTGTCACTGCAGCATATATGCAGTAGCGCTGCAACACGTTTGCAGTCACACTGCAGCAGATGTGCAGCGACGCTGACCCGGTAGGTGTGTACGGGATTGTATCATGTTTCGTTAAGAAGATATTATAAAGTATCCTTTGAATGTCGTATTTTTGTCTATCTGTAATTTAGAGTAGTCAAAGAAAACTATGAAACACACTCGTATGAAACTAAAAACAGCGGTAAAGAACCTTCATGAAGGCTGGAAATTCCGGCAGGCGAGACTGACCAATTGGTATCCGGCTACAGTTCCGGGAGTAGTCCACACGGACTTACTGCAGAACAAGATTATTGAAGACCCGTTTTTCCGGTTGAACGAACGGGGATTGCAATGGATTGACAAGGAAGACTGGGTTTATGAAACTTGCTTTACTCTTGCTGCCGACATGATGCGGAAAGAGAATATGGAGCTTGTGTTCGAGGGGCTGGATACTTACGCTGACGTTTATTTGAATGATGAATGTATACTGAAAGCGGACAATATGTTTCGCCGCTGGTCTATCCCCGTTAGGCAGTACATCAGGGAGGAGAATAATATACTGAAGGTGTACTTCCATTCGCCGGTAAAGATAGACGTCCCCAAATGGGATGCACTTCCTTACCAGTATCCGGCATCCAATGACCAGTCTGAAAACGGAGGCTTGTTCAACAAGAAGATAAGCATTTTTGCCCGTAAGGCGGGTTATCATTATGGCTGGGACTGGGGCCCACGTCTGGTTACCTCCGGCATCTGGCGTCCGGTGTATATCAGGGCTTGGAGCGATTTGAGAATCAACGATGTGTTTATCGAGCAGAAGGAAGTCGGTGCAGGCAGGGCCGTGATTGCCGGACATGTGGAGCTGGATGCCGATAAGGATATGGACGGAGTGCTGGTCACGATAACAGACGAGGCTACCGGAAGAGTGCTTGGCGAGTGGCAAGCGGATTTGAAGCGAGGCACCAATCGGGTGACCGTTGATTTCGTCCTTCACAAGCCGAAGCTGTGGTGGAGTAATGGACTGGGGGAGCCTTTCCTTTACCGTTTCCGTACGGATATCATTGCAGGCGGGGAATTGTTGGACTCTAAAACCGAAAGGGTGGGCATACGCTCTTTGAAGGTGGTGCATCAGCCGGATAAGGACGGGCATACTTTCTATATAGAGCTGAACGGGCGTCCGGTTTTTGCCAAAGGAGCCAATTACATCCCTTCGGATAACTTCCTGCCGCGCGTCACTCCCGAGAATTATAAAAGGACGATTCTCGATGCCGCCGGTGTAAACATGAATATGTTGCGTGTCTGGGGCGGAGGTATCTATGAGACGATGTCTTCTATGATTTGTGTGATGAGCATGGAATTATGATTTGGCAGACTTTATGTTTGCCTGCAGCATGTATCCGGCAGAAGGCGCCCTGCTCGATAATATCCATCAGGAGGCGGTGGACAATGTGAAACGTTTGCGCAATCATGCCTGCATTGCTTTGTGGTGTGGAAACAATGAATGCCAGGATGCCTGGCTGGGCTGGGGCTGGAAGTGCGAGATAGAACGGCAGAACAAGGAATATGCCGACAAGATTTGGGCACAGTACCGGCAGCAGTATCATGTCACCTTACCCGGGGTGGTCAGGGAGTATGCACCCGGAACCTTCTATTGGCCTTCTTCTCCGTTCGCATTCGAGGGAGAGATGTCCGGTACTACTGACGGGGACCGTCACTATTGGAGTGTCTGGCATGGTAAAGCACCCATTTCCGATTATGACAGCGAGAAATCCCGCTTTTTCAGCGAGTACGGCTTTCAGTCTTTTCCAGAGTTCGACTCCGTCAAGCGCTATGCTCCTTACCCCGAAGACTGGGATATACGTTCCGAGGTGATGATGTCCCATCAGCGTGGTGGCGACCATGCCAACGGGCTGATTGAGACTTACCTGTTGAATGAATATAAAAAACCGCGTGATTTCCGGGCATTCCTTTATATGAACCATGTGCTGCAGGGAGATGCCATCAAGACGGCCATCGAGTCGCACCGCCGCCAGATGCCGTATAATATGGGGACGCTTTTCTGGCAGCACAACGACTGTTGGCCCGTAGCTTCCTGGGCGAGCCGTGACTATTACGGACGCTGGAAGGCGCAGCACTATTATACTCGCAAGGTCTATGATGACATCCTGATTTCTCCGGTAGTGGAGGGGGATGATTTGAAAGTATATGCAGTGTCCGACCGCTTGGAGAATACTTCCGGCCGGCTGCAGCTCCAGGTCTGCCGGTTCGACGGAACCGTGGTTTATCACTGGGACAAGTCTGTCGGCATTTCCGGCAATGACAGCCGTGTCTGTTTTTCCGCACCGCTTGCCAAGCTGCTGGAGGGGGTGGATAGAGGAACGGTATATGTCCGCGTAGACTATACGGACAAATCGGGCAGGGTGTACCATAACAACTACTGTCTGGATAAGCAGAAGAATATGAATTATCCGAAAGTGGATTTGCAGACCGAAGTCCGTTCCATTGAAGGCGGATATGAAGTGACGGTATCAACAGACAAGTTTGCCCGTGCCGTATGCTTGTCCGTTGCTGACAATGAAAGTGTATATAGCGACAATTATTTTGATGTCCAGCCGAAGAGCAGCGTGCAGGTACAGGTCAGGACGCGATTGTCTGCCGAAGCGTTCAACGCTTCGTTGAGGCTGACTTGCTTGAACAATGAATTCTGATAAGTTATGGAAAAACAAAGCGGAGCAACATATTGAAATGTTACTCCACTTCTCATTGAGATGTTGAAAAATGTGTTTTTAGGAGATTTAGTTATTTTCTTTTTTAATGTCTAGGTCATGAACCGTTCACCGTCATATAGACTTTTGACACGGATGTTCAGCCCTTTTTTCTCTTTCAGTTGTTCCGCTATATTGTCCAGCTTGAAGGAGGCCAGTCCGGTGCCCAGTGTGAGCTGGCTGTCATTGTAGGCATTGTGGCGGAATTCGAGATTGACGTAATCCGGTTTGTCGTTCTCGCCGGTGGATGCTTCGTTGATGACCAGGTTCAGCATGTGCTTCTTATCTTCGTTGTTACTGTGGTAGAATTGATACTTGATGTTCAGATACTCACCCGTAATCCATAAATCCGTGGCGTTGATGTTGTCGTCTCCGATACTGTCCGCCTTTTCGGCAGGCATGGAGTAGATGTCTTTGGTCAGAATATTTTCGATGTGCTTTATTTGGGCATTGTATTCGTACCCTGGAAGTTTCTCTTCCAGTTCGCGGAAGTAGATGAAAGCCCTCTGGCCGTCTATTACGGCATAGTTGTGAACATAGGTTGTGTCACTGGGATATAGTTTACTGCCTTCGTCCAGTGAGAAATAGTAGTCTTTTCCTTCGATGACCTTTACCGTACCTACGGCGAACAAAGTGTCATATTTGTCATCCCAATCGTCCAGGCATGATTGCAATACAATGGCAGTCAGGAATAAAAGCATGGATGCTGCCAATGTCATTCTCAGTTTCTTCATAAGTGGTAGGTTTTAGCTCTTTTTCTGTTTAAAACTTATTTTTGCATTCAGAAAATGCGGTGAAAAGCTAAATACTGCGTAGTATACTGTTAAAGAAATAAAAGTGTGATTTTCTTCTCTGCCTGATGCAGTATTTTTGCGCCAGTTGCATTTTTAAGGTAAACACGTGTTAAAAGAGAGAATGGAAGAACAGGAATTGGCAGAACGCTGTAGGCAAGGGGACAACCTTGCCCGCAAAGAACTGTATGAGCGCTATGCGGGACGCATGCTCAGCGTATGCCTCCGTTATGCAGGTGACCGGGAGACTGCCCAAGACCTGATGCATGACGGTTTTCTGAAACTTTTTGATTCTTTCGATAAGTTCACTTGGCGGGGAGAGGGCTCTCTGCGGGCATGGATGGAACGCGTAATGGTGAATACGGTATTGCAGTATTTGCGGAAAAATGATGTGATGAATCAGTCATCGGCCTTGGAGAATGCACCCGAAGCTTATGAGGAACCGGAAGGTTCGTCAATAGATGTCATTCCTCAAAAGGTACTAATGCAGTTTATCAGTGAATTGCCTGCCGGCTATCGTACCGTATTCAACTTATATATTTTTGAAGAGAAATCCCATAAGGAGATTGCTCGACTATTGGGAATTAATGAAAAATCCTCTGCCTCGCAGTTGACGCGTGCTAAAGCGACTTTAGCGGCAAAAGTACGTGAGTGGATGAAAAGAAATGATTAAATGAAGGAACGTATGGAAGATGAATTGTGGTTGAAAAAGATAAAGGACAAGCTGGAAGACTATTCCGAACCGCTGCCGGTTGCCGGATGGGAGCGGTTGGAGAAGGAATTGTCCGTTTCCGGAGCTCCGATAACCGGACCGCATAGGATGATACCTTTCCGTCGCTGGGCGGTGGCCGCGGCAGCTGTGTTGCTGGTGGCGGTTTCGTCCGTCAGTCTGTGGCTGTGCAGAGTCCGGTAGGGAATGAAATGCGGCATACGTCAGTGCCCGCTTTGGCTGTGGCTCCGGACGTCTTGCCGGAACAGACAGTACCTGCCATACGGACTAATTCCATAGAGCCTGCTTATCGGGCACATGGAAATGCATCGGCGCCCAATAAGGAGGCAAGTCACCCTTTGGTTGCACAACATATCAGAATATCGTTGGCGAAGAACAGCAGGAGGAAATGCTGCCGGTTGAAACTGCAGATGAGGTTGTCGGTATTGGACAGCAGGCGGAAGAACCGGTAGTGGAAGATACGGACCATGAAACTACAATGCAGGCCGAGGAACCGGAGACAAGGGAAGACCGCTATCGTCCGTCAGGCCGGGACAAACTGCATCTTCCGGAAAAAAACAGTTCTGGTAGGGATGCTAAAGGATGGGCGGTTGGCTTGTCCGTAGGAAATACGGGAGGTTTTTCATTGGCGAATGAAGGGGAAGCGAATGTGATGTCGGACTACATGCCTGGAAGTCCTATTTATGGCGGTAACGTAGATTTATCCTCTACGGCCAATGGCATTGTTACTATTCCCGACGGGCAGGAACTGGTTTTTAAGGATGGTATGCCCTATCTGCAAAGACGCGAAAAGAAAATTGCGGATATAAACCATAAACAACCGCTCAGTTTCGGTGTTTCGGTGCGGAAAAACTTGGCGAAGGGTTTCTCTGTGGAAAGCGGGCTGACGTATACCTATCTTGCTTCTGACGTAAGGTATGAGGGCAGCTCGGAAAAGATAAGCCAGAAGCTGCATTATATTGGCATTCCGGTACGGGCCAACTGGAACTTTGTGGATGCAAAGAACTTTACGATGTACGTTTCGGCGGGGGGTGCCATTGAAAAATGTGTGTATGGCAAGATTGGTACTGAGAGTGAGACTGTGAAACCGGTACAGCTTTCTGTCATGGGTGCTGTCGGTGCCCAGTATAACATAAGCAATAGGGTGGGCCTGTATGTGGAACCGGGAGTATCTTATTTCTTTGATGACGGTTCGTCGATACAGACTATACGCAAGGAGAACCCGTGTAACTTTACGTTGCAGGCCGGTATACGTCTTACTTATTGATAGCAGGACAGACATGTTTTTGTCCACTTTCTTGTAGATTCAGAATTTTCTTAATAACTTTCGGCCGTGTTTCTTCGTTGGTGGATGAAGGGACACGGTTTTTTATTGATTGAGAAGAAAGAAAGTAGGTCGGGACATGCCCGGCAATATAACAAACACGTAGTAAAATAGACAAAATGAAGATTAAAAAGAAAGTGCCTTAAGCGGGCTATTGCTTTGTTGTGCAATCACGGCAAAAGCACAAGTGTGTATTACTCCCCAGGTGGAGCAGCGTGCCAGGGAGTTGGTTTCTCAAATGACGCTGGAAGAAAAAATCGATTACATTTCCGGTCCCAAATCTTTTTATATCCGGGCTGTACCCCGGCTTGGCATACCCGAAATCAGGATGGCCGATGGTCCGCAAGGCATACGTAACAATACTCAAAGTACCTTGTATCCTTGTGGCATCTTGTCGGCTTCGACATGGAACCGTAAGTTGGCTAGAGAGCTGGGACATGGTTTGGCCCGGGATGCAAAGGCCCGTGGGGTAAGTATTCTGTTGGGGCCTGGAGTCAATATCTACCGCTCTCCTCTATGCGGGCGAAACTATGAGTATTTTGGTGAAGACCCTTATTTGACGGGCGAAACTGCTAAAGAATATATCTTGGGAGTGCAGGAAGAGGGAGTTATGGCTACGGTGAAGCATTTTGCGGCCAATAACCAGGAGTGGAGCAGACATCATGCCAGCTCAGATGTGGATGAGCGCACGCTGCAGGAAATTTATTTTCCCGCGTTCCGAAAAGCTGTGCAGGAAGCAGGAGTAGGGGCGGTTATGGATAGCTATAATCCGCTGAACGGGGTACATGCCACCGAAAATAGCTGGCTGAATATTGATGTACTGCGCAAACAGTGGGGATTTAAAGGTATCCTGATGTCTGACTGGACATCTGTATATTCCGGTGTGGGAGCCGCTAATGGAGGGTTGGATTTGGAAATGCCCGTCGGTAAATTTATGACCAGGGAAATTCTTATTCCGGCAATAGAGAATGGTATCGTGAAGGAAGAGACCATTGACGCCAAAGTCCGGCATATACTCCAGACATTGATTGCTTTTGGAGCACTTGATACTCCGAGAGAAGATAAATCTATCGATAAAGACAATGCACAGTCTAAGGAAATTGCACTTGACTTGGCGAGAGAAGGAGTAGTCTTATTGAAAAATGACAACGGTACGTTGCCTTACCGGAACGGTAGAACATTGGTAATCGGGCCTAATGCCGATATTATTCCCACAGGAGGAGGAAGCGGATTTGTCACCCCTTATTCGGTAGTGTCACTCTATGAAGGTATGGTTCAGTTGAAGGGCGGCAGACAGATAGAGCTGCTGTCTGACAGCATTCTTTATAAGGATATGTCCCAACAGATTTATACGGATGGCAGTTTTACGCAAAACGGTTTTAAGGGCGAATATTATAATACTCGTAATCTTACCGGAGAACTCTTTCAAGCTGCCATAGAGCCTGCCATAGACCATGCCTGGAAATACGGTGCACCGTTCGACGGCATGCCGGTAGATCAGTTTTCTGCCCGTTGGACGGGAGTTTACAAGGCTGACAAGGATGGAACTGTCAAGTTCCAGCTGGCTGGCGATGACGGATACCGTCTGTTTGTAAACGATAAGCTGATTACCGGAGATTGGGGGAACCATTCATTCAGTACCCGCAGTGCATTTATGCAGGTCAGTGCAGGGGAGATATACCGGTTGCGTATTGAATATTTTGATAATGTGGGTGAGGCGACTGTCAGTTTCCAGGCAGGAATGATGGATGAGGAGCGTTTGGCCTCTTCACTGAAGCATGCCAGGAATGTTATTGTATGTGCCGGGTTCAACAGCAGTACAGAAGGTGAAGGGTTCGACCGTCCGTTTGCATTGTCATACGGGCAGGAATATCTCATTAATAAAGTGGCTTCACTTCATGATAATGTGGCTGTGGTGGTGAATGCCGGAGGTGGAATAGATTTCCGCAATTGGGGGCAGAGTGTACAAGTTATTTTGATGGCATGGTATCCGGGGCAGGAGGGTGGAAAGGCCCTTGCCGAAATCATTACGGGCAAGCTTTCGCCAAGTGGCAAACTACCAGTCAGCATCGAGGAAAAATGGGAAGATAATCCGGTATATGGTAATTATTATGACAATCGCAATGTACCTCATAAACGGGTGCAGTATGCCGAAGGTGTTTTCGTAGGTTATAGGGGATATGACCGGAACGGAAAGCAGCCGCTCTATCCTTTCGGGTATGGACTGTCATACAGTAGTTTTGAATATAGTAATCTGAGTGTTGAGAAGACGGGGGGAAGCCGGGTTACGGTAAGCTTTGACATCAAGAATACCGGAAAGATGGATGCTGCGGAAGCGGCTCAGGTATATGTGCGGGATGTGGAATGTTCTGTTCCGCGTCCATTGAAGGAGTTGAAAGGCTACGATAAGGTTTACTTGAAGAAGGGTGAAACCAAGCGCGTTCGGATATTGCTGGATGAGGAAGCCTTTGCCTACTATGATGTGGAATCACATCGGTTTGTAGTGGAAAAGGGGACTTTTGAGATTCTGGCAGGTCCTTCTTCAGCTGATTTACCATTGAAGGCAACTGTTGTTTTATGATAAAATAAATATCAAAACAAGAATGGCAGTATGAAAAAGATAATAATACTGATGGTTTGTCTGTGGGGACTTGGTAACACCTTTACCTCGGCACAAACTACGGAGAAGGAGAAATTCATCTCAAGCTTGATGAAGCAGATGACGCTGGATGAAAAGATAGGCCAGCTTGCACAATGCACCTACCGAGGGAATTTTACCGGACCCGACGGTGGAAATATTCCTAAAGAAGAGTATGTCCGGCAAGGCAGAATAGGCTCTATGCTGAATGTGATAGGAGTAAAGGATATACGCCGTTATCAAGAGCTTGCTTTGCAATCGCGTTTGCGCATTCCTTTAATTTTCGGACTGGATGTTATCCACGGCTATCGTACCGGATTTCCGCTTCCGCTTGCCGAGGCTGCAAGTTTCGATTTGGCCATGATTGAGGAAGCTGCACGCTACAATGCTTTGGAAAGTGCCGCCGATGGTTTGAACTGGGTTTTTGCCCCGATGGTGGATATTTCGTGGGACGCACGTTGGGGACGCGTCATGGAAGGGGCCGGTGAGGACCCTTATTATGGTTCTCGGGTAGCGGAGGCGCGTGTCAGAGGCTTGCAAGGAGACGATTTGGCAGACACGACGACTGTCATGGCATGTATGAAACATTTTGCCGGATATGGTGCACCGATAGCAGGAAAGGAGTATAATAGTGTGGATATGTCAATGGGCCACTTTGCCAATTTTTATATGCCTCCCTATAAGGCGGCCATAAAGGTAGGAGCAGCTACCGTGATGAGTGCTTTCAATGATTTTAATAATATTCCTTGTACTGCCAATGATTTCTTGCTCAACCGGCTATTGAGAGAGCAGTGGGGATTTAAGGGATTTGTTGTGTCCGATTATAATTCGGTAGAGGAATTGGTGAACCACCGTTATGCTGTTGACAAGAAAGATGCCGCAGCCAAAGCGCTGAATGCTGGTCTGGACATGGAGATGGTAAGTACCTGCTACTTGACTTATCTGAAGGAGCTTGTTCAAGAAGGGAAAGTAAAGGAGAGTGTGCTTGATGATGCAGTACGGCGTATATTGGAGAAGAAATATGAGTTGGGATTGTTTGAGGACCCTTTTCGCTACTGTAATCCGGAAAGAGCGGCCAGAATACTCAATGCGCCCGAAGTCCGTAATGCTTCGCTCCGTATGGCCGAGCGTTCCGTTGTATTGCTGGAGAATAGGGAATCTGTGCTTCCGTTGACGGCACAGACGAGGAAGATAGCCTTGATAGGAGGACTCTCAAAATCCCAGTACGATATGGCAGGTGCTTGGCCTGCCACTACGGACCGGAACAAAGTGGTGACCTTATATGATGCATTGGTCCGGAAAGGACTGGAGGTGAACTATGCTGAAGGCTATGATATGAAGAGCAATCAGTTGACCGGATTGCAGGAAGCATTACAGGCTGCTGAGGCTTCGGATGTCATTGTTGTGGCGGTAGGCGAGAGATTCGGTCAGAGTGGCGAGAAGGCTTCCAAAGTGAATATAGCCATACCCGAGGGGCAGCAGAAGCTGGTGTCGGAACTGGCAAAGACTGGAAAACCTGTCATTGCTCTTGTCATGTGTGGGCGTCCGGTAATCTTCAATGAGATAAGGGAACATGCTGATGCGGTACTGTGTACTTGGTGGCTGGGAAGTGAGGCCGGCAATGCCATATGCAATGTGTTGTGGGGAGAGTATAATCCTTCGGCTAAATTGCCCATGACATTTCCTGCACACGTAGGACAGATTCCCATTTATTATCAGAATAAGAGCACCGGCCGCCCTACCGCATTGAAACAGACCTATAAGGCATCTTATATCGATGCTTCCACTGAGCCTGCCTATCCTTTCGGATATGGGCTTTCGTACACGGATTTTGGATATTCTGATTTGAAACTGCTGCCGGGCAAGGCTGCAGGCGTCCATACGGAGGTGTCGGTAAAAGTGACTAATACCGGTAAGTGTGCAGGAGAGGAAGTAGTTCAATTGTATGTGCAGGATAAGGTAGCCTCTGTTACGCGTCCGATAAAGGAATTGAAGGGCTTCAGGAAAATTCATCTGAATGTGGGTGAAAGCAAAACTGTAGCTTTTCAGATAACTGACGATGCACTGGGATTCTATGACAATGAGATGAATTATATGGTAGAACCTGGTGATTTCGTCTTTATGGTGGGTGGCAGTAGTGATGATGTACAGCAGATTACCTATAACTTGAAAGAATAGGATTCTTACCCTATAAATGAAAAGCAAGGCTGTCTGGAATCATATCCGGACAGCCTTGCTTTTCTGTTTTAGTTGGTTATCACATTCGTGAAATACTCTTTGAACAGTTTTTCTGCCCGTTCCAGTTGTTCCGGAGTATTTTCCTTCACTTCTTTCAATTTGTAATCCCATCCCATGGCTTCGTATTTGTGAACACCCAGACGGTGATAAGGAAGTATTTCCACCCGTTGTATCTGCTGGTATTTGCCAAGACTTTCACCCAGCAGGCGGGTGTCTTCTTCCGAATCGCTGTAACCGGGGACCAGTACATAGCGCAGCCAGAAGGGGTGTTCATGTTCTTCGAGCCAGGCAGCGGTGCGGAGTGTCTGTTCGTTGCTTCGTCCCGTCAGCGTACGGTGGCGTTCGGGATTGAATTGCTTGATGTCCAGCAGCACGAGGTCAGTCAGACTAAAGAGCTCTTCCACCTTTTCATTCCAGATGCCTCCGTTACTGTCCAGACAGATATGGATGCCGTTCGCCTTCAGCTCCTTGAAAAGAGGAATCAGCGCTTCTGCTTGCAGGGTAGGCTCACCGCCGGAGAAAGTAATACCTCCTTTCTTCCCGAAGAATGCCTTTTGGCTGATAGCCATTTGCAGAATCTCTTCCGGAGTGGTGGGAGTGCCTCCTTTTACATCAATCGTATCCGGATTGGCACAATACAGACAACGGAACGGACATCCTTGCAGGAAAACGACGAGCCGGAGACCCGGCCCGTCGAATGTTCCCATACTTTCGTAGGAGTGTACATTTATCATATTACATTCTTTCGTGGAATGAACGGCTGATGACTTCCAACTGATGCTCGCGGCTCAACTTCACGAAGTTCACGGCATAGCCGGAAACGCGGATGGTGAGTTGCGGATACTTTTCAGGATGTTCCATGGCATCTTCCAGCATTTCGCGGTTCAGTACGTTTACGTTCAAATGGTGGGCACCTTTGGTGAAGTAGCCGTCCATCATGGTTACCAGGTTCTCTACACGTTCTTCCGGTGTCGGGCCCAGTGATTTGGGAACAATGGAGAACGTATTGCTGATGCCGTCCTGCGAGTCGCGGTAGCGCAATTTGGCTACGGAGCTCAAGGAAGCGATGGCACCGTTCTTGTCACGTCCGTGCATTGGGTTGGCACCCGGAGCAAAGGCAACACCTTTGGCGCGTCCGTCCGGAGTGGCACCGGTCTTCTTGCCGTACATCACGTTGGAGGTGATAGTCAGCAAGGAAAGGGTGGGACGGGCATTCTTGTAGACAGGCAGCTTTTTCAGTTCTTCGCTGAAATAGTAAACGAGGTCTACTCCCAGGTGGTCCACACGGTCGTCATTATTGCCGAAGCAGGGGAATGAGCCTTCGGTGTCGAAACCTTCGGTCAGGCCGATTTCGTTGCGGCGTGCAGTGACTTTGGCATATTTGATGGCGGACAGTGAGTCTATGGCGATGGAAAGGCCGGCAACACCGTATGCCAGATTGATGCGTGGGTCGGTATCGATGAATGCCATCTGGGCTTTCTCATAATAATACTTATCATGCATGTAGTGGATGATATTCATGGCCTCGTTGTAGACACGGGCTATTTCAGTCAGTACCTTCTTGTAGTTGGCCATAACTTCCTCAAACTTCAGTGTCTCGCCGGTCAATACGGGAATACCTTTCACCATGACAGTTCCGGTGTTTTCGCAACGGCCACCGTTGATGGCAAGCAGCAGGGCCTTGGCAAGGTTGGCACGTGCGCCGAAGAACTGGATTTGCTTGCCGATGGTTGGTAGGATACACAGCAGGCAATGCCGTAATCGTCGCAGTTGCGCACTTCGCGCATCAGGTTATCGTTCTCGTATTGGATAGAGCTTGTGTCTACGGAAACTTTGGCACAGAAATCCTTGAAACCTTCCGGTAGTTCCGGGCTCCACAGTACCGTCATGTTTGGTTCGGGAGAAGGACCGAGATTGTATAGGGTTTGCAGAAAACGGAAAGAGGTTTTGGTCACTTTCACACGTCCGTCGTTGAAACGGCCGCCAATGGCTTCGGTCACCCAAGTCGGGTCTCCGGCAAAGATGTCATTGTACGACTGCATACGCAGATGGCGTACCATGCGCAGCTTGATGACGAACTGGTCTATCAGTTCTTGTGCAAAAGTTTCGTCAATCTTGCCGTGAGCCAAATCATACTCGATGAAGATGTCGAGGAATGAAGATACATTGCCCAATGACATGGCAGCACCGTCTTGTTCTTTCACGGCAGCCAGATAAGCCATATATACCCATTGCACAGCTTCTTGCGCTGATGTTGCGGGGCGGCTGAGGTCGAGTCCGTAGTATTCGCCCATCACTTTGATGTCTTTCAGAGCCTTGATTTGCTCTGCTACTTCTTCACGCAGACGGATACGGGCTTCGGTCATGGGACCTGTCAGATTGCGCAAGTCTTCTTGCTTGGCTTCGACAAGTCGGTCGATGCCGTAGAGTGCCAGACGACGGTAGTCACCGATGATACGTCCGCGAGCATAGTTGTCGGGAAGACCGGTCAGGAATCCCAATGAACGGAAGGAACGGATTTCTTCGGTATATACATCGAATACGCCGTCGTTATGTGTTTTGCGGTAATGGGTGAAGATGTCTTTTACTTTATCGTCCACTTCCACTCCGTTTTCACGGCATGCTTTTGCTACCACGTTGATTCCTCCGAAAGGTTTGATGGATCGTTTCAACAGTTCGTCAGTCTGCAAACCGACAATAAGTTCATTGTCTTTATCAATATACCCGGCTTTATGAGAAGTGATGGTAGATACGGTGGTGTTGTCCAGTGAACGGACGCCATTGTTGTTTCTTTCTTCTTCGAGAGCCTTCAGACAGATGTCCCAGATACGTTTGGTACGTTCGGTAGGTCCCTGCAGGAAAGATGCATCTCCGGTATAGGGTGCGATGTTTTTACTGACGAAATCACTGACATTGATTTCTTTGCTCCAAAGCCCGTTGGTAAAGGTTTTGTTCAATTCCATAAAATTTGTTTTTGTTAGTAGGTTAGATAATGTTATCCTTTAGAGCGCGCAAAAATACTGAATAAATTCCGTAATTTTATAAGAGATACTTCTCTTTTTATGTTGAACAGCATAAAATAACTATTATTAGGTAGTGAATGTCCGGGGGAGTAGAGATGTTAATACTTTCTTTATATGTGGTTTATGAATTGAAACAAGAACCGAATAATAATCTGCATTATTTACAAATGATGTAGGTTTAAGGAACAGTCGTATTCTGAACCTAATTCAGTCGTATAGTGAATGCCATTCAGTCGTATACTGAATAGGGT
>ERZ860023.377-NODE-377-length-28477-cov-1.549680_pt1 | contig 28477 bp, 33 predicted proteins | sample MGYA00509983_ERZ860023 | MGnify/ENA primary metagenome ERZ860023 (study PRJEB30046, sample SAMN00715180) | human gut metagenome | study: EMG produced TPA metagenomics assembly of the A metagenome-wide association study of gut microbiota in type 2...
CGCTTCTGACAGCGCAGCGCTGTTTCTTATATAAGTTTTAAAAATGGGGATTTTAAAGTTTTCGGCAACCATTTTAGCAGTACCAACCGATTCTCGGTGAAGCTTTGACAGACGATTGTATTTATTTATAAGAATACCGGCAACCTCAAGATCCGGATTACATGCTTTCTTGACATATTCAATTGTTTCATAAACCTGAACAAGCCCCTGAAGGCTGAATATATCGGGAAGCATGGGCAGAATTACATATTGGCTTGCCGAAAGCGCATTGACGGTCAAAAACCCGAGACCGGGTGGAGAATCTATAAAAATATAATCATAATCATTTTCTATAACCTGCAAAACGTTTTTAAGTATGAATTCTCTGTTTTGTCCGGTAAATTCAAGCCAGCGCCCGTTAAAAGAATATTTGAGGGGATTATATCGGTCATTGATTTTTTCTGAATGCATCGTTGAACACGTACACTTCCGGTAATGGCGTCAAAAATAGTCGGCGAGCCGCTGTCCGCTCCTGTACTGAATGAAAGATTACCCTGTGGATCCATATCTACTGCAAGAACTCTAAATCCTCGTTTGGAAAAGGAAGATGCCAAAGCGTTTACAGTAGTAGTTTTTCCGACTCCGCCTTTTTGAGTAATAATAGCATAAATTCTGCTCAAAACCCAATCTCCCTTCAATTTTTATATTAAAGAATAATCATTGTTTATTATATCAGAAATAAACATTTTTTTCAACTATAAGTCGAATTTATTTATTTTTTTAATAATGATTTTACTGTTTAATATCTGAAAAAACTTACGATAATATATATTAGAGAAGCTTTATCCGGTATGAAAGGAGCTGATTTTATGAATATAAATACAAACATTTACAAGCAATATATTAATTCCGGCGGTTCTTACAGCAATCATACGCAGAAAAATTTCAGCGTCCATGAAAAAAAGTCCGAAAAAAAGCAGGATTCGCTTTATTTTAGCTCAGAAGCCGCTTTTCTTAAGGATAATATAAAAGCAATAAAAAGCTGTGCCGCTGATATTGTCGGTCTGGCGTCGGAGGAGCGTATATCTGCAATAAAGAAAAGCGTCAAAAACGGCGAATACAATATATCTGCGCAGCAGGTTGCTGATTCGATTCTTAACAGATGGATCTGATAGGAGTGCTTATTTTGGAAAATTACGAGGAATTTTATAATTTTATGCTGAATATACGGAGTTTTTTGAGGAGACTGCCGTAAAGGAAAGAGAAAAAATGAGCGCGTTATTGTCCGATGATCTTAAGCGTATTGAAAAATGCCTTAACGAGCATCAGTCAACTATAAAGAAAGCAGAACGCTTTGAACAGGACAGGCAGAAACTATTGGATAAGATTGGATTCAGCGGAAAATCGTTTCGTCAGATAATTGCCATGGCTGAAGGGGAAGAGAGAGAACAACTGAAAAAATTATATGAACGCTTTAAAATTGCAGTGGACAATGTTTCTCATTCAAATAAAACTGCTTTGCAGATTGCCGAAACTAATATGAAAATTCTTGAAAACATATCTCCAACCGGAGTTACCGATCCGAAATGCTATGATAATAACGGCGTATCCTCAAAGCAGAAAAATATAGGACTGTTAAATAAAAAAATCTAAATTTGGAGGTAAATTCAATTGAGACCTACTTTTTTGGGATTTGAAGCCGCCAAAACAGGCGTGTTCGCAAGTCAGAAGGCTCTTGATATAGTCGGACATAACCTTTCTAACATTAACACTGAAGGATACACGCGTCAGCGTGTCGATCAGGTTGCTCAGTATGTAAATGCAAGCGGAGCAAGACTTAAGCCCGATATGGTTTCACTTGCAGGAATGGGTACATATATCGAAGGAGTCGCGCAGCTAAGAAACGAAAGACTGGATACAGCCTATCGTCAGGAAAACACAAACGCCGGATTCTATAATCAGCAATCTCAGATGTTTTCGGATATAGAGTCTATAATAAACGAGCTTGAGGTCGGTAAGGACGGAAACGGATACGGTCTTAGCTTTGCAATAAAGGATATGTATACCGCTCTTGAGGACTTTGCTTATAATGCGAGCTCTGAGGCCGACGCAAATGTTTTTGCTAATTCTGTTGCTAACGTTACGCAAACGCTTAACAGATTGTCTCAGAACCTAACCAAGTCCGCCAATCAGTATAAGGAAGAATTACAGATAACTGTTGAAGACGTTAATGCCATGATGAAGGATCTTGCCGAACTTAATAAGAGTATCAGGCAGTCGATAAATACTAATGGCTATACCGAGCAATTCGGTCCTAACGAACTTAAAGACCAGCGAAATCTTCTTCTTGATAAGCTGTCCTCTTATGGTAGTCTTCGGGTGGAGGAACAGACAGACGGTACCGTAACTGTCGAGCTTAACGGTCATAAATGCGTTTGGGGAACAGAATATGATACTATAAATTATCAGTCGAACAATAACGGCACTGTTCAAGTAAACTGGAAAAGCAACGGTGAAAACGCAGCCAAAGATACGGGTATCTTTAAAGCCGCCGCAGATATAATAAACGGTAGGGGATTAGGGGCTACTTCGTCAACAGAATCCACTGTAAATGGATTTTTATATTATCAGGATAAACTTGACGCTTTTGCCTCTCAGCTTACGGTCGTTCTTAATAATACAATACCGGATGAGGTTGATGCGGACGGAAATGTTTTAAGCTATAAAAAGCTTGTGGGCGAAACTGTCGAGTCTGAAACGGGATACGACGTGTTTCCTGATATGCTGACAACAGCGGAAAATATAAATATAACAAGCGATCTTATGAACGATTCTTCTTATCTGATCGATAAGAATAACAGTACTGATAATACAAGTCTTCTTGAGCTAATAAACAAGCTTACCAAAGACAAGCATTCGTTTGAGTCTGCAAGTGATAAATTCACTGGAACTTTTCAGGAATTTGTCGCTGATTATACAGGAACCCTCGGCAGTGACAATTCGTATGCGGAAGGACGTTATAAATCGTCATTGTCAATGATAAATGAAATTCAGAACAGCAGAGATGAAATATCGGGTGTTAGCGAGAGTGAAGAAACCGTGAATATGATGACATATAACAGAGCATTTCAGGCGGCGGCCAGAATGATGACGGTTATGGACGGTCTGCTTGACGTAGTTATAAATCAAATGGCGATATAGCGTACGGAGGTCTTTAAATGAGAGTTACAAATAATGCAATGACAAGAAATTATCTTATTAATCTTAATAATAACTTATCCTTGCTGAATGAATCCGGTACACGTCTTCAGACAGGACGAGAATTTACAAAAATGTCTGAAAATGTTTCCGCAGGAACACGGGCGCTTGGTATCAGGACGCAGATGTACAAAAACGAACAGATCCAAAGCAATGTAAAGAAAGCAAGCGAAAGCTTGACTGTTGCAGAAAGCAATATGATGTCGCTTGAAGATATTTTAAATTCTGTGCATGAACAGACAATCAAAGCTTTAAACGGAACCAATGATTCTGTTTCCAATATCTTTTCAATAACTTTGATTCATTAAAGAACCAGATTGTAGAATTTGCAAATTGCAAATATAACGATACATACATATTAGGCGGAACCAATAACCAATCTGCTCCTTTTGAAGTAAAAGACGGAGAGCTTTTCTATAACGGCGTAAACGTAAATAGTATAGAAAAAACAGACGGAAAATTTACTTCAAACGGAGAAAAAGTTCCGTTTAGTGATAGTATATACATTGATATTGGTATAGGACTTACTGTAAAAAACGGAGCCGTTGATCCTCGTTCCGCATTTAATATGTCTGTTTCTGGGCTTGATTGCCTTGGATACGGAACTACTGAGATAACCTATAAAGATATTAATACAAATGAAGAACACACAATTGAAGCTCCGAACAATGCGTATGAGCTGTTAGACGAAATGTCAAAATGTCTTGAAGAAAAGGATTTTGATAAGCTCGGCGCATTAAACGATCATTTGAGAAAAACTGTTGATAATCTGGTAACACAGATTGCCGACGTTGGGGTGAGAACCAATTACCTTGAAAATCATACCGGACGTCTTGAGGATGAAGAATACGTTTTAACAGAAATACAAAACAATCTTGAGTATATCAAGGATACCGATGAACTGATTAATCAGAAAAGTCTTGAATATTCATGGCTTTTAACACTACAGTACGGCGGAAAGGTTATACCTCAGTCGTTGATGGATTATATTAACTAATATTTTAGTTATTTATGATATTTACTTTAAGGGAGGTGTTAATTATGCAATTATTAAAAATCACAACAATTCCTCTTGAGTATGACTTAAATATTCAGAACGCTAAATTAACTGCTCCGCAAATTGAGCCTGCGAAACTCAGTCAGCATACTACGCCTGCGGCAATAAATTTGCAGACAGAAAACGCAAAAGTCAGGATGGATTCATCTGCTATGCGAAGAAGCATGGGAATGAAAAGTATTGCCGATGTTTCAAAGGAAGCTCCTGTTAAAACTCAGGAAACGGCTAATAAAGTTACTTCAGATTATGTCAATATGGGAAATTCCATGGTTAAGCCCGGTATGACTATTGCGCAGTTCATGAAACAAAAATCATTAAGCAATATTACAATTGATACAAATATCGGAGCTATTCCTACTGAAAAAATCGATATGTCATGGGAACCGGCAATTTCGAAAATTTCTGTCAGAAGAAGCAAAGTTGATCTTGACTGGAAAAAATCTGCCCGCGAAATGGAATTTATTCCAAGCAGTATAACTCTTGAGATAAAACAGCTTGCTGATGTGAAAATTGAATATTTAGGCGGATTTAACTATGTACCGCCAAGTTCTGATCCGGAATATGAAGAAAAATAAAATTATGGGACTGTTCAAAAATATATTTAAAATTGAACGGTCCTGTTTTATAACAAATTTATGAGAGGTATAAAATGAAAGTCTTAACAAGAGATTTTGGAGAAGTTGACATAAATGAATGCGATATAATAAAATTTGAACAGCCAATATTCGGATTCGAAAATTTTACTGATTTTATTATGCTTTACGATAATGATTTTAATGGAGAATATGCTTGGCTTCAGTCCACACAAGAACCGAATTTGTGCTTTATAATAGCTAATCCTCTTTTAACGTTGAACAATTATAATCCCAACTGTAAGAATGAAGCGGAAAAGATTATAGGTTGGGGAGAATATGAATATTGGCTTATAATGGTTGTTAAAGATGATTTCAGGGAAAGTACGGTAAATCTTAAAAGTCCTGTTATTATTAATTTAAAGAACAATAAGGCTATGCAAATTATTCTTGAAGATGATTATCCAATCCGATATCAGCTTTTCAAAGCCGGAAAGGAGCTGAAATAATGCTTATTTTATCAAGAAAATCCGGCGAAGCGCTTATAATTAATGAAGAAATTGAAATTAAAATTATTGAAGTGAACGGAGACAAGGTAAAAATTGGAATAAACGCGCCGCAGAATGTTAAAATACTCAGAAGCGAGCTTCGTCAGACGGTCGAAAGCAATAAAGACGCCGTATCAGGAGTTAATCCTAAAAAACTGTTTAATTTACTGTCCGATCTTGATGATAAGCATTAACAAATATATTTTAACATTTCAAGACACCCGAGCTTTATATATTCAGCGAGCTCGGTTTGCTCACGTTCCTTAATTTTAAGAATTTTATAACAGTATTTAGAATTCTTACCAAACATTAGTCCGTTGGATAATATTTGCAGATTTAATTCTGTTTCTTTTGAAAAAATAGGATTTCCGATTTTTAGCTTTATCTGATCTTCATATTCACACATAATCCTTGAGCTTCTGAAAGAAACGCTTTTCATTGAAACGGAAGTTACGGTACATTCGTCCCATTTATATACAATTTTATTTTTATTGAATATACCGCTTTTTAAAATAGGTTTGTAAATTTTAGCTCTTATAAATGTTGGAGTTTCAAGTACGTTTTCAGCGCCGGGTATCAGAGTGCATTTGATTGAAACTAGTCTAAGCAGATTTTTAGAAGATAGATATACCTTTCCCGTAATTATATGTGTAGATACGGCTCCTTCCATACAAATTATTTTTGCTTCTGTCGCTATTTTCAGAAGTGGGACAAATTGAGCGGAAAATTCGGCAAATTTGTCTTTTAAAGAAACTGTTGCCTGGCCATATTCAATTATATTATCATCTAATGTTTTTAAAATTGCTTTGCAATTTGACGGAAACATGCGGTATTACCCCTTAATAACATTTTAAGTATCTAAAATATTATAGCATATCGGCAGGAAAAAAGCAATTTTTAAGGAGAAATTATTAATGGATATAAATCTTATAATTGAAAAGCAAGAGCAAATAAACAAGCTAATGGTTAAATATGAAAATATAACAAAGCAAATGCTTGATTGTCCTGTAGACGATATTCTCGGTTATACTGAGAAAAGACAAACCTTATCTGAAATTATAACCGAACTTGATAAACAGATATCGGATGAATGTATAGATTCGCCAATTATTTCAGCGGCTTATAAAAACAAATGTGCCAGAAATGAGCTTGATGAATCTGGAATGAGAGTTTTTGACCTAAGGCAGAAATTTAACAGTATTGCTTTTAGAGTTTCAGGAATGGAACCTCAAATAACTGAACGTATCATAATTTTAAAAAATGATCTTATGAATAAAATCAAGAAGAATAATTCAGGACAAAACGCAAAGGCGGCCAAATATGCAGGGGCAGGTTTGTCAGGAGGAAAAAAGTTTTTCTTTCCTGAAAATAAAAAAAGTATTTAGGCTTTATTTTTTCAGCTTTCTTACGATATATTAATTAAGGAATAAATTTTTGAGGAGGATATTTTTATGAATGTAAGCTCAAGCGATTCAAGTACATATACTAATGCCGCTTACAGCAATAAAGGCATGTCCGGCTTGATATCTCAGATGGATACTGAAAGTCTTGTTCAGAGTATGCTTTCAGGAATACAAGCCAAAATAGATAAGCAGAATCAACCAAACAGCAGCTTCTGTGGAAGCAGGAAATATACAGGGACATTATTTCAGATATAAATAATTTTCAGGCGAAATATTTTAACCTTGCCTCTGATTCGTGCTTAAGACTTGAATCCTTTTATAATTCCATGAAAACTTCAAGTTCGTCTTCCGCTGCGGAGGTTACTGTCGGAAATAACGCTTTAGACGGTGATTTCAGCATGCAGATTGCCAGACTGGCTACTGCCTCCAGTGTAACATCAGCTAAAGTTGGAACAGGTGAAATTTCCACCTCAACTTCAAAATCTGACAGTTTTGAATACAACAGAAATATTGATATAAAAATAGGCGACAGATCTGTTTCAGTAGATTTGAAGGGCGCCGTTACAGCCGATGATATTTGCGGCCGCATTAATTCTGCTATTGGTTTAGCAGATTTTGCAAAAGCCGAAAAGGAAAACGTTACGATATATAAAGATGACGACGGCAATGAGCTGACATATACGGACGGCAAATATTATGACAAAGACAACAATGAATATACCGGAAACGTTAATACGTCCACTGAAGAAAGAATTAAAAATATAACTTTTGAATCAGATTCGGAATTTGAAATTTCAGGTTCATCAGCAGGATTATCAATATTAGGATTCAGCGGAACAATTAAATCTGCCGCTGCCAAGGACGACGATGGTAATGAAATTTCCGGGAAATATGAACTTGAATCAGCCTCTGTAAATACCAAGTTTGCTGAAGTGGGAAATATTAACGGATATGTTGACATTACTCTAGACGGAGTAAAAAAATCAATAGCTGTAAAGAAAACGAATCGATGAGCGATTTCAGAGATAAAGTACAATCGGCGTTTGGCAGTTCAGTACAGTTTACAAACGATGGCGGTATTTGGAAAATTTCAGTAGCGGGGACAGGAAGAAATTTGACTTTGTCTGCTAATTCTGAAACTAGGAGGCAATAGGCTTTTCAAGCGGGACTTCGACAGCTTCAAACCAGATTGTAAGAACAGATACTATAGGTAAATTAGGTATCGGTGATGAAACGGATACAGATACAAAATATTCATTCACATTAAACGGCAAGGAAATAGAATATACGGCCGCAGATACAGTATCGACAATAATGAATAAAATTAATTCAAGCGATACCGGCGTTAGTATTACCTATGACGAATTAAGCGATAAATTTAAAATTTCATCAAACTCGACAGGAGCCGGGTTTGATATAAATCTAAACGGTGATAACGAGGGACTGTTTTCTAAGCTCGGTTTTACCGTTGATTCTTCCGGAAATCTTGATAGCTCTACCGTAACCGCCGGACAGAATGCAGTTGTAAATATAAACGGTGTAACAGTTGAAAGAGCAAATAATGAGTTTACTTATAATGGTCTTACAATATCATTAAAGTCAACTACCGGTTCATATGTTACTAATGCAGACGGAAGCTTTGCAGAAAACGGCGACGGTACAATAAAAACTGTTTCAGGCACTACAGAAGATAAGGCTCAAATTTCAACTTCTCGAGATGTTGATAAAATAATAGATAATTTAAAGTCGTTTGTCGAAGATTATAATAGTCTTATTGATAAATTAAATGGCTTTACACACGAGGAAGCTTCCTATAAATCTTATGCTCCTTTAACTGACGCACAGAAAAAAGAGATGACCGAAAAAGAAATAGAGCTATGGGAAGAAAAAGCTAAGGAAGGTCTGTTAAGAAATGACAGAGACATATCAGATTTTCTGAGCGGCATGAGATCTGCAATGTATACACGAGTAGGAGCGAAATATGTTTTATCTAACATAGGTATAGATTCAAGCTCTCAGTGGTCTGATTATGGAAAACTAAGCATTGATGAAGATAAACTGAAAAATGCATTGCTAACTGATCCCAACGGAGTAAAAGAACTTTTTACCGGAGAAAACGGACTTGCAACCAGACTTAATAAAATATGTGACAAGGCTGCAAACACAAGTTCAGGAAGTCCGGGTGCATTGGTTTCTCTTGCCGGAGTAATTGGCAAAGGAACTGAAAAAGATAATACTATAAAAGATAAATTAGATGCCATTTCTAAAAAGCTTGAATCTCTTAATATGGTTTACGAGAAGAGGAAACAAAGATATTGGAATCAGTTTAATGCGATGGAAACCGCTTTATCAAATATGAGCTCACAAAGTTCATGGCTTTCTCAAATGATGGGATAATTACTTCACAGAACGGGGAGGAGTATTAAATGGCGGCAGTTAATCCTTATGAAGAATATCAAAAGCAATCTATTATGACAATGACTCAGGGTGAGCTTGTTGTTCAGTTATTCAGAGGATGTTCCAAGAAACTTAATTTAGCAGTTTATTACATAGAAGAAAATAATACGGAAAAAGCGGAGGAATCTCTTTATAAGGCGCAGAGAATAATAAATTATTTAAATGCTTCATTAGATAGAAGTATAGATATTTCTTCAAATTTACACTCATTGTACGATTATTTTGTCAGGATGATTGTTAAAGCAAAGATAAAAATGGATTTGGAGATAATCAAGGAAATTATTCCTATGATAGACGGTTTAGGGGATTCTTTTCAGGAAGCCGAAAGAATTGTTCATAAAAATAATCTAAAATCCGATTTGCTTTTAAGTAAATCGGATTATTAATTTATAAGGGAGATATAAAAATGAATAACAATTATATTAAACCGGAAATAACTATTATAAAATTTAATGAAAAAGATATTATTACCGGCTCGGCAGAGTCGTATGACAGAATTGATGAAGACGGAAATATTAATCTTCCGCCGGTTGAAATAGAATGAAGATTTTTGTTTACAAATTTTGATATTTGTGTTATAATTTTTGTTGATATTATTTGAATCGGAGGAACACGAATTGTCAACAGAAAATATCCGTAATTTTTGTATTATTGCTCATATTGACCATGGAAAATCAACATTGGCAGACCGAATCCTTGAGAAAACATATACAGTAGCAAAGAGAGATATGGAGGAACAGCTGCTGGATAATATGGAAATTGAAAGGGAACGCGGTATAACAATAAAAGCTCGTGCTGTGAGATTGAAATATCATGCGCTTGACGGAAAAGAATATATCTTTAATCTTATTGATACTCCCGGACATGTTGATTTTAATTATGAGGTTTCACGTTCGCTTGCGGCCTGCGAAGGAGCAATACTTGTTGTTGACGCATCGCAAGGAATTGAGGCGCAGACGCTTGCAAACACTTATCTTGCAATAGAGCATGACCTTGAAGTAGTTCCGGTAATTAATAAGATAGATCTTCCTTCAGCCGATCCCGAAAGAGTCTGCGAGGAAATAGAAAATGTAATAGGCATACCGGCAGAGGATGCTCCGAGAATATCGGCAAAAGCCGGTTTAAATATTGAAGACGTTTTAGAAAAAATAGTAAAAGAAATTCCTGCTCCTTCGGGAGAAGCAAATAAACCGTTAAAGGCGCTTATTTTTGACAGCTACTACGACGCATATAAAGGCGTTATAATATATGTACGTATCAAAGAGGGCAGTGTAAAAGTAGGAGATACTATAAGACTAATGGCCGCAGGTTCTGAATTTACAGTAGTTGAAGTCGGTTATATGGACGCTGTTGATCATATTAACAGCGGTATGCTTTCGGCGGGCGAGGTTGGCTATATATCTGCCTCTATTAAAAGTATAGGTGAAACTCAAGTTGGAGATACGGTAACAAATGCGTTAAATCCTTGCAGCGAACCTCTTCCGGGGTATAGAAAAGTAAATCCTATGGTTTATTCCGGCATTTACCCAGCTGACGGAGCAAAATATGAGGATTTAAGGGAAGCTCTGGAAAAGCTCCAGCTTAACGACGCTTCGCTTTCATACGAGCCTGAAACTTCCATAGCGCTTGGCTTTGGCTTTAGATGCGGTTTTCTGGGACTTTTGCATATGGAAATCATACAGGAAAGACTGGAAAGAGAATATAATCTTGATCTCATAACTACCGCGCCGTCAGTTATTTATAAAGTAACTCTTACCAATGGTGAAACCAGGTTTATAGATAATCCAACTAATTATCCGGATCCGGGTTTGATTTCCAGCGCTGAGGAACCAATGGTAAAAGCGGAAATTCTGGCTCCTTCTGATTATGTAGGCAATATTATGGAATTATGTCAGGAAAGGCGCGGTATATTTAGAGATATGAAATATCTCGATGAAACCCGTGTTTCCCTTCATTATGAGTTACCGTTAAATGAAATAGTGTATGACTTTTTTGACGCGCTTAAATCAAGAACTAAGGGATATGCGTCGTTTGATTATGAAATACTCGGATATGCGCCTTCAAAACTTGTAAAACTGGATATATTGTTAAACGGGGATATTGTTGATGCCTTATCGTTTATTGTCCATGCCGACCGCGCTTATTCCCGTGGCAGAAAAATGGTTGAAAAGCTAAAGGAAAATATTCCGTGGCTGCTTTTTGAGGTTCTTAGCAAAGCTGCCATAGGAGGTAAAATAATTGCCAGAGAAACGGTCAAGCTATGAGAAAAGACGTTTTGGCAAAATGCTACGGCGGCGATATAACAAGAAAAAAGAAATTGCTTGAAAAGCAAAAGGAAGGTAAAAAACGAATGAGACAGCTCGGAACTGTAGAAGTTCCGCAGGAAGCTTTTATGAGTGTCCTCAAGCTTGATGAATAAGATGGTGAAAATATGAAAAAATATAAATGTCCTCATTGCGGTGAAAGATCAATAACGCCTTTAAAAAAGGCATTTGCAGGCAATCAAAAATCCAAAGGAGTTATGTGCCCAAGCTGCGGAAAGCATTGTACAAACGGTATGCAATCGGCAATATTTCATACTATAACCGATTTGTTAATGCTAATAGCAGTTGTTATTATGTATATAAAAACTGATTTAAGTTTTTTTCCCATTATTATAGTTATTATTGTAACGTTTATAATAAATAAAATATTTGACGCTCTTTTTTTCCCGCTTGTACCGAGTCTCAGAATTGACGTATGATGACAGGAGTGTATATACATGTACCGTTCTGCTCTAAAAAGTGTCCCTATTGTGATTTTTATTCATGTAATTATAGCATAAAATCGGCAGAAAAATATAAAAATGCGGTAATTCGTAATATACGGAATTTGCCGCATGCAGATGTTGATACCGTTTACTTTGGAGGCGGTACACCGTCAATTATTCCATCAGAATATATAGCGGAAATAATAGAAGCTTTAGAATGCAGATTTAATTTGATTTCTCCGGAAATAACCATAGAAATAAATCCGTGTACGGTTACAGAAGCAAAATTAAATAGCTATAAAATTGCCGGAATTAATCGGCTTTCAGTTGGCGTTCAATCTGGTAACAATGATGAATTGGAATTTTTAGGCCGTTCTCATTCTTTTGAAAAGGCGGCGGATACTATAATACTTGCAGCTGAAACAGGATTTTATAATATATCCTGTGATCTAATGATAGCATTGAAAGATCAAACTTTTGAAAAGCTTGAATGCTCTGTTACGAATATAATTAATCTCCCTATTCAGCATGTATCATCTTATATTTTAAAAGTAGAAAAAGAAACTCCGTTTTATAAAAATAAAACTTGGAAGTTGTTGCCTGATGACGATCAAATTGCTGATTTGTATTTATATACCGTGAAATTATTAGAAGAATCCGGTTTTAAACAGTATGAAATTTCAAATTTTTCTAAAATCGGTTATAAAAGTCGTCATAATATGAAGTACTGGAAATGCGAAGAATATTTAGGTATAGGTCCTTCAGCTCATTCGTATTTTAATGGAAAAAGGTATTATGTTCCTGACGATTTAGACAGCTTTTGCGAGAATGATCATCAGATAATCATAAATGAGAACGCAGAGCCGGGAAGCGGTAATGAGCGTATTATGCTGGGACTGCGTCTTACAGAAGGTATTAATCTTGAAGATTTTGACAATAATTTAGATTTATATAAGCGTTCTATGAAATACTGTAAAAACGGTTTTGCAGAATTAAATGATAATTATTTAAAACTTACGCCAAAAGGATTTTTGGTGTCTAATTCAATAATAACAGATTTGTTATACGGCAATGGTATGTAAAATGTCATTGCCTTGTTTTTTAAAATCGGTGTTAAATCTTAATGCACTATTGAAAATTCCGAGAATATAGAGTATAATTAAAAAAAGGGTATTATAATCGATAATTCTTTCCTTGCCAACTAAATAATATATCTAATAAAATAGGAGGTCTTAAATGGCTGAAAAATTTACTGTTTCATTACAGAAAATAATAAATGAATTTAAGCTTGAATCAATTTATACTCCAAAACCGCCTGAAGAAATATTTATTGATGAAAACGACGTTAATCGTCCCGGTCTTCAGCTTATGGGATTTTATGAATATTTTAATCCCGAACGAATACAAATTATAGGAAAGATGGAATTTGCTTATCTTTCAACAATAGACGAGCAAACCAGAAGGGAACGTCTTGAAAAATTATTCTCTCAGAGACTGCCTGCACTAATCATAACCCGAGAGCTTCCTTACTTTGCTGAAATGCTTGAGCTTTCCAAGCAATATGAAATGCCTCTTTTACGTAGTAAGGAAAGTACGTCTAACTTTATGTCGGGACTTATAGCATTTTTAAACCTTAATCTTGCTCCAAGAATAACTCGTCACGGCGTTTTAATAGAAATTTATGGTGAAGGAGTTTTTATAACAGGAGAAAGCGGTGTAGGAAAAAGCGAAACTGCAATTGAATTAGTAAAAAGGGGACATAGACTTGTAGCCGACGACGCGGTTGAAATAAGAAAGGTTTCAAATATCAGTTTAGTAGGAAGTTCACCCGATAATATCCGTCATTTTCTTGAGCTTCGCGGAATAGGTATTATTAATGCAAGACGTCTTTTTGGTATGGGAGCAGTTAAGCTTACTGAAAAGATTGATCTCATAGTTGAAATGGAACTATGGAATCCCGAGAAGATATATGATAGAATGGGAGTGGATAATCAGTATACATCAATATTAGGCGTTAAGGTTCCGTCGCTTACTATTCCTGTTAAACCGGGACGTAATCTTGCTGTCATTCTTGAGGTTGCAGCTATGAATAACCGTCAGAAAAAAATGGGATATAATGCGGCTCAGGAACTTTTGGAAAAGCTTGGACTTGACATGGACAGTAACGACACAGTTAAAAATTATGAGCAATTTTAATAGGAGGTTAAAATGTTTATTGAAGCTGATCTTCACTGTCATTCGATAGCGTCAACTCACGCATATTCAACAGTAAAAGAGCTTGCTGAGTCTGCCTTTGAAAATGGATTAAAACTATTTGCATTAACAGACCATGCGCCTGAAATGGAGGACGCACCGCATATTTGGCATTTTAATAATTTGGCGGTTCTTCCCAGAATAATTAAAAATGTTATTGTATTAAAAGGCGTAGAAGCAAATTTAAAAAACATTGATGGCGAAATCGATTTATCTTCATATGACCTTAAATGCACGGAATGGGTTGTTGTATCATGTCATGAACCTGTTATAAAACCAGGTTCGACCGAAGAAAATACAAAAGCTTATTTAAATCTTATAAAAAGATATTCAGAGGTAGATTAATCGGTCATCCAACCACATGGAAATATCCGGTAGATTTTAATATACTTGTTAAGGCATGTAAAGAATACGGTGTATTTCTGGAATTAAATGAAAGTTCAGTTAAATTCGGAAGAAGTCCGGTTGAAAACTGTATAGAAATGCTTAATGTTTGCAAAAAATATTCAATGCCGATATAGTTAATACGGATTGTCATTACAGTGATATTATAGGTCAGACGCCGACAGTTTATAAAATAATTGAGGATATAGACTTCCCCAAAGAATTGGTGTTTAATCGAAAAGCCCAAAATATAATCGATTATCTTTCAAAAAAGAAAAATATAATTATATAGAGAGTGAGGAAGGAATGCCGTATATTGAAAGGTTAGCAGCGATATGCAGCAACATCGGCTGTGGATTCAAGACCAACGAACTGCTTAAGAGTCACACTACATTTAAAATCGGAGGAATTTGTAAATGCTTTATAGATGTTAATAATGCTGAATCACTACAGAAAATATTATATTTTCTTAAACAAGAAAACGTTTCATATTTTGTAATGGGACGAGGCAGCAATATATTAGCGTCCGATGAAGGCTATGACGGAGTAATACTTCATATAGGAAAATTATTTTCAAATATAGAAATCATCAACGACACCGATATCAGATGTACGGCAGGAGTTGCTTTGAAGGATATATGCCTTTTTGCAATGGAAAATTCCCTAACAGGGCTTGAGTTTGCATATGGTATACCCGGAACATGCGGAGGAGCGCTTTATATGAATGCGGGTGCATACTGCGGTGAGATCAAGGACGTTGTTAAAAGCGCACGTTATATTGATGAAAAAAATAGTATCAGGGATATTGCTACTAATGAAATGTGCTTATCATACAGGCACAGCATATTTTCTGAATATCAAAATAGTATTATAACAGATATGATTTTTAGTTTGAAAAAAGGAAATAAAGAAAATATAAATGCCAAAATGAATGAACTTATGGGTCGCCGAAGAGATAAACAGCCCCTTGAATATCCAAGTGCAGGAAGTACATTCAAGCGTCCTGAGGGAAGTTATGCTTCACTTTTGATAGATCAATGCGGATTAAAGGGACTATCTGTAGGCGACGCTCAGGTCAGCTTAAAGCACAGCGGCTTTATTATTAATAAAGGAAACGCTTCATGTCGCGATGTATTGGAGCTTGCAGAAAAGGTTTCAAAAATTGTTAAAAATAAAACCGGATATAATCTGGAGTTAGAACCGGTCGTTTTAAGATAAAATATATATCGGAGGATGGTTATATGCAGTTTGTAATAGTAACGGGTATGTCGGGTTCCGGAAAATCATGTGCAATGAACGTGTTAGAAGATATAGGATTTTACTGCATTGATAATATGCCTCCGCAGCTATTAAATAAATTTGCAGATATATGCATGCACTCTAAGGGACAGATTGAAAGAGTCGCAGTGGCGGTTGATATACGTTCCGGAGAAATGTTCAGCGAAATTTTTGACAGATGGAAAATGCTGAAGGATAATATTGATTTGGAAGTCAAAATTCTTTATCTTGAGGCCAATGACGAAGTTTTGATAAAAAGATATAAGGAAACAAGACGCAAGCATCCGCTGGACGATAAATTTTCAAGCTGCCTTCATAAGGCAATCGCTTTTGAAAGAGAACAGCTTAGTCCTCTTAGAGAAGTTGCAGATTATTATATAGAATCATCTTATCTTTCAACATCTCAGCTCAAGGAAGAAATCAAAGGCTTATTTCTCGAAAAGAACAGTGATTCAATGATAATAAAAATTATGTCTTTTGGATATAAATACGGTGTTTCAACAGAAGCTGATCTGGTATTTGACGTCAGATGTCTGCCGAATCCATATTATATTAAAGAACTTAGATCTCAGACCGGCTGCGATTCCAGCGTAAGGGATTATGTAATGAGTTTCGAGCAGTCAAGAATTTTATTGGATAAAATAAAAGATCTTTTAGACTTTCTTATACCATTATATGTACATGAGGGTAAAAGCCAGCTTGTTATATGCTTCGGTTGTACGGGTGGCAAGCATAGGTCAATTACTTTTACCGAGCTTGTTTCAGATTATCTTATTAAAAGAGGATTAAGAGTTCAGAAAAGCCATAGGATATCGGAAAAGATATCAGCTATTACAGAACATAACCAATTTAAGGAGGAATGCCGAAATGGCGTCCTTTTCCAATGATGTCAGAGGAGAAATTTGCTGTACTGTAACAGATAAAGACAAAAAATATGCCTGTTTATACGGTATTATACTATTTTGCCGTCATATAAGTGAAAAAAGCGTAACAATAAATACAGAATCTGAGAAATTTTTCAAATTGTCTTGCGAGTTGATAAAATCAGTATTTAACCGTAACATAATTTTTGAAACAGAGATTATACAAAAGAAAAAAGGGAATACGGGCTATTATATTAATATTAATGATGCGGATTCAGTTCGTTTAATATATGAAGCTTATAACATCAATATTGAAAAACGCGAAATAAATCTTAAAAATATAGTCATAAATAGCTTAAACGCTTTTTTAGCAGGAGTATTTCTTATATGTGGAAGTGTTACCGATCCTGAAAAAGAATATCACTTGGAATTTACTCTGCCATGTGAACAATTATACTTTGATCTTGATAAATTATTACTTAGCTTAGGTATTTCTTCAGGAAGAACAGAAAGAAAAAAGAATACTGTACTTTACATCAAAGACAGTGAAAATATAGAAGATATACTGACCTTTATAGGCGCAAGACAGTGTACTCTCAATCTTATGAATATCAAGATTTTCAAGGACGTAAGAAATAAAGTAAACAGAATTGCAAACTGCGACGCGGCTAATATCGATAAGGTTATAGCTGCTTCAGCAAAGCAGATTAACGATATAAAGATTATTAAAAATGCCGGTAAATTTGAGAATCTTTCCGCTGAATTGAAAGAAACCGCAAATCTGCGCCTTTTATATCCTGAATACAGCTTGCAGGAATTAGGTGATAATCTTTCAAAGCCTATCGGACGTTCCGGCGTAAATAGAAGATTTTTAAAGCTTGCTGTTATAGCGAATGAAATTATAAAAAAAGATAAAGACGGTGAAAATATTGGAAACTGAAAACGGCTTCGTACATCTTCATGTTCATAGTGAATACAGTCTGCTCGACGGCGCTTGCCGCATTAAGAAGCTTGTAAAAAAAGTAAAAGAGCTTGGTCAGACTGCAATCGCAGTAACCGATCATGGCGTAATGTACGGAGCAGTTGATTTTTATCGTGAAGCTTTGGCGGCAGGTATTAAGCCGATTATTGGCTGCGAGGTATATGTAGCGCCAAGAACACGTTTTGATAAAGAGGCAAAGCTTGATTCACGTCCGTTTCATTTGATTTTACTATGTAAAAACAACAAGGGCTATCAAAATCTTATTAAACTTGTTTCATTGAGCTATACTGAAGGGTTTTACAGTAAGCCCAGAGTTGATTTAGAAATTCTTGAAAAATATTCCGACGGTCTTATATGTCTTTCCGGCTGTATAGCAGGAGAAATTGCAAAAAAGCTTATAAACCGAGAATATGAGTCAGCCAAAAAGGCTGCTTTGAATTATGAACGAATCTACGGAAAAGGAAATTATTATTTAGAAGTTCAAAATCATGGAATAAAAGATGAAATTGAAATAATTCCTATGCTCAAAAAGCTATCAATAGAAACCGGAATACCACTTGCTGCAACTAATGATTCACATTATATCGAAAAAAGCGACGCAGAAACTCAAAATATATTGATGTGTATTCAGTTAAAGAAAACTATATATGAGCCTAATAAGCTTAAATTCCCCACTGATGAATTTTATATAAAATCTACGAAACAGATGTACGAGCTTTTCGGGGATATGCCGGAAGCAGTCATAAATACATTCGATATAGCAAAACAATGTAATGTAAGCTTTGAATTCGGGGTAATCAGGCTTCCTGAATTTAAAACCGATGGAGAAAGGGATAATATATCATTTTTTAAAAATTTGTGTTTTTCAGGTTTTATCGAAAAATACAACGAGCCAATTAATAAAAGTATCAGGGAGCGTCTTAACTATGAAATAAAGATAATAGTTGAAATGGGCTATACAGATTATTTTCTTATTGTTTGGGACTTTATAAGATACGCAAAAGAAAATAACATCCCGGTGGGCCCGGGAAGAGGCTCTGGAGCTGGAAGTCTATGCGCTTATTGCATTGGAATTACAGGTATAGATCCAATAAAATATAACCTTCTGTTCGAACGTTTTTTAAACCTGAAAGAGTAAGTATGCCTGATTTCGATATAGACTTTTGCATTGAAGGCAGACAGCAGGTTATAGATTATGTTGTGAATAAATACGGATCAGAACGTGTTTCTCAGATAATAGCGTTTGATACGCTTAAAGCAAGAGCAGCAGTAAAAGATACCGGAAGAGCTTTAGGCCTTTCAGTTAAATTCAGAAATGACATATCTTCACTTATACCAAAGGATTTAAATATTACTATTGAAAAAGCAATAGAAAAAAATGATGATTTAAAACAGCTTTATGATACTAATCCTACAGCTCACAAGCTGATTGATGAATCCATTAAGCTTGAAGGAATGCCGAGAAATGATTCTATTCACGCAGCGGGCGTAGTTATATCTTCCGTTCCCATAACTGATATTGTACCTGTAAAAACAAGCGGAAACGCCGTAGTAACGCAATATACAATGTCAGCTCTTGAAAATCTCGGACTTCTTAAAATGGATTTTCTGGGACTTAGAAATCTTACTGTTATAAAACACTGTGTAGAGCAGATACAAAGATATGAAAATAATTTTAATATTAATAAAATTTCTGTAAATGATAAAGATGTATATAAAATGATGTCTTTAGGTAAAACCACAGGAGTTTTCCAGTTTGAAAGCGATGGAATGAGAAGGGTTCTTATTCAGCTAAAGCCGGAAAATCTTGAGGATCTTATAGCTATTATTTCGCTTTACCGTCCGGGCCCTTCTGAATCCATACCAAAGTATATATTCAACAAACATAATCCTGATAAAATAACTTATAAGCACCCAGTTCTAAAAAATATTCTTAATGTAACCTATGGCTGTATGGTATATCAGGAACAGGTTATGGAAATATGCAGAGTTGCCGCGGGATATTCCTACGGAAGAGCGGATTTGGTAAGACGCGCAATGGCCAAAAAAAAGCATGATGTAATGGAAAAGGAACGTAATATATTTTTATACGGCAATAAAAATGACGACGGTACTACAGAATGCTGCGGAGCTATAGCAAACGGTATTAATGAAAAAACTGCAAATGAGATTTTTGATGAAATGAGCGGATTTGCCTCTTATGCATTTAATAAGTCACATGCAGCAGCTTATGCTTATTTATCTTATCAGACGGCATATTTAAAATGTCATTATATGAAAGAATATATGGCTGCGCTTATGTCAAGTGTACTGGGTAATACTGATAAATTATCCGAATATGTAGAAGAATGCCGTCAGAATGAAATAAAAATATTAAGGCCGGATATAAATAAAAGCTATGCTGAATTTACAGCAGAAGAAAATGGTATAAGGTATGGACTTCTCGCAATTAAAAATATAGGTAAGGGGATAATACTAAGTATTATAGAAGAGCGAGAAAAGAATGGTGTTTTTCAATCTCTTGATAATTTTTGTGAAAGAACATCAGAATTGAATATAAGCAAAATAATAGTCGAAAATTTAATAAAATCAGGAAGCTTTGATAATTTAGGTGCAAATAGACGTGAAATGATATCCAATTATGAATACATTATGGACAGTTATTCACATTTTACAAGAAAAAATATTGAAGGACAAATGAATTTATTTCCTGATGGAAATAATCGGATTCATCAAAAATTTAAATTTAAAAGTCAAGAAGAGTATAAATATAACGATCTGCTTGAATTTGAAAAACTGTCAACCGGCATGTATATATCAGGTCATCCTCTGGATGAATTCAGAATCTACACTAAGCTTATGAAATTAAATTCCATTTCAAAAATAAAAAATAATAAATACCTGAACAAAACTGTTGAAGAAAAAATAATAGGAGTTTTAGACGATATAACTATCCATTATACATCTACCGGGAAAAAAATGGCTTTTCTAAATATTCAGGATATAACCGGTCAGATTTCATGCACACTGTTTCCAGAAGCATACAATTTATATAAAAATAAACTCAAATCGGAGATATTCTTTATATATACGGAAAAATATCTAATAAGGAAGCCTTTGAAACATCCATAATATGTAATAATCTTTATTCTAAGTCGGAATTTAAGAATATTGCGGAATCAAAGAGTCTCTGTATAAAGCTGAATGGGACGCAGAAAGAAGTAGCTTTAAAAATTATTAAAGCCGCTGAGGATTACCCGGGAAATATATCGCTATGCTTTTATTTAAATGACTTAAAAAAATATATTAAACCGAAAAATGTTAAAGGAGTTAAAATTTGCAGCGAGCTTATAAGTATACTTGAAGAAGTAGTTTCAGGTGATAATATAGGATTAATTGATTAAAAATTAATTTATATATATTTTTTTCTTTATTTTACTCGAAATCACTTGACAAAAATCTTAAATGTAGTAAAATAGTATATGGTAAATTAAACATGCCAAGAGGCGGATAGGAGTTATATTTAATGCTTAAAAAGATTGGTGTTTTGACGAGCGGGGGAGACGCTCCCGGAATGAATGCTGCTGTTCGGGCAGTAACAAGAGCCGCTATAAGAATGGGTATGCAGGTTTACGGCATCCGCAGAGGATATAATGGACTTATTAACGGAGACGTTATAGAAATGAATGAAAGAAGCGTTTCCGATATAATTCAAAGAGGCGGAACAATGCTTTATACCGCCAGATGTCCTGAATTCAGAACTGAAGAGGGCGTTAATAAAGCTAAGGATAAGTGCAAAGAACTGGGGTTGGAAGGTATTGTAGTAATTGGCGGAGACGGTTCGTTCAGAGGAGCTGCTGATCTTTCAGCAAAGGGTATACTCTGTGTCGGTCTTCCGGGTACTATAGATAATGATATTTCATGTACAGAATATACAATAGGCTACGATACGGCCATGAATACAGCAATGGAAATGGTTGATAAGCTCAGAGATACCGCTCAGTCTCACGACAGATGCAGCGTAGTTGAGGTTATGGGCAGGGGAGCAGGCTTTATTGCCGTTAATACCGGCGTGGCTTGCGGAGCTACGTATGTTATTACAAGCGAGGTTCCTTATGATCTTGACGTAATCGCAAAGAAAATGCTTGAATCCAGAAAAACAGGTAAGCAGCATTTTATTATAATAGTTTCCGAGGGCGTTGGTCATTCGGATGAAATTGCAAGAACTCTTCAGGAAAAGACCGGAATTGAAGCCAGAACTACTATTCTCGGTCATGTTCAGAGGGGCGGTTCTCCTACTGTTAGAGACAGAGTTGTTGCAAGTCAAATGGGTTATTATGCAGTTAATCTGCTCTCACAGGGTATTGGAAACAGAGTTGTCGGAATGCAAAATAATAAAATCGTGGATTATGACATTCAGGAAGCTCTTTCCATGAAAAAACCTTTTGAGGAAGATTTATATCATATAGCAGATGAAATTGCATTTTAATAATTATACGAATATAGGCATCAGAGTAGAAAACTATGCGTAAAGTGGCCGACAGACGGGGAGTTGCTGTTGGAACGAAAAGCACAAAAAGCTTGCGGTATAGTTTTCGCATCCCGCTGTATGCATAAAGCGCCTTTTCATAAACGGCTTCTTTGTGCAAATCAGCACAATTTTTAGGAGGTTTTTTATGAAAAGGTTTATTTCAATGGTACGCGATTCAGCAAAGGAACTGACAGATATCAAATGTATTGTCATGACGGGCATGCTTATAGCTATACATGTTCTTCTTGGTGTATTTATAATGATTCCAGTGGGTGAATACATAAAAATATCATTCAGTTTTCTGGCTCTTGCCGCAATAGGTATGCTTTTTGGACCGGTACCGGCCGCAATGGCAGGCGCAATAACTGACATTCTTGGTTTTCTTCTTGCCAATAAAACCGGAGGGGCATATCATCCCGGATTTACATTAGTGCAGATTACGGGCGGTATTATTTATGGATTAATTCTATACAAGGCTGATTTAAACAAATATTTTGTATTTAAGTGTATTATAGCAAAGGCCATGATAGCAGTAATATGCAATCTTCTTATGAACTCATATTTTTTAAGCGTTCTATGGGGGCAGTCGTTTTGGGGACTTATGCCTGCAAGATTATTAAAAAATGCTATTCAGCTTCCGGTTGACGTAATATTGATGTCTGCTGTTCTGCCTACTGTTATGTATGTTTACAAACGAGTTTTCGGAAAAAAAGATATATTAGTTAAATAAGTAATTGTTTAAATCACTTGTTAGTAATATTTTTAACTGACAAGTGATTTTTTGCAAAAATAAAATGATAATAATTATGAATGGAGGAAAAAATGAAAAGAAAAATCGGCTTTTTAGGTGCGGGTAATATGGGGAGCGCAATAATGAAAGGCGTCGCCTTCAGCGAATTAAGGTGGGATATTGAAATTTATGCTTTTGATCCTGACGAGTCGAAGGTTGATGCCTTGTCAGGCTTTGACGTAATAAAATGCAATGACGCCGCTGAAGTTGTTAAAGAATGTGATATTGTATTTTTGGCGGTTAAACCTCAGTCTTTGGAAAACACTTTAAAATCGGTTAAAGACTATGTTAAGGAAAGAATGGTATTTGTTTCAATTGCAGCAGGAATTTCTTCCGATTATATAGAAATTCTCTTGAAGACTATAGCGTAAGAGTAATTTTGGCAATGCCTAACACACCTTTGCTTCTTGGAGAGGGAGCGACAGCAATCGCAGAAAGCAATTCTGCCTCTGAAAAACAGTTTGACTTTGTATGCAGAGTTTTTGAAGCTTGCGGAAAGATTAAAGTTATCCCTGAAAATAAAATGAAAGAAATAATTGCCGTAAACGGAAGCAGTCCGGCTTTCATTTACCTTTTTGCTAAAGGTTTCATTGATAATGCTGTAAAAAACGGTATAGACGAAGGAGCGGCAAAAGCATTATTCTGCCAGAGTTTAATAGGCTCTTCAAAAATGATAATGGAATCTGAATATGATATTGACGAGCTCATAAAAATGGTATCTTCACCAGGAGGCACAACATTGGCCGGTCTTCAAAAGCTATATGATAATAATCTGCTTAAAGCAGTTGACGAGGCTTGTGATGCGTGTACAAAGCGTGCATACGAGCTTGCTGACTGAGTTAAGTATAATTTTCGGTCATACAGCATATCCTTTTTAAAAAAGGCTTTGCCAAAGAAAAGGAATGATGTATTATGAAAATTACAGCCGCTGCTGATATGACCGTTTCTGAAAAAAGAAGATTGTTTATTGGAGTTTTAATGCTTTTTATGTTTTCAGGAATTATTGCAGGTACGATATTTGTTATAAAGGATAATGAAAGCCGTTTTATAGCGTCCGAATTCATAAATCAGCATTTAATAAAAAGCACTACCGAAAGATCTATGATTAAAGTTTTTTCCGATTCATTTCTACCGCTTTTGTTCACTCTTTCGATTCAGGCCATCTGCGGTTTATTTGCCTTTGGACAGCCTCTTTGTATACTTACTCTTTTTCATAGAGGAATTGCCGGCGGAATTTCGGCAGCATTAATATATATTAATTATGGTATAAAAGGTTTTTTTATTATACTTATAATGCTGCTTCCGGTTTTGCTGTTTAGCATGTTTATACTTGTTTTAGGTGCGCGTGAATCAATAAAATCGTCGAATACCATATTAAATTTTGCTTTCGGAAAAGATAAAGATAATGAACAAAGAGTTGAAATAAAGCTTTACATAATTAAGTTTGTGGTTCTTGCGGCATTTGCATTACTCAGCTCGGTTTTAGATTGTACAATTACATATATTTTTACAGGCTTGCTTTTGAAGCCTTAAAACAAGGAGTGTAAATATTAATGGGAATTTTCGGTTCGGATTATGAAAGCGCGGGAGTGGGCATACCAAAAAACGCTCCAAAAAAGAAAGGTGTTTTCAGATTTTTTGAACTTTTATTCAGAAAGTTTTGGAAACTTATTCAGGTCAATATGCTATATTCAGTTTTTTTTATTCCAATTTTGCTTGCCGGTTATGCTTTTTTAAGGGTTTCAAACTCTAAAATTGCAGCTATTATAATTATAATATGTTTATGTGCTTTTGCGGCAGTATTCGGACCGGCAACTGCAGGTATGATGAAAATTCTTCGTAATTATACACTTGAAAGGCATTCATTTATATTAACGGATTTTAAAGAAGCGTTTTCTAAAAATTACAAAAAGTCTTTTGTCCTTGGTTTATTGGATTTAATCATTGCCGTATCTATCGGATCGGCCGTTTATGTTTACCCTAAGCTTTCTGAAGCTTATGGAAACCAACTTTTAATGATACCTTTTATTATTAGCATAAGCATAGCGTTAGTTGTGATAATGATGAATTATTATGCTTTTCTTATGATTGTAGCAACAGATATATCATTTAAAAATATAATAAAAAATTCGTTAGCATTAGCATGTGTTGCATTGAAAAAAAACCTGATAACTTTACTTTCTACATCTGTTATTATAGCAATATTTATAATTTTAATATTAATTAATTTGAATTTTATTCTATTTCTTCCTTTTGTTCCTGCGTCTATTCTTGCATTTATTATTTGCTTCAATTCTTACCCTATAATTCAGAAATATGTTATTAACCCATTTTATGAACAAAGAGGTGAGATAAACCCTGAACTAATTATTTCTGAAAATGATAACGAGGTATTATTTGAGGATAAAGGCGGTAAAGAAAAGCCTATTGAAAAGAAGAAAAAATCTAAAAAAGGAAAAATAATATCTTAGATTTTTATAAAATCCCTTTACAATATAATAAAAATATGTTATAATATTAATCGTCCATGCGCATGGTTTAAGGGTTAAGCCTAATACGGAGTTTACCTGCCTTTTACTATGACATAGGATAAATAATTAAAGAGGTGAAAACATGTTACTGAAAGAAGAAAAAACAGCTGTTATTGAAGCAAACAAGACTCACGAGAATGATACCGGTTCTCCGGAAGTTCAGATCGCTATTCTTACAAAAAGAATAAACGACTTAACTGAACACCTGAAGATTCACAAGAAGGATCATCATTCCAGAAGAGGTCTTCTTAAGATGGTAGGTCACAGACGTAATCTTCTTAATTATCTTAAGAAAAAGGATATTAACAGATACCGAGCAATTATCGAAAAGCTTGGAATCCGTAAGTAATCCTTTATTTGAAAGGCAGTCGGGAGAAATCCTTTCTGCCTTTTTATCTAAATGAATTTAAAATTAATACAGTAGTGGTTATTTTAGCATTAAATCGTAAACCTTATTTTTTTATAAGGTTCAGGGTTTATTGCTAAAGCTGCTACTGAAACAGGAGGCAGTTTATGTTCGAAAATTATAAAACTTTTAAAACGCAGTTTGCCGGCAGGGAACTTATGGTTGAAACAGGTAAGACCTGCGAACTTTCGAATGGTTCTTGCTGGTGCATTATGGCGAGACAGTTGTAATGGCAAATGTTACGGCAAGCGTTAAGCCAAGGGAAGGTATTGACTTTTTCCCGCTTTCAGTTGATTATGAGGAACGCTTATACTCAGTTGGTAAAATACCCGGCTCGTTTACTAAAAGAGAAGGGAAACCGTCTGAAAAGGCAATTCTTACTTCAAGAATGGTTGACCGACCGATAAGACCGCTTTTTCCAAAGGATATGAGAAATGATGTTTCAGTTGTAATGACAGTTCTTGCAGTTGATCCTGATTGTTCTCCGGAAATTACAGGTATGATTGCAACCTCTATAGCTCTCTCTATTTCTGATATACCATGGAACGGTCCGATTGCCGGTATAAGCGTTGGACTTGTAAACGGTGAAATAGTCCTTAATCCTACGCTTGAACAAAGAGAAAAAACTGATTTAAATCTTACTGTTGCCGGTTCTGCTGAAAAAATAGTTATGATTGAAGCCGGAGCTAATCAGGTACAGGACAATATTATGCTTGACGCTATTATAAAAGGTCATGATGAAATAAAAAAATAGTAGCATTTATAAATGATATTAAATCACAAATAGGTAAAAAGAAGTTTGAATTTGAATCTCAGGAAGTTGATCATGATATGTTCGACGCAATTGAGGAGTTCGCTTCAGACAGAGTAAAGATAGCTCTTGACACAAACGATAAAAATGTACGCGAAGAAAGACTTCAGCCGATCAAGGATGATATTCATATAAAATTTGATGAAATATATCCTGAAAAAGAAGCTATGATTGACGAATGCATTTACAAGCTTCAGAAAAAAATAGTTAGAAACTGGCTTTATGACGGTAAGCGCGTTGACGGAAGAGGAATAGATGAAATAAGACCTTTAGCTGCAGAAGTAAATGTATTACCGAGAGTTCATGGTTCTGGATTATTTACAAGAGGACAAACTCAGGTTTTAACAATCGCTACGCTCGGCCCTGTTAGCGATGCACAGCGCATAGATGGAATTGATGAAGAAGAGTCTAAAAGGTATATGCATCATTATAATTTCCCATCATATTCTGTAGGTGAAACTAAACCAAGCAGAGGTCCTGGAAGACGTGAAATAGGTCATGGTGCGCTCGCTGAGAGAGCCCTGGAACCGGTACTGCCTTCTGTAGAAGAGTTTCCATATGCCATAAGGCTTGTTTCGGAGGTGCTCTCCTCTAACGGTTCTACGTCACAAGGTTCAATCTGCGGCTCTACGCTTGCTCTTATGGACGCAGGTGTTCCGATTAAAGCTCCTGTTGCAGGTATTTCCTGCGGACTTATTACCAAGCCGACAGTGATGATTTCATGACAATGGTTGATATTCAGGGGCTGGAAGACTTTTTCGGAGATATGGACTTTAAGGTGGGAGGCACTCATAAAGGAATAACTGCTATTCAGGTTGATATCAAAGTTGATGGTTTAACGCCTGAAATAATTAAAGAAGCATTTGAAAAGACAAGAAAAGCAAGACTTTATATTCTCGATGAAATTATGCTTAAGGCAATTCCAGAATCAAGAGCTACTGTTAATAAATATGCGCCTAAAATGATTCAAACCAAAATCGATGTTGAAAAAATAAGAGAAGTTATTGGTCAGGGCGGCAAAATTATTCAGAAGATAACTTCTGAATGCGATGTGAAAATTGATATAAATGAAGACGGAAATGTGTTCATTTCCGGAGTTGACCTTGAAAATTGCAATAAGGCTCTTGCCATAGTACAAACAATTGCTAACGGCCCTAAGGTTGGAGAAATATATAAAGGCAAGGTTGTAAGACTTATGACCTTCGGAGCATTTGTTGAAATTGCGCCTGGAAAAGACGGACTTGTTCATATATCTAAGCTTGAAAAGAACAGAGTTGAAAAGGTTGAAGATGTTGTTTCTATCGGAGATGAAATACTTGTAAAAGTAGTTGAAATAGACAAACAAGGAAGAATTAACCTTTCAAGAAAAGATGCTTTAGCTGATTTGGAAGCTAAGAATAATCAATAAAAAAATACGGACGTTTAACAGCGTCCGTATTTTTTATAAACGTATTCTTGAATAGTGGTTATAATATTGCATATAACATTATAAAAGTATTTATAAAAGGAATGACAATTATGTATGATGTTATAATTATAGGAAGCGGCCCCGCCGGACTTTCGGCTTCTGTTTACGCAGTGCGTGATCAGCTTAAAACAATAGTCGTTGAGAAAATTCATTTTGG
>ERZ860023.384-NODE-384-length-27886-cov-1.945924_pt1 | contig 27886 bp, 15 predicted proteins | sample MGYA00509983_ERZ860023 | MGnify/ENA primary metagenome ERZ860023 (study PRJEB30046, sample SAMN00715180) | human gut metagenome | study: EMG produced TPA metagenomics assembly of the A metagenome-wide association study of gut microbiota in type 2...
CCCAAAGTATACATGGGCTCGCCCGACTGGATGCGCCGCAACCTCTACCGCCGTATCGAAGCCGTCACCCCCATTCTGGACCCGGACTTGAAGCAAGAGCTCATCGATATGCTATCCATACAACTGTCGGACAAACGGAAAGCCTGCTTTGTGGACGACCGGTTGCGAAACCGCTGGAAGTCGTCGCGACCGCAAAAGGAGAAGGTACGGTCGCAATATAGCTTTTACGAATACTTGAGAGAGAAAATATAAACAACTCTGCCCCAATATACCTCCGGCTCAACTGTCTTTTATAGGACACAGACGTACGGCAGTTCCTCCACTACGTGCTTGCCGAATGGTGAGGGTATCACTATAAGTCACTTCGCGCTCTTCTATAAGTATAGCAGCAGGACATGTCTCATAATCGGCCTCAGGAGCATCACGATAAATAGTAGCCAGATATCTTTTATCTGTATCGAGAAAAGACAGACTGATATTAGCCGTTCGTTCCTCATCTCCCGTGATACTGCCTATATACCAGCATCCCTCTCCTTTATCACAACGGGCAATAGTAACATAACTGCCAATGCATGCTTCCGGCACCACTGTTCTGCTCCAATCTGTAGGACAAGATACTATAAAATTAAAAGGTTCCGGATTAGCCTCGTAATTCTCTATTTCATCCGAAGCCATTTGTAACGGTGAATAGAGCACCACAAACAGCGCCAATTGTTTGGCCAGTGTGGTATGTACACGTGTCTGTGGCATTACATCGTTAACAAACCGAAACGTCACCGGTGTAAAGTCCATCGGGCCTGCCAACCCACGAGTGAAAGGCAATATTACGGTATGAGAGGGAGGATTTCCACCATCTACATCCCAAGCGTCCCATTCTTGTCCACGTACTCCCTCTTGTGTCATCAGATTAGGAAAAGTACGCTGCAAACCTGTAGGAATCACCGGTTCATGATTATCAATACAGATACGGTGACGGGCAGCAGCCTCTATTACCTTGCGATAATGAAGTACACCAAACTGACTGCTATGATATTCTTTCCCATCAAGCAAATCGCCCACATAACCCGTTTTTACTTGATGCACACCATATTTCTCATAGAACTTGAAACCATCTTCCATCTGATTTTCATAATTGGAAACATTACCGCCAGTTTCATGATGTCCTATCAAAGCTACTCCTTTGCTACGCCCATAATCAGTAATACGTTGTATATCAAAATCGGTATAAGGTTTTGTGAAACTAAACTTCCAAGTAGCCCAGTCTTCATTCCACCCTTCCACCAGTACACCTCCCAGGTTATTGGCAGCAGCAAAATCGATGTGACGCATTGTATTCTCTGTTGTGGCCCCATGATGGGGACCGGCATGCCAGGTGTTATGCTTCATGTGATAAGTCCACCAAATTCCAATATAGCGCATAGGTTGTATCCAGGAAGTATCGGTTATACGACAAGGTTCATTAAGATTTAACATGAGACGGGAAAGAAGCAAATCACCGGCAGATTCAGCCACTATCATTGTACGCCAAGGAGATACACGGGTATCGGTAACACGTACTTTCTCACCTGTACTCCAAGGTGTAAGAGCCGCACGTAATGTAACCGTTTTATTATCTTCAACTTGTTCAACCGGCTTCAAGTTCATGGCAGCATAATCTGTAAGATTTGCTTCATGAATAGCCAAATAAAGGCTATCTGTTGTCTCAATCGTCACCGGAGTGCTTACCCATCCCATCTTACTAAGAGTTTTTTTCTCAAATAAGGCCTCGTAAAAACGAACTCCTTTCACTGGAATACTCCAAGCATCATAATCTGCAGGAAAAACGAATTCAGTCACTTCGTCATCAATAAGAAACTCTTGTAGCTGTTGCTGGCGCGGGAACTCATACCGGAATCCCATCCCATCATCAAAAAGACGAAAAATAATATTCAGTTCCCGCTCCAACGATGTTTCTTCCTTGAGGCATACCCTCAATTCATTATAATGATTTACAATTTCAGCCTCTTCCCCCCATACTGGTTGCCACACATCATTATGCGAATCATGCTTAACCTCTTTTAGAACGAAACCAGTCAAAAGATCTGGCGCATCCTTCAAAACCAATCCCAGACGTGAAGGAAGTAAAATATTCTTCCCCGCATGTCTTAAACAATATCGGGGAGCACCTTCTTCATCAAGTGTAAACTCTAAAGAAAGTTTTCCATTTGGAGAGGTCAACTTGATATGTTCCTGCTGGCATGAAATCATCCATAGGCCTAAACATAAAGCAAGTATAATCTGTAGCGTTTTTTTTAGTTTCATAGTCATTACCGAATTTAATTTTATATATCCAATTCTTATTTTATAAGTCTACTGACAAACAGTCCCTTTCCTTCCTCAGCCGGAATAACACAGAAGTTTACGAAACCACAGACAGACTCCGGTTCAAGCAACGTGGCAACCAAATTTCCTAAAGGTTGTGCCAAAGGTACCAACCAACTACCTATTGGAAGTTCTACATTATCTTCATAGACATCCGTTTCTACATTTACCGGATGAATCCCCTCCCATTCCTTCTCTGCACGATACAGACGGGTTACTTTATAACGCTCAACTTTTGCTTTTTGTACACGGGTAACTTGCTCAATGTGTACACCCAACGCTCGAAGCTTACATACTGCTTCTGTACAGGGAGCATCGAGCAGATAAGCCTTAGGGCGAGTACGCATCAATTGAGGTGTTGCCTGCATGGCATCAAGGGTTGGCAGTTCAGTCTTAAACAGTTCATTGGCCTTATAATCGATAAAAGAGACTACATGACGTACAGTATCCGAAGTGAAAGTAACATATATCGGTTCAGTAGCTTTCAAGGTGCGCTTCCTGGCTTGTTCTATCTTACGTTTAATTGAAGCACGATGTTGCGCAGCAGTAACCAACGTTTGCCGTGCCACCAAGAAACCGCACTCACTACGACGTGCAAAACACTCCGGTCCCAATCCAATACCTCTTATTTCGACAAAAAGCGATACAGCCCCCGTCAATGCTTGAAAAGTAGAACTGGACTGCGGACTTTTGGCACCTTTTACAAGAACAAGGGAACCATCTGCCACACGAGGAGTAAAGTAGAAACCGGAAGCATAACCGGCACTATTTAAAACGACCTCTGCCTCACGACGAAAAAGTTCTTCAGACAGCGTACGTAAAGCTAAAGGCGCATTAAGATGTCCTGTAGGTAAAAAAAGTACATCAGCAGCATTTGCTGTCGGCACTCCACGTAATAAGTTAAACTCACGACGTAAAGGTGTATATTCATGAATATCAAGAGCTACGTCCGGATTCCATTGCTGATAGGACTGCTTCAACAGCAAAGTGACAGCATCCTCTAATTTGCTCTGATCGCGATTCAAATCGTAACCATCGGCTGAACGACGTTGCTGAATGGCATAACCATCAACATTGGCTATAGGAACCAAAGCCACAGCTATATGATTCAGCAATTCACGTCCTTCTTTTTCACAAAGTAAGTAACGGACAAGCATGCATACAGCCTCAGCACCTGCCGGCTCGTTACCATGCAGTGCCGCTTGAATCCATACCCTTACCTTCTTCTTGTCGGGAGTACCCAAATAAAGTACCGGAATGGTACGTCCTTGTTTGGTAACACCAATATTCTCCATATATGCCAAACCCGGAGAACGTACAACCAATTGTTGTAAATAGTCCTTTATCTCATCAACCGATGCCAATCCGCTACCGTAAGGTTTACTTAGAGTAGGTGTCTCACGGTCAAATTTGGGGTCAGGATAGAAACTTGCAGTTACTCCGGCAGGTTGCTTCGACTGATTTCTATTCCATAACACAAGATTAGCTAATACCACTTCTTGTGCTATCCTCTGTAAATAAAGAGCCGTTTCAGACGGTAGACCTGCATAATAATCGCTGCTAAAAGGCTCACCAAAAAAAATTGCATAAAAGACACAAGCCGCCAGATAACTGCCTGCAGGACTAGGGTGGCTGCCATCAGAATTATACAACTGCAAACTTGGACACTCTCTACGTACACGTCTCCATGCCTCACCCACAGGAGCACAATAAGCATCAAGGACATCAGCCATTTCCAAATAGTTTTCCGTAAGTTGCTGCTGCATTCCTTCATAAGTATCATTATTACGCCCCCATGTCATATAACAGACACTTTTTCCTTTTGGGGCATAAAGACGGCGTAAACTATCTAACTGCGCCGCAGGATGGAATACATTCTTCTTTACCCATTCCTTTTCACGAGTAGGTGCCTTGCTCTGTTCCTGCATCACCATATAATCCCATCCTCCTTCACGAATCGCCTCTAATGTTTGCGTATTGGCTGCATGCTGTCTCAAGTACCAACCAGGGTTAGCAACCTGGCGCACTGATATTTTTTTTCCACATGAGGATGCTAACGATTGGACTTGCCATGGCAAACGATTAAAAAAAGTATAGCTGTTACCTATAAAAAGTACCCGTAAAGAATCTGTCGTCAATAATGGCACAGCTTGTTTCCCCATAGGGACAGCCTCATGCCCGATGCCGCACTCTTCTATCTTGCGCCAATGGCATTCCCAACCACGGGATGCAGCCAACTGGTGAATATAAAGCCAGAAACTACGCCCACGCTCCATACGGTTTCGTCCTTGTCGTTCAGCTTCAGGAGTCTTGCGTAGAAAAGACTCACGTATCGTATCTCCCAAAGCCAGCTGTAGTATGATAGGTTTTGACAAGTATTTTTTTATCTGTTCAGATGAAATATAGGGGATACCAGCCGTACCATAAGGATATGTCTGGGCCAAATCAGGAAAAGTATACCAACCGGGAGAACTTATAATAGCTTTTTCCACATAAGGACTATCGTGAAAAAGCATGAAACGCTGTACGAATTGCCCACCAGCAGAATGACCATAAATCATATATCCTTTGCGCATGCTTCCCGTAAATTGACGCACATATTCAAATAGTTTATCAACCAACACTGGTGTAATTTTTTCGGGAGCATTAGCTACTGTATGGGCAGCATTCATCACCCCCACCTCCTGATAGTCTGCCAAAGGATAAGATTTCAAATCAAAGTGAGGTATAAAAAGCATAAAACCCTTTCTCTCCGCTTCTTCTTTCCAACCGTCCAAAAGATAACGATAGCCGCGGTCTCCTCCTTCAAAGACAAATACAATAGGCATTTGTTTAATATCCCCCTGGGAAGGTATATAATAATGTACATCTACCGGGCGATCGGCAAAAGGAGGGTATTGACTATAAGTGAAGAAATGTTCACCTCTTGGCCTTTCCAAAGTCTGTTTCGCTATTGCAGATAAACAAATACAGAGGAATCCAATATAAAATATAATCAGCTTCTTCATAATTCGTACCTTCCCTTCTTTACTATTGTACCATCTTGCATTACAAATTTACCACGGGCAATGACATCTGTAAGCTGCAAATCTTCCGCCAAAAAACACAAGTCTGCATCTGCTCCTTGTGCCACAATACCTTTAGCTCGTAATTTCAGATTACGAGCCGGATTGGATGTTATCAATGTAATCGCCTGTTCCAATGGTACCCCCTCCTCATTGACTAATGCAACTACCTCCTTGAAATTTAAATTCAAAGGAGCAGGACGATAAGTTATTTCTCCAGTTTCAGGATTCACTCTGCGTACGCCACCATGGCCATCACTAGAAAAAGTAATGCGATCAAGGGGGACACCAGCTCGCAATGCACGTATCACACAACGATGGGGAGTATCAAACTTTGAGCCACCAGTCGAAAAATCAATCATTCCACCTAATTTACCAAATTCTACAGCCTGCATAAAAAGAGCTTCAGTACGTATCAGATGAGTAGGAGACAGATAAGATATCAGTGTAGGATAGTGACGAGCAATATTGAGTAAGGGCTCAATACCTTCCGGAAGTGCTCCCAAATGAATGTGGAGAATTCCTCCTTTACCAGATGTAAATCCCCCTAAACGTACCTGATGTATAATACGTAATATCTCTTGCTCTGTCGGAAACGGACTACGGTCATCACTCATCGCCAGCTTACAGCCAATAACTTTATCTATGAAGATAAGATCGTCAGCCACACTATTCATCAATGTTTTGGTAGGCAATCCGTAATAACTTGTCAGCATATAAGCCGACAATCCGTCATCGTCAATAGCTTTGGCCTTGGCATAAAGCGTAGTAAGTTCTTTGGCAAATCCATCAGTACCAAGCATACCCAATACAGTAGTAGTACCACATGCCACCAGTTCGCTCATAGTCACCTCGGGGACTAATGAGGCATAACCTTGTTGCCCTCCTCCACCAGTAATATGTACATGCTGATCTATAAATCCCGGAGTAACAATTTTACCTTGCACGTCAATAGTATGGCAAAATGATTCATTCAGTTCAATTGTCTTTGAAATATGCGCAATCTTTTCTCCGCATAGCAAAATGTCTGTTTTACCAAGATAGGCAGGAGCATATAAATTTGCATTCTTTATCAATGTAAACATAGCTGTCGATTAATTTTAGAAAGTGATAAGATGATAAAGTATCAAGAAAACAATTCCTCCTATTAAAGGAAATGTATTACGCCTTGCCAACTCCACTGATGACACACCGGCTACCCCGGCAATGGCAACAATGACTCCGGCAATAGGAGATGCGGCACGTCCCATGCTTGCCGCCAACTGCAAAGGAAGTATCAATGAAAAAACCGGCAAACCAAGCTGAGTGGCTATACCCGGCAATAAAGGACCAAATGAAAAAAAGGCTGCATTGCCACTTCCCATCAGCATGGCAGCTCCAAAAATAATGAGAGTAAAGATTGCGGCAATAGCTAATCCCGAAAGTCCGATATGAGAGGAATAACCCACCAATGAATCAATAAATCCCAAACCAATCAGTCCTTTAGAGAAAACTTCTGAAGCTACAATCAATGTTACAACTGAAGTAAACACATTTCCCATGCCTTTCCAAAAACTTGCAAAAACGTTAAAAGTAGTACGCACACTACGAGTATGAAACAACACAAATACCAATGATAAGAACAGAGAAAAAAGCATAGCAGTAGTGGTACCCAATGTTACAGTAGGCTGAAACAGTCCCACAAAAGGTGAAAAGAAAATGAGAAGAGCCAAAGGTAATACCGGGAGTAGCGCAAAAGCCAATGGAACATCCGGTTTTTCTACTAATGAGGTTGCAGTCACATTTGACACCTGCAATATGCCATCCTGCTGTTTCTTTGCATCTTTTTTATCAAAATAACGGTTATTGAAATAGAAGAGTACCATTACAACCAAGGAAGTAGGAATTACTAAAGGAAGTTGATGAGTGATGAAATATTCCACATTGGATTGTCCTATCAATTCGGCAGCCATAGCAGTATTTGCCGACCCCGGTCCCTGATCAAATAGAGTAGCAGCGGCAATGACTGACAATGCTGTAAGTCGGCTTACTCCCAAACTAATTAAAACAGGATAAACCGAAGCCACAAGCAACAATCCTAATCCGGCAGCTGAAGGAGTAGTAATAAAAAGTAATTGTCCAATAGGAATAACTATAGTAGCCGCCAAATAAGGATAACGTCGAAAAAGACCTAATGGCTTCATGGAAATATAGACCAATGCATTAGTAGCCTTTATGTTATTCATGAAAGCTACATAACCGCCAATTGTCATTATCATAAACCCTGCACGCGCCAAATTAGAAAGAAAAACTTCCTCTATCATCCTTACCAAATCAAACACCACCATTCCCGTAGCTTCACTAGGTACTACCGAATGCACTTGCATGAAAAAAGCAGCTGTAAGCATTAATAAACCGGAAAGCATCAAAAGACCTTGAGATTGAGCTTACGATAAAGACCTACCGCTGTAATCCCTACCATAAGAAGACTAAAAATGAAAGCCAATTCGGACATGATGTATCAAGATATTAAGTTTTTGTTTTCTTTTGAATATATGAATCTAAATCAGATATAAACACCGATATATACAAAGCCGTTTATATGCGGTATTTATATCTGACTATTATCTATCAATACCCCGGATTATTTTCCAAAGGATTACCAGTATTGGCATCAATGAATGATTGCGGCAGCGGGAAAAGGACAGGAGTTTCATATTCATCCATACCACGTCCTGCAATACCAGCTATCTCATTGAGTTCACGCATGCGACGTTTGAAATAGTTATTGGTATCACGTTCGTCACCACCATTTTCTTGGCAAACACGTACCAATGTATGACGACGTTCTTCCTCCGTAAGCAGTTCACGGCTGCGTTCATCAAGAATGAAATCCATACCACCGATTCTAAGATCATCTTCAGTAATACTTACAGCATTGGAACGATTACGTACTTTATTTATCCATTTAATGGCCTCGCCTACTTGATTACTCTTGTAAAGAGCCTCTGCATAAAGTAAATATGTATCTGCCAAACGTAAATAAACAATGTCCGCATAGTGTCCATCATTAGCTGCATTAGCCAAAATAGGTGGAGTATAATCCCATTTACGAGTAGTAGGCCAATCATATTTTTTAATGGAAGTAGAAGTTAGCATGGCTGCATTAACCGTAGTATCAATAAGTGCAGTACCACCTAAATCAAATACCTTGGTTACATTGCCGGCAGCATCTACATCATTAATACTCCATACGATAGCATTGGCAGATACACGGTCATCTTGTTCTCCCATTCCTTTATAATTGTACAAACGAAGTGCTCCTCTGGAAGGAACTACACGTCCGGCTCCCTTACCACCATTAGCTTGCCAAAAGACTTGTGCAAATGAACCTTCACCACCGTTATTGATATAGTCCGGATTATGCTGGTTTGTCTTTTTACAATCGCCATCATTAGCATAATAGTTCTTATAAGTTGTAGTCATATAGACATTTGCAGTACCATAGGCACTATTCTCCTCTTCTGTGTTAATGAAAGCCAGTAACACCTCCGTATTTCCATCAGCATACATAGGAGTATAAAATACGTCAATAAAAGGACATCCATCATTGGAAGCATTACTACCAAAGCGTTGATTTATAAGGGAATATTCTCCACTTTCCACTAATGGTTTCAGTACTGAAACTGCTTTTTCAGCATTACCTTCTGCCAAATAAAGTTCACCCAAATAGTGACGTGCCACAGCACCAGAGACTTTACTATTATTAGAAGTACGCAAAGGAAGGTTATCGACTGCAAACTGGAAATCTTCTGCCATCACTTCGCGAATACTACTCAAGGAAGCACGGTCCCAATCATCACGATAATTCAATCCTGTAATTTCTTGTGTTGAAAGGGGCACTGCACCAAATGAATAGGTAAGGTGACGGTAAGCCCAAGCACGGAAAAAGCGAGCTTCGGCCAACACCTCATTTTTACGATTTTCAGCATCAGCACCACTTCCCCAGTTAATGCCATCATTGTCAGCTCTTGAGATAACCATATTGGCAGTGTTGATGATACGATATCCCCACTGGAAAATATTATTCCAAATAGCAAGATCAGTGTAAGTTATCTCTTTGGGTTGTAGAGGAACTTCATTTCCGCATGACTATTATTGGCCCATGAATTATCTACCCCTCCACCCCAGGCAGAATGCAGACAGAGCGCAATACTTCCTCCCATTGCATCAGCACGGCGATACTCTGCACGCATAAGACCATAAAGAGGCGTTATCATCGATTTAAATCCATTGTAATCTACAAGTAAATTTTCAGGATAAAGTGCATCACGAGGATCTTCCTTAAGAAACTTATCCTCATTACAGCCGCCCATAGTGAGCAATAATACTGTAAACACTAAGACATTGAAATATGTTATTTTTTTCATATGTGCAATTTCATTTTAGCTTTTTATGATATATTACTCTCATCAAATATCTAACTTTAGTCCAAAAGTGAACGAACGTACTGGAGGAGCAGCCAATTGATCATTGAGAAATTCCGGATCCATACCTGTCCAGCCAGTTATTGTAGCCAAATTCTTAATGTTCATGTAAAGATTGAGCCGTTTGATGAAAGTACGACGCAACCATTGTTGTGGGAAATTATAACCCAATGTAACGTCGGAAATACGTAAGAAATCTGTCTTTTCATAGAAACTGGCTCCCTCTGGATTCACATCACTATTCAAACTATTTTTCGGATAGCTATTCGTAGGATTCTCTGGAGTCCAAAAATCCACCAAAAAGCGGTTCTGGCGATATGAATTATGGCTTGTATCATACAAGGCATTCAGATGGGTTTGTCCTAACTGAGCCGTTAAGAACACACTCAGAGTGAAGTTTTTGTACTCAAAAGTGTTCATCAAACTCATATTTACTTTAGGAATAGCCGACCCTATAATAGTCTTATCAGCCGTTGTAATATCGTTACCATCTACATCAAGGTATTTCACATATCCAGGATACGAATTACGATAGTTAGGATCTTGCTGCCCTGTCGGGTTAGACGGATCAGCAATCTGCCATACACCGATAATTTTATAATCATAGTTCACATTGATAGGTTCACCAATAAACCACTTGGAAGCCACATCATCAACCGGCTTTCCATTAGCATCATACAAACCAACATCTACAATCTCCGAACGATAGTGTGAGAGGTTGAAAGAGGTGCTCCAGCTAAAACTCTTATGTGTAATGTTATTAGAAGTTATCTGGAATTCAAAACCACGATTACGGGTCTGTCCACGATTCTCAGTAATAGAGCCAGTACCATTAATGGTAGGAATAGAACGGGAAAGCAGCAAATCTTTGGTTTTAGACCAATAAATATCAAATGAACTCTGAATACGTCCATTCCAAAGTGCAATATCAAAGCCAGTATTAATAGATGTAGTAGTTTCCCAACCTAAACCGGGCGAAGCTAACTTCGACGGATAGAAACCAAACTGTGCAGTATGATCATCATTCAGATAATTGTAAGTTGAAAGATTAGGTAGTGTACTATAAGCACTGATAGCCTCATTGCCATTTTTACCCCATGACAAGCGATATTTCAGATTGCTAATGGTTTCACTTATAGGCTTGTCTTTAAAAAAAGATTCATTGGAAATATTCCATCCAATAGCGGCTGAAGGAAAAACGCCGAATTTAGAACTTTCACCAAAAGCGGAGTAACCATCACGACGAGCAGTAAGAGTCAACAAGTAACGATCATCATAAGTATAATTCAAACGCCCCATTTGTGAAATATGATTTTCTTTATAATAATTGGAATTACCAGACATTGTGGCAGCTTTAGAAATCTGGTAATAATACATCACATCATTGGGAAAATTCTTACCTTCCATTGTATTCTGTTCATATTCCTTGCTTTGAGCAGAATATAATCCTGTGAAAAATATACGATGTTTGCCAAATTCACGTTGATAAGAAATAATATTCTCCAAAATCCATTCTTCTGAATGCCAGTCATCAGTATTCAATACGCCATTAGCACTAGCTCCTTCGTAGGTATCCAAACCTTGATAATTCTTATAGGAGCTGTTTTGGTAAGTGAAGCCTGTATTCAATTTATAGCTCAGCCCTTTAATAAAGGGAAACTTTACCTCAAGCACATTATTAGTGATAACCTTTGCACGAATATCTTTTGTCTTATTATTAAGAGATCCCAACGGATTAATGCTGAAAGCTGAAGAGGAGTCCTCAGTAGCAGAAAGTGTAAGTGAACCATCCTCGTTATAAGCACGTCCCAACGGAACTTGTTTTATAGCCCGCCAAAAAGAAGCACTGCTACCACTACGATCGTAGCGACCTAACTGTGTAGTAGTAGAAAATTTCAACCAACTATTAAACTCCTGATCAAGATTGAAACGTACATTATAACGCTTGAACTCATTGCCTACCGCAGTTCCTTTCACATCCGTATAGTTCAATGAAATGAAATAGCTGGTTTTGTTAGCTCCACCACGGAAAGAAAGGTTATGCTGTTGTTTTATACCGGTCTGTGTTGCCAACTTCATCCAATCAGTACTCTGACCGGCAGCATACATAGCTAATTCAGTAGGAGTAAAGTTATCTAACCAAGGTTCAGGATTCTCTTCTGTAGGAGGAGTAGTATTGGTAGCCTTGAAAGCTTCAGATTTATACTTATAGAATTCTTTGCCATTCATCATACGAGGTAAATTGATAGGCTGGTCAATAGTAACATAAGTATCGTATGATACCGTCAATCTGTCTTTCTTACCGCGCTTAGAAGTAATAAGGATTACACCGTTAGAACCGCGAGCACCATAAATGGCTGCTGAAGAGGCATCCTTCAATACTTCTATACTCTCTACATCATTGGGATTGATTTCCGACCATGGACCATCAAAAGGTATTCCATCAAGAATAACAAGAGGTTTATTATCGGCCGTAATGGAGTTGTTACCACGAATACGTGTAGTAGTAGACGAACCTTCAGCATTACTACCCGTCACACTAATATTCAATCCTGGAACTGCTCCTTGCAAAGATTGAATCAAATTAGCTTGTGGGCGACTTTCAAGTACATCCGAGTTAACTGAAGCAACCGAACCTGTAAGATCACTTTTGCGCTGTACACCATAACCTACTACTACCACCTCATCCAGTGCCTGGTTATCTTCTTTCAGTACAATCTTTAACGATGATGCGTCTTTCACCTGCAATGTCTTGGATATATACCCAATGAAACTTATCTCCATTACCGCCCCCTTAGTCACTGAAGCGAGTTTAAAGTTTCCTTCTACATCGGTAATGGTGCCCGTACCCGTACCTTGTATCACTACATTGGCACCGATTATCGGTTCTCCTTGTTCATCTGTCACATTTCCGTTAATATTCCATGTCTGTGCATGAAGTGAGCTTGAAAGTGACAGCATCCACATAAGACAGACAAGCAAAATACCACTTGCGTCTCTCGATTTTTGTCTGGTTTTCATAAATTACATTTTTAAGTTAATAGGAACTTGTGTGTAAAAAATCTCGAGAGCAAAATTAGACAATGTAACAACCGATTATATTCACAGGTAGAGGATTTGGTAAATTCACAAAGTTATATATTACTGATTATCTTTCAATTACAGACAGACTCAATAGATTTTCAGTAGTGATTTAAATTAAATCGGTAATCAAAAACATGTATATAGATAATTGCCATTCGATAGTATTAAGCTATTGAATGGCAATTATCTATATACATGTGGGTAAAAAATGAGAGAAACGCTCAGTCTTCAAATTACTTTTTACAAACCTCTTTCACAGCTCGAAGAAATTCCTCCTTACTGAGCGAAGATTTATTTAAAGTTATAGAACGATTATTATATACGGTTTGCAGTGAACAGTGCAAAAATTCTGCAATCTTCTCACTATCCGTTACCCCCATTCGTATCAAAGCATGAATACGAAGTTCTGTATTAAGCCGCCCAGACTTCACTTCAATATGTTCTTCGGGACGTAGCAAACTATTGAAGTGCTCTACAAAATCAGGGTATAAATGTAGAATAATGGAATCAAATTTCTCATAAAAATCCTTCATTTCATCGCTCATGGTAGAAGTAGAACTAATCATCTTCTTTAAATCTTCAAGTTGCCCAGCCTTTAATTTACGGTTTAACTTTTTACGATACTCCTCCATACGGCAAATATAGGATGAACAAAGTTTGAATACCTGACCAATATACTCCTCCTTAATATAATTTGTGTCACGTAGAACCAAATTGAGCTTTTGCAGTTCACTATTAAGACTCTTCAATCTACCATTGGCCACATGTAGCTCAACCAAAGCTTTCCTACGTCTTCTTGTTTGCCTTCTCAAAAAGAAAAGAGCTATCAGCAATACAATAGTGAGAAAACTAATAAATAAAAGGAATAGCTTTAGCTGCTTCTGTTGCATATGATCACGTTCAATGTAGCTTTGATGTATCCTTCTCTGCAACTTCTGCTGATGAAGCAGTCGTACACGGCTCTTAAAAGTTATACCGATATCAGAACAATAAGTACTATAACGATAGGCTCGGTCCAACTGACCTTGTTCATATAAATAGGAAGCCAATGCATACAACGAACCAATATCACGATTCACAGCATATACATCAGCAATACCTGAGAGAATCATATTTTCCAGCCACTTGGTATGGTTGTGTTCTTTTTCATAAAGTAGAGCCAAGTTATAAGCTAAAATAGAATAATTACGACTATTAGGTAGAAGACGTTGTTTTTCCTTTTCCAACTCATCCCTAATGGCAATACGTTGTGCACCGGGAACATCTTGATATTTCCACACACGGCTATAAAGGTAGCGTGGCTCGTCAGGAGTGGCCGTCTGCAATACTGAATCTGAATATAACGCATAAAGTTGACCATAATGCTCATGTAATGCATCATCACCTAATGAATAGAGTTGCAACCGCGAGCAGAGAGTACGCATCTGACCATAATAACGCGAACGTAAGTAGCGAGGCATACTGGAAGAACAGAGTGAATGCATTACTTCAGAGGCTTGACTAAGCAAGCCATTAGCCGTATAAACAAAACCAATACCTAATAAAGATTCAATCTCACGATTCTTATCATGATATTGTCGTGCTAAATCAAGGCTTTGTGTAGTATACTTCATAGCCGAATCTGCATCATACACGCGATATTCTTGATAAATAGCCTGATTAAGTTCATACTGTTTCTCAAATGCCTTAGATTGTCTTAGTGAATGCTTCAACGCCTCTATTCGCTCCTCTTTCTGCAAAATAAGTTTATCAGAATTATCTATCAGACTATCTAATTGAGTAAACAATGCCTCATTTGCCTTAGCAGCACTATCTGAGATATGCTGCTTGCATCCAGCACAAAAAAACAAATATAGTAAGAAGAATAGGTTTAAACAAAAATGGTTTTTCATATTTCTATACTCGTTGGTAGAATTCATTTATTTAATAAATGAATTAAAAAAGTTACATACATCTTTGATTTTTAATATCAAAGTTCTAATTACAATCAATTCTACACACAACTTGTATGCAATATTCGCAAGAATTCTCGACATCTGCAAACAATTAACTAGTAATTTGGCTGCTTAACATAGAAATAACCAAATACGAAACACAAAAGCATCCACTCTTCTATTATACTTATATTGTTACTCTTAAATGCTTAACATTAATGATTATTGGGAGAATAAGAGCAATCGCTCTTAGCACAATACCATTCTATTCCAAAACATTTGTAACATTTCTGTAACATGTATGACATTTCCCTGCAACACCAAACTCTTTCCTTTGCAGCCGGAAATAAAATACATGTCTATGGAAACAATTTATCTGGGTATCGTCATCTTTCTGTTCGTACTCGCGATTTTCGACCTCGTGGTAGGTGTCAGTAATGATGCGGTCAATTTTCTTCAGTCGGCTGTCGGAGCAAAGGCAGCATCTTTCAAAACCATACTGTTCATTGCAGGCATTGGCGTCTTCATCGGTGCGGCACTCAGCAATGGCATGATGGACATTGCACGACACGGCATCTATCAACCGGAGCACTTCTACTTTGCCGAAATCATGTGCATTCTGCTTGCCGTCATGTTGACGGACGTCGTGCTATTAGATGTCTTCAACACTATGGGAATGCCTACCTCCACCACTGTATCCATGGTGTTCGAACTGTTGGGAGGTACGTTCGCACTGGCGCTCATCAAGGTCTATAACAGCGATACATTGGGACTGGGCGACCTCATCAATACAGACAAGGCACTGTCTGTCATCATGGCCATTTTTGTATCCGTAGCCATTGCCTTCTTCTTCGGTATGCTGGTACAGTGGCTGGCACGTATCGTGTTCACCTTCAACTACAAGAAGAACATGAAATACAGCATCGCGCTGTTCGGTGGTATAGCTGCCACCAGCATCATCTACTTCATGCTGATAAAGGGGCTGAAAGACAGCTCATTCATGACCCCTGAAAACAAGCAATGGATACACGACAATACCGCATTGCTGATAACCGGTTTCTTTGTATTCTTCACCATACTGATGCAGATACTGCATTGGTGCAAGATAAATGTCTTCAAAGTAGTGGTTCTGATGGGTACTTTCGCCCTCGCTCTTGCCTTTGCCGGCAATGACTTGGTGAACTTTATCGGTGTCCCCCTCGCAGGATATTCCTCATTTATTGACTATACAGCCAATGGTACGGCCGCCGGCCCCGACGGATTCCTGATGTCCTCACTCCTCGGTGCAGCCAAAACCCCGTGGTATTTCCTTATCGGTGCAGGCGCCATTATGGTTTATGCACTCTGCACATCCAAGAAAGCCCACAACGTTATCAAGACTTCCGTGGACCTTGCCCGCCAGGATGACGGTGAAGAGAACTTCGGAAGTACCCCGATAGCCCGTACGCTGGTACGCTTCAGCATGACTCTGGCTAACGGAATATCCAAAACGATGCCCGAAAGCAGCAAGCGGTGGATGAACACACGCTTCCAGAAGGATGAAGCCATCATAGCCGACGGCGCCGCTTTTGACTTGGTTCGCGCCTCCGTCAATCTCGTATTGGCTGGTCTGCTCATCGCCTTGGGAACTTCCTTGAAACTTCCCCTTTCCACCACTTACGTCACCTTTATGGTAGCCATGGGTACATCGCTTGCCGACCGTGCCTGGGGACGTGATTCGGCGGTATTCCGCATTACGGGTGTGCTCAGCGTTATCGGCGGTTGGTTCATCACTGCCGGAGCAGCGTTCACCATCTGTTTCTTCGTAGCACTGATTATCCATTTCGGCGGTACGGTTGCCATCCTGGCACTGATTGGTCTGGCAGTCTTCATGCTGATTCGTAGCCAAGTGATGTACAAAAAGCGCAAGGAGAAAGAAAAAGGCAACGAGACCCTGAAACAGTTGATGAAGAGTACGGACAACAATGAAGTCATCGAATTGCTCCGCAAGCATACCCGTGAAGAACTGGTGAAGATTATGGAATTCACAGAAGAGAATTTTGAACGTACCGTCACTTCCTTCCTACACGAGAATCTACGCGGACTGCGTCGTGCCATGGGCTCAGTAAAATTCGAAAAACAACTCATCAAGCAGATGAAGCGTACCGGAACACTTGCCATGTGCCGTCTCGACAACAATACCGTACTGGAAAAAGGACTCTATTACTATCAAGGCAACGACTTTGCCAGCGAACTGGTGTACAGCGTAGGCCGTCTTTGCGAACCTTGCTTAGAGCACATAGACAATAACTTCAATCCGCTGGATGCCATTCAGAAAGGAGAATTTACAGACGTAGCCGAAGACATCTGCTATCTGTTACAAGTATGCCGCCACAAGCTGGAAACGAACAATTATGATGAACTGGAAACAGAGATTCGCAAAGCCAACGACCTCAACGGACAGTTGTCTCACCTGAAACGCGAAGAGCTGCAACGCATCCAAAGCCAGAGCGGCAGCATCAAAGTCAGCATGGTATACCTGACTATGATACAAGAAGCCCAGAACGTAGTGACCTACACCATCAACCTGATGAAAGTAAGCCGCAAGTTCCAAGTAGAAAAAGAAGAGTTATAAGTTATAAGTTATGAGTTATAACGCATGGTACATAACATGCAACTTATAACTCATAACTCCTTAAGCCCCATCTTCTCCGCCCGTTGCAACATAAATGCACGGGCGGCTTCGTATTCATTGGGAATGATGCCGTCCAAAATGGCATCCTTAATGGCACTCTTCAAGGCACCTACCTGCTGGCAAGGAGAAAGGCCGAAAGTCTTCATGATTTCTTCACCACTGACCGGAGGCTGGAAATTACGGATACGGTCGCGTTCCTCCAAATCCTTCAGCTTCTGGCGTACCAACTGAAAATTATTAAGGAAGCGTTTCTTACGCTCCATATTCTTGGAAGTAATGTCGGCTTCGCACAGTGTCATCAGGTCGTCTATATCATCACCTGCCTCAAACAAGAGACGACGCACTGCCGAGTCGGTCACTACATCATCCGCTATCACAATGGGACGCATGTGCAGGCTCACCATTTTCTGCACATATTTCATCTTCTCATTCATAGGGAGCTTCATCTTGCGGAAAATATCGGGTATCATCTTCTCGCCAATGAAATTATGGTTATGGAACGTCCAGCCCGCACGGGGTTCCCAACGCTTGGTGGCAGGCTTGGCTATATCATGCAGAAGAGCTGCCCAGCGTAGCCAAAGGTTGTCGGTCTTCTTGCTGATGTTGTCGAGTACTTCGAGCGTATGGTAGAAATTGTCCTTATGGGCGCGTCCATTGCGCGTCTCCACGCCTTGCAGCCTAACAAGTTCCGGGAATATCAGTTCCAGCAGACCACAGCGGTCCAGCTCAATGAATCCCTTAGACGGAATAGGTGACAAGATGATTTTGTTCAGTTCGTCTGCAATGCGTTCTTTGGAGATGATGGAGATGCGTTCGCGATTACGCTCCAGAGAATCGAATGTCTCATCGTCAATATAGAATCCCAGCTGGGTGGCAAAACGGACACAGCGCATCATGCGCAAAGGGTCATCACTGAAAGTTATATCAGGGTCGAGGGGAGTCCGGATGGTCTTTTCCTTCAAGTCTCCAATACCGCCAAAGGGGTCGACCAACTCGCCATAACGCACCCGGTTCAGGCAAACAGCCAGTGCATTGATGGTAAAATCACGGCGGTTCTGGTCATCCTCCAATGTACCGTCCTCTACAATAGGCTTGCGGGAATCGTGTGTATACGATTCTTTTCTTGCACCCACAAACTCAACTTCCGTACCATAGTACTTCAATTGTGCCGTACCGAAATTCTTGAAGACGGAAACATGCGCCCCACGCCCCAGACGCTTACCCAGCGCCTCGGCCATGGCAATGCCACTGCCTACCACCACCACATCAATATCCTTGGAAGGACGTTGCAGGAAAATATCACGTACATATCCACCGACTACGTAACATTCCAATCCCAATTCATCAGCCGTTTCGGATATCCGCTTGAATATATCATCACTAAAATATTGCTTCAGTTCTTCTGCCGTCAAATCTATCATAAATAATGCGCTAATGTAATGAATACGCAAATGTGTTAATGGTCTATTAGCACATTTGCACATTAAAATGCTGCAAAGATAAAGATATTATTTCTATTTTTGTGGACTCTAACTCCAAGAACAACAAATATGAAAAAAGTAATACTCCTTGCATGCCTATGCTGTACACTCTTCTCTTGCGAAGATGTGGAGAAGAAGGCCGGTGAAAAACTACAAGCTGCCCGCGAAGCGTTTGAACTCGGCAACTACAATGAAGCGAAGATTCTGATTGACAGCATCAAGATGCTCTATCCCAAAGCGTTTGAAACTCGCCGTGCAGGCATCGGCCTGATGCAGGAAGTGGAACTGAAAGAGCAGGAAAAGAGCCTGGTCTATCTGGACAGTATGCTTCAAGCCAAGCAAAAGGATTTCGATGCAATCAAAGGGAAATACACCTTTGAAAAAGATGCCGAATACCAGAATATCGGCAATTACCTTCATCCTTCCCAAGTGATAGAAAAAAATCTGCATCGCTCTTTCCTTCGCTTCCAGGTAGACGAAAACGGAGTCATGAGCATGACTTCCATTTATTGCGGAGCCCATAATATCCACCATGTGGCCGTCAAAGTCACTGCTCCCGATGGTAGCTTTGCCGAAACACCCGCCGCCAAAGACAGCTACGAAACCACTGACCTCGGTGAAAAGATTGAAAAGGCAGACTTCAAACTGGGAGAAGACGGAAACGTCATGGGGTTCCTTTATCTGAACAAGGACAAGAATATCAAAGTCAACTATCAAGGGGAACGTCCCTATTCCATCACCATGACTGCCGCCGACCGCCAGGCCCTTGCCAGCGTCTACGAACTGGCACAACTGCTGTCATCCATGACGGAAATAAAGAAGAATATGGAAGAAGCCAATCTCAAAATCGAATTTGTAAAAAAGAAGATGGAAGAGAGAAAAGACAATGCACAAGAATAAAAAGAAGGAAACCGGATGATATATTCATTACTTAGTCATCCGGTTCCCTTTTTATTATCAGTAAAGCCTTACCAAACTAATTTAGGTAAATAACGGCTCAGACATGTACGCAAAGCAGACAGAGTGATGGGTTTTACCAACACTTCCGAGGCTCCGCACTCCAAGGCTTTTTCGCGGTCGGCAGTAAAGGCGTAAGCGGTCTGCATGATGATGGGAAGTTCCTTATCCTTCTTGCGAATAATCACCGTAGCATCCAGCCCGTTCATAATAGGCATTTTTATATCCATCAGAATAGCTTCCGCCTTGTCGCGATTCTCTTCGAACAAATTTACAATATCCTCACCATTCTTTGCCCATAGTATCTCGCATTTCTTGCCGATAATAGCCTTTATCAGTTTAAAGTTACTATCATCATCTTCCGCAACCAGAATAAGCGGACGGTAATCTCCTGACACTTTTTCTATTTCCATGACCTATGCGTTTTGTTTATATAGGGGCAAAGATATAAAAAATAATAGATTTGCACTATCTTTGCAGCTCATTAAAAAAATATATAATGATTTCTATAGACGGACTGGCCGTAGAATTCGGCGGAACTACTTTATTCAGTGACATATCTTCGTTATCAACGAAAAAGACCGTATCGCCCTGATGGGTAAAAATGGAGCGGGGAAAAGTACATTGTTGAAAATCCTGGCAGGTGTAAGACAACCTACCCGTGGAAAAATCTCAGCCCCCAAGGACAGTGTCATAGCTTACCTTCCACAGCACCTTATGACGGAAGACGGACGTACCGTATTCCAGGAAGCGGCGCAAGCCTTTGCCCACCTGCATGAAATGGAAGCTGAAATAGAGCGCCTCAACAAGGAACTGGAAACGCGTACCGACTACGAAAGCGACAGCTACATGGAACTTATCGAGAATGTCTCCGCCTTAAGCGAAAAGTTCTATGCCATCGACTCCACCAATTACGAGGAGGATGTGGAAAAAGCACTGCTCGGACTGGGCTTTGTACGCGAAGACTTCAACCGCCAGACCAGTGACTTCAGCGGCGGATGGCGCATGCGCATCGAGCTTGCCAAGCTGTTGCTGCAAAAGCCTGACGTGCTGTTGCTAGACGAGCCTACCAACCATCTGGACATAGAATCCATACAATGGCTGGAAGATTTCCTTATCAGCAATGGAAAGGCTGTCATCGTCATCAGCCACGACCGTAAATTCGTAGACAACATCACCACCCGTACCATTGAAGTGACCATGGGACGGATATACGATTACAAAGTAAACTACTCCAAATACCTGGAACTCCGCAAGGAACGCCGCGAACAGCAACAGAAAGCCTACGACGACCAGCAGAAGTTCATTGCCGAAACCAAGGAATTCATCGAACGGTTCAAAGGCACCTACTCCAAAACCCTGCAAGTGCAAAGCCGCGTAAAAATGCTGGAGAAGCTGGAACTGCTGGAAGTGGATGAAGAAGACACTTCAGCGTTACGCCTCAAATTCCCTCCTTCTCCCCGCTCAGGCAATTATCCCGTCATCATGGAGGGAGTAGGGAAAAGTTACGGTGACCATGTGGTCTTCAAGAATGCCAACCTCACCATAGAACGGGGAGACAAGGTTGCTTTCGTTGGTAAGAACGGTGAAGGAAAGTCAACGTTAGTGAAGTGCATCATGAAGGAAATAGAACATGAAGGCACCCTCACGATAGGACACAACGTGCAGATTGGATATTTCGCACAAAACCAGGCCTCATTGTTGGATGAGAACCTGACCGTATTCCAGACCATCGACGATGTGGCAAAAGGGGAAATCCGCAACAAGATACGCGACCTGCTGGGTGCCTTCATGTTCGGTGGCCCCGAAGAGTCCATGAAGAAGGTCAAGGTGCTTTCCGGTGGAGAGCGCACGCGCCTCGCCATGATAAAGCTTTTGCTCGAACCGGTGAATCTGCTGATACTGGACGAACCGACCAACCATCTGGACATGAAAACCAAAGATATCCTGAAGCAAGCGTTACTGGATTTTGACGGTACCCTTATCCTCGTCAGCCACGACCGTGACTTCCTGGACGGACTGGTAAGCAAGGTATATGAATTCGGCAACAAACAAGTGAAAGAGCACTTGAGCGGCATCTACGAATTCCTTGAAAAGAAGAAAATGGACTCCCTCCGCGAACTGGAACGATAAGCATCTGCTAAACCCGGCGTCCGAACAAATGGCCGATACATATTGTTTTCATTTTACTAAACACTTAACTAAGAGATATTAAAATGAAACAATATGATGCCATCATAATAGGATTCGGCAAGGGCGGCAAGTTATTGGCCGCCGAACTGGCCGAACGGAATTGGAAAGTAGCCATCGTGGAACGTTCCCCTCAGATGTACGGAGGAACATGTGTAAACGTAGGATGTATCCCTACCAAAACTCTGATTCACGAATCGGAATATGCGGAAAAAAGATACTATGACGATTATAAGAACCAGTCCAAACTGTATGCACTTGCCGTGGCGCGGAAAGACAAGCTTGTATCCTTCCTGTGTGAGAAAAATTATGAAAATGTAAAAAACAAGCCTAATATAACCCTCTATGACGGAACTGCTTCTTTCTTGTCCGAAAATACAATCCGTATAGTCTCCGGCAAGGACGAAACGATTCTTGAGGGAAAAGAGATATTCATCAACACCGGGTCCACCCCTATCCTGCCTGCCATCGACGGACTCAAGGAGAGCAAGTACGTATATACCAGTGAGACCTTGCTGCAATCGAACAAACTGCCCGCACACCTGCTCGTCATCGGCGGCGGTGCTGTCGGATTGGAGTTTGCCACTATGTATGCAGGCTTTGGAAGCCATGTCACACTGCTGGAAGCGGGAAACCGCTTTCTGCCTAAAGTGGACCGCGACATTGCCGCCTCCATGCTGGAAGCATTGAACCGAAAGCGTATCAATGTCCGGTTGAACGCCCGTGTCCAATCCGTGTACGACACAGCCGAAGGAATAACTCTGACCTATACGGACAGTGCAAACGGCACTCCCTACTACCTGAAAGGAGATGCCTTGCTGGTAGCCATCGGCCGCAAGCCTATGACTGCAGAGCTGAATCTGGAAAAAGCGGGTATACAAACAGACAAGCGGGGAGCCATCGTTGTCGACAACCAATTACGGACTACAGCCCCACACGTATGGGCCCTGGGGGACGTAAAAGGAGACGAACAGTTCGACTACTTGTCCATCGATGATTTCCGTATCATCCGTAATCAACTCTTTGAAAACAAAAAAAGGAGTACAAAAGACCGGTATCCAATCCCCTTTGCCATTTTCACCGACCCACCGCTGGCACATATAGGACTGACGGAAGAGGAAGCGATGAAGAACGGTTATTCCATACATGTGGCACGTATCCCTGCTGCCATGATTCCACGTGCCCGTACGCTACACAGCATAGACGGTATGCTCAAAGCTATTGTAGACATCCATACCGGACGGATTCTGGGTTGTACCCTACTTTGTGCCGATGCACCAGAAGTAATCAATACCGTAGCATCAATCATGAAAACGGGACAGCGTTACCATTTCCTGCGGGACTTCATTTTCACCCACCCCAGCATGAATGAGGGATTGAATATGTTATTCAAACCTTTTTAGCATTTTCTATTTGGTAATTAAGTCCTTAACCTCTATCTTTGCATCCGTCCAAAGATAGAGGAATGAAAAAGAAACAGTACATAACCTATATTCTTTTTTTCATCAGCTTGATAATGCTGGTGATACCCGTCATTCCCCACCATCATCATGCCGACGGAATGATATGCATGAAGAATGATATCACCGCCGATTGCTGCGGACACCGTCATAGCCCGGGCAACGAGCACTGCTGTTGCGACACGGGATGCATGACAACCCACTTTGTACAACAGACGCCCAGCTCTTCCAATGATGTGTGTTCACATCCGGATGCCTTGTGGGCAGTTACCCTACTCATTGAACCTTTTTCCAAGTTACTCATCCTACCCGAGTTTGACATAAGCAGGCAGGAGTGTATCTATCTGGAATCTCTTCATAGCACATTTATCATATGTGCTACGGGACTTCGTGCCCCTCCGTCTCTTCTTGCTTAACTGTTACCGGAACATCACCGGGACAGATTTCTATCCGGCATAAGGAACAATGCAATTTGGTTGCACGCCCTATGCCCTAACTTTGTATTCAAAATCAAAAAGTAAGAACAAATATCATCATGAAAAAAGTTATTTTCATGGGAGTCTTGGGATTATTCCTTTTAGGCTCCTGTAACAGCAAGTCCGGAGACAGCCACGAAGGACATAATCACGAAACAGAAGAGCACAATCATGACGGACATGACCACGAGGGACATGACCACGAACATGAGGGACACAACCATGAGCACGAAGAGCAGGAAAACCATGCCGGAGGAAGCGATGAAATCATCCTGCCACCAGCAAAGGCGCAAGCTGCCGGCGTAGCAGTCAGCACTGTTGAACCGGGTAGTTTCCATCAAGTCATCAAGACCAGCGGCCAGGTGATGGCAGCCCAGGGAGACGAGAGCGTAGCCGTAGCTACAGTAGCAGGCGTGGTTTCCTTCAAGGGAAAAGTTATCGAAGGAATGAGTGTCAGCAAAGGTACTCCTTTGGTGGTATTGTCATCCAAAAACATGGCCGACGGAGACCCGGTGCAGAAAGCCCGGATAGCCTACGAAGTTTCCAAAAAGGAATATGAGCGTATGAAAGCGCTTGTAGGCAACAAAATCGTATCTGAAAAGGAATTCGCGCAAGCTGAACAGATTTATGAAAATGCCCGTATCAGTTACGAGGCAGTCGCAAAGAACCATTCGGCAAGCGGCCAGGCGGTTGTTTCTCCCATCAGCGGTTATGTAAAGAATCTGTTGGTGAAAGAAGGGGACTACGTCAGCGTCGGCCAGCCGTTGGTAAGCGTCACCCAGAACCGCAAGCTTTTCCTGCGTGCAGACGTATCCGAAAAGTACTATCCTTACTTGAACAGCATCGGTTCCGCCAACTTCTGTACTCCTTATAATAATAAGGTATATACATTGAAAGAACTGGGCGGGCGCATGCTTTCTTATGGAAAGGCTTCGGGTGAGAACGGATATTATGTACCCGTAACTTTTGAATTCGACAATAAGGGAGACGTTATTCCCGGCTCGTTTGTAGAAGTATTCCTATTATCCTCACCAATGGAGAACGTGTTGTCTCTTCCTCACAGTGCGCTGACCGAGGAACAAGGCAGCTTCTTTGTCTACCTGCAACTGGATGAAGAGGGCTACAAAAAACAGCTTGTCACCCTGGGTGCCGACAATGGCGAGAGTGTACAAATCCTTTCCGGCATAAAAGCAGGCGATCGCGTCGTAACCCAAGGAGCCTATCAAGTGAAGCTGGCATCGGCAACGAATGCTATTCCGGCACATAGCCATGAACACTAATCTCATGTACAATTTGACAATTTACAAAGTACCATTTCGCTATGCAGTATAAGGGTTACGTGACGAATGGGAGTGTAAAGTCAGATAAACAAGAAATATTAGATAAAACAGCAAGTGCGGCTGACATTGCGCAGCCCAATTGTACATTGTACATTGTAAATAGTAAATAGAAAGATGTTAAACAAAATAATTGGTTTTTCTCTTCAGAACCGCATCCTGGTGCTGGTAGCATCGGTGCTGTTGCTGATTGGCGGTACTTATACCGCCATGCATACGGAAGTGGATGTGTTCCCTGACCTCAATGCGCCGACCGTGGTCATCATGACCGAAGCAAACGGTATGGCAGCAGAGGAAGTGGAACAACTGGTCACTTTTCCCGTAGAAACGGCTGTAAACGGTGCAACGGGTGTGCGCCGTGTACGCTCTTCCTCAACGAACGGTTTTTCTGTAGTCTGGGTAGAATTCGACTGGGATACAGATATCTATCTTGCCCGGCAGATTGTCAGTGAGAAACTGGCAGTCGTCAACGAATCCTTACCGGCCAACGTAGGCAAACCGACACTAGGCCCACAATCGTCCATTTTGGGCGAGATGCTGATTGTAGGTCTGACAGCAGATTCGACCTCTATGCTGGATTTGCGTACCATTGCCGACTGGACCATACGTCCCCGCCTGCTCTCTACGGGCGGTGTGGCACAAGTAGCCGTACTGGGCGGCGACATCAAGGAATATCAAGTGCAGCTGGACCCGGAACGGATGCGCCATTACGGCGTGACATTGAGCGAAGTGATGAACATCACCCGCGAAATGAACCTGAATGCCAATGGTGGAGTACTCTATGAATATGGCAATGAATATATCGTACGCGGCGTACTTTCTACCGACAAGGTAGACCAGATAGCCAAGGCCGTGGTGCGGAGCAACGGAGTCTCCGGCGCCCCTATCCTGCTGGAAGATATTGCCGACGTTCAAATCGGAGCCAAACTTCCTAAACTGGGTACCGCCTCGGAACGCGGTAAGCATGCCGTACTGCTGACAGTCACCAAGCAACCCGCCACAAGCACGCTGGAGCTTACAGACAAACTGGAAGCTTCCCTGCAAGACCTGCAGAAGAATCTACCGGCGGACGTAAAGGTTTCCACAGACATCTTCCGTCAAAGCCGTTTCATCGAAAGTTCCATCGGAAACGTTCAGAAGTCGTTGTTGGAGGGAGGTATTTTCGTTGTCATCGTGCTTTTCCTGTTCCTTGCCAACATACGTACCACAGTCATCTCGCTGGTGACACTGCCGTTGTCACTGATTGCCTCCATCCTTGCCCTGCACTATATGGGCTTTACGATAAATACCATGAGCCTGGGAGGTATGGCTATCGCCATCGGTTCGCTGGTGGATGATGCCATCGTGGACGTGGAGAATGTCTACAAGCGTTTGCACGAAAACCGACTGAAACCTGCCGGCGAGCAACTTCCTATTCTGGAAGTGGTGTTCAATGCTTCGAAAGAAGTGCGTATGCCTATCCTCAATTCAACGCTGATTATCATTGTCAGCTTCGTACCACTGTTCTTCCTTAGTGGTATGGAAGGTAGGATGTTGGTACCACTGGGTATTGCGTTCATTGTGGCATTGGCGGCTTCAACTGTTGTGGCACTGACCGTAACGCCGGTACTTTGCTCCTATCTATTGGGAAAAGAGAAAACGAAAAAACAAAACAACGAAAACAGCGATTCTGCCGTAGCACGCAAGATGAAGCAATGGTATGGTTCTGCACTGACTTTCGTATTGGGGCATAAGAAAGGGGTACTGGGAGGTACTATCGGACTATTTGTAGTAGCGCTCGGCTGTTTCTTCACCCTGGGCCGCTCGTTCCTGCCGCCTTTCAATGAAGGTTCGTTCACCATCAATATCTCCTCGCTTCCAGGCATTTCCCTGGAAGAAAGCGACAAGATGGGGCACCGTGCCGAGGAGCTGCTGCTTTCCATCCCCGAAATACAGACCGTGGCCCGTAAAACGGGACGTGCAGAGCTGGACGAACACGCTCTGGGAGTAAACGTCTCTGAGATCGAGGCACCGTTTGATTGAAAGACCGCTCGCGCAGCGAGCTCGTGGCAGAAGTCCGCGAAAAACTGGGTACCATTGTAGGGGCAAACGTGGAAATAGGCCAGCCTATCAGCCACCGTATAGACGCCATGCTATCCGGTACAAAGGCGAACATCGCCATCAAACTGTTCGGCGACGACCTGAACCGCATGTTCACTCTGGGCAATGAAATCAAGAGTGCCATCCAGGGGATTCCCGGTATTGCCGACCTGAACGTGGAACAGCAGATTGAGCGTCCGCAACTTGTCATTTCACCCAAACGGGAAATGCTTGCCAAATACGGCATTTCACTGCCCGAATTTTCGGAGTTTGTCAATGTCTGCCTGGCCGGTGAAGCCGTTTCCCAAGTTTACGAAAAGCT
>ERZ860023.392-NODE-392-length-27615-cov-1.766546_pt1 | contig 27615 bp, 25 predicted proteins | sample MGYA00509983_ERZ860023 | MGnify/ENA primary metagenome ERZ860023 (study PRJEB30046, sample SAMN00715180) | human gut metagenome | study: EMG produced TPA metagenomics assembly of the A metagenome-wide association study of gut microbiota in type 2...
CGATAGTGGGAGGAGGCTTTGTGGACGGTATCGTTTTTCACCCAGAAGCTCCTGGTGTCCGTTATTGCCGCACCGATATGGGAGGAGCCTACCGGTGGGACGCTGCTTCCAACCAGTGGACGCCCTTGCTGGACTGGATAAGTCTGGATGAAAGTAATCTGCAGGGGGTGGAGAGCATTGCCATCGACCCGCAGAATCCGCAGAACGTGTATATTGCCTGCGGTACGTATACAAGTAGCTCCAATGGGGCCATACTTTGTTCTTATGATGGCGGCAGAACCTTTGCCCGTGTCGATGTGCCCTTTACGATGGGCGGCAACGAGAACGGGCGTGGTAATGGGGAACGGATGATGGTGGACCCGCAGAATGGGAATATCATTTATATGGGAACCCGTTTGCATGGTTTGTGGCGCAGTATGGATAAGGGGCAGAGCTGGGCACGGGTGGTGTCTTTCCCGGATGTCTCCGAGAAGTTCAATCCTGCCGACCGTGCTGCATGGGGGAATCGCGGTAGTGGCATTGTCTGCATAGTCTACGATGTACAAGGTACTCAAGATGGGCGTGGTACCCGTGACATTTATGTGGCGGCTTCATTGGTGGGAAGGGAAAATCTGTTCGTGAGCCACGACTATGGTGAAAGCTGGCGGCCGGTCGGGGGACAGCCGGTGCAGTATCGCCCCACACATATGGTCTTGACCGGTGACGGCCAATTAGTATTGACGTACGGAGATACTCCCGGTCCGAGTCAGATGGAGGACGGTGGAGTTTGGAAGTACGATATACGTAAAGACAAATGGACGGACATTTCGCCCGTCCGACTGTCCGATGGCGGAAAAGCGGGATTTGGCTATGCAGCCGTATCAGTGGATGCCCGTAATCCGAAACATCTGATTGCCAGTACACACAGCTTGGGAGGCAAACACGGTTATAAGAGTGATGAGATGTTCCGTACGACCGACGGTGGCAAAAGCTGGAAACCGATTTTCAAGACGGGATATGAGTATGATTATTCTAAAGCTCCCTATACAGAGGTGGCGCCCCTGCACTGGATGTTCGACATTGAGATAGACCCTGCCGACGCCGAACATGCCATGTTTACCACTGGTTTCGGTGGTTGGGAAACTTTCAATCTATCGGCCGTGGAACGCGGGGAACCGGTGAAATGGAGCATCATGTCTGCCGGTATTGAAGAGACCGTGCCCCTCGAACTTTATGCTCCCGAAAAAGGCGCGCGCCTGATTTCCGGTATCGGTGACTATGGTGGCTTTACGCATTTCGACCTCAATCGGCCCGATCCGTTGGGCAGTCATGCCAATCCTCATTTCGGTAATACGAATGGAGTGACGGGTGCCTGGTTGAAGCAGGATTTGATAGTCAGAGTGGGAACTTTGTTCGGCCACCAGCCGGGTGCACGCACCATCTCCTATTCAGAAGACGGAGGCAGGAGTTGGAACATGTGTGCTACTGTTCCCGTAGAGAAGGCGCGCAACGGGCATATTGCCGTTTCGGCCGACGGCTCTTCCTGGATTTGGACACCCGACCGTTCCACCGCTTTTCTGACCCGCGACAAAGGGAATTCGTGGATGTCTTGTCAAGGCCTGCCGGAGAATATCCGTGTCATAGCCGACAAAGTGAATCCCAAACGTTTTTATGCCGTGGATGCTGTTGCCGGACTTCTATACAGCAGCGAAGATGGCGGGGCGACCTTCCATACCGATACTCTGCAACTGGCTGTAAAAACACTCCGGCGGGGCAATGCCTCTCTGACGAATCGCAGGGGTGACCCGCGCGGAGGGCAAGACCGTATTTATTCGACTCCCGGTCGTGAGGGAGATTTGTGGATTGCCGCTTACGATGGCCTGTACCATTCCACTACCCGTACGGGATTTGATTTTCTGCGCTGGACAAAGTCCGTACTATCTATGCCTTCGGTTTTGGCAAGGCAAAGCCGGGCAGTAACTATCCGGCCCTTTATCTGATTGGCGTTGTCAACGGTCAGTACGGCTTTTTCCGCTCAGACGATGCTGCCGTTTCCTGGGTGCGTATTAACGATGATGCTCATCAATACGGGTTGGTTCTGCATATCTGTGGGGATATGCAGGAGTATGGCAGGGTCTATATAGGGACACATGGACGGGGGATTGTGACGGGAGTGCCCTCTTCCGATTGACAAGTTCTTTATGTGAAGGCATGCTAAAAAGGCAGCCTTTTCTCTATCTTCTGCTCGAAATCATGTATTTTTGCAGACTAATTCATTGGTTTCTGATATGAGTACACCTGAAAAGCGAGTATTGGTCGGTATGAGCGGTGGTATAGACAGTACTGCCACTTGCCTGATGTTGAAGGAGCAGGGCTATGAGATAGTCGGTCTCACCATGTGGGTGTGGGGAGACGAACCGGTAGAAGCCCGCCAACTGGCAGACAGCATGGGATTGAACATCATGTGGCAGATGAGCGCGAAGCCTTCCGACAGATAATCGTACAGAATTTTATAGATGAATATTGTCAGGGTCGGACTCCGAACCCTTGTGTGATGTGTAATCCGCTGTTCAAGTTCCGTATTCTTACGGGTGGGCAGACAAGCTGGGGTGTGCCTATATTGCTACCGGACATTACACCCGTCTGGAGGAACGGAACGGTAAGGTTTATATCATAGCCGGGGATGATGACAAGAAAGACCAGTCCTACTTTTTGTGGAGACTGGGGCAGGAATTGCTGAAGCGTTGTATCTTCCCCTTAGGCACCTATACCAAGCAGCAAGTCCGCGAATACCTCCGCGACAAAGGTTATACCGTCAAGGCGGAAGAAGGCGAGAGCATGGAGGTCTGCTTCATTAAAGGTGATTACCGTGATTTCCTGCGCGAACACTCTCCGGAGATAGACCGCGAGGTGGGACCGGGATGGTTTGTCAATTCGGAAGGCGTTAAGCTGGGTGAACACAAAGGCTTTCCCTATTACACCATCGGGCAGCGCAAGGGACTCGAAATAGCCTTGGGCAAACCTGCCTACGTCTTGAAAATCAATCCTCAGAAGAATACGGTGATGCTGGGAGACGCCGAACAGCTGAAGACGGGATATATGCTTGCCGAACATGAGAATTTGGTGGATGAGGGAGAGTTTTTTGAAAGCAAGGAGCTAACCGTACGTATCCGTTACCGCAGTAAACCGATTCCTTGCGACGTGAAGCGCCTGGAGGACGGTCGTCTGCTGGTACACTTCCAGACGGAAGCCTCTGCCATAGCTCCGGGACAGTCTGCCGTATTCTATATAGGCCGAAGGGTAGTGGGCGGTTCCTTTATCGCTTCCCAAAGAGGCATCGGGATGTTCCTTTAATTTTTAATTTATAATTTATAATTTATAATTGTGAAAAGACTTCTACTCCTTTCCGCCTTTGTCCTGCTTGCGGCAGGAGCATCGGCACAACAAGATACATTGAAGTATCGCATCAGCCTGAAGGATAAGGCTGCCACCACGTATTCCTTGGAACACCCGGAAGCGTTTCTTTCTGAAAAGGCGATTGCCCGTCGGCATAAGCAGAACCTGCCGATAGATTCTACCGACTTGCCGGTGTGCCGCAAGTACGTGGACGAAATTCGCCATCAGGGCGTAAATGTTGTAGTTACCGGTAAATGGGAGAACTTTGTCACGGTATCTTGCAATGACTCTACCTTGATAGACCGTATTGCCGCACTACCTTTTGTCTGCGCTACGGAAAAAGTCTGGATAGCTCCCAAAGGTGACAGTCCGATGATGTCTACCGGACGCGATTCTTTGATTAACCAGCCGAGTGTACATCCTGACAGTATCTATGGACTTGCCGTTAGCCAGATACAGATGAGTAATGGTGATAAATTGCACCAGGGAGGGTTCAAGGGGCAGGGCATGACGATTGCAGTTATCGATGCCGGTTTTCATAATGCCGATAAGATAACCGCCATGCAGAACATCCGGGTGTTGGGAACCAAAGATTTTGTAAATCAGCAGGCAGACATCTTTGCAGAGAGCAGTCATGGCATGATGGTACTGTCCTGCATCGGCATGAACCAGCCCGGCATTATGACCGGTACGGCGCCTGAGGCTTCTTTCTGGTTGCTGCGTAGCGAAGACGAGTATTCCGAGCATTTGGTCGAGCAGGACTATTGGTCTGCAGCGGTGGAGTTTGCCGATAGTGTAGGGGTGGATGTACTCAATACTTCATTGGGATATTACACTTTTGACGACAAGTCGAAAGATTATAGGTTCCGTGATTTGGACGGACGCCATGCACTGATGTCCCGTCAGGCTTCACACGTTGCGGACAAAGGAATGGTGCTGGTGTGCAGTGCCGGCAATTCCGGTATGGGTTCGTGGAAGAAAATCACACCTCCGGGAGATGCGGAGAACGTGCTGACCGTGGGCGCTATTGAAAAGGAAGCCGTACTGGCTCCTTTCTCATCTATCGGGAATACGGCGGACCACCGGATAAAACCGGATGTGGTGGCTGTCGGCTTGGGGGCTGATGTCATACGTACGGATGGTAACCAGGGTAAGGCAAACGGTACGTCGTTTTCTTCTCCTATCATGTGTGGTATGGTGACTTGCTTGTGGCAGGCTTGCCTTGAACTTACGGCTAAAGAGGTGATAGAACTGGTACGCCGCTCCGGTGACCGTAAAGATTATCCCGATAATATATACGGTTATGGTGTGCCCGATATGTGGAAAGCATATCAGGATTATCTGCTCAAAAGATAGCCATATGGAATCGTTGTCTTTGTATGAGCTCAACGCCCTTGTGCGCCGCAGTCTGGAACAATGCCTTCCTGACGAGTGTTGGGTGCAGGCGGAGTTGAGTGATGTGCGTACCAATAGCACGGGGCATTGCTATCTGGAATTTGTGCAGAAAGACCCTCGCAGCAACAGCCTGATAGCTAAGGCGAGAGGAACAATCTGGGCAAATGTGTTCCGCCTGCTGAAGCCCTATTTTGAGGAAGCCACGGGGCAGGCGTTTGTTGCGGGCATCAAAGTGCTGGTGCAGGTCACCGTCAGCTTCCACGAACTTTACGGCTATAGCCTTACGGTGCAGGACATAGACCCCACCTATACCTTGGGCGATATGGCACGCCGCCGCAGGGAGATACTGAAACAGCTCGAGGAAGAGGGGGTGCTCACCCTCAATAAGGAACTCGGGATGCCCCGTCTGCCGCAACGTATTGCCGTCATATCCTCACCGACGGCGGCGGGCTATGGTGACTTCTGTCATCAGCTGGAAAACAACTCCCGGGGTTTCTACTTTTATACGGAACTGTTTCCTGCCCTGATGCAGGGTGACCGTGTGGAGGAGTCTGTCCTCTCTGCTCTTGACCGGGTAAATGCACGCTTGTCCGAGTTTGATGTGGTTGTCATTATTCGTGGTGGAGGCGCCACGTCCGACTTATCCGGTTTCGATACTTACCTGCTTGCTGCTGCTTGTGCACAGTTTCCGTTGCCTATCATAACGGGCATCGGTCACGAGCGGGATGACACGGTGCTGGATTCTGTGGCACATACCCGTGTAAAGACCCCTACGGCGGCTGCCGAATTCTTAATAGAGTCCATGGACAGCGCTGCTGATGAACTGGAAATGCTTGCTTCCCGCTTGCATGAGGGTGTCAAGAATCTGTTGCAGCAGGAACAGCGCAGACTCTCTGGTTACAAGAACCGGATTCCTTCTGCCGCATACCATCGTATATCTGATGCAAAAATGGCTTTGCTGACTGTGCGGAAAGATGTGATGCAGGCTGTGACTTCCTCTTTGTTCCGCCATCGCCATCGCCTGGAATTGTTGCAACAACGATTGGCAGATGCTTCACCGGAAAAGTTGTTGGCTCGCGGTTACAGCATTACGTTGAAAGATGGGAAAGTAGTGAAGAATGCAGATGAACTGCAGGAGAATGATATGATAACAACCCGTCTGCAGAATGGTGAAGTGGTTTCAATAGTACATATTTAACTCTCATTCATGCAGTGTTTTGCAAATCTCTGTATTTTATGAATATTGCTTAAATCATTTAAAATGAACAAAGATGAAAACACAAAATTTGTTTTTTATGCTGATACTGATAAGTATGGCATTTAGTTTTATTTCATGTACGGATGAGGATGATAAGGTCGAAATTCCTCAACTGGTAGGTAAGTGGATTGTGAAAGAACCAGTCCTGCAGGACGATTTTGTGACCTGCTATACGTTTAATGCAGACAAGACCTATGAAGTTTATACCGGAAGCCCGTTATCTAACGGAGTCCCTTTTCGTGGAACTTATATCATAAGTCTTGATGAAAAATTGATTACGTTGTATGATAAAGAGGGACATTATACTGAACAATATCATATTTTGAAACTGACGTCCAAGGATATGAAGTGGGAGAACGCATCGTCCAAAGACGGGAATTCTGACAAACGGCTTGAGAAGTACAACGATTAATTAATTTCAATTATGCCGGTAACCAAGAAAAAAGAGACCTACTCCGAAGCCATGGCGCGTTTGGAGAAAATTGTCAGCCAGATAGACAACAACGAACTGGAGATAGATGTACTTGCCGAAAAGATAAAGGAGGCAAACGGAATTATAGCATTTTGCAGCGATAAATTGACCAAAGCCGACAAGGAAATTGAAAAATTACTGTCGGAGAAGCGAGAATCTGAAGAATAAAAGCTATTTTTGTTGCAAATTGTACGTAATGCAGTAACTAATACTTTGAGATATGAAAGAACTTGATTGGGCTAATCTGCCGTTCGGATATATGAAGACAGATTACAATGTGAGAATTTATTATCGTAACGAACAATGGGGTGAACTGGAAGTTTGCAGTGAGGAAACCATTCCTATGCACATGGCTGCCACTTGTTTGCACTACGGTCAGGAAGCATTTGAAGGTTTGAAAGCTTTTCGTGGTAAAGACGGTAAGGTGCGCATCTTCCGTTTGGAAGAGAATGCGGCGCGTCTGCAGTCCACCTGCCGGGGTATCTTGATGCCGGAGCTTTCTACGGAGCGTTTCAAAGAAGCCATTTTGAAGGTGGTGAAGCTGAACGAGCGTTTCATTCCGCCTTATGAATCGGGTGCTTCTCTGTATATTCGTCCGTTGCTGGTGGGTACCGGTGCACAAGTAGGTGTGCATCCTGCCAGCGAATATCTGTTTGTGGTGTTCGTGACCCCGGTAGGTCCTTACTTTAAGGGTGGATTCTCAACCAATCCGTATGTCATTATCCGCGAATTCGACCGTGCTGCACCGTTGGGTACCGGTACTTATAAGGTAGGTGGTAACTATGCAGCCAGCTTGCGTGCCAATAAGAAAGCGCACGATTTGGGTTATGCCTGCGAGTTCTATCTGGATGCCAAAGAAAAGAAATACATGGACGAGTGTGGTGCTGCCAACTTCTTCGGCATCAAGGACAATACGTATATCACTCCGAAATCCACTTCCATCCTGCCCTCCATCACCAACAAGAGCCTGATGCAGTTGGCAGAGGACATGGGTATGAAGTAGAGCGTCGTCCGGTTCCTGAAGAAGAGTTGCTGACTTTCGAGGAAGCGGGTGCCTGCGGTACGGCTGCCGTTATCAGCCCCATCGAACGTATTGACGACGTAGAGAACGGTAAGTCATACGTTATTTCCAAAGATGGAAAACCGGGACCGGTATGTACGAAGCTCTACAACAAGCTGCGTGCTATCCAGTATGGCGATGAGCCGGATACTCATGGCTGGGTGACTATCGTTGAATAATTAGAGATTCTCTTGTGTCGTGAAAGTTTCCCGAAACCAAGATGGCACACAGATGACACAGATTAAACGGATGACCACAGATAAAGAGAAAAAAAATAATCTGTGAAAATCTGTCTAATCTGTGTCATCTGTGTGCACTTCTGTTTTCGGGGCATAGCATATATATATATAGGACCAAGTAATTATGGGAAAAAACAAGTTAGAGAAGTTTGCTGATATGGCGAGTTATCCGCATGTTTTCGAATATCCGTATTCTGCGGTAGATGATGTACCGTTTGACATGAAAGGGAACTGGCACGGGCAATTTTTCAAGAACGACCATCCTATTGTCCTGGAACTGGGCTGTGGTAGGGGAGAATATACTGTCGGATTGGGACGCATGTTTCCCGACAAGAACTTCATCGGAGTGGATATAAAGGGAGCCCGTATGTGGACGGGAGCTACCGAGTCGCTGCAATCGGAAATGAAGAATGTGGCCTTTCTGCGTACGAATATCGAAATCATCGACCGTTTTTTTGCTTCGGATGAAGTGAGTGAAATCTGGCTTACTTTCTCGGATCCGCAGATGAAGAAGGCTACCAAAAGGCTTACTTCCACTTATTTCATGGAGCGCTACCGCAAGTTTCTGAAGAATGACGGCATAGTCCATCTGAAGACGGACAGCAACTTCATGTTTACCTATACCCGGTACATGATTGAAAGAAACCGGTTGCCGGTGGATGTGATGACGGAAGACTTATACCATTCCGGCATGGCTGATGAAATACTCAGCATCAAGACCTATTATGAACAACAATGGCTGGATCGTGGTTTGAATATCAAGTACATCAAGTTCCATCTTCCGCAAGCAGGCGAGTTGCAGGAGCCGGATGTGGAGATAGAACTGGATGAGTACCGCAGTTATAACCGTAGCAAGCGTAGCGGACTGCAAACCAGCAAGTGATGCGAATCAGTAGTAGTTTAAGCCACTGATTCGCATAAAAATAGTAAATAGTAAATTGTCAAATAGTAAATGCAATGGCATTATATCCAAAATTAATCCTTGATGCATTGGCAACAGTGCGTTATCCCGGCACCGGAAAGAACCTTGTCGAGGCAGAGATGGTAGCCGATAATATGCGAATTGACGGGATGAAGGTCAGCTTCTCGCTGACGTTTGAGAAACCGACCGATCCTTTCATGAAGTCGATGGTGAAAGCTGCCGAGACAGCTATACACACATATGTCTCTCCCGAAGTGGAGGTTGTGATTACCACAGAGAGCCGCCAGGCGGCGCGACCGGAAGTAGGCAAACTTTTGCCTCAAGTGAAGAATGTTATCGGAGTGTCTTCCGGAAAAGGTGGTGTGGGCAAGTCTACGGTTGCTGCCAACCTTGCTGTATCTTTGGCAAAGTTGGGTTACAAGGTAGGGCTGCAGATATTTTCGGGCCTTCCGTTCCTAAGATGTTCCAAGTGGAAGATGCCCGTCCTGTGGCGGAGAACATTGGTGGACGTGATTTAATTGTTCCGATAGAGAAGTATGGCATCAAGCTGCTTTCCATCGGTTTCTTTGTCGACCCCGATCAGGCCACCTTGTGGCGTGGAGGCATGGCAAGCAATGCTTTAAAGCAACTGATTGGTGATGCCGACTGGGGAGAACTGGATTATTTCCTTATTGACCTTCCTCCCGGAACGAGTGACATTCACTTGACCGTGGTGCAGACCTTGGCGCTGACGGGGGCTATCGTTGTCAGCACACCGCAGGCTGTGGCACTGGCAGATGCACGCAAAGGCATCAATATGTTCACCAATGACAAAGTGAATGTGCCTATCCTCGGTTTGGTAGAGAATATGGCTTGGTTTACACCTGCCGAACTGCCGGAGAATAAATACTATATTTTCGGTAAAGAAGGAGCCAAGAGGTTGGCGGAAGAGATGAATGTACCGTTGCTGGGGCAGATACCTATTGTACAGAGCATCTGTGAGAGTGGTGATAAGGGCACTCCGGTTGCTTTGGATGAGAATACAGTGACCGGGCGTGCGTTCCTGCAACTGGCTGCTGCCGTAGTCCGTCAGGTAGACCGCAGAAATATGGAAATGGCGCCGACACGGATTGTGGAAGTGCATAAATAAACATGGATATTTTCCTTATGAAAAAGGAGCAATTGCCCGTCGCCGGGTAACTGCTCCTTTTTCATTTAAACTTGTTTAGAGAGAAAATTAGTTTATTTAGTTGGAGTAACAGTGGCATTCTGGACAGCAGGGTTTTTCTCCGGTTCTTGCAGACGGAACATGATGGGGACTGTATATTTTACGTTTACAGCTTGTCCTCTTTGCATGCCGGGCTTCCACTTGGGCATGATGGTAGTCAGACGGATTGCTTCAGCGTCCAGCAGTGGGTCGGCACCACGGATTACTCTGGGGCATATGATGTTCCCTTCTTTATCCACTATAAACTGTATGACCACTCTTCCCTGAATCTTAGCTTTTTGTGCAGCTACCGGATATTTGATGTTTTTACTGATGAATGCCATCATTGCAGACATGCCGCCGGGATATTCCGGCATTTTTTCTACGACTTCGAAAACGGTTACTTCCTCCGGGTAGGTTGTCTCTTCGGGAGCGTAACCCACTACTACCATTTCATCTATCTTGTTTTCAATGGGAGCATACTTAACTTGTGTATTGTCTTCTGTCAGACGGAACATCACGGGAACTGTATATTTTACTCGTACGGCTTCTCCTTTTTGTGTACCGGGTTTCCATTTGGGCATGACACTGACTACGCGCACGGCTTCTTTGTCCAAATCAGAGTCAACACCACGAAGCACTTTCGCATTGGCGATGCTACCGTCTTTTTCCACCACGAATTGTACGGTTACCCGCCCTTGTGTACCTTTCTTCATGGCTGCTTCCGGATACTTGATGTTCTTTTTCAAATATTCCATCAGTGCTGACATTCCTCCGTCGGGGAATTCGGGCATGTGTTCTACTACCTCGAAAATACCATTCGCATCGGGGGCGAGTGTAGGTGGGGTGTACTGATGCTCATCCATGTTGATGGTGCGTGTGGTTTCTCCTTGAGAGAGAACAAAAATGAAGTTGTTCCCGGTTTGGGAGGTGGCATACATCGTGGCATGTTTCAGTCCGTTCATGTCTAAGGTGATGTCGGTCTTTCCATCTCCTCCGGTCTTGAAGTCCAGTTGTTTTCCCGCCAGCGTGGTTTGGATTTTTACGTTCGGCACAACTTTCCCTTGCTTGTCTACTATAGTGACGTGGAAGGTCGTTTCGCCTTTCTGTTCAGGATTTATAATACTGAGGGGCAGCTCTTCTATTGCCGTTAGGGTGGGCATCCATATCTCGGAAGTCCGTGCCACGGTTTCGATATTGCTGACAATCATAAGTAAGGCCGCTAAAGGAAGGAACATCAAATATTTGGTTCTTCCTATTTCTTTTGTTCTCTTTTTGTTCATCATCTTGATGCGTTTTTTTAGAGGTAAAACATTGAAACTGTTATAGATAGTTGCTGCAGCCTTTTGATGTGACAATCCTAACAAATGGTACTGGTAGGTTTTGGAGTCATAGCCGTTTTCCAATACGCGGGCGTCGGCCATATATTCCAGATTGGTACGGATTTCCCGTTTCATGAGCCAGGCAAAGGGATTGCACCAGCAGAAAATGCACACCAGTTCACTGATGATGACATCAATGGAGTGCCATTGCCGGGCGTGTGTCTGCTCATGGGTCAATATTTCGTTGAACTCCTCTTCCGTATGCGAGGACGGATGGATAAAAATCCAGTGGAAAAAAGAGAAAGGCCCGTCTGCTTTGGGAAGCAGATGTATATTTGTGTTGCCTATTTGTACCTTGCGGCATCGGCATGCCAGGTGGATGATGCCCGCCAGTTGCATGATGAGGCGTATCATCAGCAATGCCACTATTCCCCAATAGGCGATATTGGCATATTCTGAAAGGATGCTTTTCCAGTCGGTAGGAGCCGCTTCGGTGCCTATTGTGAGTTCCGGTAGCACAACGCTGGCATAGAGGTCTGCCATGGCCACCATCGGTTCCTGCTCCGTAATCCACGTTTGTATGTTCAGCAGAGGTACGGCGGCAGAAACGGCAAAGAAGCAGAGCAGTGCGGTTCTGCGCCAGCCGAAAAACGTGTCTTTGTAGAAGAACAGCCGATAGAATGCATAAAACAGTACTATCGCTACATTCACTTTCAGAAAATAGGCTAACATGTTTACTCCTTTCCTTTCTCTATCATGTCTATAATGTCTTTCAGGTCATTGGCCGAAATCTTCTGGTCTTTGGCGAAGAACGAAACCATTTCCTTATAAGAATTTTCAAAGTAGTTGCGCACAAAACCGCTCATAAAGGTACGTTTGTATTCGCTTTCGCGTATAAGCGGGGTATACTGGTAAGTGTTGCCTACACGTGCGGCACGGATATACTGCTTGCGCTCCAGGTTTTTCACAATAGATGCTACAGTTGTGTAGGGAGGCGCCGGTTTGGGATATTTGGCAACAATGTCTTTTACGAAGCAACTGCCCAGTTCCCAAATGTACAACATTGCTTCTTCTTCTTGTATCGTTAACTTTTCCATGGATAAAGTATTTAAATGAATTCAATGCAAATCTACGAATATTTCGTAAACAAACATCAAACAGTGAGTTAATTAATCTAAATGTTCCTGCTGTGTGTATATTCTTTTGCCAGATTGAAAAGAACATGGCTGTTGATAATCTTCTTTTGGCTAAGATTGTCTATCTTTGCAGAAGAAGCGAAGACTGGCGGCACCTCAGCATAAAAAATGAACGGGTTCATTTTATTCTGCATTCGGTTTGCGCTGTCTTTGTTGCAATGAATTCTTTTACCTTAAATAAAGCAGAAATATGGGAACAGTTAAATCGTTGTTGCTGGGAATGTGCTTCGTATTGGGTGCATGCACAAGCCAGACTTCTACTGTGCAAACCACAGAGAAGGGAACTCAATGGGAATGGCAGAATGGTACCATTGTTGTCAAAACTCCCGAGCGTCCGGCAGGACAGAAGAGTGTATTGGGACTGACTACTCCGAAGTTGGAGGCAGTCCGTGTGGGTTTTGTTGGTTTGGGGATGCGTGGCCCCGGAGCAGTGGAGCGTTTCACTTATATTCCGGGTACGCAGGTAGTGGCTCTTTGTGATTATGAAGAGGCCCGTGCAGATAAATGTCAGGAGCTCTTGAAGAAGGCATCCATGCCCAAAGCCGCCGTCTATTCCGGTGACAAAGGATACGAGGAACTCTGCAAACGTGATGATATAGATTTGGTTTATATTGCTGCAGACTGGCTGCATCACTTCCCCGTTGCCAAGTGTGCGTTGGAGAATGGAAAGAATGTAGCGATAGAAGTGCCTTCGGCTATGAATCTGCAGGAATGCTGGGATTTGATTAACTTGAGTGAATCTACCCGTAAGCATTGCTTCATTCTGGAGAACTGCTGCTATGACTGGTTCGAGATGAATACGCTGAACATGGCGCAGCATGGCGTGTTCGGTGAAGTTATCCGTGCGCAGGGTGCTTATATACATAATTTGAGCCCGTTTTGGGACCATTATTGGAAGAATGGAGAAAATGACAAGCTGGGCTGGCGTTTGGACTACAACATGAAGCATCGTGGTGACGTGTATGCCACCCATGGCCTTGGCCCGGTGGCGCAAGCACTGGATATTCACCGTGGTGACCGTATGGAAACGTTGGTAGCCATGGATACCAAGTCTGTAGTGGGCAAGGAGCTGGTAGAAAAAAGAACCGGCGAGGAGTGCAAGGAATTCCGTAACGGTGACCATACCACGACCATGATTCGTACAGCCAATGGAAAGGTGATTGAGATTCAGCACAATGTAATGACACCACAGCCTTATAACCGTTTGTATCAGCTTACGGGTACCAAGGGATTCGCCAACAAATATCCGGTAGAAGGGTATGCGCTTGACGCTGACCAGCTGAGTGCATCGGGCGTTCAGCCCAAAGTGGATGATTTGAATTCACACGGTTTCCTGCCGGAGACGGAGATGGAGGCACTCGTGGAGAAATACCAGCATCCCATTTTAAAGAAGTACGGTGAGATGGCGAAGGAAGTAGGAGGTCATGGTGGCATGGACTTCGTGATGGACAGCCGTCTGGTATATTGCCTGCAAAACGGTCTTCCTTTGGATATGGATGTATACGACCTTGCTGAGTGGTGCTGCCTTGCAGAATTGGGAGAACTTTCTATGGACAACGGTTGTGCGGCTGTGGCATTCCCCGATTTCACCCGTGGTGAATGGAATGTGGTGAAGGGCTACAAGCATGCATATGCAACTCCGGAAGAGGAAGCGGCTGCTATGGAGAAGGCAAAGGCATTTACTGCTAAACTGAAAGAGCAGGGAGCCAAGGAATGGGCTGAAAAGTAATAGCGGTATACTGATAAAACAAAAAAACAGCAGGTGATAAGCCTGCTGTTTTTTTGTTTTATCAGTTTGTCATTTAGTCACTTTCAGCAACTCTTCCTTCATCTTCTCTACTCCCGGAAAGCCGGTTTGTCTGAACGTGGTGTTTCCTTCGCGGTCTACAATCAGATAAGTCGGTACCCCTTCTATCTTGAATGCGTCCGATAGGTATTTCCATTGGGCATTCGTCAGGCGGAAGTGTTCGCCGTGGATGTCGGGAATCATATTCTCCCAGGTCTTCAAGGGGGAGGTTTCACCGGTGATGTACAGATATACGATATCCTTATCTTTCAGTTCCTCCTTCATGGGGGCCATCATCTTGTTTGCCATACGGCATGGACCGCACCAGGTGGCCCAGAAATCTACTAACAATACTTTTCCTTTGAATTTGCTGATGATGGAAGTAAACAAATCTTCGTTGCTGACGTTGGCGTCCACTTGGTTGATGGTGTAACCCGTCTTTTTCTTGTTGGCTTCGAGCTGTGCAAGCAACTCGTCATTGGCGGCAGTCAGCATCTCGCGGTATGCGGCGGGCATGGCGGCAACGGTGGCCTTTTGCTCGTCGGTGAGCGGGGTGAAGTTCTTGATACCCCGGTAGAGGGTGACATTGCGGGCTATGTCGAAGAAGATACCTTTGTCGGTTCCCCAGGCTTTGGCCAATTCTCCACTCCGTTCTACATTCCTTGAAGCCATTTGTACATACTGGTTGGACAAGACTGCCTGCGGCACATTCAATATGCTCATATCTTCGTCGGACACGTAGTTGGCGGGTACTTTCCGGGAAAGTTCCTGATAGTAGTTGTTTGCTTCCTCCCGTTTGATGAGATTGGCGTGTAGGGCAGCCGATGTCAAGATGCTGGCAACGGAAGACAGCATGGCATTTGTAATCAGTTTGTTATTGATAGTCAAAAGTTGTCGGGTAGAAGCACTATAAGGCAACTTGTCTATTGCTTCTTGTGTTTCGTCGGATATTTGAAGTACGTATGCTTTGGCTGCATCAATATCCTTGCCAGCCAGTGCAGCTATGTTTTGATAGAGCTTGTCTTGCATGTCGATGCTGAGGTGGTTTCCGTTCAACTCTTGTGCCACGGTTTCCAGCGGTCCGTTGATATATACCATTTCTCCATAGGGTTTCCCTTCGCTGTGGAATTTAGACTTGCGCCGGGAAGCTTCGCGTAGATTGACGTATATTTCTGTTGTCTTGCCGGGTTCCATGAAGAACTGGAGCATATGCTCTCTACCCAAATATATGGTACATGGGGTAGTGCCGGGCAATGTTACTTCTTTGGTGAAACTGCCGTCAGGCTGGATGTCGAGTGGTATGTCCGTGATGTCTCCTTTGATATTCTCCCACACGGCAATACTGATTGGCATTCCCATATTGGGGCGTGAATCCAGGAGTTTTCCTTTCAGCATGGCTTTTCCGTATTGGATGACCGGTTCGGGAAGTTCGGCATTAGGGTCGGCTTTGTGTACTACGGCGTTCTGGGGAAGTGCCAGTTCCGGCAGTTTCTTGCTTTTCAGTTGTATTCCCCAGATGCTGAATCCGTTTTCCACCTTTTCGCCTTCGGTGAAGTCGAAGGAGGTAGCATTGTCGGATAGGGGAGGAAAGACCAACTGGAATTCCGCTTCGCCCGATTCGGGCATCCAAAATTCTTTACCTGGTATGATGCCTATACCGGAACGCAGTTGGTAGGTTTCTCCGTTATTGTCTGTCAGGTAGCTGTCGGGTGCAATCTGTATCCAGTACTTGGGACGATACTTGGCATAGATATGGAGCACGGTTGCCGTGTCACTGATGACTACTTTACTCACTTCGATGGAAGTCGTGTTTCTTACGATAAACGGTGGTTGGTCAATCACACGGTTTTTGGCTTGCAGGGTACAGCAGATGCACAGTAGGAAGCCTGCTAAGAGGAAATGGATGTGTCTCATATGAATTGTTTTCTGCGAAAATACGAATGTTTCGTAAAGAAACAAGCATGTGGGAGTTAATTGATGTAAAATACTTCCATTTCTTCGTTTTTCAAAGAAACCTTGTATCTTTGCTATCTGATACTTAACACTTAATATCTTGTCATATGAGAACCAGAATTCTTTTGATGGGCTTGTTGTTGGCCGCTGTTGCCAATGCCCAGACTATCTATCATGATGCTTCCGCCTTCCCCCTTCTGGGCAAAGCAACAGAATCTACCCTTACCCGCTATGAGCGTCTGCCGGACTCTCTGCAGAACATCTCCCGCAAGCCATTGTGGGACTTAGGCCGCAACAGTGCCGGACTCGCCGTGCGCTTCCGTTCCAACTCTACAAGCATTTCCGCCAAATGGGAAGTAAGGAACAATATGAGTATGAACCACATGACACCGACCGGCATTAAAGGCCTCGACCTCTACTGCTTGCAAGACGGCAAGTGGATATTTGCCGGTAGCGGACGTCCGCAGGGCAAAATCAATAAGGCGACTATCGTAAGCAATATGTTGCCCGAGGAGCGCGAATACCTTTTGTACTTTCTTTATATGACGGGGTTACCTCGCTTTCCATCGGCGTGGATTCTTTATCCGCCATTACCCTGCCGGCAGTAGACTTGCCGAAACGTGAGAAGCCGGTGGTATTCTATGGTACCAGCATCTTGCAGGGAGGCTGCGCTTCCCGTCCCGGCATGGCGCATACCAATATTCTGGAACGTTGGCTCAATCGTGAGTGCATCAATCTGGGATTTAGCGGCAATGCCTTGCTCGACCTGGAGATTGCCGATGTCATAGCCGGTGTGGACGCTTCTATGTTTGTCCTCGACTTTGTGCCCAATGCTACCGTGGAGCAAATGAGAGAGCGTGCCGATAAATTCTATACCACTATCCGCAGCAAGCATCCCGATACGCCTGTCCTTTTCGTGGAAGACCCTCTCTTTACCCACTCTCCTTTTGACACCAGGATTGCCAAGGAGGTAAAGGACAAGAATGAGACATTGAATGCCTTTTTCCGTTCTTTGAAGCAACGTGGAGAGAAAAACATCTATTTCCTTGCTTCCCGTGACATCATCGGCCACGACGGGGAGGCTACAGTAGACGGCATTCATTTTACCGATTTGGGCTTTATGAGGTATGCTGAGATACTTTACCCGATATTGGAGAAACACATGCGACCGTAATTAGGTATTACAACCGTTTGTCTGTTTGCTGCCTTGCCGATGCTGTAGGGCAACTATTTGTTTCCTTTAACAAAACAGTCTGTTTCCTATAAGGGAACAGACTGTTTCAATATGGCGAACAAACTGTTTTTATATATTGGAACAAATTGTTCTGATACGCTGAAACAAAGTGTTCAAACGCATGTGAACACTTTGTTTCGTAGGCTTGGAACAATGTGTTACGCTTCTATACTCTTATGCTTCTTATACTCTTCAATCACATGTTTCCTGCTCTGCAATATCTGCCAGCGATATACCAGGCACGTGGTGATGAAGTAGAAGCCCGTTTGTATCCATAGTGCTTGGTACTCGAAAGAGACTTCATTGAGTGTGGCTCCCATGCTGTTGATGCGTACGTAGCCGTTGATGCCGAAGGTAGAAGGGAAGATGTACGAGAAGTACTTCCAGAAAGCGGGCATAGCAGCTCCCGGCCATGAAATGCCGGAGAGGAACAGCAGCGGCACGGAGGTGAACACGAACAGCAGCATGCACGTTTCGCGGTTGCGGATGGCAATGGATGCTGTCATGGCAAAGAAAATACAAGCGGCCAGGTAGGGCAGGGTGAACAGAGTCAGGACACCGGGTATCGCTATTTGGTTGAGGCTGAAAAGCCATGGAACCACACACAGTATATATACCGATACCAGTGAATATACCATGAAGTAGCTCAGCCCTTTTCCCATCACAATGCGTAGTGTGCCGTTGTAGTGGCGGTTGATAGGCACCAGGTCGCGGAAGCGGTTCTGCTCGCGTGCCGTCCCGGCAGACAAGCCGATGCCGAGTAGCAGCGTTTGCTGGATAATCAATACCAATACTGCCGGAATCAGGAAAGCGGCAAATCCGTTGGTCGGATTATAGAGGGCGACATCCTCATACTCTATCGGGTAGGCGGTAATTTCGTCCTGGCGGTCGGTGGTATTGGCGCTTCGCTCCACTTTGATGTCTGCGTTCATGGCGAGCGACACGTTGGTGTTGGCAGTCAGCAAGGCTTTGTAATACAGCAGTCCGCTCATGTCGCAGAAGATGCTGACCTGCGTCTGCTTACCGCGTACAATGTCGTCGCTGAAGGTGGAGGGGATGTAGATAATACCGTATGCCCTGCGGTCCTTCAACATCAGTTTGGCTTCTTCCATATCAGCGCAGTAGCTCACGAGGCTCACTTCGGGACTGGAGTCCACTTTCCGCAGGTATTCGCGGCTCAACGAGGAGCGTGAGTCATCCACCACGACAGTGGGCACTTCGTGGATAGTTTCGTTGGTATAGATGAAAGCGTATATCAACGGATAGACCAACGGAACGAGCACGAAGAAGATGAGCACGCCCTGGTCGCGGAAGGTGGTGCCGAATTCCCGTTTCCATATATAGAACAAGTCATGAATGCCTTGTATCACTTTCTGTCTGAACGTCAGGTCTTTCATTAGGGCATGTATTTATAGTAAACCAACGCTCCTTTCAGCCTATGGGCTATAAGGAACGGGAGCATCATGAAAATAAGCAGCGCTACGTAGTTGACCCACGAGTAAATCATGGGGTATCCATTCAGTGCCTGGTCCACATAAATCAGGAAATAGTGGCGCAGGGGGAACAGATTTGCCAATGCCTGCAATACGGGGGCATGCCCATGGCAGGGAATGACAATCCGCACATGGAGAAAGAGAGTACGCCCCATAGGGAAGCGAAACTGAGTCCCAGACGCAGGGTAGGCAGGGTTCCTATCATCAATATTCCCATGCCTTGCGATGCCAGCACCAGGCAAAGGGTGGCAAGCAGCATCGGCAGGATGCCGCTGTTGCAGGGAAAATGGAGGAAACCGTAGAGGTATACATTATATAATATTCCCATCAGGAAGAAGATGGCGGTATGCGGCAGCAGTTTGCCGGCAAGGGAAATCCAGATGGAGTTGTTGCCCATGCGCAGCCATTCGCGGGCGGTGCGGTCTTTTATCTCGACTCCGATGGAATAGACGGTTACCATGAAGATAAGCAGCATCAATACGCCCGGTGCAAAGGTGTTGCACAGATATACGGAGTAGTTCAGCCACGGGTTATTGAGTGGATGCGTATCTATGACGATGGGTTGGAGGAAGGCCATCGCTTGTTCCTCGGTAGCTCCTTTGGCATATAGGGTGCTACGTGCTGCGGCACCGGATGCCAATTCGCTCATCATCTTCATGTCCTTGAAGAGGAGTGAACCTGCGATGAGCAGGGTATTGTTTGTATAGAAAGAGAGTTTGGGCTGCCGTCCGGCCTGCGCTTTGGCAGAGGTACCTTCGGGAATGTAGAAGAAACCTAAATCTCTCCGCGCTGCATGGCGGTACGGGCTTCGTTGACGGTAGGGTAGCGGGCGACGACGGCTGTCTGCTCAAAAGCGTCCAAGTTACGTATCAGCTGGCGTGAAGTGGCACTCATGTCTTGGTCCACCACACCTACGGGCATGTCCGTAGGAAGCCCGGAGTCCATCAGCGTGGTGAAGAATATGTAGCAGAACAACGGTGCTATCACCATACAGAACAGATAGAGCGGGCGGGAAACAAGACGGCGGCATTCGCGTCTTGCTACATTCCACAAAGCCGTATGTTTCTTATTTCTTTCCATCATCCTCTCCAATAACTCATAACTCCTTTACTTCTTCAATACAACACTCATTCCCGGACGCAGTCCTTCCACCTTCTCTTGCGGAGCGGCTTTTACTTCGAATGTTTTCAGGTCGAACTGGCCGGTAGTCTTGGTCGCTTTCCAGGCGGCATATGTGCCGAGGTCTTTCATATAGTACACTTTCAGGCGGATATTCTTATCGAGTGCAGGGATGAACGCCTCGAATTCGGTATTCATACCCAACCCTTGCAGCAAGTCCTCGCGTACATTGAAGGTTACCCACATATCGTCCAGAATGGCGATGTTCATAATGGGAGCACCCGTGCCCACGAGCTCGCCTACTTTTGGGAATATCTCGGATACCTCACCGGCAGTCTGTGCAATCAGGTAAGTTTCCTTGATGTACGATTCAACTTCGGCCACAGCTCCTTTGGCGCGTTCCACCAAGGCAGCGCAGCGGCTTTGTCTTCGCGTTCCGCACCGTTCTTGGCCATATCATACTGGGCTTTGGCGGCTTTCTCCGTAGCCCGGGCTGCATTGCGTTGGGCGGTAACTTCGTCAAGCTTTTGTGTAGACATCACGCCTTGGTCGTGCAGGTTCTTCACACGCGTGTAGGATTTTTCGGCAATTTCCAGTCCGGCCAGTGCCTTTTGCCACATTTCATAGGCAGCTTGTATCTGTTCCCGACGGGCGCCTTTCAGAGCTTTTTCGTTCTGGGCTTGGGCTGCCGATTCGGCGGCGCGTGCTTGTTCCAGTTTGGCCTGCACGTCCGGAGCCTCCAAAATGGCAAGGGTGTCTCCGGCTTGTACGCTTTGTCCCTCTTTTACACGAAATTCCAGAATACGTCCCGGCACTTTGCTCGATACTCGATACTCCGTTACTTCTGCTTGTCCTTGCACAATTTCCGGCCCTTTACGCAACATGAAGAAACCTACAAGGGCAACGATGGCAATCACTCCCGTCAGCGTGAGGAATGCCAACAACATGTTACTGTTTTGTGATTTTGTATCCAACATATTATTTACTATTTGACTGTTTACTATTTACGATTGAAGAAACTATCAATTATCAATTGTCAATTCCCCCGTTGCCTTTCTCAGATAGATTTCCGTCAGTTTTACGTCAATCTGTGCGTCTATCTTTTCCGATTGGGCAGAAAGCCATGCGGTGTGCGCTTCGAGCACATTGCTGGCAGGTATAACGCCTTCCTCAAAGCCAAGTGTGGCGTATCTCAGGTTCTCGTTGGCTTTTTCCAGGTTCTTTTCGGCCATGGTCAGTTTCTTGGCAGCTTCGTTCACTTGGAAAGCCGACTGGTTGACCTGCAGCTCTATCTTTTCTTTGGCGTCATCCAACTGGTATTGGGCGATGCGTGCTTCCGATTTGGCTGCTTTTACTTTATAGATGCCTTCGCCCCAGTGCCAGATGGGTACCGACACCATGACACCCACATTCCACATCCCCTTGAACTTTTTCTCGAAACTGTTGAAGACGGAAGGGTTGGTTGCCATATAGCTGCCCATTAGTGCTATGGAAGGAAGATATTCCGAACGGGTGACATTTACTTTCTGCTTATAAATCTGCGTGGCAAGTTCCAGGCTACGCACTTCGGGACGGGTAGCATAAACATTGTTGATGTCGATGGCACCGTTTTCCGGAGTAGTGGGAGCCAGGTCTTCCTTCTGTTCGTCTGTGAGCATGACGGGAGTGGAAAGGTCGAGACCACACAATTGGCACAGCAGCATCCGGGCAAGGCTCAGGCCATCGGTTACTTTGGTCAGGGTCATTTCGGCCTCATTCACTTTTACTTTGATGGAGAGTCCGTCTGCTTTGGTGGCAACGCCTTCGGCAATCATTTTGTCAACGTCGCTGTCGAGCTTCTGCAGTAGTTTCAGATAACCTTCTGCCAGCTTCTTTTTATGGGCAAGGGACACTACCTGCCAATATGCCTGGTCTGTACTCAGGATTACTTCCTGCATACCGGTGTTGTGCTGCTGGCGGGCCAGCTCTTCGGCGTATTTGGTAATTTTGTTGTAGGCACGTATCTTGCCGCCCATATATAGGGGTTGGGTCAAGGTCAGTGCGCCCGCATACATGTTGCGGGTGTCTGTACGAAAGGCGTCAACCAAGGATTGGCCTGCACCGTCGAGGGCACCTACCAGGCTTTGTCCTAAAGCCGGCAATTGGCCTGCCAGTTCTGGATGAAGCTGTGCGATGACTTGGGCAGCCTGCTGTAACGGTCCGCTGAGACTTGTACCCAATCCGGACAAGGCTCCTTTCTGAGCGTCGCTGAGGATGGACAACTCTTTTTGACTGCGCATATATCCGCCGCTGGCCGAAATGTTGGGAAGGTAATTAGTAAATGCCGCTTTCCTTTGATAGTGGGCAGCGTTGATTTTTTCCTGGCTTATCAGCAGTTCTTTGTTGTTGGAGATTGCCAATGCACGGCAACTATCCAAGCTTAATGCTTCCTGGGCCTTCATGGGGAAGGATAGGTATGCCAAACAGATGAAACAGAAGAACTTTTTCATTGGGCTATACATTAATTAAGGTGATGAATCTGTTGTTTATACAGCAACAATAATTGCATAAACAACGATGCAAATGTATAGGCTTTCAATGATATTGCAAAATAATTTAGATTTTTTTGTATTAATTCAAGCTGAATGATTGCGAACCGATAAGGGTACCGTCAGCAAAAATGTCTACGCGGTAGGTGCCTGCATAGAGGTATTCTTCTACATCCCAATATACGGTGACGGCTTGCTCTTCTCCGTTGTATTCTATATACTTCTTGATGGAATATACCAGTTCCCGGTTCTCGTATGGGAAGGTGTTCGAGGAACTTTTGGTCAGCACGTCATTGTCCGGTTTGGTGATGCGGATGTAGAGGGTACGTTCGCCGGTCTCTGCAGTGATGTTTTTCACGATGGAGAAGTTTATTTTGAACTTCACGATGTCTTTCACCTTCTTGGCAGTCTTGCCGCGTTTGTTTGTGGGCTGCACAGAGATGTTGGTGGCGTCCAGTTGGGCGGCAAGTGTCACGGTCTTGGTAAGGTTCTTCTTCTCTTCGGACAAGTTGCTGATTTGCCGGGAAGCGGCGTTGTACTTCTTGGTGACATCGGCTATGATTTCCTTCTGTTGAGCAGTCAGGCGGTTCAGCGAGTCAATCTGGTTGATATAGCCTATCATGACTTTGCGGAGAGAGGCCAGTTCCTTCTTCAGACGGCGTATCTCGGTGGCATTGCTGCTCTTCACGGTGCGGAGTTCTTCCAATAAACGTTGGGTCTTCAATTGTTCCTGCTCTAAGAGTACGGAGAGGGAGTCGTTGGAGACTGTCAACTTCAGTTCGTCATATTGTCTGGCGAAGTCTGTGTATTGATTTTCAAGGTCTTCTTTATCCAGATTGAATTCCATCACCAGTTCCTTGTTGGTTTGCTTTTCGGAAATCAGCAGAATGGTAACTCCTATTAATAATAAGATAAGGAGGCTGCCTGCCACGATGAGAAGTGTATTCTTCTTAACTGCCATTTTTGATAATGATTAATGGTTAAGTGATTAATGGTTGGTGGCTGATTATTCGTCCTACATTCATTAATCGTCCGCAAAATTAATCATTAATCATTAATCATCGTCCACTAATCATTGGCTAAATGTGTATTTAACTAAAATTATTACGGAAATATTTCTCTAATTACGAAGTTCGCTGTACTTTTGCGTCATCTTTAAAGAACACTTATAAACAAAAAACTTTAGAAATTATGTCAAAAGTAACCGTAGTAGGTGCAGGTAACGTAGGTGCTACATGCGCTAATGTGTTAGCCTTTAATGAAGTGGCTGACGAAGTGGTAATGCTGGACGTGAAAGAAGGCGTTTCAGAAGGTAAGGCAATGGATATGATGCAGACTGCTCAACTGCTGGGCTTCGACACCACTGTTGTAGGTTGTACCAACGATTATGAGAAGACTGCCAACTCCGACGTTGTAGTGATTACTTCCGGTATTCCCCGTAAACCGGGTATGACTCGTGAAGAATTGATCGGTGTTAATGCAGGTATCGTTAAGTCGGTTGCACAGAACATCTTGAAATATTCTCCGAATGCTATCCTTGTGGTTATCTCCAACCCGATGGATACCATGACTTATCTGTCATTGAAGTCTCTGGGCTTGCCGAAGAACCGTATCATCGGTATGGGTGGTGCTTTGGACAGCTCTCGTTTCAAATATTTCTTGTCTCAGGCTTTGGGCTGCAACGCCAACGAAGTGGAAGGCATGGTTATCGGTGGTCACGGTGATACTACCATGATTCCGTTGGCTCGTCTGGCTACTTACAAAGGACAGCCGGTAAGCACACTGCTGAGCGAAGAAAAACTGAACGAAGTGGTAGCTTCTACTATGGTAGGTGGTGCTACACTGACTAAGTTGCTGGGTACTTCTGCATGGTATGCTCCGGGTGCGGCAGGCGCTTATGTCGTTGAGTCTATCATCCACAACCAGAAGAAGATGATTCCTTGTTCAGTATATCTGGAAGGAGAATACGGTGAATCAGACATCTGTATCGGTGTTCCCGTAATCCTTGGCAAGAACGGTATCGAGAAAATCGTTGAACTGGAACTGACTGCTGACGAAAAAGCTAAATTTGCTGCCAGCGCTGCTGCCGTTCACAAGACAAATGCCGCTTTGAAGGAAGTAGGTGCTCTCTAATTGAGGGTAACTTAAAATGATAAGCAAACCTCACGGTCTTTTTCCGAAAGGAAAAGTCGTGAGGTTTTTTTTATTCTCCAAAAACAAGAATCATTATGAAAAAACTACTATTAGGTATTGCTGCCGTTTGCCTGGCTGGTTTTACTTTTGCGCAGGATGCTCCGCTGTGGATGCGTCATAGTGTCATCTCTCCCGATGGGACCACCATTGCTTTTACGTATAAAGGAGACATCTATACGGTGCCGGTTGCCGGTGGACGTGCCATGCAGATAACTACCAATCCCGCATATGATACGGCTCCGGTATGGAGTCCGGACAGTAAGCGGATTGCTTTTGCTTCGGACCGTATGGGAAGCCTGGACGTCTACATTGTGGCCAAAGACGGAGGCGAACCACGACGGCTGACTACCCACTCGGGAAGCGAAACGCCGCTTGCTTTTACAGATGCCGGACATGTCTTGTTCTCTGCGGGCATCATGCCGTCTGCCGAGGCTGTTGTCTTTCCCTCTAACGGGCAGTTCAATCAGGTCTATCGAGTATCAGTGGAGGGAGGGCGCCCGACGATGATTTCGTCCATGCCTATGGAGTGCATCTCCATCAATAAGGAGGGAGCGATGTTGTATCAAGATAAGAAAGGTTACGAGGACTACTGGCGTAAACATCACGTATCGCCCATTGCCCGTGACATCTGGATGTATACTCCGGGAAAAGAACCGCAGTACCGCCAGCTGACCACTTTCGGAGGAGAAGACCGTGAACCGGTTTGGGCTCCTGATGGAAAAACATTCTACTATCTGAGTGAGGAAAACGGCTCTTTCAATATCTACCGACGTACTCCCGGAGATGCGAAGGCCGTGCAGTTGACGCACTATACCAAAAATCCGGTACGCTATCTCAGTGCCGCTACGGACGGAAGGTTGTGCTATGGATTTGATGGTGAGATTTACACCCTGCTTCCCGGTGGAGAAGCGCAAAAGGTGAACATCAGCATTGTTTCCGACAGAAACGACAAGGATATTATCCGCCAGATTAAGAGTAGCGGTGCCACGGAAATGGCAGTGTCTCCGGATGGTAAGGAAGTGGCTTTCGTTTTGCGCGGCGATGTCTACGTCACTTCAGTGGAATATAAGACTACGAAGCAGATAACGAATACTCCTTGTCAGGAACGTACCGTAGACTTTGCCCCCGATGGGCGGACACTGGTTTATGCTTCCGAACGTGGCGGGCTTTGGCAACTTTACACTTCGACGATTGTGCGTAAGGATGAAAAGCTGTTTACCTATGCCACAGAGCTGAAGGAAGAACGCTTGACAAACTCGGATGCCGCTTCTTTCCAACCCCAATACAGCCCTGACGGTAAAGAGATTGCCTTTCTCGAAAACCGCAGCACCATCCGTGTCATCAATTTGAAGACAAAGGATGTGCGTACCGTTATGGATGGCAAGTATCAATACTCTTATTCGGACGGTGACCAGTGGTTTCAGTGGAGTCCGGACAGCAAATGGATTCTTTCGGACTATATCGGTGTAGGTGGATGGAACAACAAAGATGTTGTGCTGCTGAATGCCGATGGCAAGGGTGAAATGGTGAACCTGACCGAGAGCGGATACAACGATGGCAATGCCAAATGGGTATTGGGTGGAAAAGCCATGATTTGGACCAGTGACCGTGCGGGGTATCGCAGCCACGGCAGTTGGGGAGCCGAAGACGATACTTATATCATGTTCTTTGATGCTGAAGCATACGACCGTTTTTTGATGAACAAGGAAGAAACCGCTTTACTCGAGGAAGCGGAGAAGGCAGAGAAGGAAAAAGCCGGGAAGAAAGACGAAAAGGATGCCAAGAAGAAAAAAGGGGATGCCGACAAAGATAAGGAGAAAAAGGTAGAGCCGTTAAAGTTCGACCTCGCAAACCGCTTTGACCGTATTGTACGCCTGACCGTCAACTCCTCGCATATGGCAGATGCCATGCTTTCTGCTAAAGGGGATAAACTCTATTATCTTTCTGTTTTCGAGGATGGGTACGATCTTTGGGAACACAATCTGAAAGAGAATGTTACAAAAGTTCTTTTGAAGAAAGTAGGTGCAGGCGCTTTGCAGCCTGACAAGGAAGGGAAGAATATCTTCCTTTGTGCCCGCGACGGAATGAAGAAGATAGAGATTGAAGGCAGCAAGATTTCTCCAATTGAATTTGAGGCTTTCTTCGATTACCGCCCTTATGGTGAGCGTGAATATATCTTCGACCACATCTGGCAGCAGGTAAATGATAAGTTCTATGTGGCAGACTTGCAAGGTACGGACTGGAATGGATACAAAGAAACTTATAAGCGCTTCTTGCCGTATATCAACAATAACTACGATTTTGCGGAAATGCTGAGTGAGATGCTGGGTGAATTGAACGGTTCTCATACGGGAGCGCGTTATTATGCTTCGGGCGCAGCACTTCCTACGGCTGCTTTGGGAGTGTTCTATGATGAAGCTTATGCGGGCGATGGATTGAAGATTAAAGAAATTATAGCTCAGAGTCCATTAACGAAGAAAAAGACGGATGTCAAGCCGGGCTGTATTATCGAGAAAGTGGATGGTGTTGCCATTAAGGCTGGCGCTGATTATTTCCCGTTACTCGAAGGTAAGGCAGGCCGCAAGGTGATTCTCTCGGTCTATGATCCTGTTACCGGAAAGCGGTTTGAAGAAACCTTGAAGCCCATATCTTACGGTGCCCAGAATGAGCTGTTGTATAAGCGCTGGGTGGAAAACTGCCGCAAGAAGGTGGATGAATATTCCGGTGGACGCATTGCTTATATTCACATCAAAGGTATGGATAGTCCGAGCTTCCGTAAGATTTACTCCGATTTGTTGAGCGAAAGCAGTCGTAAGAAAGAGGCTGTTGTGGTGGATACCCGCCCTAACGGGGGGGGGGGGGCGGACGAACAAGGAAGGACGTA
>ERZ860023.401-NODE-401-length-27204-cov-1.709271_pt1 | contig 27204 bp, 26 predicted proteins | sample MGYA00509983_ERZ860023 | MGnify/ENA primary metagenome ERZ860023 (study PRJEB30046, sample SAMN00715180) | human gut metagenome | study: EMG produced TPA metagenomics assembly of the A metagenome-wide association study of gut microbiota in type 2...
TTATTTTATCAGTTTTTCTTGTAGTTTTTGTGTATTTCGTTTTTTAGTATCAACTTTTTTCAAATTACTATCTTAAACAAACACTTACTTTTACATTATCATTTTAAATGTTGAAAGAGGTAGCAGAAAATGCTTTTCGCACCTTCTGTCGCTTTTCACTTATGCTTCATTTATTGCCTTTTTTCTTTGCTAATCCATATCTATTTCTGGCTTCCTTGCTTCCTGTCTTCTGTATTTCCTTTAAAAGCGCGATTTTTTCGCTTTCTTTTAATACTGTCAGCTTAGATGTATTGATACCTGATATTACAACTTTATTATAAGCCATAGTCAATACCTCACAATATTTTTCTATTGTAATTATTGACATCTCCGCCATTATAATACATGGAAAGGAAAATTTGCCTAAATATTTTTTATAGCTTCTTTTTCTGCTAAAATAAAGTTTATTTTTGCTTTTCGACTTATTTTTTAACTGAGAAACCGACGAATTGAAAAATGTATACGCCGAATACCCGCGATTTATACATTCATGCTAAAAAGGCCGCCATTAATTTTTAGAATATAAATTTTTGGCATTTATTAAAGCTTTTCCAATTCAAGCTTAAGTCTTTTGATTATTTTTTTCTCCAGTCTGGATATATAGGACTGGGAAATTCCTATAAGGTCTGCAACTTCCTTCTGCGTTTTTTCTTTCCCGTCAATCAGACCGAATCTCATTTGCATTATCTGCTTTTCACGGCCGCCGAGGGTTTCAACTGCGTCTCTGAGCATGTCTCTTTCAGCCTCCGTTTCAATACCCTTGTTCACTATATCCTCGTCGGTGCCGAGAATATCGGACAGCAGCAGTTCATTGCCGTCCCAGTCGATATTAAGCGGTTCGTCGATAGAAATCTCATTTCTGTGCTGTGAGGACTTCCTCAGAAACATTAATATTTCGTTTTCAATACATCTTGAAGCATATGTGGCAAGCTTTATATTTTTATCCGGTCGGAACGTATTGACAGCCTTTATAAGACCTATTGTTCCTATCGAGATAAGATCCTCTACGCCTACTCCTGAGGATTCGAATTTCTTTGCTATATAAACGACAAGCCTTAGATTATGTACAATCAACGTTTCTCTGGCTTTAGGACTTTTTTTTTCAAGCAAACTGAAGGCCTCCGCTTCCTCTTCCTTGGTAAGCGGAGGAGGAAGAGTATCGGAACCGTTAATATAAAAAACTTCATCCCGAATTGATTTTCTCTTTTTGAAAATAAGTCTGTAAATCCTGTATAAAAATCTTCTGCACCAATTCATATCATAACAGTTCCTTTCATTTCAGCATAATAATTTGGGATTAAATATAGCGGGAACGTCTTTTTCATTAATCCCCACCATAGCGTCCACGCTTCTTTTTCTTCCTGTTTCTTCGTCGCAAATTAGTATCTCATCAGGAGTAAATACAGGAATCATTCCAAAATTACCTATCGTAGAATACGGTATAAATCTAACCGAATTTTTTTCATAGGCTTCTTTTGCATTTTCAAAGCTAATATCATATGAAAAATCTATAATTTTATAAAGATCGCTTCTTCTGCATATAATTACAGGCTTTCCGCTGAAGGAATCCACAAGGGAATTGCCGGAATCAGCTATTGCGTCAATCAACGATACATTATCCCCTTTTCTGATTACAACCTTATAACGATGCTTCATATCACAGCCCTTATCCATAAAAAATCTAAGGGCAGTTACTGCGAAATACGCTGCCGCTGTAAATACAACCAAACTAAGTAACGAAAAATCAATATAAAAATATGAATTCCCCATTGCCATAAATTTCGGCTCAAAAATATTATACAAAAGCATAATAACTCCGCGAATATAAAATTCACTATGTAAAAATAAGCCACAAGCTTCAGCGTATGCCGTTTATCCTTGATTCCAAAGGCCAGCGCCGTTATTATTACCGCTGCAATCGCCTTGATAAGAAGCGGGATAATAAAATATATATCCGGAAGAAATATGGTAAGTGAAAACAAGCTGCCTACCGTTGCGGAAATAAGGCATCTTGAGGTTTTCAGAGGAGTGTGCGTCAGTTTCGACGTCGCTCTTAACAGAAAGAAATTAACGTAGATGTTCAGCACAATGAGTACATCAACATAAATGCATTTCATATTATGCCCCTTGCTTTTTTATTTATTATAATACTCTATTTCCAAAATTTATGTCGATTAGTGAGAACGCATTATTTTTGTAAGATTGCACAAATCGGCAATCGCTCCATAATAAATAAAAACAGAGGTTATTTTCATATGAAAATAACCTCTGTTCAAAATCAAGCCTGAAAACTTTATTTATTCTTTTTTTTATCCTCGCATAAAGCATTTGAACATCCGCTGCAATTTTTACAGCATCCGCAGCCTCTGCCCTTTACCTGATTATAAATATTTTTAATAAGCATAGCAACGCCAAGTATAATAAGACCAATACATAAAATTATAACCAAAACACTTATCACATTCATAACCGCCCCGCCTCACATTATTAAACTGCCTATTTGAAAAATAAGCAAAGACGCTATATAAGCAACGCTTATCTGTATAGCCGCTATTCCTAACGCCCATTTCCAACTGTTCATTTCACGTTTTATAGTAGCGAACGCTGAAATACACGGTACGTACAGCAAACAGAATACCATAAATGAATATGCCGAAAGAGGAGTAAATATTCCTGATATAATGTTTGTAAGAGCCGCGGTACTTTCAGCCGAATAAAGCACGCTTAACGTCGAAACAACCGCCTCCTTGGCGACAAGACCGGATAAAAGCGACACGGCGGCTGCCATGTTCCAAACCCCAGCGGTGAAAAAATTGGAGCTATCGCGCCCCCTATTGCGGCGAATATACTGTCTGAGCTGTTATCAACCATTTTTAGTGTCGGAGAAAAATTTTGCAGAAGCCATATAACTATACTCATAGCAAATATTACAGTACCGGCCTTAATAATAAATCCTTTCGTCTTTTCCCATGTATTTTTAATAACTGATTTCACAAGAGGACGCCTATACGGCGGAAGCTCCATTATAAACGGCGCTTTATTTTGTTTAAATAAAGTTTTCTTAAACAGCGCCCCCATAACAACGGCTGTCAGCATTCCTATAATATACATACTGAATACCACAAACCCTTTATAAGCGCCGAAAAACGCTCCTGCAAACAAGGCGTAAATAGGAAGCTTTGCTCCGCACGACATAAAAGGCGTCAGCATAACCGTCATACGGCGCTCTTTAACTTTTTCCTGGGTCCTTGCCGCCATGACAGCCGGAGTAGTACAGCCGAAGCCCATAAGCATCGGTATAAACGACTTGCCTGACAAACCCAGCTTACGGAGAAACCTGTCGGTTAAAAACGCAGCCCTCGCCATGTAGCCGCTGTCCTCCAAAACAGACAAGCATAAAAAAAGTATAGCGATCTGCGGGAGAAATACAAGCACTCCGCCGACTCCTCCTATTATACCGTCGGCAATAAGCCTTGACGTCCATTCCGGAGCTGAAACCGATTCAAGAAATCTGGAAATGCCCGGCGAAATAATATTATTGAAAAAATTTTCAATCAGGTCGCTTAAAAATGTTCCAACGGATCCGAAGGTAAGCATAAACATTACAAGCATTATAAGAGCAAATACCGGAAACGCAAGAAACCTGTTAGTAACAACTGCGTCTATTCTGTCTGAAACCGTAGGCTTATCCGACGATTTAGGCTTGATAACAGTCTTTCTTACAAGCTCTTCTATGTAACGATACCTTGCGTCTGCTACCAGCGCCTCCCTGTCGTTATATGGCGAACGTTCCTCGTATTCCTTTGCTATTTTATCAATTTCATACTTCTGTTTATCATCAAGCCTTATATAACGGTTTACAAAGGAGTCTCCCTCAAGCAGCTTTGACGCATAATACGGATACGGCTCGTCTGCCGCCTTGCTTCTGCTTACGATAACTGCGAAAATGCTGTTGAGCGCGTTTCTGGTTGTAAGATTATAATCTATTTCACAGGGCTTATGCTGATGATTGATAACATGACGTATTTCCTCTGCTATCTTATCGGTGTTTTCAGCTTTTCTGGCAGAAATCGGTATAAAAGGTATGCCGATAAGCTCTGAAAGGTATTCACAGTCTATATCTCCCCCGCCGGCTCTTACATCATCCATCATATTAACGGCTATAACCATCGGCTTGTTCAGCTCTATTAGCTGAACTGTAAGATACATGTTTCTTTCAAAATTTGTTCCGTCTATAATATTTATTATAGCGTCCGGATTTTCTTCAAGAAGAAATTCCTGCGTAACCCTTTCCTCAATAGAATAAGGCGAAAGAGCATAAATACCGGGAAGATCAACTATCTCGTAATCCGAGTCCTTCATCATTCCCGTCTTTTTTTCAACGGTAACGCCCGCCCAGTTGCCAACATATTGATTACTTCCGGTCAAGAGATTAAAAAGCGTGGTTTTACCGCAGTTAGGATTTCCTATAAGCGCTAATTTCCGGGACATTTATAGCTCCTCCTTATTCAGAGGTCTGACATTTATATTCTTAGCCTCTGAACGCCTTATCGAAAGCTCGTATCCGCGCAGTCTGATTTCAATAGGATCTCCCATAGGAGCCGTCTTTTTGACCTTTATTATAACGCCGGGAGTTATCCCCATATCAATAAGCCTGCGCTTAAGAGGCCCCTGTATTCCAATCCTTGTAACCTGCCCGCTGTGTCCGATTTTTATATTATCAAGAGTGATTTCTTCCATTTTATCCTCCGATTGGTTAGCCTATATTTACTTTTATTATACCATTCGCAATAATCAAAGTCAATCTATTAATTTTTATTCAAATAAAGCAAAAATATTTCAGGAAGTATTCGATTAAAAGATATTAAATCCTCAAAAATTATATGTATAAAAAATTTTAATCATAAACACAATAAATTAAAATAAATATTTTTGTATTTTCACTAAATTTTCACTTTACAAAGTTCGCAAATTGTTATATAATTACAAGTGTAAAGGAGTATAAGCTCCCTATGAACAAAAAATTTATATTTACGGAGGATTAATACAATGGCAAGATTTACTTTACCCCGTGACCTCTACCACGGCAAAGGTTCTCTTGAAAATCTCAAAACCTTAACTGGTAAAAAAGCTATCGTAGTGGTCGGCGGCGGTTCAATGAAAAGAAACGGCTTTCTTGATAAGGCAGTAGATTACCTTAAAGAAGCCGGAATGGAAGTCAGATTATTTGAAAACGTTGAACCGGATCCTTCAGTTGAAACTGTTATGAAGGGCGCGGCTGCGATGACAGAATTCCAGCCGGACTGGATCGTAGCAATGGGCGGCGGTTCTCCCATAGACGCCGCAAAGGCAATGTGGGCGTTCTATGAATATCCGGAAACCACCTTTGAAGATCTTATCACTCCATTTAACTTTCCTACTCTTCGCACAAAGGCAAAATTCTGCGCTATTCCGTCAACATCCGGCACCGCAACTGAAGTTACGGCATTTTCCGTAATAACAGACTATTCAAAGGGTATAAAATACCCTCTTGCAGATTTTAATATTACCCCTGACGTAGCTATCGTTGATCCTGTTCTTGCCGAGACTATGCCGAAAAAACTGACGGCTCATACAGGTATGGACGCTATGACTCATGCTATCGAAGCATATGTTTCTACGCTTCACTGTAATTATACTGATCCGCTTGCGCTGCATGCTATAAAGATGATCCACAGCGATCTGAAAAAATCCTTTGACGGCGACATGACGGCCCGGGATAATATGCATGACGCTCAATGTCTTGCCGGAATGGCATTTTCAAACGCGCTTTTAGGTATCGTTCATTCCATGGCGCATAAAACCGGAGCCGCATTTTCCGGAGACCATATAATTCACGGCTGTGCAAACGCAATGTATCTTCCGAAGGTAATCAAATATAATTCTAAAAATGCGGAAGCAGCGGAGCGTTATGCTGAAATAGCTAAATTTATCGGATTAACCGGAAATACAAACGAAGAATTGGTTAACGCTCTGATTTCAGAACTGCGGTCAATGAACGATCAATTAGAAATTCCGCAGGCAATTAAATATTATGGCGCGGGCGGCGTAAAATCAGAAACAAGCGTAATAGACGAAAATGAATTTATAGAAAAATTACCTGAAACAGCAAAAAATGCTATTGGCGACGCATGCACAGGATCTAATCCGCGTCAGCCAAGTCAGGAAGAAATGGAAAAGCTTCTTAAGGCATGTTATTATGACCTTGATATTGATTTCTGATAATTATTTAAATTCAAAGCTCAAAGCAGCGGCTGAACTTCTGTTCAACCGCTGCTATTTTTATAATTAATATTTTATGTACATCGGCGCCGACTTTTCTATGGGACAATCATTTTTATACGGACATGCATTATGATAATAGCTGACATAACTGCACTCGCTTTTTACCTTTACATAATAATTGATTTCCTTTAACTTATATCCTATATTAACAAAATACGTAGTATCCTGAACAGGGCAATAACCGAACTGAATTATGGACTTATCCATTCTTACACATCCTTCAACTTACTCATAGTTTAATTATAACCCATATGGGATATTTTGTCAATGACACAATTCGTCTTTATAATTTTTAAAGTAATAACGCCGGATTATCAGGCATATAAATAATTGTAATCAAAAACAAAGGAGATTGTAAAAATGATCAATGATGAAAAAAACAACGTCCACAATGTGATTCTGGAGGGAAGAAAAAATCTGACTATATCCGGAGTTACCGACGTAGACAGCTTCGACGAACGCTGTATATCTCTTTACACGCAGCTTGGCGAATTAGTAATAAAAGGCCGCGAGCTTCATATCAATTCAATGAGCGTTGAAACTGGAGATATGACCATAGAAGGAGATATATGGGCGTTAAATTACGGCGATAAAGATAAGAAAAGCTCCGCGACGTTTTTAGGCAAGCTTTTCAGATAAAACATCGTAGGAGGATTATAATGGATGGACTTGAAAGCTTTTTTACCGCTTCGCAGCAGCTAAGGCTTTTTGTTCTTTCCTGCGCCTTCGGCATACCTATCGGTATATTATTCGATATTTTCCGGGTTATAAGAATGTTTTTTCCTCATGGAAAAATATTAGTGGCGGCAGAGGATATACTGTTCTTTATATTTTACGGTATTTTTCTTATGTGCTTTACAATTACCGCGGCAAGAAGCGAATTCAGATTTTATTTCTGCGCCGGAAATTTCTTAGGATTTATTCTTTATCATTTTACCTTAGGAAACGCGGTTTCATCAGCTATAAAAAAGACAGTAATGGTTATTAAAAAGGGATTATATATTATTTTACGTCCTGTAAGCAGAAAGATTGTACTTTTATGTGAAAAATATACGGCTTTTTTTGTGGGAAGTTTCAAAAATATCAAATTGAAGAAAAAAAATACCGAAACCCCCTTGAAAGTAAGGCATGATTTAGTGTATAATAATAAAGTACATAAAAAGAGCAAAAGAAAGAACGTGAAAAAAGTTGAAAAGAAAACCGGGTAAACCCAAACACAAAAGCTTATTCAGCTTTATATCAAAGTTTATAACTATTGCCGCAGTAATTGGTTGCTTTGCGTCAATTATTATAACACAGTCAAACCGCGCGGAAATGCAGAAGGAGCTTAATTCAATCAACAAGAAAGCTGAAGAAATTGAGCCGAAAACGTTGAACTGCAAAGAATCCTTGAAGATGATGATATGGACGCTTATATGGAAAAGCTGGCTATCGAAAAAATGAATTATGCATATCCTGATGAACGCAGATATTATGATACGTCAAGGAACTAAAACAGCTTGAAAAGCTTAAATATTTAATCATTATAGGGGGATCTTGTATACTATGCAGCTTGAAATCGGAAAGATATACGATGGTAAAGTTAAGGGAATTGCTCAATACGGAGCTTTTGTAGAAATTGAGGGCGCCGGTACAGGCATGGTTCATATTTCTGAAATTGCCAATTCGTTTGTAAAGGACGTTAAGGACTATCTGTCAGAAAACCAGATAGTTAAAGTAAAGGTGCTTTCAATAAGCGACGATGGTAAAATCGGTCTTTCTATAAAAAAGGCCAATGAAAACGACGAAGAACAGCTTAAACCGACTAAACGGCCGGAAAGAAAGCCAAACGTTTGGGAGCCTAAGAAAAAGCCTCCTGTTACCGAACTGGGATTTGAAGAAATGCTGACTCGTTTTAAGCAAAACAGCGAGGAAAAGATTTGTGCTCTGAAGCGAAATACAGAACGGAAAAACGGATCACGAAGAAAATAATTATCGGCGGACTGTCTTAGGACGGTCCGTATTTGTAACCATAATAAATATTCCGCATAAAATAATAATGGGGCTTAAAGCTCATTATACTTATTTATCGGAGATTATTTTTATGGAAAATATAAATTACACTATGAATAGTCTTGAAGAGGGGCGCTGGGGTCGTGTTATACGGTTAGATACCAAGGGAGATATGCGCCGCAGACTTCAGGATATCGGACTTGTTGAAGGAACAATGGTTAAATGCCTTAGAAAAAGTCCGTCAGGAGATCCTGTCGCTTACCTTATAAGAGGCGCGGTAATAGCTTTAAGAAGCGCAGATTCTTCAGAAATATATCTGGCTTAAAATTAATTCAATGAGGGCGTGTAACAGCCCTCATTTTTATTTGACAAAAGGAATAAAATATAGTAAAATGAATAAAAGTCATTTTAGGAGATGAATAAGCTTGAATCTGAAGGATTTTTATAAAGGAAACCTCTTTGATTGCTATAATTTCTTTGGGGCACATAAAGAAAACAATGAATTTATTTTCAGAACATATGCCCCGGCCGCCAAAGAAGTAATGATATTCGGGAGCTTCAACGACTGGAAGGAAGAAGAAATGAAAAAAGACGAGGGAGGTATATTTTTATTTAAAACAAATAAGGCCTCCTTCGGTGATATGTATAAATACGTTATCTATTCTAAAGACGGTCATAGATACGAACACTGCGATCCTTACGGCTTCGGAATGGAGCTTCGTCCCGCGTTTGCCTCATATATAACGGATTCTGACGAATATAGATTTACTGACGAACGGTGGCTAAAGAATAGAACAAAGAATTTCAACAGCCCAATGAACATATACGAGTTGCATCTTGGTTCATGGAAAACTCATAATAACCAATGGTATAACTACAGCGAGCTTGCAGATATTCTTATCCCCTATGTAAAGGAAAATCATTATACACATATTGAATTCATGCCAATATCCGAACACCCCGCCGACTGCTCTTGGGGCTATCAAAATACAGGTTTTTTCAGTCCTACGTCCAGATACGGCAAGGCGTCGCAGCTTATGGAATTAATAGATAAATGCCATAACGCCGATATAGGAGTTATCCTTGATTTCGTTCCGGTTCATTTCGCTGTGGACGGATACGCTCTTGCACGTTATGACGAAACATACTTGTATGAATACCCTCCGTCTGATGTAGGTATCAGCGAATGGGGCACTTGTAATTTTAACCATGCAAAAGGAGAAACTCGCAGCTTTATACAGTCCTCCGCAAACTTCTGGCTTGATAAATTTCATTTTGACGGGCTTAGAATGGACGCTATAAGCAGAGCCATCTATTGGGGCGGAGATCCGGCCAGAGGTGTAAACGGATATACGGTAGAATTTATTAAAAATATGAACAAAGGATTGCAGGAACGCCACCCTACCGCTATGCTTATTGCAGAGGATTCGACCTCGTATCCTAAGATCACTGCTCCCGTTGAATATGACGGACTCGGCTTTGATTACAAGTGGGATCTTGGCTGGATGAACGATACTCTTGATTATTTCCGTACTCCCCCATGGGAAAGATGCAATCATTATCATAAGCTAACGTTTTCTATGGCATATTTTTATAACGAGCTGTTTCTTCTGCCTTTTTCTCACGATGAAAACGTTCATGGAAAAGCTACTATAATACAGAAAATGTACGGAGATTATGAGGAAAAATTCATGCAGTGCAGAGCGCTTTATATGTATATGTATACTCATCCCGGAAAAAAGCTTAATTTTATGGGAAATGAATTCGGTCAGTTCAGAGAATGGGACGAAAACCGAGAACAGGATTGGGAAATCCTTCATTATCCTATTCATGACGCTTTTCATAAATACATTAAGCAAATCAGCGGCATATATTGCTCCAGAAAAGCCCTGCATTGCGGCGAATATAATATGAAAACATTTAAATGGCTTGTGGCCGACGCTGCTGAAAAATGTGTTTATATCTATGAAAGAGCTTTTGAAAACGATAAAATTATCTGCGCATTTAATTTTTCCGGAATTGAACAGGAAATCAGCTTTGAATTACCTGAGAAATCCTCACTCGAACTATTTATACACAGTCGGTGGGATGAATACGGCGGCGATGTTTCAAAAAGCAATATAACTATTAATACGGAAATTAAAAATAAAAAGAACACCATAACGCTGAAAATTGAACCGCTTTCCGGTATGCTGTTTAACAATATAATATGCTGAAATTTTTCATGGAAATAAATATGTTCATAATTTAAAATTATTGGAGATTAACGTGAAAAGAAAAACAATAACCGCATTATTCATTTTAACGGTAAGTATTATAATACTTATTTGCGCAGTAATCGGTAAAAACAAGAATGAAAAGCAATCTATAAATAAAAATGAAGTTATTGATAACAGTCAGGATATTATAATTAATACAGAACCGGAAATAATATTAACTGATAAAAACATCGTTGAATCAGACGCTTCAGAAATACAAGCACCTGAAAGCTCCCCTTCAGATTATTATGAAAATGTCGAAATAACTACATCCGAGAGTAAAGAATATGAAAAATACGATATAAAAATTCCGGAAGGTAAAATTACCTTACCGGAAAAATTTAGTCAGAATATTAAAACTAAAGAAAATCAAACAGATGAAAGTTCCCTTTTAACATCTGAAAAAACTAATAAAAATGAAATAGAGCTTCCTGTTGTTCCTATAAATTAATGAAAAATACCGCTTATTTTAAATAAGCGGTATTTTTTTAATTACCCTTAAGCATTTCCCAATACATATTAATATATAAATCGGCCGAATTATTCCAACTGAAATCCTCATTCATATCGCGTTTTATAACGGCATTCCAGCTTCTTTTATCTTCGTAAAGCTCCTTTGCTCTGAGACAAGCATTAAGCATATCATGGGCATTATAGGTTTTGAATGAAAAACCGTTGCCCTTTTCACCGCCGCAATCTCTAACAGTATCTCTCAGACCGCCGGTTTCACGAACAATCGGAACTGTTCCGTATCTCATGGCAATCATCTGCGCCAGACCGCAGGGTTCACTCTGAGAAGGCATAAGAAACATATCGGCGCCTGCATAAATCTTACGTGAAAGCTCCGGAATAAATCCAAGTGAAACGCTTACCTTATCCCTGTAACGCCATTCCATTTCCTTAAAGAAATCCTCGTAAACCTTTTCACCGCTTCCCAATATTGCAAATTTAAAGCCTGCTTTTATCATATCCTCAAATACATAGCGAATAAGATCGATACCCTTATGTGAAACAAACCGCGTTACAATGCCGATAACAGGCTCCGTTCCCTCCTGAAGCCCCAGCTCCTCCAGTAGAGCCGCCTTGCATATTTTTTTACCTGTGATACTTTTTGAAGAATAATTTTTTGCTATAACCGGATCAGTTTCAGGATCGTATCCGTCTATATCAATTCCGTTTAAGATACCGCAAAGCTTATATTGCTTAGGAACAAGGGCTCTGTCCATTCCGTGAGAATACCACGGATCAAGAATCTCCCACGCATAGCTTGGACTTACCGTAGTAACCTTATCCGAGGTTTCTATCGCGCCCTTCATCATATTTATATTTCCGTCATATTCCAGCAGACTGGTATGGTACATAGGAATGCCCATTACTTCATTTAAAACTTCCTTGCCGTAATTTCCTTGGTATTGAATATTATGAATAGTAAATATAGTTTTTATATTTTCATAGCCCTGCTGATATTTATAGAATATTTCATAAAACACCGGTATCATTGCTGCCTGCCAGTCATTAGTATGAATAATATCAGGCTTAAAATCAATACAGCGAAGCATTTCAAGCACGGCTCTTGAATAGAATACAAAACGTTCGCAATCGTCAAAAAATCCGTATATGCCATCGCGTCCGAAATAATATTCATTGTCGATAAAATAATACGTAACGCCGTTGCAAATGGAAGTAAAAATTCCGCAATACTGCTTACGCCAAGAAACATCAACCGTAATATGAGTTAAAAAAGTCATATTAACCCGAAATTGAGGCTTAACGCATTTATATAAAGGAATAACTACACGGCAGTCATGCCCTTTTTTATTTATAGCCGCCGGAAGAGAACCTGCAACGTCCGCAAGACCGCCGGAAGCAATGAACGGATTAGCTTCGCTTGCCGCAAATAAAATATTCAATATTTTTCATCCTTTCAAAACGTCATATTACCGCATTTTTACCTATGTAAAGAGGATAAGACGCCGAACCCGTCATTATCTTTTCATCTCCTATTTCCACGTTTTTATCAGTAATAACAGAGCTTATACTGCATTTTTTGCCAATTACAGTATCCTGCATTATAACGCAGTTCTTAACAATAGCGCCCTTGCCTATTTTAGCCCCCCTGCATAGAACACAGTTTTCAACAGTTCCGTCGATAACGCATCCATCAGCTATAAGCGAATTTTTAATATCCGATTCAAGTCCGAACTTTACCGGACCGTTATCACGTATTTTCGTATAAATAGGCGAAGATTTTATAAACAGATTATCTCTGTTTTTAGTATCAAGAAGCGCCATATTTGCGTCATAATAAGCTCTTACAGAATCAATTTTAGAAAAATATTCCTTATGCTCATATCCCATTATTTTATATTCGTTCTTTTTGGCCTGAAGGACATCCTTTGTAAAGTTATATTCGCTTCTGCTTGCTGAATTAACTACAATATTTCTTAAAACCTCCTTAGCTATAACGAACATATTAAGAGATATTGAACATTCTCCTGCAATCTGAGGATTTATCATAACATCGTTAATTCTTCCTGTTTCATCAAAACCGAGTATAGTTGCCGTCTGCTCATTGCTGCTGTCATAGGGATATTTGCCGTAAATAACAGTTATGTCCGCACCGTTGAGCTCATGAAACGCCACCGCCGCTTTATAGTCTATAGTAGTAACAACGTCACAGTCAGACATAATTACATATTCCGCATTTGAATGCTCTACAAATTCCCATACACCGTTGAGAGCCTCAAGGCGGCCTCGATACATACCGCTGTCAACATGACTGAACGGCGGAAGCAGATGTAGACCGCCGTTTTTACTTGACAAATCCCATTCTCTTCCGGAACCCAGATGATCAAGAAGCGAACCGTAATTTGATTTTGTAATAACCCCGACTTCCTTGATTCCCGAATTAACCATATTGGAAAGCGGGAAATCAATAAGCCTGTAACGTCCGCCAAAAGGAATTGAACCCATAGTTCTTTTTTTTGTAAGATCTATAACGTCAGAATCATGCATACTTGCAAAAATCAAACCTAAAACATTTTTCTTAGCACCCATTTCTATTCTTTTCCTCCTTAGACGTTCTTGGATATAATATCCTTAGGAAGAACCTCTGCTCCCTCAGAAATATCTACATTATGTCCGATTACAGCTATGCCCCATTCGTCTCTGTTCTCAACGGTTTCAGGACTTAAACCGATTTTTGCGTTTTCATGAACAACACAGTCTTCTCCGACGATAGAATATTCAACAACAGCTCCCGACTTGATAACCGTTCCCGGCATAACTATACTGTAATTCACAGTTGCCCCCTCTTCAATCTTAGCGCCTGCAAATATAATTGAAAAATCCACCTTTCCGTTAATAGTGCTGCCCTCTGCGATCATTGAATTTTCCACCTCGGCCGTACTTCCTATATACTGTGGAGGCATATTATTGTTTCTTGTATATATCTTCCATTCGTTATCATAAAGATCCAGAGGAACGCTCGGACTGAGAAGATCCATATTTGCTTCCCACAGACTATCAAGAGTGCCAACGTCCTTCCAATAGCCGTCAAAAGTATAGGCAAAAAGATTTTCCTTTTTATCAAGCATTGAAGGAATTATATCCTTGCCGAAATCCTTTGAACCGTTATTGGCATTCTCATTTTCTATAAGATATTCCTTCAGCTTTTTCCATGTAAACACATAAATACCCATTGAAGCAAGAGTCGATTTCGGCTCCTTTGGTTTTTCGGTAAAATCAACAACTCTCATATCGCTGTCACATGTCATAATTCCAAGCCTGGTCGCTTCCTCTAAGGATACTTCCTGAACGGCGATCGTCAGATCGGCGTTATTCTTTTTGTGAAAATCCACCATCTTAGAATAATCCATTTTATATATATGGTCGCCTCCGAGAACAATTACATACTCGGGATCGTATCTTTCAATAAAGCTCATATTCTGGTAAATAGCGTTCGCCGTACCCTCGTACCACGAAGCTCCCAACGAGGTCTGATACGGAGGAAGAACATGAACTCCCCCATGAAGCCTATCGAGATCCCACGGCTGCCCGTTTCCTATATAATCGTTCAGCACCAGCGGCTGATACTGCGTTAATACTCCTACCGTATCAATTCCGGAATTTGTGCAGTTAGAAAGCGGAAAATCTATAATCCTGTATTTTCCGCCGTATGGAACAGCCGGCTTTGCCATATCCTGTGTGAGAGCATAAAGCCTGCTTCCCTGACCGCCGGCAAGAAGCATGGCGACACATTCCTTTTTTATATACATAATTTTTCCTCCTGACTTTGCCGCACCCTTGAAACGGCAAAATTTATAATATTTATTAAAAAAATGTTAAAGCATCGTATTATCGTTAATAATCTTATCAGTGATCTTTTTCTTTTTTCCTGTAGTCTTCTTGCGCTTTTTATCTTCTTTATCAGGAATAAGCATACTCTTCGGCTTCTGATAAGGATAAGGCTTCAGATAAATAACCGAAAGCGGAGCCAAATCAAGAGAAATACTGTCGTCAAAACCATGCATAGGATAGGATTTTGATTTCATTAATTCTGACGTAATGCCCTCTCCCCCGAATTCAACTGCGTCCGAATTAAAAACAAGCTTATACTCTCCTTCAAAAGGAACGCCGATTTTATAGTCATTTCTCTCAACCGGTACAAAGTTGCATACGACAATAAGCTCTCCGCCGTTATCGTCAAATCTTCTGAATGCAATAACGCTCTGACGGTAATCATCGTTAGATATCCAGCTAAAGCCCTGCCAGGAATCATCATTTTGCCATAAAGGCGCGTTTTCATAATAAAACTTATTCAGCTTTTCCGAATAAAAATGTATTTTTTTATGCTTATCCTCTTTAAGAGCGTTCCAATCCAACTGAGACTGATAATTCCATTCGGCAGTCTGAGCAAACTCCTGACCCATAAAAAGAAGCTTTTTACCCGGATGTGCCATCATATAAGCCAGAAAAGCACGGTATGAGCTGCATTTCTGCTCATAGCTCCCTGGCATTTTTTCAAGCATAGAGCATTTTCCGTGAACCACTTCGTCATGTGAAATAGGAAGAACATAATTTTCAGAAAAGCAGTAAAAAAATGAAAAAGTAAGCTTATCATGATTGAATGCTCTGTAAATAGGATCAAGGGACATATATTGCAGCATATCGTTCATCCAGCCCATATTCCATTTGAAGTTAAATCCGAGACCGCCTATATCCGTCGTTTCGTAACCATCGGCCAAGCAGTCGATTCTTCCGCAATCATTAACACGTCCGGATTTTTAAGGAAAACCGCTTCATTCAGGCGCTTTAGAAATTCAATAGCCTCAAGATTTTCCTTTCCTCCGTAAATATTCGGACACCATTCCCCATCACGCCTATCATAATCAAGATAAAGCATGGAAGCTACCGCGTCTACGCGAATCCCGTCTATATGGAACTCGGAAATCCAGTAATTAGCGCTCGATATCAGAAAAGAACAAACCTCGCCTTTTCCATAATCAAACACTCTGGTACCCCAGGATTTATGCTCGCTTTTTCTTTCGTCTGTATATTCATAGCAGCAAGTGCCGTCAAATTCGTATAACCCACACGCGTCCTTAGGAAAATGAGCCGGAACCCAATCTATAATAATACCTAATCCGGCGTTATGGAACATATCTACCATGCGTTTGAAATCGTCAGGAGTACCGAATCTTGAAGTCGGCGCAAAATAACCGGTTACCTGATATCCCCATGATCCGTCAAAAGGAAATTCTGTCAGCGGCATAAGCTCTATATGCGTATATGACATTTTCTTCATATATGGTATAATTTTCTCAGCAAAGCTGACGTAGCTTAACGGATTATCGTTGTCGTCGTGCATCCACGAACCGAGATGAACCTCGTATATATTAACGGGACTCTTATATATTATTCTTTTTGATTTTTCAGAAATCCATTTCTCATCAGTCCATTTGTATGAGCATTCATAAATTTTTGAAGCCGTTCCAGGTCTTGTTTCAAAATGATGCGCATAGGGATCAGATTTCAAAAGGAATTTTCCTTTAGGAGTTTCAATGCAGTATTTGTATGAGTCAAACTGAGAAAGACCTGATATAAACGTTTCCCTACTCCGTCGGCAATCTTTTCCATATAATTTGCATTCCGGTCCCATTTATTAAAATCACCGACTACTGACACATTTTTTGCATTCGGAGCCCAGACACGAAAGCAATGACATTTGCTGTTATTATTTTCTGCCGAATGTACGCCGAAAAATTTGTAAGCTTCGCTGTTTTTCCCCTGGTAGAACAGATATAATGGAAATTCGTAGGTTTCCGGAATATTACCGGATTTAGCTGTGTTCATGTCAATTCCTCCTTATTACATATATTTTAACATTTTTCGTATCAGTATTCAAGCTTTTTATGCAAAATAAATAAATTTCATAAATTCTATATAGTTTCACTTGTATATTTTAGTGCAATTGCCACAAACTATATGTTTAAATTTTTCACAATAAATTTCATTATGAAAATACGGCCGTTTTTCTTTTATCAGACTGCCTTTCAATTATTTTAAGTGCGGCTACCGTTATATCATCTCTGAGCATGGCTTTACTCTTTTTTCCCGCGCTCTCGCAAACGTTATCCGCTATTGTTTCAAGCTGCCCTACTGTCATTAGCTGTTCTTTAATATAAAGATAAAGCGATTCGTCCACACCATCTGAAAGCATTACCAAAATATTTTCCTTGCTGAAATTGCATGTTCTTGAAAAAATCTGCGTATCCGGAATTATGCCTATCGGATTTGACGGCGAATTGAACATCATTACCGAATCGTCATACTTGATAAGTGTTGAAGACGCCCCGGATTTATATAATGTAAGCTCGCAGGTTTCAAGGTCGATTCTTGCTATATCCAAAGTAGCAAAGCTTTCCTCTTCGGATTTTGTTAGCATTATTGAATTTATCATTTTAACGGCGCTGCTGCAATCTATACCGGATTTGATAAGCCTTTTAAACAGCTTGGACACTATTGCCGAGTCAAGAGCAGCCTGCTTGCCGCTTCCCATACCGTCAGAAATAAAAATGTATGCATAGCCTAATCCGTCTTGAAAGAATCCCCAGCTATCTCCTGACGGCTGACCGTCCTGCGCACTGCTCTGTGACGCTGCAAATTCAACGGTGTATTTTGTCTGCCTGTTGAAACGATATCTTGTTTCTCCGCCGCAGCTAACAGGCTCCGACGCTTCCATAGGAACATGAAATTCTTCTGAAAGGATTTCCGCAAGCTCAGTTTCAGTTTCCTGAGGCTTTTCCTTTACATATATTTCTGCTATAAGACGATCATTATTGTTAAAATACGCTATTGCAGTTGTATATTCAATATCCGACTCTTCAAGAATGCTGCATAACGCCTGAGTCATATTTTTGCTGTAGCTGAAATTCATTTTATCAGACAGCGAGGACAGAATTCCTTCGGTCGTTTCCATCTGGGAAAATAAAAAGCTTCTGCTTTCGTTAAGCCTTGCCGAAAGCATTTTATTGATTGCGTCCTCTTTCCGGCATCTCAGAAAATTTTCCACAATATCGCGCTTCCGGCTGCAATGATCGAGTCCTCCCGGAAAATTATCAACGCTTGGCAGACTCTGCTTTTCAAGCCTCAAAAAGCAAGCGTTTGTCTTTTCATAGTTATTTTCCCAGCATATAAGCTTGTTACGGCATTTTCCGCATACCCTTGCGCTGACCTCGTTTACCGTATTAAATGGAATCGTATTCTTTTCAAGACATTTTATAATGTCCTCAACATTCTGACGCACGTCTACCAAAGCCCCCGCTACAAAATCCATTCTGGCTTTAACAAGCTGTTCGCCGCCGTCCTCGCTGACGTCCCTTATAACCTGCCCGTACATAATATACTTTTCCGGTATGAGCATAAAGACGATACAGCCTATTACTGCGTCTGCCTGAAGAAAAAACGAAGCGTCGTTCATGCCCGTCAGCAGCTGGCCGCAGAAATTTACCGTAAGAAAAGCGGCTCCAACGCTTACCTTGCTGTAGTCAGCCGCGAAGCCTGCCGCAAAGCCCGCTATACCGAGAAATGCGGCCGGAAGTCCAAGCTTTGAAGAACTTAAAAATATTCCGGCAGTAGTCAGGACTCCGCAGATTACGCCTCCGGAATGCCTGAAGCGTTTAGCGGCGCAAAGAATGACTGCTATTCCTGCTATTCTGCCGATATTAATTACAGATATTTCAACAGAGCACAAAGCCGAAACCGCAAGCATAAAAACAACCGCCGCCGACGTTTCAGTTTTACGGTCAAGCTTAAAGGGCTGGTCCATACAAATAAGTATACTTGAATTATATATGAAATATACCGAAACGCCCATGAGAATAGCAAGTAAAATATGTATAATAACAGACGATATACTTCTTTCTATCAGCAGTCCGAATATCAATCCGGAAAAGGCCAAACTGATAGCGGCAATACCTCCGCAGAATACGGGTAATCCTCATCTCTTATGATCCATTTCCCCACCGTAATAAGAAGCAGCGCGCAAAGAACATCGCAGCGCCGCCGATACCTCCGGATGCCAAATATGTAATCAAACTGCCGGCCAGCACCGCCGCAGAATATATCGGTGGAACCGCCGCTGCAAGAGCGCAGTTCAGCGGCGACGGACCGCCTCCAGCGTAGAATATGCAAGAAGCATAGACGCTCCGAGCGTCATAATCATCAGAGGAATATTTAACCTATTCCCGCTTTTTTCCAAAACCATTTCTTTAAACATCTTTTTAACCACCTGCTATAATTATTTACTGTGATATTTAACAGTATTCTATATAATTATATCCAGTTTTACAGCAAATAAATGTCATTTTAACACATAGCTTTTAGACGGGAAATAATGTATTTAAGGCAAAACAGTATATTTCTGCTAAGTTCTGATTAAATAACATTTTTAAGTCGGTTTGCAAATAAAATCAGTTCTTCCATAGATAGCTGCTCAGCCCTGATGTTCTTTTCTATACCGCAAAATTCCAGACATTCAGATAATAAACTTTTTGGAACTCCAAGCACAGACGAAAGGGAATTTACCATTGTTTTCCTTCTTTGAGAGAAAGCTCCTCTGACTACTTTAAAAAACAGATCCTTGTCGTCAACCATGCTTCTGTAATATTTATCAGGCTTTATTCTTATAACTGCGGAATCCACATTAGGCGAAGGCATAAAGCTTCCTCTTGACACCTCAAAAAGCAGCTCGGCTTTTCCGTAAAACTGAACCGCTGCGGTAACGGCTCCGGCCTGCCTTGTTCCGACCTTTGCACATAATCGCTGAGCCGCTTCCTTCTGAACCATCACAGTTATCGCTTCAACGGGTATGCCGCTTTCAAGTAAAAGCATAATGACCGGAGATGTAATATAGTAAGGAAGGTTTGCACAGACGGCAGTTTTCATTCCGGCAAATTCATCTTTAATCAGTTTTTCGAGATTTATTTTCATTATATCGCCGTTTATAACGTTTATATTGTCAAATTCTGAAAGCGTTTCATTTAAAACAGGCATAAGTCTCTTATCTATTTCCACTACAGTTACTTTATCAGCCCGTTTTGCAAGCTCTGCAGTCAAAACACCGAAGCCCGCGCCTATTTCAAGTATTCCGTAACCATTTCCGGCAAAACCGAATTCGGCAATTTTAGGACAAACCGTCGGATTTATCAGGAAATTCTGTCCCAATCCCTTAGAAAAGGAAAAACCATATTTTTCCAAAAGCTCTTTAATAACGCCAATATTAGTAAGATTTTTCATAATTGCATTTCCTTATTACTTTATTTTCGTACTATTGCATAATGCGCCGAAATTTTATATAATTAAAGTATAAACTCTAAAAAATCGGAGGTCATTATGAAAAGACGTGACAAAATTAACTACTATCTTGATATTGCTGAAACAGTTTTAGAGAGAAGCACATGTTTAAGACGCAATTTCGGGGCAATAATAGTTAAAAACGATCAGATCATATCAACCGGCTATAACGGCGCGCCGAGAGGACGCCAGAACTGCTCGGATACCGATATATGCAGCCGCGACAGATTAAACATTCCAAAAGGACAAAGATACGAGCTATGCAGGGCTGTCCATGCCGAGGCAAACGCTATAATAGCCGCTTCGAGAGCAGACCTGATAGGCTCAGATATTTATCTCGCCTGCCATGACGCAAAAACAGGAATGATCGACGGCAACATAGAACCTTGTATGATGTGCAAAAGATATATTATCAATGCCGGCATTTCCCGCGTCATCGTAAGAAAAACCAAAGACGAATATAAAATAATCTATGTCAGCAGCTGGATAGAAAACGAAGAAACCATAGCCGAAGCCGGATATTGATAAAATTGTTTTATTATACGTTTTTATTATACCATTTTTTTATGAAACAGTCAAAAAAGTTTGATTAATTTAACATGTATTTAACTGTTGACATATGTGCGGAAATATGTTATATTTGATACGCAGACACAAGATATAGTATGTTAGTTGTTGCTAACGACACTATATTTAGTGATTTCAAAAAAAATAAAGGAGAAAAAATATGATTTTCAAGAACGGCGAATGGAACGAAAAAATCAATGTGCGCGATTTTATCGTCAGAAATTATACACCGTATGAGGGCGACTCAGGATTTCTTGCGCCTCCGAGCGATAAAACCGTTAAGCTGTGGAATGAAGTTTCCGATTTAATGAAAAAAGAGCGTGAAGCAGGCGGCGTTCTTGATATAGATGTAGAAACAATTTCTACAATAACCTCGCATAAGCCGGGTTATATTGACAAGGAGCTTGAAACGATAGTAGGTCTGCAGACCGACGCTCCGTTAAAAAGAGCTATTATGCCGTTCGGCGGAATCAGAATGGTCCGCAGCTCCGTAGAAACCTACGGAAGAAAGCTTCCGGATTCTGTTGAAAATGTATTTAAATACCGGAAAACTCATAACGACGGCGTTTTCGACGTTTATACAGACGATATGAAAAAGGCAAGACACGCCGGAATTATAACGGGCTTCCCGACGCTTACGGACGCGGAAGAATAATCGGAGATTACCGCCGTGTGGCTCTTTACGGAGTTGACAGACTTATAGAGGATAAAATTGCCGCTAAAAAATCACATGATTACGATCCGATGTACGGCGATACCGTAAGAGATCTTGAAGAAATTGCGGAACAGATAAAGGCTCTCAAAGAGCTAAAGCAAATGGCGGCTTCATATGGCTTCGATATATCAAAGCCGGCTCAAAATACAAAAGAGGCTATACAATGGCTTTATTTTGGCTATCTCGGAGCAGTCAAAGAACAAAACGGAGCGGCTATGTCTCTCGGCAGAGTTTCAACATTCCTTGACATCTATGCCGAACAGGATCTGGCTGACGGTACGTTTACCGAAGATGAAATACAGGAAATGGTAGATCATTTTGTTATGAAGCTACGCCTTGTAAAGTTTCTGAGAACTCCCGCCTATGACGAACTGTTTTCAGGAGATCCCACATGGGTTACGGAATCTATTGGAGGAATATGCGAGGACGGTCGCCCTATGGTAACCAAAATGTCCTTCCGTTTTCTTCACACCCTTACGAATCTTGGTCCGGCTCCAGAACCTAACCTTACTGTTTTATGGAGCCACAAGCTGCCTGAAAACTTCAAAAAATACTGTGCTGAGGTTTCTATAAAGACATCGTCCATACAATATGAAAACGATGAAATTATGAGAGAAAAATTCGGTGATGATTACGGCATCGCTTGCTGCGTTTCAGCAATGAAAATAGGAAAGCAAATGCAGTTTTTCGGCGCAAGAGCAAATCTTGCAAAGGCTCTGCTCTATGCTCTCAATGACGGCCGTGACGAAAAAACCGGCGAAATGCTCTGCGAGGGCGTCGGACCGATTTCAGACGGGCCGCTGAAATATGACGAGGTACTTGAAAAATACGGTTATGTTTGCGAATGGCTCTCAAAGCTCTATATCAATACTCTGAATATAATTCACTTTATGCATGACAAATACTGTTATGAACGGCTCCAGATGGCCTTGCATGACGAAGAAATAATAAGAACCTCCGCCTGCGGTCTCTCAGGTCTTTCAGTTATAGCGGATAGTCTTTCGGCAATAAAATACGCTGCCGTTACGCCTATTAAAAATGAAAACGGACTTATAGTAGATTTTGATATACAAGGAGATTATCCTAAATTCGGAAACAATGATCCAAGAGTAGACGAGCTTGCCGTTGGAGTTGTCGAGAGATTTATGAAACGTCTTTCCAGACGCAGAACCTACAGAAATTCTATACCGACAATGTCTATTCTTACTATTACTTCAAACGTTGTTTACGGTAAGAAAACCGGTTCTACCCCTGACGGCAGAAAAGCCGGCGAGCCTTTTGCTCCCGGAGCCAATCCAATGCACGGAAGAGATTGCAACGGCTGCGTAGCTTCGATGATGTCCGTTGCCAAGCTTCCTTACGAAAGCTCTGAAGACGGAATATCGTATACATTCTCTATAATACCTGAAGCGCTGGGTAAAACAGATGAAGAAAAAATCAGCAACCTAACTACCCTGCTTGACGGTTACACTCGAGAAACAGGACATCACATCAACGTAAACGTACTAAACAGAGAAACCTTGATCGACGCAATGGATCACCCTGAAAAATATCCGCAGCTTACAATTCGCGTAAGCGGCTATGCCGTAAATTTTATCAAGCTGACCAGAGAACAGCAGGAGGAAGTGTTAAAAAGAACATTCCATACTAAAATGTAAGGCGGAATTTTAATGACGTACGGTTACATTCATTCCTTTGAGAGTTTCGGCGCTGTAGACGGACCTGGAATAAGATTTATAGTATTTCTTAAGGGCTGTCTTCTCAAATGCCTTTACTGCCATAATCCGGATACATGGCGAGGAGAACAAAGCTTAAAAATGACTGCCGTCGAAGTAATGCAAAAAATTATACAGTATAAAAATTTTATATCCGGCGGCGGAGTAACCATTTCCGGAGGCGAACCGCTGCTTCAGCCGGAGTTTTGCCGCGAATTGATAGATCTATGCCATACGGAAGGAATTCATACGGCGATTGATACAAGCGGAGCCGTTCCTCTTGAAAAGTCCGGCACAGCAATTAAAAAAGCCGACTTGCTGCTGCTTGATATAAAGGATATCGACGAAAACGACTGCGTCGCTCTGACGGGAAGGTCTAATAAAAATACGCTGAAAACACTTGATTACTGCGAGGAAATTTCAAAGCCTGTATGGATAAGGCATGTAATAGTGCCGCAATATACGTTATGCTATGAAAAGCTAAAGCGTACTGCCGAATATTTAAGCCGTTACAAATGCATTCAAAGAGCGGATATTCTTCCTTATCATTCTATGGGAAAATACAAATGGAACGAACTGGGACTTGATTATAAACTTGATAATATTCCCGAACCGACTAAAGAAGAAATTGATTCCGCGCGCAGAATATTTAGAAAATACAATATCAACGTAATATAAGAAAAGGACGCTTTATGCGTCCTTTTGCTTTTTTACATTTTTCTTTTTTAAATTAAATTTTAAGCTGTTTTATAATATCAGAAAAAAATGATTACACTAAAACATCTGTGTCGGTTTTGAATAAAGATAGCCTTGAGAAAAACGTATATCGTTTTGTTCTACAATTTTCTGAATCTGATAATTTTCAACAAATTCCGCAATGATTTCCTTTGAATGCTTTCTTGCCCAATATGAAATCATTTCAAGGAATTCAAGCGCATAAATATCGCTGTTTATATTTCTTATAATTTCACCGTCAATTTTTATATAATCGGACTTTATTTTGAAAATATGTACAATATTTGAAAATCCGCTGCCAAAATCGTCTATAGCAATTCTGCCTCCCGCCTGATGAACCTTCTCAACAAATTCGAAAATAACCTGATAATCGTCTATTTCTTCTGTTTCTGTCAATTCAAAAATAAAATTTTCAGGATGAGACGAGGATCTGAGAGAGGTAAGAATCGCATGTACCACCTTATAATTATAAATATCGCTGATATTCATGTTTATTGTTACCTGCTCTGTTCTGTCACAGAAAATTTTCATTACTTTATTTATCATTATATATGATATATCGGCATAATATCCATATTCCTTTGCAATTTCCATAAAGTGATAAGGAGTATATACATTTCCCTCCGAATCTTCGATACGCATCAGCGATTCATACATTTTAATAACGCCGCTCTCATTATCTCGTATACCTTGAAAATAAGGAATAACCAAATCATTTGAAATCGCATTATTTAGAATCATAATCATTTTCATTTTCTGCGCATTAAATTGTTCCAACCCAAGCTCGGCAGTATACAGCAAAAAACAAAGCTTTTTATTTCTCATCCTAACCAGCGTCAGCTCCGCCTTTTTTATCATATTATCCTCATGCATCACAACAGAAAATTCACTTACAGGAACATAAGACGAAAACTTGAATTCAGAAAGATAATTTTGTAATATTCTTAATTTTTGTATAAAATCATCGTCAGGAATATCCGAGTTTGCAGTTAATATCAAGCAAGTGGCTTTATAGACATAAAAATCATAATCATCATTGTTTATAAAATTAATGATTGTTTTATAAAAGCGATTAAGATGCAGAATAAATTTGGTTTCACTCATAAACGCTTTCAGCAGATTTTCATTTTTCATGGTTATCATGCACATTTTATCAAATTTACCGGTATTATAATCAAATAAAAATTTAGTGACATTTCCCAATCCGGTAACGCTGTCTATGAACAAGGTTTTCTCTATTTCATGGCGTCGGGCAATTCCTTTTTCAAAATCTGTATGGGAAATAAGATAATCTATAATATTAACTTTATTATTTATTAGTTCGTCAGCACGGCTTTTTAGTATATCAACATTAAGCTTAACTCTGCTTTCGCTTTCAGAAAGCGACGCGATTGCGAAGGAAAAATTGCAAAAACGGTTTATATTCTGAATGTTTCCTATTTCTCCGGCAACAAGCGCACCGCACAAATTTGTCTTTGAAAACGGAAGCAGCTCCCACTTAGCGCAATTGCTAAATATATCCTGACGTGAAACACAGCTATATCCGATAATAACCTCCGACGGATATCTGTTAATATTCTCGCATACCGATTCACATACATCAATAGTTTTCTGAATACTTGAATAAGATATTCTGACTATATCCCCCGCTTTTGCCTCGCTTGGAACATACATAAGAGGCTCAGGCTCATTGGGAAATACTGAATATTGTTCATTCTGAGGAGAATAGGTAATAGCCCAGGGCACATTGCTTCTTTCAGCCTTAACCAAAGGAAAAAGAACCGTTGTGCTTAACGCCTCGCTGAAATCAGCAAAATTTATTCCCAAAAGCTCCTGATACCAAACCACCGCGTCTACGCCGTCAACCGATCTTATTATATTACCGTCCGCCTCTGTAATAGTATGAAGCTCTCCAACCGGTTCTGTTACATATATGACATCGCTGTATACTGAAAGCTTTTCAGAGTCTATTACTAATCCGGCAATTGAATTACGGTAAACTCCGTTTTCATTAAACACGAAGCTTTCAGGCTCAAGCATATCCAAAAGAGGCGTTTCATTAGTGTTAGCAACTCCTCCTATAATCTGCACCTCGGAAGCGTTTTTATTAAGACGCTCCACAAAATCATCAATCTTCATAAACGGACGAGAAGCCATGATAATCATAAATTTTGATCTGCTGCCCAATACACGATCAGTTAGTTTATCCGCTATATAAACGCCCTCCAGATCTCTTCCGGCTTCATCAACAAGACTGAATTCAAACGACTTTATATTCGCGCAATTAAAATCTGTTATAGAAACAAGACAGCAGTCAGTCAGTATTTCTCCTTTGTATATCACACCCGACGTACTGCTCCCGATTATTTTAGCCTTCGGAAAATAAGTCAGTATTTTATTTACAAAATCCATAATTGACTCATATCTGTGAACACATGTATGAATTCTTATTAAATATTCTCCATTTTCTGAAAGCTCGTTAGCTTTTATCAGTTCTTCAAACCTCTGATCTGTTGAATATATAAATCCTATATTTTTCATACTAACCTCCATTCCGCCGCTGATAGTAATATAGCATAGAATTTTTCTCCAGAAATTAAATTAATATGCAGTTCAAAATCTTTTATTTTAATTATAGCATATATTGTATACTTCGTCAATTTTTCTTACCATTATTAATTTAATTTTATCATATTTCACAATTTAGCTTACAATATATATGCAAATTAACTATTGTCTTCTAATTTTAACAAGCGCAAATAATTTAACATATTAAAATTAAATTATGTATTGACATCTAAAAAAAATTGTGATATAATATTAAAGTTGTTGGTTGAAGATATAATCTTTTTAATATGCAGGTGTGGCGAAATTGGCAGACGCGCCAGATTTAGGTTCTGGTTCCGAGAGGAGTGCAGGTTCAATTCCTGTCACCTGTACCATATTACACTGACAAAATAGATGAAAGTGCCAAAAAGCCCGTAGCTACGGGCTTTTTTGATAC